>Ga0222713_10001685_pt1 | contig 24503 bp, 26 predicted proteins | sample C33_649DmetaG_FD_165061 | JGI IMG/M metagenome (GOLD analysis project Ga0222713, IMG submission 165061) | Estuarine water microbial communities from San Francisco Bay, California, United States - C33_649D | ecosystem: Environmental > Aquatic > Marine > Unclassified | place: USA: California...
TTGACGTGGAACTTGTTGACCGTCTTGAGGATAAACTGAAACTGATTGACTTGTGTTTCACTCGTGCATTTGACGCAAAGGTGAACTTTAATGATATTGCCTATCAGGTAAGAACCTGGGATGCGATTATTTACAACTATCTTCTGAACAAGAACATTGTGATCCCTCAGAAGGAACGCAATAGTAAGAGTGAGAAGTATGCTGGTGCCTATGTGAAGGAACCGATTCCTGGTTCTTATGAGTGGGTTGTAAACTTTGACCTTAACTCTCTATATCCACACCTCATCATGCAATACAACATCTCTCCAGAGACTTTGTTGGAACAACGACATCCCAGTGTCACTGTGGATAAGGTTCTGAAGAAAGAACTGACTTTTGAGATGTATAAGGATAATGCTGTGTGTGCCAATGGTGCAATGTATCGCAAAGATGTTCGTGGATTCCTTCCTGAGTTGATGGAAAAGATGTATAACGAACGAGTTATCTTCAAAAAGAAGATGATTGAAGCGAAGAAAGCCTACGAGAAAACCAAGACTAAGGAATTGGAGAAAGAGATTTCTCGTTGCGATAATATTCAGATGGCTAAAAAGATTGCACTTAACTCTGCTTATGGTGCCATCGGTAATGAGTATTTCCGTTATTATAAACTTGCAAATGCGGAAGCGATCACTCTTTCTGGACAGGTAGCCATTCAGTGGATTGAGGAGAAGATGAACTCCTACATGAACAATGTTCTTAAAACTAAAGAGGTTGATTATGTCATTGCTATGGATACTGACTCCATTTATCTTAATATGGGGCCTTTTGTTGACGCTGTATTCAAAGGGAGAGAGAAAACTACTGATGAAGTTGTCAATTTCCTTGATAAGGTGTGTAGTCTGGAACTTGAAAAGTATATTGAGGGTTCTTACCAAGAACTGGCCGACTACTTGAATGCATACGATCAGAAGATGTACATGAAACGCGAGAACATCGCAGAACGTGGCATCTGGACTGGTAAGAAACGTTATATCCTTCGTGTGTGGGACTCTGAGGGTGTTCGTTATGAGAAACCCAAACTCAAGATGATGGGTATTGAAGCGATCAAAACTTCTACTCCTGCACCTTGTCGTAAGATGATTAAAGATGCAATTGATCTTATCATGACAAAAGGTGAGGATGATGTGATTGATTTTATTGAGAATGCTCGTAAGGAATTCAAGAAACTAAAACCAGAAGAGATTGCATTCCCTCGTAGTGTTTCTGAAGTTAATAAGTGGATGTCTCGTACAGAAATGTATAATAAGGGTTGTCCGATTCATGTTCGGGGAGCGATTCTATACAACCACTACACCAAAAAATCTGGACTGGATAAAAAGTATCCTGCAATTCAGAGTGGTGAAAAGATCAAGTTCTTATATTTGAAAGTTCCGAATCCTATTCAAGAGAATGTCTTTTCATTCATTCAGGACTTCCCGAGGGAACTTGGATATGAACAATATGTTGATTATGATACTCAATTTGACAAGTCATTTGTAGAACCAATGAAGATTATTCTTGATTCTATTGGATGGTCTGTGGAAAAAACTATCAGTTTGGAGTCTTTCTTCGGATGAGTAAATATGTTGTCTGTTGGGCTGAGCGCGGAGAACTCTCTCCTTCCCAACATCGTAGATATTTTGATGATGAAATCACTGCAAAATGGTTTGCAAAAGAGATGAAAAACCTGTATAATTGGGTTATATGCACAGAGTCAAAAAATTTGGAGGAATGAATGGATCTGCCTATTAATGATGACGAACTGAATACTATTATTAAGTCTTTGACTCTTGGTGGAGATACTGCACTGTATCAAAAATTAAAACTTGTGAAGGAACTTCGTGATCAAGATCTTCCTTATAAAAAAATTCTTCGTGAACAATATGGGATGGTAGCTTAATGGATTTTCTTAAAGATATTGTAAAAGAAATTGGTGGTGAGTATACACAACTTGCTGCTGATATTGACGAAACAGAGACTTATGTTGACACAGGTTCGTACATTTTTAACGCACTGGTTTCAGGTAGCATATTTGGTGGTGTATCTGGGAATAAGATTACTGCTATTGCTGGAGAGTCTTCTACTGGAAAGACTTTCTTCTCTCTCGCTGTGGTCAAGAATTTTCTTGATTCCAATCCTGATGGTTACTGCCTCTATTTTGACACTGAGGCTGCTATTAACAAGTCACTTCTAGAGTCTCGTGGCATTGATCTGACTCGTTTGGTAGTCGTCAATGTTGTCACCATTGAAGATTTTCGTGGTAAAGCGTTAAAGGCTGTTGACCTATACTTAAAAAAACCTTTAGAAGAACGCAAACCCTGCATGTTTGTGTTAGACTCTCTAGGTATGCTTTCCACTGAGAAGGAAATTACTGACGCACTCAACGACAAACAAGTTCGTGACATGACCAAATCTCAACTGGTCAAAGGTGCATTCCGTATGATCACTCTCAAGTTGGGTCAAGCGAACATCCCTATGATCGTTACCAATCACACTTATGATGTCATCGGAGCTTATGTACCAACTAAAGAAATGGGAGGAGGTAGTGGACTCAAGTACGCTGCTTCTACAATCATTCATCTCTCAAAGAAAAAAGAGAAGGATGGAACAGAAATCGTCGGAAACATTATCAAAGCTAAGACTGCTAAATCTCGTTTAAGTAAGGAGAATAAAGATGTGGAAGTACGCCTTTATTACGACGAGCGTGGCCTTGATCGTTATTATGGTCTTCTTGAACTCGGTGAGATTGGCGGTCTATGGAAAAATGTGGCTGGTAGATATGAAATTGATGGAAAGAAAATCTACGGAAAACAAATCCTCGCAAATCCAGAGGAATATTTCACTCCAGAAGTAATGCAGGCCTTAGATGAGATTGCACAGAAAGAGTTTTGTTATGGATGATTTCATCAAGGTCTATGAAAATGTCCTTGATGAAAAAACATGTGAGATTTTGATTCACATGTTTGATGTTAGTGGGTACAAAGAAATTGTTAATAACAAAGGTACTCCTAACTTCACACAACTGAATATCAATCAGAAACACCCAGAGAGTGTTCAACAACTTTCTCTGGTTACAAAAAACATATTAGATCTTTACAAAAAAGAGTTTTCGGATTACACTAGATGGTATCCGCAGAGACTTTTCTTGGAAGAGTTTCGTATCAAGAAATATCATTCCAGAAGTCATGATCGTTTTGACATTCATGTTGATGTTGAAGATCACCCATCTGCAAGAAGGTATCTAGCTTTCTTGTATTATCTGAATGATGATTTCACTGGTGGAGAGACTGAGTTTCCTCATCACAATAAAAAGATTGTCCCTAAGAGAGGGTCAGTCATGGTGTTTCCTCCAACTTGGCAGTATCCTCATGCGGGATTGCGAGTTCACAAAGGAGTTAAGTATATTATGTCCACTTATTGTCACTACTACTAATGGAAAGGGTTGAAACTACTATTCTCAGGAGTCTCGCATTTAATGAAGAATATTCCAGAAAGGTTCTGCCTTTTATCCGAACCGAATACTTTACAGACTATAGTGAGAGAGTAGTTTTTGAGGAGATCTGTAAGTTTATCTTCAATTATAACAAACTTCCTACACAGGAGATTCTCCGTGTGGAAGTGGATACTCGTACAGATCTGAATGAGAACTCTTACAAAGAAGTAACTGAATATGTTGCTCAACTAGATGATTCTCGTCTAGATACTCAATGGTTGATTGATACCACTGAAAAGTGGTGTCGTGATAAAGCCATTTACCTTGCATTGATGGAGTCCATCTCTATCGTTGATGGTAAAGACTCTAAGAAGACTAAGGATGCGATTCCATCTATTCTTTCGGATGCACTCGCAGTTAGTTTTGATAGTAATGTAGGACACGATTACCTCCATGACTACGAAGAACGATTCAACTTCTACCATCAGGTTGAGGACAAAATTCCTTTTGACTTGGAATTCTTCAACAAGGTTACAAAGGGCGGACTTCCTAATAAAACTCTCAACATTGCTCTTGCAGGCACTGGTGTTGGTAAGTCTCTATTCATGTGTCATGTTGCTGCTGCTTGCTTACTCCAAGGTAAGAATGTTTTGTACATTACGATGGAGATGGCTGAAGAAAGAATTGCGGAACGCATTGACGCAAATCTTCTGAATGTAAATATCCAAGAGATTCAAAATCTTCCTAAACAGATGTTTGAGTCCAAGGTTACTAAACTTGCTGCAAAAACCCAAGGAACTCTTATAATTAAAGAGTATCCCACTGCGAGTGCTCATAGTGGACACTTTAAGTCACTTCTTAATGAACTTGCACTTAAGAAGTCATTTAAGCCTGATATTATTTTCATTGATTATCTTAATATATGTGCTTCCTCTCGGTATCGCGGAAACCTTTCTGTCAATTCATATTCTTATATTAAAGCGATTGCAGAAGAACTTCGGGGGTTGGCTGTTGAGTCCAATGTCCCTATCGTATCAGCCACCCAGACTACTCGATCTGGTTATGGTAGCTCTGATGTTGACCTCACTGATACTAGTGAATCCTTTGGTCTTCCTGCTACTGCTGATCTTATGTTTGCCCTTATTTCTACAGAAGAACTTGAAGGACTTGGACAAATTATGGTAAAACAACTGAAGAATCGTTATAATGATCCTACAGTAAACAAGAGGTTTGTTCTTGGGATTGATCGTGCAAAGATGCGTTTGTATGATTGCGAACAATCTGCTCAGGGTGACATCCTTGACAGTGGACAGGATGAGGAGTATACTTATGAAGAAAAGAAAACCGGCCCTAAAAAATCATTTGAAGGATTTAAATTCTAGAGTTTGGTTATGAAAAATATTTACATGTTTCAACCTCAATATTCTGTTGAAGTTAGAAATGAGGATAACTATTGGTTGCCATATAGTGTGGGGTGTTTATGGTCTTATTGTTCTCAATTTGAAGACATTACTCAAAACTTCAGGTTAGAAGATTTGATCTTTAGAAGAGAAAATCCTAAAAATATACTTGATCGATTGAAAGATCCTGCAGTATGTGTGTTTAGTTGCTACGTATGGAATGAAAAATATAATTTACATGTTGCAAAATTAATTAAAGAAAAATATCCAAATTGCATAATTGAATTTGGTGGACCTCAAGCAACAGAAAAACTTTTACAATATAATTTTATTGATTGTATAATTGTTTCCGAAGGTGAAATTAATTTTTTAAACTTTTTGAGATCAATAATTACTGGAAATGAAATAAAAAAGATATATGAAAAGGAGAGAATATATAATTTAGATTTTCCTAGTCCATATACAACTGGAGTTTTTGATAAAATAATTGAAAATAATCCTGATGTTCTTTGGTCTATGACTATAGAGACAAACAGGGGATGTCCACATAAATGCACATTCTGCGATTGGGGAACTTTAACTTACACTAAAGTACGTCACTTTGACCTTAAAAGAGTTGAGGATGATATTGATTGGGCTACAAAAAATAATGTTGCGTTTATTTTTAATGCCGATGCAAATTTCGGCATGTTTAAAGATAGAGATTTAGAAATTGCTAAATTGTTTAGAACTGCTGCTAATAAAAGTCAAAAATTAGAGGCAGTGAGCATACAATACTCTAAAAATTCTACTGAAGTTATTTTTGAAATAGCAAAAATTCTTGGTGATATAAGTCGTGGAGTAACTTTAAGTGTTCAAAGTATGAATGAACCAACACTTAAAGCAATTAAAAGAAAAAATATGAGTATCAATAAGATCTCTGAACAAATTGAAAAAAGTAAAAAATATGGTGTAAAAACTTATACTGAACTAATTCTTGGTCTCCCTGACGAAACTTTAGATAGTTGGAAAGATGGATTTTCCAAAATACTAGAATGTGGTCAGCATGAATCAATTGATGTTTGGTTTTGCCAAATGTTTGGAGATACTGAATTGAATAGTATATCATCTAGAGAAATTTTTGGAATTAAAACTATTAAAGCTGAAAATTTTCTTACTTTTAGTAATGATAAAGATTATGATGGTGTAAGTGAAATAGTGGAGTTAGTTTCTGAAACTAACACAATGACAAGTGATGAACTTGTTGAAGCTTATATGTATAGTTGGATGATAATACAATTTCATATTTCTGGATATTCTCAGTTAATTTCAAAATATTTTAATAATATTTTGAAAATATCTTATAGAGTATTTTATGACAATCTATTTGAATATATTAAAAATAATTCTGGATCGTTAGGTAATCATTATAGAGATACTTACAACTTAGTAAACAATTATGTAAAGAATGGAAAGATATCCAATAAAACAAAACACGGACACAATCTTCATTTACATTCTGGAAGTTCCGCTTTTCTTTTTAATAATAAGGAATATGTTTTTGAGGAAATACAAAAATGTTCTGAAGTGTTGCATTCTATAGACATTAATATAATAGATATTCAAAAATCATTTATCTTTGATGAGAATAAAAATTATCCTTTTATAATTCAGTCCAACTACAATTTAGATACTTGGGAATCGAAACCATATACTTATATTGTTGATACTAAATTTAAATCATACGATAAAAATAATCCTCATGAAAATTTTGTTTTACGCCGTAAGGGAGTATTAAAAAATATTTTTAAAGTAACTTGACTTTTCTTTTTATAAAGAGTATACTTACGAAGACAAGAAACCTAAAAAGTCGTTTGAAGGATTTAAATTTTGATGACTGAAACTATGACTAAATCTGTTGATTTTAAAAAATATACTCAATTCGTTGATGCAGTAACTTCCGAAGCATCTACTGATTTTCTTGCACTTTCCGATCGACTTGTTCAACTGGATGAGAAAGGTGCAAATATTGAGCGTCTTCTAACCGCTGGTGTGGGTATCAATGCAGAAGGTGGTGAGTTCCTTGAGATCATTAAGAAAATGATCTTCCAAGGTAAACCATGGAATGCTGATAATAAAGAACATCTTCTAATCGAACTCGGTGACATTATGTGGTATGTTGCACAAGCTTGCATGGCACTTGAAGTTACTATTGATGAAGTAGTTGCTCGTAATGTGACTAAACTTGAGAAGCGTTATCCTGGTGGTTCTTTTGATGTTTACTATTCCGAAAATCGGGCGGAAGGTGATCTGTGAAGAAAAAAGTAGTTCTTGAAATGACATTTGAAGAATCAAGTGAAGTTCTTATGGCTTTGATTGAGTCTCAAAAGGGTTATGCAGAAGGCCCTACAGAACCAAAACGAATCTCTAATATTCGTGAAGTTCTGTTGAATCTTGATGAAGCAATGGAAACTTATATTTCCAACAAATAATTTAACACCCTTCCATAAATATTTGGAAGGGTTTTTGAGTGTTTATGGCAAAGTTAAATGAGGGGGATGTGATGGAAGGCGTTTTTGCCATCTGTCTTGCTGAGTTATTTGCTTATGGTAATATTAATAAGTCAAATGTAAATAGACGGAGACGAGAAATAGATCCTGGTATTTTTAGAAATGGTAGATCGGAAGTAGTAGTAAGAGAATTTAGAGATGGAAGACCTCAAGATCAAATTAAAGTTACTCTTATTATTAGATTGAAGTACGAATCTACTAATATGGCTTTTGGTGATAACTATGCCCCTTTATATGAAAGAAGTAATGATATTGGAAATATTGATAGGAAAATTGATAACCTAATTACATTTACAAAAACTCATTACAGAGCTCTCATTCAAAAAACTAAAGATAGTTATCTGAAAAATAAGAAATCCGATCAAGTTGAAATTGTTATTAATGCTGATGGCATTGCTGGGGAGTCTTCTGGTGGATCTGTAAAAGGAGACTTGGAAGTTGATGTTAGGATGAATGGTTCTATTGTAATGGATAGAAGACTTAGTTTTTCATTGAAGTCTGGTAGTAAAACTCTTGCCAATTTAAGTCCCTTCAATGGTATGATGGATATCTTGGGGAGATTTGGAGTGTCTTTGGAAAAGGAAGTAGAATATAGAACTGTTTTGGGTGAACAGTTGGCATCAGCAAGAACTCCCGCTGAAAAAAGATTAAAGGTTAATACTATTAATAATCTATACAATGATACTTTATCCTCTTTAGCTGATAAATCATCCTCTACATCATTTAAAGGTGCTGCTTTTCAACTTTTTAGAGATGTCACTTTTGGTTCAGATCTAGCAAACGTAGTTGATATTGATAAAACTAAAATCAAAGAGATCACTGTAGAACATATAAATGAATTGGAACAGAACACAACATCAATACGTGTTGATGAGTCTGGTAGAGGGTCTAATAAAACGTTGAAATTTATGTTACAACCCTTGAATAAAGAATTATTTCAATTGAGATTTAAGAAAAGAACTTCTGGTTCTGGTGAAAATTTTCAGATTAAAGAATTGAAATTCTATGTGGAAGCGGGTAAAGCTGCATATGCACCACAACTGAAATGAATAAATACTTAAAGGTTAAGGAATCCTAACTCAAATTAATAATGAAAAAGTTTACACAGTTCTTCACCGAAGCTAGAGAAACCTCTGCATCTGCCGAAGCCAAAAGACTTGGTTTAACCGGAGATGGTCATGGTGGTTGGTATGATAAGAACGGTGAGTTCGTTGCAAAAACTGTAAAAGGAAAACTACAATTTTTCGGTAATAATGATGTTTCTGGAGGAAAGGATTCCCCAAGACAACCAACTGAGAGAACAGTTGAACCACCTGTTGCACAAGAACCACAAGTTGTTGCACAGGAACCAGTACAACAAACTCCTATACAACAACAAGTTCCACCAGAACAACAAGCTGCACCAGAACAGGTTCCTGCACAAATGCCAGTTCCAGAGGCACCTGGAGTTGTTGTAGTATTCGGTAGATTTAATCCACCAACAATTGGACACCAAAAACTTTTTGATAAGGCCGCAAAGGAAGCCGATAAGAGAGGTTATGAACTAAGAATTTATCCATCTCGTTCACAAGACGCCGAAAAGAATCCTCTTACTCCACAAATGAAGATTTCTTACATGCGTCAGATGTTCCCTGATTATGCAGACAATATTATTGATGATAAGGGATCTAGGACAATCTTTAATGTACTGACTGGCGCAAATGGAGAGGGTCATACTAATATGATTATTATGGTTGGTAAAGACCGCCTTGGAGAATTTCAAAGTCTTGCACATAAGTACAATGGAGAACTCTATAATTTCAACGAACTTGAAGTACTTTCTGCAGGAGATCGTGATCCAGATTCTGATGATGTAACTGGAATGTCTGCATCCAAACTAAGACTTGCAGCTGCAGAAGGAGATTTTGTTAAGTTTGCAAAGGGAGTTCCAAATACTCTCGGTAACATGGAGAAACTGGAACTCTTCAATGTTCTTCGTAGATCTATGAATATTAGTGAAGAAACTGAGGTATGGGAAATTGCTCCTAAACTTGATGAAGAAGGTATGAGAGATGCATATCTTGTAGATCGCATTTATGGGATTGGTAATATTGTTGAAAATATGAATACTGGATTGACTGGAGAAGTCATCCGCAGAGGAACAAATTATGTCATTTGTGTAACCGAAGATGGCGTAATGTTCAAGTCATGGTTGAAGGATCTTGTTGAGAATCCTCATGAGATTGGTACTGATGAGTATAGAGAATATGTTCAATCATTAACTCCTGGACAAGAGGTTACAAGTTACACCGGAGTTAAGATCGCTTCCATTTACGACAGATTTAGACAGGGTAAGAAAAAGAATAAATAAATCTAGCAGTATTTCTACAAAATAAATGGCTAGTTGGGAAGAATTTTCGCGTATTGTTGCAGAAGCTAAAGCATCTAAAAAATTAGATCCAGTCGGTCAGGAAGATGACGATGTGGATAATGATGGTGATTCGGATTCTTCAGATAGTTATTTGAAGAAGAGGAGAGCTACTGTAGGTGCTGCAATTGCTGCAGACAAAAAGAAGAAAGTTTCAGAAGCACTAGATCCAGTAGGGCAGGAAGATAAAGATATTGACAACGACGGAGACCACGATAAGTCTGATAAGTATCTTTTAAATCGTAGAAAAGTTAGAGCCAAAGTCATTCCCCCTCAGGAAAGACTAAAAACGGATCGTAATATGTTCAATATTCCTAAGTCTGAACAGGAAGCTGCTCGTGAGAGAACTCTTGCGAAGGCAAAGGCAAAGAGAATGAAAGAGGAAGTAGAACAGATTGACGAGATTGCTCCACTTGCGGTTGGCGCTTTAGCAGCAGGCGCTCTTGCTGCCCCAGCTCTTGCAAAAAAATTCTTAAAACCAGCAGCAGATAAAGCACTTGATAATGCATCAAAAAATCCAAATCGCCGTCTTGTGACTGGTGGAACCGTTGGAGATCTCAACAAGGCTAGAGGTATTTCTAATTCTTACCAACCAGAAGGTGAAATGGTTGAAGAAGATAAAGAGTATCGTCGTGAGATGAGAAAGGCTGCTGCAAGAGAAAGAGCGGAAGAGAAGTCTGGTAGAAAAGAAGAAGGTAAGAGATCTGCAAAAGCTCCAGGAAGACTCGGTAAGTCTGCAGGAACTTCCTATGCAGATAAAGAACAACTTTCTATTAAAGGTCATGATGAAGTAACCAAGAAAGCAAAACATACTGTCGGAAACCCATTCCCAGAACATGTTGAACTAACTTATGAGGCGAAAAAGTCTGATTATCTCAATGACAAACTTCCAAGTGATGAAAAACTTGGATATGGATTTAGTGATAATAAGAAGAGAGTCAAGGATCTCAAGAAACTAAAGAGATTGGTAAAACATTATGATGGTATGAAGAAAGGTGATCCAATGTATAATTCATACCAACCAGAAGGTGAACAACTTGAAGAAAAGGCTCTAAGTAGAGCACAACAGAGATTTATGGGTATGGTTTATGCTGCCAAGAAGGGAGAGACTCCTGCATCTCCTGAGGTTGCAAAGGCTGCATCTGGTATGTCTAAGAAGGCTGCAAGAGATTTTGCAAAGACCAAACACGAAGGACTTCCTGAGAAAAAGGAAGAAACTAAGGAAGAACTTTCTTTAGTTGATAAAATCATTGAGGAAGTTCTCAACGAAGCACCAAAGGGAACTATTTCTGGAGGAAAGAGCAAAGCAAAAAAGTACAAAGCAGTTGCTAAACAAGCTAAGTTGGCAGCTGCTGTCAACCAAGTAATGAAAGGTGAATCCGAACCAGAGTCGGAACCAGCTCCAAAAAAATCTGAAGAAGAAAGAAAAGAAACTGCAAAAAAACAAGTAAAAAGGGGTAAGTCAGATCCATCTGCTCTGACTCGTCGCGCTGCGGTTGCTGGTGCTGCTAAATTGAAAGCTGAAAAAGAAAAGACCAAGAGACAACGTGAGAGACAAAAGTATGAAACTCAGAAAAGAAAAGAAAAGAGTCAAGAAAAAAGAGCTGAAAAGGCTAAAGAATCAAAAGAGAGACAACAGAAATTAGAAGCCTCTATGAAAGAAAAGAGGATAAAATCTGCCCAATCCGAAAGTGATAGAGAAGAAGCGAGAAAAGAAAAAACAAAGGGAGAAGTGAAAGGAGCTATTAAAAGTGCTATTAAAGGTATAAAAACTGGACCGGTAGTTAGTGATAAAGCGAAAGGAAGTACTGGAGCTACTATAGATTCTGCTATCGAAACTGCAACTAGTGTTGGTAGTGCAGTTGGAAAAGCTGCAAGAGGAATTATTTCCGCAAAAATGAAAGAAAGGAAAAGAAAGAAACAGGAAGAAAAAAGAGTTGAAAGACATGAAAAAATTAGACAAGAAATGAGTAAAGAGGATTTTTCTAATTGGAGAGAAGAGTTTATCTTTGAGGTAGACGATCAATCCATCAAAGAACCACAACAAAAGGTTATTGATGTCTCTAAAAAGAAAAACAAAATTGAGATCAATCCAAACATGAGTGAAGGTTGTGGATGTGATGAAAAAGAAAAGGAAGAAACTCCTAAAAAGGATATGAGAGATTTCTCAACTAAAGTTAATCTTCTCAAAACAAAAGCCAGAGTAATGGGAGCTAAAAATCCTATAGTGATGGTTGCTTCCGAAGAAACTGATAATATTCAGGAGATCGCTCCACTTGTAGGAATTCTTGCAAGAGTTGCTGGTGGTGCTGCCACAAGAGGTATCGCCGCTAGAGGTGCTGGTTTTGCAGCTAGAGGTGCTTTGGAAAGGAAAGCAGTTGATATCGCCGCACAAAAGGGTGGTGAGATGACTGCTGATATGGTTCAGAAAAGACTTGAGAAGAAGTTTAAAAATGAGGATGAAGAACTTGAAGAAGGCATGACTATGGATGACTTCAAAAAACAAAGAAGGCGTCAAAAGGAAGAACCACCAATTAGAAAGCGTGGTGGAATAAGTGCTCCAGAAGATGAACGCAGTATTGGTGGTGAAGCAAATAGAAAAAATAAAGATTACTGGGCAAGTGTTGTAGGTAAAAATAGAGATAGAGGTGCTGGAAACAAAGCAAAAAGAAGAGCATCAGAACTCAATAAAGAGGAGTTTGAAATTGAAGAGGGAATGACCCTCAAAGACTTCAAGAAGAAGCGTAGTGCTCAGAAGCAAAAGGAAAAGCGTGCTGCTGAGAAAACTTCTCCTCTCCGCAGAGCAGGCATCCATGATGATAAGGCATCTCCAGAAAGAGATGCAAGACATCGTGCGAATGTAGACCCCGATTTTGATGGGGATGATTCAGTAAATTATCCTGGTGGTAAGTTGAAGAATCCTAAGAAGATTCGTAAAGCAAAGGCACTTGGAGAACTTGGTGAGTCTGCTGCATGGACAAAGAAAGAGGGAAAGTCTGAGAGCGGTGGTCTAAACGAGAAAGGTCGCCGCTCATACGAACGCGAGAATCCTGGTTCTGATCTGAAAGCACCTTCTAAGAAAGTTGGTAACCCTCGTCGTGCATCATTTTGCTCAAGAATGAAAGGCATGAAGGAGAAACTTACCTCCGCTAAAACTGCTAACGATCCTGATTCCAGAATCAATAAGTCCCTTAGAGCTTGGAATTGCTGATATGAAATCCTTCAAACAATTTTTATCCGAAAGTATCACCATCAACGGTGACTTCAATGGAACCCTCAACATTGGGAGTTCCCAACCAGAACCAGAACAACCACAAGAATCTTTCTTTGCTGATGTTGTCTGGGAAGGAAAGATTTACCGTCTAGAAGTAGAAGGTGCAATGCTTTCCAAGAATGAACTCGCAGAACAAATCCAAGATGAATATCCTGGAGCCATCGTTCATAATGTTTATCCTGGTCAGGTAAATACTTCTAGAATCAAAAACGCACAAAGATATCAACCAGAAAGATTAAGTTGGAGTGATTAATGGCTCAGTGGAATAAGAACACACAGGATTTTCTAAACCAAGAAAGATCCTTATTTGAGGTTTTCCAGATTGCTGACCACTGGGGTGAGCAGACAGATTGGAGACCAAACTTTTCCAATAACAACAGACTAAAGACTGCACCTTTCCAAACAGTTTTCTTTAATACTTTCCAGTATGGTAAAGAGACTGATGTTTGGGATGAGAGAGTAGTTGGAGTTGGAACCGCAACTTGGAACCAATATGCAAGTAATGTGATTATGCAAGTTGGTTCTACTGCTGGTAGTAAAGTGACCAGACAAACCAAGAATGTAATGAGATACATTCCTGGAAGACCATCAACTCTTGCATTTGCAATTCGTCTAGAAGCACCACAAGTAGGTATTCGCAGAAGATTTGGATTATTTAATGACACTGATGGTATTTTCTTTGAGGATGATGGTGGCACATATTCTTGTGTAATTCGTAGCACTACATCTGGAATTACTACAGAAAGAAGAGTAACCAGAGATGATTGGAATGGTGAAAAGTTTGATGGTAATGGATGGACTGGTGTAACTGCAGATCCAACCAAACAACAGATGATTTCTATTTCATATGAATGGTATGGTGCGGGAACTGTAGATTTTAATTGGTTGATGAAAGGTGAAACCGTTAGATGTCATAGATTTGATAACTCAAATACTCAAGATAGAGTTTGGTGTTCTACTCCTTTTCTCCCAATCCGTTGTGAGATTGAGAATGTAACTGGTGTTGCAGGAACTCATTATCTTTATCAAGGTTCTAATTCTCTTATCCAAGAGGGTAATGCAGATAAACTTGGATCACTTATAAGTCAATCCAATGGCATTACTGGAACCACAATGTCAGTTGCAAATACATTTTATCCAATTGTAAGTTTGCGTCTTAAGTCAACTGCACTTCAAGCAGTGATGTTATTGAGATCTCTACAAGCAGTAACGAATGATAATACGAATATCTACTGGAAACTTTTAGAGAATGCAACATTAACCAATCCAAACTGGACAAATCACGCAGACCCAGATTCATTCGTTCAGTATGATACTTCTGCAACTGCACTTTCTGGTGGTAGAGATATTCTTTCTGGATTTGTGGTTTCTGGTGGTTCTACTTTGGTTGAGATTGATAGACTTGCAGACTTACAACTTGGAAGGTCTGGTATTGGAACAATCAGTGATACCTTTACTCTTGCTTGTGCATCTCCAAATACCAACAAATCAGCACTTGCGGTACTTAACTGGATTGAACAACGATGAGTGAGTTTCCTTGGGGCGTTGTTATCATTCTTTCTTGTGGATTAGTTTTCACTGCATGGACGATTTACTATATACTTCGGTTAGCATACGAGGAGATGAAAGATGAAACACCTAAGTCTGATCCTATCAATCACGAGCCTAAGCATTAGTGCTGCGATTGGTGTAGGAGCATACATCACTTATCAAAAGGCACAGAAGATTCTAGACAATCCAGAAGAGTTTGTCGGGAAAGTCGTTGATAGACAAGTTGAAAAGGCTTTGGAAAAACTGCCTATCCCAAAGATAAATACAGAGAAGTTTAAATTACCATTCTAATGTCTGATAAAGATCCTTATATCTACAGAATTAAATCAGTTGGGAGAGTTGTAGATGGCGACACTATTGACGCTGACATTGATTTGGGGTTTGATATTAGTCTCACTAAGCGAATTCGTTTGGCGGGTATTGACACGCCCGAAAGCAGAACCACCGACAAAGCAGAAAAAGCACTAGGTATTGATGCTAAGAACTGGTTAAAGCATCGTCTAGAAGAAGCAAAAGATATTATCATCCGCACTCAACTTCCAGACTCTACTGAGAAGTATGGAAGAATTATTGGTAACCTTTATATTAATGGTGATGATGTTCCTCTCAATCAGCAAATGATTACTGAGGGTTATGCTCTTGAGTATGATGGTGGAACAAAGGATAAGAACTGGGAACCACTTAAAGAAATCAGAAGGAAAAACGGAACTCTTGTAGAGTAAATCAAATGATAAATACGGCTGCCTATACAAGAGGTAATTATGGGAGCAGTTGTCGCTGTAGTAAAACCAATTCTTCTTCAGATTGCTACACATCCAGCAGTCAAGAATCTTGTTATTTCTCTTCTTGAGAAGTATGTAGATTCTACAGATAACAGTATTGATAATGAAATTCTTAAGGTTGTTAAGGAACTTCTCTTTAAACCACAAGAGCCAGCAGCATGATCACTTGTTTCGTAACCAACTGGGGAGTAACCATTCTTCTGGGGTTGCTCCTCTCTCTTTCCGAGTGGTTAGCAAAAACTAAAAAGACAGAAGCAAACGGTATTCTTGATTTTGTAACCTTGTTTCTGAGAACCGTTTTGAACAAGGGCCCTAAGAAGTAGGGTCTCTTTTTTTATAAATAAGATTTAGATAAGAACATAATTTGGAGAAAACCAATGCCTCTTTGGGGAAATTCTACTTCAGACGAATCAAGACCTAAGTGGTTACGCGAGGGTGATAAGCCAGCTAACGATCTCAATGAGTGCTTTGCTGATGAGAGAGGTTGGGTAATTAGACATGCTGATGGCAACGAAGAGGTTATCGTTGCAATCGGCGGACTTTCTGGTGCAGGATCCACAACCGCCGGTCTTGGCAACGCAACCATCGTTCGTGTATACTTTGGTGCAACTGGATACTCTACATCTTCTACTGGAACAGTATATGTTCAGTGGAATGAAGAGGTGGATGTACAAAACCTTGCTGCAACTCTTAATGTAACTGGTTCTGTTTCTGGAACTCTAGTTGCTTATGCAACTACAACAACTGCTAATAAGAGAGTTGGATTCGCATTCACCACTGGTGCAGTTGCAGAGACTCTAGTAATTCCTGGTCAAACAATCGTTGGTGTTATTACCGATACTTCAACATCTGTTGCTTCCGATAAGATCTTTGTTTCTACTGAAGTAACTGGTGCTGGTGGTAGTGGAATTACAACTACTGTTGGCGTTACAACCACTTGATATCTTTAGTACATTATGAGATTTGATGAGTTGAACGAAAATAATTATATAATGTTTGCTATAAAACATTATGACAATCCTCATGCAGTAACGCAAGAAGATTTTTATGAAGATATGAAGAGATTTAAATGGATAAAGAGACTTCTTAAGAGGTATAGAACTACTGGTATTTTGAAGTCTCATCTACTTATGAATCATTTTATAATTTTGTATAATGTTTTTGGTGAGGCAGCAACTCCATTGTTGTTTTATAAAATTGATAGAGATTTATGGCCAGTAATTAAAAGTTTTGTCATCTATCTTGGTAGACTGCCAGAATATCCAAGATCATCTTTACATGATATAAAAGTAGACGAAGATTGTTTAAGAGATCTCAATAAAATATGAAAGACCATATTCTCGAAAATGCAATTAATATTATTCGCAACCTTATGGAAGATGGCATGGTTGTTGGAACTGGCGGATTTACGGGATCTGCAGATCCAAAAGGTCCAGTCGCTGGTTTTGATCCTGTGATGGATGGAAGATCGAAAGTAATGAGAAGGTTACCTCCACAATATAAAAAATCATTAACTTCAAAGAAAAAGGAAAAATAAGATGGCCTTCGGTCTTCAAAAATTAGCGGTTTTAGAATCAAAACTTGGAATTTATGAGGACTTGTCCAAAGAAATGTTGGACAAACTTGAAAGAGCTGTAGATAAGATTTCTGAAGGAAATAGCCAGATCGCTCAAGTACTTGCCAGACACGAAGAGAAGTTGGATCAGTCTGAACGTGCTGATCAACTTATTTTAAAAATGTTGGATGAAGTAAAAACTTCTAATACTAAAGAACACTCTGCAGTTATAAAAAGAATTGAAACTGTAGAAGGAAGAGTTAATGATCTTGCAACATTTCGATGGATAACTGTTGGTATCGCTACAACTGCCGCAGTCATCATTAGTTCTGCAGGATTCTTTGGAAATCTCTTGACAACAGGGAATAACGGGAGTACACTAAGGGGAGCTAATACGACCCTTTCTAAATGAGCCTGATTGATTCCAAGTATATTCGACTTGTTTCGGTAAAACTACACAAATTTGCAAAGAAGAAAGAGGGTCTTTACAACTTTCGTTGCCCTTATTGTGGGGACTCTCAGAGACACAAAAACAAGGCTAGGGGATATCTTTATAAGTTAAAGAATGACCACAATTTCAAATGTCACAACTGTGGCGTCTCCAGAACCTTCACAAACTTTCTTAAGGACACTGACCCCGCTCTACACGATCAGTACGTCTTTGAGAGGTATAAGGCTGGTGCCACGGGTAAGGGATCTAATACCCCCGAACCACAAGAATTTAAATTTGAGAAACCCACTTTTTCAAAAAAAGATTTTGACCTGTTAAAAATTTCAGAACTAAATACAACACACCCCGCAAGGAAATTTTTAGACAATCGAAGAATCCCGAGTAAGTATCTGGGCGAACTTTACTTCGCCGAAAAGTTCAAAGAATGGACTAACACTCAAAAATATACTTTTGAAAATCTAGAAAATGACGAACCAAGGATCATTATTCCCTTAAAAAATCAAGGAAAGATTTTCGGGTTTCAGGGGAGATCGCTCAATCCAAAATCAAAACTCAAGTACATCACGATTATTTTGGATGACCACCACCCCAAGATCTATGGTTTGGATAAGGTTGATTGGGATAAGACAGTTTATATCGTAGAAGGCCCTTTTGATAGTATGTTTATTGACAATGCTATTGCCATGGTCGGTGCAGATATAGACAAAATGTTTTTCGTTACAAACTTTGAAACAGAATTTGTGATGGTTTATGATAACGAAAAACGAAATAAACAGATCGTTGATAGGATGGAAAAGGCAATTAATATGCAGTTTCCTATAGTAATCTGGCCTGATACGATAAAAGAAAAAGACATTAACGATATGGTCTTAACTGGACTTAATGTTCAGGATGTGATAAAATCTAATGTCTATAGTGGATTACACGCAAAAACAAAACTTACTAGTTGGAAGAAAACATGAGTAACGGGACTAAAGTTGTAAAGAGGAATGGAAATACTGAACACCTGAACCTAGACAAGATTCATAAAATGGTTGAGAGTGCTTGTGAAGGACTCGCAGGTGTTTCTGCGTCTCAAGTAGAAATGCAGTCTGGTATCCAGTTCTATGATGGAATCACCACTCCTGAGATTCAGGAGATTCTAATTCGTTCTGCTTCAGATCTTATTGATCTTGAGAATCCTAATTATCAGTTTGTTGCTGCAAGACTTCTTCTGTTTGGACTCTACAAACAAGTCTTTGGCCCTTCTTGGAATCAAGGATTTCCTCACATTTTGAGTCACCTTGTTGCAGGATCTTTAAAGGGAATCTATGATAAAAAACTTCCTTCCCGATATTCTGAGGAAGAATGGGACAAAATTAATAGTTGGATTGATCATGATCGTGACTTCCTATTCACTTATGCAGGTCTACGTCAGGTCGTTGATAAGTACCTCGTGCAGGATAGAAGTAGTGGTGAACTATATGAAACTCCACAATATATGTACATGTTAATCTCTGCAACTATTTTTGCAGAGTATCCAAAAGAGACTAGACTGGACTACGTTCGTAGGTACTACAATGCAATCTCCAAACACAGAATCAACATTCCTACGCCAATCATGGCAGGTGTTAGAACCGCACTTCGTCAATTTGCAAGTTGCGTTCTTGTTGATGTTGATGACACCCTTGATAGTATCTTCAGCTCTGATATGGCAATTGGTCGGTATGTTGCACAAAGAGCAGGAATTGGTATCAACGCAGGTAGAATCAGGGGTATCAACAGTAAAATCAGAGGCGGAGAAGTTCAGCACACAGGTGTTGTTCCATTCCTCAAGAAGTTTGAAGCGACTGTCCGATGCTGTACTCAAAATGGCATTAGAGGTGGATCAGCTACGGTTCACTTCCCCATTTGGCACAAAGAAATAGAAGATATTATTGTACTGAAGAACAATAAAGGAACTGAAGATAACCGTGTTCGTAAATTAGATTATTCAATTCAATTCTCAAAACTTTTTTATGAAAGATTTATCAATGACGAAGAGATGTCCCTCTTCTCACCTCATGATGTTCAAGAGGTATCTGATGCTTTTGGGCTTCCTGAGTTTGATGATCTCTATGTGGCTGCAGAACGAGATCAGTCTATTCCAAGAAAAACTGTCAGGGCTCAAGAACTTATTCTAGATATTCTGAAAGAACGAGCTGAAACTGGTCGTATTTACATTATGAATATCGATCATTGCAATTCTCACAGTTCTTTTATTGATAAAGTGTGGATGAGTAATCTCTGTCAGGAAATCACTCTTCCTACAGAACCACTTCAACACATTGATGATATTGCTGGCGAGATTGCACTTTGTATTCTTTCTGCAATTAATGTGGGTAAGATTCGTGAGTTAGATGATTTGGAAGAACTTTGTGATCTTTCAGTTCGTTCTCTTGAAGAACTGATTGACTACCAGGATTACCCAGTAAATGCTGCAGAACTTGCAACAAAATCTCGTCGTTCTCTTGGTATTGGTTACATCGGACTTGCACATTATCTTGCAAAACACGGTGTAAAGTATGACTCTCAGGAGTCTTGGAACTTGGTTCATGATTTGACTGAAGCATTCCAATATTACCTATTGAAATCTTCAAATCAAATCGCAAAAGAGAAGGGTGCATGTACAGATTTCAATCGTACAAAGTATTATCAAGGACTTCTCCCTATTGATACTTACAAGAAAGATGTAGACGAAATCGTACCTAATACACTCAACTATGATTGGGAAACTCTACGTACCGAGATTCAAACATTTGGATTACGACATTCAACACTGTCAGCACAAATGCCATCGGAGAGCAGTTCCGTTGTGTCAAATGCCACCAATGGCATTGAGCCTCCTCGGGGATACTTGTCCATTAAGAAATCAAAGAAAGGGCCTCTTAAACAGATTGTTCCACAATATGGTTCCCTCAAGAACAATTATACTCTCTTGTGGGATATGCCTGATAACACTGGTTATATTAATATTGTCTCTGTAATGCAGAAGTTCTTTGATCAGGCTATCAGTGGCAACTGGTCTTATAACCCAGAGAACTACCCAGACAATGAGGTTCCCACTTCAGTCATGGCACAAGACCTTCTAAGGACTTATAAGTATGGTTGGAAGACATCGTATTATCAGAATACATATGATCATAAGACTGATGAAGTTAAGGAGGAAACTACTAAGGATCAACTAAACAAATTACTTGAACAAATTATGGAGTCCAGTGAGGAAGATTGTGAAAGCTGCAAAATCTAGTATACAAAAGGAGTTTCAAATGGTAGAAGGAATGACCGTATTCAACACCAGTACAGATGTTGATACCCGCAAACAACCAATGTTTTTTGGTCAACCACTAGGTTTGCAGCGTTATGATCACTACAAGTACCCAGTATTTGATAAACTGACTCAACAACAACTCGGATACTTCTGGAGGCCTGAAGAGGTATCCCTCCAGAAGGATCGTAGTGATTATCAACTACTTCGTCCAGAACAAAAACATATTTTTACTTCCAACTTGAAGTATCAGATCATGCTTGACTCCGTTCAAGGTCGTGGCCCTGGTATGGCATTCATCCCTTACTGTTCTCTTCCTGAACTGGAAGCGTGCATGGAGGTTTGGGGATTTATGGAGATGATTCATAGTCGTTCTTATACATACATTATTAAGAATGTTTATCCTGATGCTGCAGAAGTCTTTGACCATATTCTAGATGATGAGAAGATTGTGAGTCGTGCAACCTCTGTTACTGAGGCATACAACGACTTTATTAATGCTGCACAACAATATGGGACTTCTAATGAGTGGATTCATGCACAAGAAGGTGCGGGATATTCCAAAGATAATCGTAAGGAACTCAAACGTAAACTCTATCGTGCTGTTGCAAATGTCAATATTCTTGAAGGTATCAGGTTCTATGTCTCGTTCGCTTGCAGCTTTGCGTTTGGTGAACTCAAGCTTATGGAAGGATCCGCTAAAATTATCTCTCTCATCGCAAGAGACGAAAATCAGCACCTTGTCATTACTCAAAACATCCTCAATAAGTGGCGCGAAGGAGATGATCCAGAGATGCAAGAAATTGCTCAAGAAGAAGAATCTTGGGTAACGGAGTGCTTCCGCAATTGTGTGAATGAGGAAAAAGAATGGGCTAAGTACCTGTTCAGAGATGGATCCATGATTGGACTAAATGACAAACTTCTCAATAACTATGTTGAGTGGATTGCAAATCGTCGTATGAAGGCGATTGGGTTGAAACCACTTTATGATGTTCCCGCAAAGAACAATCCATTGCCTTGGACTGAACACTGGATCTCTTCTAAGGGTCTTCAGGTAGCCCCACAAGAAACAGAAGTAGAATCTTATGTTGTTGGTGGTATCAAACAGGACGTAAAGAAAGATACGTTTGCTGGATTCAAACTCTGATCTAAATATTAATAACAACTGAATTGAACTAAGTCTTATGGCTACTCAAACTAAAATTCCGAGGGTAGTTTCGGAAGATCTACCCTCCAATCCTTTTGCTTTCGAAGTTCTTGCACTTGTCGCAAAACAAAAATCAAATGCAAAAAAGGCAGAGATTCTTAAAAAATACGCCCATCCATCATTAACTACAATTCTTATTTGGAATTTTGATGAAACTATTGTTTCTGAATTACCAGAGGGTCTTGTCCCATATGGTAGTGTTTCTCAACAAAATGTTTCTTCTGGTAACCTCAGCGACAATATTAATAGGGCTGTAGAGATGATGGATGAATTGCATTCCAATTCTATTGGATCTCAAGATCAAGGTAGAACTTCTATTCGTCAAGAGTACACTTATTTTTATAATTTTGTAAAAGGTGGTAATGATCGTCTTTCTAACAGAAAGAGGGAGATGATGTTTATTAATATTCTTGAAGGATTGCACCCACTCGAAGCGGAAATCCTTATTCTTGTTAAAGATAAAAAACTTCAAACTAAGTATAATATTACTAAACAAAATGTATCTGATGCTTATCCTGATATCCAATGGGGTGGTAGATCATAAATACCTATTAGAAATATAGTATCTAAAGAATATGGCAAGGCAGGGGATTAGTACAGGAACATCGCCTAATGATGGTTTAGGCGACTCTCTGTTAGCTGGTGCTGTAAAAATTAATCAAAATTTTCTGGAAATTTATAATACTTTTGGAAACGGAAATACATTAACGAGTTATGTTAATACTGCTGGTATAGCAACTTATGCAACCACATCTGGTGTTGCAACTATATCTGGATATGCAACAACAGCGGGTGTTGCAACTTATTCATCATCATCTGGAGTTTCGACAACAGTAAGTGGAGGATTTGGTTCACTTATAGGATTAACAGTTGTTGGACTTACCACATTATCAGTCAATAGTTCTATTGATGCATTAAGAATTACTCAAACTGGTGGCGGAAATGCCCTAGTTGTTGAAGATGAAACAAATCCTGATGCTACTCCCGTTATAGTAACTGGTATTGGATCTGTTGGCATAGGAACAAATTCTCCAGTATGTTTATTTCATGTCCAAGGTGATACATTAATAACTGGAATTGCCACAGTTGGACTTGCAAATACTTCTACTCCAGTAAATAATTCTCAAATGAGTTTTGAACTCACATCAGACACAAATTTGAGAATTAAAGTTCGCGGAACTGATGGTGTGTTGAGATCTGCAGACATTACACTTGCATAATACTAAATACCTCAGTGTCGCAAAAAGAATATCTATGACTTTAGATCTTCATAACTTCTTCAAGTATTATGATGATAATAACGCGAATCATGTAGCTGCAGTTCAATGGTTAGAGGATAACCTTCCTGCACAATTCATGGATGATTCTGAATCCGAATGGATTGGAATTTTTAGAACAAAACCCCCTACTCCAGAAGTTCTCGCAGTCCCTTACTACAATCAAGTAGACAACTATAGAGATGCACATAGAACTTGCAACTCTTCATCGTGTGCTATGTGTCTGTCTTTCCTCAAGCCAGGCAGCATCAAGGGCGATGATGAGTATGTCAAGAAAGTATTTGAGATTGGTGATACGACTGACCATGCCGTACAGACGAAAGTTCTGGCAGCTTATGGTGTTAAGTCACACTTTAGTTACAATCTATCTTTTGCTGATATTGATAAAAGTCTGGACGCTGGGAAGCCCGTTGTTATTGGCATACTCCATAGGGGTTCTCTTTCTGCACCTACTGGTGGGCACATGTGTGTTGTTATAGGAAAGACCCCAGATGGAAAGGGTTACTATATCAACGATCCATATGGTTCTCTAAACGATAACTATACCGGTCCAGTAACAAATGGTAAGAAAACCATTTACACCAAAGCAGTTCTTAAGCATCGTTGGTGCCCAGGTGGCAACGATGGTTGGGGTAGAATTTTTGACTGAGGAGAACAACAATGGCTAGAATAGATTTACACAACTTTTTCAAGTTTTACGACGAAAGAAATCCTAACCATGTCAAGGCAGTTCAATGGTTAGAAGATAATCTCCCCGTCAAGTTCTTAGAGGATAACATTGACTGGGCTGAGATTTATAGAGGAAAAAAGACTAGTGCTGCACCAGCCTCAGCCGCTGCTGCAGCTCCTGTAACAAGTGGTGATGATATGCCTATGATGGGTCTCAAACTTATCAAAGAGTTTGAAGGATGTCATCTATCTGCATATCCTGATCCCTTGACTGGTGGACTTCCAATTACTATTGGTTGGGGTTCCACTCGCAAGAAGGATGGATCGCCATTCAAACTGGGTGATACTATCACTCAACAGGAGGCAGACGATCTACTCATCAGTCAGTGTAAGAGTCAGTTCTTACCTGCACTTCGCAAGATTCCTCATTGGAATGAGATGACTGATGGTAAAAGAGGAGCACTCCTCTCATTTGCTTATAATCTAGGTGCTGGTTTCTATGGTGGAGATAATTTCAATACCATTACAAAGCGTCTGAAGAATAAGGAGTGGGACTTGGTTCCTGATGCTCTTTATCTCTATCGTAACCCTGGTTCAAATGTAGAAGCAGGTCTTGCTCGCCGCCGTAAGGCAGAAGGCGAAGC
>Ga0222713_10001686_pt1 | contig 24489 bp, 29 predicted proteins | sample C33_649DmetaG_FD_165061 | JGI IMG/M metagenome (GOLD analysis project Ga0222713, IMG submission 165061) | Estuarine water microbial communities from San Francisco Bay, California, United States - C33_649D | ecosystem: Environmental > Aquatic > Marine > Unclassified | place: USA: California...
GGTATTAAATTAAATTATCAAGAATTAGAGGAAATAAACTTTGCTTTATCTGACAGATTTAATAAATTGAAAGAAAAATCTGCTAATATCAAATATCTTAAGTTTTTAAAAAATCTTATAATTAAAGTACGAAAAAAGATCGATATTTACTAAAAAAGGTGGCAGGATACCTGCCACCTTTTTTGTTTCCATTTATCAAATATAAATCAGATGATAAAGGTGCCACCAGCACCGTTTGGAATGTCTGTGAGACCTTGGAAGGTGTCATTGAAAGCTGCGCCGTCAGCGATTTCCCAAACCATGCGCTGCTGTAGGTTGGAAGCATTTACAACTTCGATGTAACCAGTGCGCTGTAGTGAAACGCCATTTAGGACGCTAGTGTCAAGTGAACCCTCTGAACCAAGGTTACGGTCAGCTGGGGTCAGCTTTAGTGTGTAACTTGCCATGTAGATATCTCCTTTTCTTAAGACATGCATGCCGTTAGGCATATTTATTTATGCAACTGAAATCAAAATTTACTCGTCAACAGCACAGTACAAAAGCCGTTATATACAGAAACGCCCATGAAAACATAGCTGTCGCTTAGTAACATATTTCTATATATTGTGGTCGATAATATCTTTCTTACAATTGATTCAGTATCAGTAAAACTTTGTACTACTATCATATATTGATTGGTAGCTTTTACGCCCTCTTTTAAAAGTCCAAATTGTAAAGAAAACCCATTGAGGGTAGAAATTATTTTGTTTTTTTTGCACATTTCAGCGGAGTGCTTGCACGCAATTTCTTTTAGTTTAACAGACAAACCATATTTTAATAAGTGGTTGCGTAACCTGAAATGGTTGATTGCTTGTTCTACAAAAAAGCCAGCAGTAGCATTGTTAGGATCGGGTGTTGGCAGAACATCGTTGTTAGAATTTACTAGTTTTTTTAATGCAAAAAGAAGATTTGTAACAAATAATTTTAGTTTTTGAAACATGTTCAAACCTCCAGTAATATTGCATAAATTATATTTATTGATATTTTTATTTATTTAGTTTAAAATGTCCTTCTTCATTTATCGAATAATGCATGCAATATTTGAATGGAATTCGCACAAAATCTTCAAGTGTAATATTACCCTCATAATAACAGTGTTTTCTCACTCGATGACATTCGTGAATTGGCATAATAAAGTTTTCGGACGATCTTACTGCACCCCATTTGCTTGATTGCCCTAAATATTGGTCCCCACAATCATCACTTGCATTCTGCATGTGTCTCATTGGTATAAGCAGAAATTCTTGGCAATCTTCTTTAGCCATGAAGAAAAATCCTTGGCTATTTGTATTGAATGAATATTTTATTTTTCTAGCCGGTATATCAATTCCATTAAAAATATATGACCAGTTTTTATCACTCTTTACTTCAATCTCAATAAAAATAGTTTTATTAAGTTTTTTAAAATCAACACGCATATCAGGATTTTCAAAAAGTCTTATACCATTTTCATTAAGATCGTTTTCATATATTTTCCCGCCCTGATTCTCAAAAAATTTAGCAGCAAGATCTTTGCCTAATTGATCGTATTTTGAATTTCTTTGAATATTGAACTTACCATGAATCATTCCATTTTTAATATAAGTGCTCATTTAATTTTTCCTATGGCTTCACTATTTTATTTGCAGTCATCAATCTTGTCAACTTATTATGGGGGTTCAAAATGGCTAAAGGCGTGAAAGGCACAACAATTAAGGCAAAGAGAATTGCAGATATGCAAAGCGTAGTCAATCAGCTTGCACATCCAGCTGCTGCTGCAAAGTACAATCATGTGAGAGTTCAACTTGAAGATGGCAAAGAAGTTCATATGCTCTTTACTGACTCAGAAGTAAAAAAGGCACTTGAAAGGGCAAAGAAAAATCCAGAAGACTGCCCCAAGACATCTTTGTTCCGTGATCTGTTCGATTGAAAATTTTTTCAAAAAGCGTATTATGAAGTCGGGCTCTAAGGTCCGACTTTTTTTTGGAGTATTGAATGACAAGGACTGTTAAAAAAGGCGATAAAAGTGTAGAAGTAGATCTGGGTGGATCATGGAAGATATTTGACAATAACAATATTAACAAAACTTTTGTTGTGTACCACGGTGTAATTTTCCGCACCAAGGACAGAGTCTTTTGGGTAGAAACGGATCAAGGCGGTTTTATTGTTGATCCTGCTGTTGATAATTTAAAACCATGGGCCGAATTAGCAGGCATGGAGGAATCACAATTATCTAATATTTTGCGGGATCCTAAAGATGTATACGCTTGTAGAAAGATTTAAATCATTTGGTCGGGGGAACGAATCCAGCATATCTGTAATCTACGCCACCGCCGGGAAGTATTTTTGTTGATGTATTAAGCGGATCTGGAATCATTCCTTTAACTCCAGCTTTAATGTTTGCTATCCTCAGGGCATCAACTTTAGCTTTCAAAGCATCGGCGGCAGTTCCCGCTGGTGCCGATGCAGCAGTGGTAGCAGGCGCTTGCGGCGCAGCGGGTGATATATCAGGTTTGTTTGCAACGGTAGCAGCAGGAGCAGCAGGCGCAGCAGGCGCACTTGCAGTAGCTGCTGTAGTTGCTGGTTCGTTTCCACTAATATCCATTTGATTAGCCGCTGCTAACTCTTTAGGAAATGGATCAGTTGGTGTGGACTGGCCAGCCATCGTCTTGTAGAAGTTGCCAGTAAAATCTGGAGGTAAAGATCTATCAGCCGCTCCAATTACAGCATCCGAAGCTCCTTGCGCCTTTAGATTTTGTAAAATAGCTTCTTTACCCTGTGCATATACATCGACAGGTACTGCTACGGTGCCTGTAGGTATTCCTAATTTTGCTTGTTCTTCGCCTCCAATACTGATGTATTTAAGATCCTTTGCAACGCCAGTCGCAATATCTTTATCAACATCATGCGAGAGTTTGACGCTTAAGTTGTTTACTTCTTCTTCTGGAATTGCACCGGTTTGTTCAGCTGCCCCCTGAACAGTTTGCATGGCGCTATCAATTACTGAATTAGTAAGCTTGGTAACACCTGAACCAATCATATATCCAAGAGCCATTAAAAATGCTGTTTTTGCAATACTTGCTTTATTAGCTCTTGCCCAAGTAGCAATATCTTTAATTCCACCTTTAATAACATTGAGTGCTTTGCCGCCAATTGTCTTAACTGCTCCTGCTAAATATCCAGCACCCTTGCCAGCCATGCTGCCTAGCCAGTTGAGAGCCCTGCTTATTTCTTCAAGCTTTTCATAATCTGCTTCTTGAACCCAGACTCTGAATGATTTGTTTTCAATCAGACCAAGTTCGCATCCTTCCTTGTAGATCGAATAGTTGTCAAAATCTAAGGAGAATTTCCATTCTTTTGCGAAACCCGGCAATTCTTCTGGCTCTCTGACTTTTTTGGGTCCAAATGCAGCGTCCCATCCCTTGCCAGCAGCCTGTACTACGGGATTTACAAACATTTTTCTTGTGAAGTACATCAAAACGCCCATTGGTATGGCGGCTGGCCCACCAACTATGCCACTTGCTAGGACTGCCATAGCCAAGGGGGGAGAAATCCCTGTCATTTGGCTTGCTTTCCCCATGAAAGATTTAGCTTTTTGCAAAGCAGGCAACACGGTACCTTTGAACTTTTCGTATTCTGGATTTATTTTGGTTGCATCTCCACCTGTGGGATCCACCTTTTTAGCATCCCATTTTTGGTATCCCTGAGAAAATCCCGATTTGACATTTTGAATGAAGTCTTTGAGACCCTCATCAAGATTGTGAGGGTCTGTATTGACATAATCACGAAAAGAAAGGTTTAAAGTGTTCATCTGCGGAAAATTGGTCCTATTCTGCGGAATGGGTGGGTAAGATTGTAAAGTCTTGGGAACCTTGGCTGCACTGGTTCCTGATAATATTGCTGTGCTGGAACTTCAACTGGGGGAGGTACTTCGGCTGCCAATCTTGCCTGAGCAGCAGCATCTAGTTCTCCAAGTTTGTCCATAACGGCTTTATAAGCCCCCATGCCCTTTTCTTTGGCTGCTGTCAGAAGTCCTGCTAGCTGGTCCTTCATAGCGGCAGTTCTAAGGACGGTGTCTGTTGTTAGAGGGTTTCCAGCTTTATCGAGAATGTTTCCATCTGCGTCCATGGCCATGCCTCCACCTTTGACCACGGTGTCACCCGTTACGTAAAGAGGTTCTCCAGCATCGCCTTTATAAACACCTGTATCGCTGTCAAATGACATGCCAGCAGTTTTAGCTACGCTTTGAATGTCGGCTTCTGGAATTTGGCCTGAGTTTTGGCCGACTGTTTGCAGAACATCATAGGCCTGAGTGAAAACCGCATTACTCAAACGAGTAATTCCCTGTCCCATGAGCAAGCCTAAAGCCATAAGGAAAACCGCTTTGGCTATTGCAACTTTATTTTGCATAGCCCATGAAATCAAAGAAGGCAAACCTTTAAATATAGCGTTGTAGGCTTTCTTAGCACCAGACTTAAGCATGCCCATGACATGCCCTGCACCGGCTCCGAGTTTGCGCATTAGCCAGTCTAGTCTTGCGCCTTCACTCACTAGAAGTTCAAGGTCTGGATTGGCAATCCACTCTTGAAAAGTGCAAGTAATTAGATTTTCTTCTTTCAAGGTCTTGTAAACCATAAAATTGTCATAATCTAAAGCAAAAGTCCAATTTTCGAGAATAAATGATTCTTTTACTGGCCCTTTTTCTTCTGGTTTATCTTCGGGCTTTTCCGTGATCTTCTTGTCAACCTTTTTAAGAGCTTCAACGCCCTTGTCAAAGCCATGTCCTGCAAGAGCTAGAACAGGATTCATAAGTGCACGGCGAGTGAAGTACATAATTGCAGCCATAGGAATGGCAGTTGGACCACCAGCTATGCCACCTGCAACCAAGGCAATTGCCAAAGGCATGGAAAGGCCTGTTTTGCTTTTGAATTGGCCGTAGGCTTCTCTTGCCTTGTTGATGGCGCTGAAAGCCTTTTCCTTGTACTTAGCATAGGTCTCTTCAGACGCAGCATCTTTTTTGCCGTCCCAAGACTGCAAAGCGCCACTGAAGCCTTGCTTTAGGCTCTGCCAAGCACCGGCTTCGTTTAAGTCTGATTCCTGCAACGCTAAGAAGTTGCTGAAACTAAAGTCTTTATTTAAAGATTCTTTAACCAATTTTATATCAGAGCTTTCAAGACTGTTTGGAAAATTAATTACGTTTGACATGTTTCCTCTTAATTTTTCCTATCGTGTGCTGTTTTGTATAAATCACCGCCGGAAACTTATGAAACAACTTCATACCATCTCCGGAAGAGAAAATGTTTTATTTATATATGTTTCAAAAAACAATTTATATGAATCTGAGAGCAGTGTCTGTTGCTTTGTCATATTCAAAGATGAGTTGCGTAAGGGGACTGGCCATCATTCCTTGTTTTTCATTACCTACTACTGAGATAGGAATATTAGTTGGCAAAGATGAATTCGTGAAAAACTTAGTAAAAACATTTCCAAATAAAATAAGAGGATAAAACCAAGAAGGCACAATATCCTTAACCAGATATGCTCCTCCGAGATCTAAGCCGCATTTGCCGTAAATTGTTTTTACGGCTTCAGTGCAATAAAAAGAATCGGGATCGTTGAAGTTGAAGTCGTAGCTGGGGTCTAATTCTAAGAACGCTTGGATGCCTTTTCTAATACAATCTTCAGAGTCTTGTGTTTTATCTTTTAACCGATATACACAAAAGTCAGTCATGTACCAGTTGTCAAACCAATCAATTACCCTAAGCTTTCTGGTGCCCCAGTCGGATACGTCGATTGCGTAAGTTTCTCCATCTTCTACCAGAATTAGGGTTGCATGAGAGTATGGAGACTTTGTAAAGGTCTGAATAAGCTTTCCAAAAGGAATTCCTAATGGACCACTCACATCGGATGCGTTATAGACAATATCTCCGGTTTCCAATGGTATTCTATTGAGTTGTTCTACAATTTCTTTTCGTCTTTGATAAAGAGGTCCGGGTTTAAACATATGATGTCCTATAGATAATATATCATAAGTTAGTGGTGATTAAATGAATTTTAGCCAATGGTTTTATGAAAGTTTGTTAGACAATGTAGCTAGAAGCTATGATCGTTATGGTTTTGATTCATCATTGTCTTTTAAACACATCATGGATTTTGTTACAAAATATTTAAAAAACAATCCTGATGCGAAGGTGCTGGATTTCGGTGCTGGAAAGAAACCTTTTTTAGCAAAACACTTTAAAAAAATGGGATTTGCGATTGATGCGCATGAATTACCACAAAATAATAGTGAAGAACATGATGATGTAGCAGGTGAAAAATATGATCTTGTTGTAGCTTCAAACGTCCTAAATGTACAACAAACGCTGAGCAATCTAAGAAAAACGCTGAATCAAATTTTCAAGTTTACTACAGACAACGGCATGCTTTTCGCAACCGTTCCCGATCAACCAAACGAAAATTTATTTACCATCGCCAAATTGAAAGATGAAATGCTTAAAAAATTTGCTAAAGTTGTTTGCATTAAGATTAAAACCGGAACTTTGATGCAGGCATATAAAACCCATGACTAGACATGAAGAGTTTTTGTTTATAGTTTTATTAATTATGGTTGTTGTGATAGGGCCATTGATGTATCTGGCTTTTTGTAAAAAATTTTTGGATTAGTAAAATTTTTTGATTATAATTTGATATCAAAATTCGAGTTCCTCATTATGAAAAAAATAAATATTCTTTATATTCCTGTATCTGGTGAAATAAAATTGATGGAAGCAGAGGACTCTTCACGCTTTAAAGAAAATGTGATAGGCGGTAATCCAGAATATCTTCGTTTTACCCCAGATGACAACATGTTGATGGTAGTGAATGAAGGCGCAAAATTAAGAAAAGAAGGTTTGAACATTCGAGCAAGCTGTATTGCGAATACTTGGTCACGACAAAATGTTTCGTGGTCAAGCAGTAAAACAATTTATGGTGATGCATTTATTGAAGGATGTCAACTTGGGATAAATAGCAAAACAATAGAAAGTTGTAGCGTACCCATAAAGGAACTTGAAGCCTTAATAGATTATTGCAATAAAGCTGAGTCATGGTGGGATTTTGCTCAAAAGAATATTGTTAACTCAACAATTTTTCAGTGGTTTACAGCAGCAACACAATATTTTGATGATGGTCAATTCAAGTTTTAGTTGACTGATAATTTTTCTGGTGTACAAAGAAATTGTCCAGCGCAGGACTTTGGAAACTTGGTACCTATGCGCTTTAAGGTACCATCTCACGGAGGAAGTTCTATGCGTAAGATGGTGCTCGCTTTTGCTCTCGTTGTTGCTTTTGCGTCAACTACTTTTGCCGGACCATTTGGTTTGTTTAGTCGGCGCACCTACAACAACGGTGGCAACAACACCACCTATGCTAACAATGATGGTGCCCGTTTTCCTGTCGCTAATGCCTTTTTAGGATCGGCACAAGGCGTAGCAAACCATCTTGCTTCTCTTGGCAGAGGAGTTTTTCACATGGGTGGTAATCCTTATGCTTACGAGGGCGTAGGCATGGGGGTAACTCCCGATCAAGCTTTGCGTGCATGTTGTAATAATGGTGGAGTTGTTGCTGATTATGGTGTGTGCCAAGGGGCAAACGGCATGTGGTATGCTTGCAAAAGATATCACGGTCGGTAAAATATATTAATTGAAATAACGAGCAGCAATCCTATATGGCGGGCCACATGGTGTGGGGGGTTGCTGCTCGTTTTTTTGTAGCGAAAGAAAATTTTCACAAAGGATGAATGTGTTTTTACGTATGGCATGATTTGGAGGAAGAGCAATGGATTGCATTCGAGTCAATAACATGCAAGGCGTGTATAGTTTTTCTTCCGATACGGTGGAAGATTGGGAAAAAGTTATAAACGATGCTGATAGGTATGAACATTTAGAATCACTGAAAGGCTGGGATCCTTACACTGAATGTTATAAAGTTTATTTTAATGGTGATATAAATTATTATTTTGTTGCTATGCCGAGGTGGTGAATTATGAAAGATGTTTTAGCAGAACTTGTTGAAAATGAAAATTTTGATGGAGCGGCTGAACATTGTCTCCGGAACGAAAACAGTGAATATACTGTTATCGCACAGAAAAGAGTTGTTAATTTTTGCATCAAACAAGGTGCTTCCAAAGAGAACATCTCAAATGTAATTACAGAATTGTTGCGTAAAAAAGAATTTAAAAAAGCTGAACCGTTTATGGATTTTGTTTCTTCCAATACGCTCTTGGCTGAATCCGTAGAATCTAACTGGCCGGATGGGATCAATTATGCCCTTCGTAAAGGTGCTGATAACTTTGATTTTGCTATTTTTAAGGCAATCCAAAGTGACAACCATAGTCTGGCTGAATTTTTAGCGTATAAAAAGAAAAAGCATTTTGGTCTTTAAGGAGGATACTGTGAGCGAGATTGCGGAATATATTGCTTCCGAAAATTATGAAAGCCTCGTACATACAGTTCTTGGTACTGAATATACTACAAAAGACAGAACAGATATCCTTAAGTATATTCGTAGAAAAAACGCATTCAGCAGGATTGCCACAGAAACTCTCTATAAACTTAGAGTGTCGTGCGGAGATCTGTCGGATGTTACTCGGTACTATGAAAAATCATGCGATGATACATCTAGATCGTTAATTACTGTTGAAGCACAAAATCAATACAGAAATTTAATTGCATTTTGTCCAGCAAGTATGATATTTGATAAAGCAAAAGATTTTTTTATAAAAGATATTGTTTTTGTCAAAGAATTATGCTCAATTCCTTTCAACTCTGGATTACATCCGGGTATTGCGGATTTCGATCTTATACAGAAAATTTTCTGTGAAATAAATCATGTCGATGATCCTTTCATTAAATATAATTTGTTGGAGTACTTTGTTTTGTGTATGATCTATAATTTTTCAGATCATGCTTCAAAGTTTCATCAAATCATGCAAAGTAATTCTGATCTTGAAGCCACATATATTGGAATTTGTTATCGTATTTTTGATAACAGGAGACATTATATCGCTCAGGAATTGAAGATTGCAAAAGATATTTTGCAATCTTATCAGGGCGCTGATGTCTTTTCAGATGAAATGAAAGAAATCGTTTACAACAAAGCCTGCCACAAGCCCAACGACCCTGATAGTATTGAAATTGTCAAATTGATTTTGAATTCTGGCTTTAAGAAAATTACCGCTGGATTCAACCATGCCGTTAGTATTTGGAACGAGGAACTCGTCAAAGTAATTTTGCCGTACAGGCCCAAATTAGACAAAGCTTTAACGCAAACTACTTCCCCGGCTATCAAGTATCTTTTGACGCAAGCTGCTGAGCAAAGAGCCAAGAAAAAGAAAGTTAACTGATTAATTTTATTTTTTCTTGACCTCTAGTTGTCTATTCTGATTTTGGCTGTATCATAATGATGGAAGTGGTGGTCACAGTGACTTGCCTATTTCATCAAAGCTTTATGGAGGATGTCATGGCTAATAGCAAGCAAATCAGTATTAACGGTTCCACCGAAAACAAAAAGAGCACGGGCAACAGCATTTTGTTGCGCTTGTCTCCCCGCATGGCAGAAGAAGTGCGTAATACTGCCAAGCGTGAGGAGCGTACTATTACCACTGTTGTGACTCGTGCTCTCAAGCATTACATCAAATCTGAGTATCAGATCGAGATTCAGGATTCTGAGTGAGTTCTGAAATTTTGCTGACTCTTTAGAGCCTCATGTGATCCATGAGGCTCTTTTTTTTATGTGGCGAAAAGAAAATTTATAGATTGTGCGATGTGCTTATCGTAATTCAATAAGGAGTTAAAAATGCTGTATCTCAAGATTGAGAATCAAGGTGTTTGCCCTGTCGAAGGTTTTACAATATTTGGCGCTTCCAGTAAAAATGAGAACTTTCAAAGAGAAGATATCATCGGTACCTTTGGTTCCGGTGCGAAACACGGAGTTGCTCTGGCTCTTCGTCAGGGGGTCATGCCTGTAATTTATTGCAGCAACACCAAACTGGCTTTTTACACTAAACCCTTGGTTATTAAAGGTGTAAATGGAGAGACGCAGCACCAGAGGCTTTGCGTCAAGGTCTCGGGCAAAACAGATGAAGGCAAGTCTATTAATCAAGACCGTGAGCTTGATCATACGCTTTCATATGGCTGCAAGGATTGGCAAGAATTAGCATTGGCTATTAGAGAATTCATTTCCAACGCAATTGATGCTTGCTACGAGCAAAACTTGTCGCACGAAAATGTGACAGTAGAGTTGGTGGAAGAAAACCAAGTGCGTGCCAAGTCTGGGTTTACAAGAATTTTTGTTCCTGCTTCCATGGAAGTGCAGCGGTTCTACGCAGAAATAGACAAGTGGTTTTTGCATTTCAAGGAGTCAGAAAATCTCAAAAAAGATATTTTGCAAAAAAGACAAAGGAATGCAATAAGTCTTGATGGTGAAAAAACGAGTGCTGCTGTTATCTATCGTAGAGGCGTGCGTGTTCGTGAGTATAAGTCAAGCAGCTTGCCAAGTTTGTTCGATTACAACATCCCAAATCTTGAAATTGATGAATCAAGGACGATTGATGATTTTAAAGCACGATATGAATGCGGCCAAGCCTTGCAGAAAACCAAAGATATTGAAGTCATGACCAAGTTAATTCAAGCCTTATTTAAAAATGAGATGTGCTGGGAGCTCACTCAAGATGACTGGTCCTTGACCAGAAACATTTACCTTCTACCACAGGAAAACAAAGACATGTGGCGCAAGGTATTTCATACTGTTTGTGGAGAAAAAGCGGTTATTACAAGCAAACATTTTGCCAAAAAGATCGAAGAGAAAGGCTGCATACCTGTGGTATGCAGTGACTATCAAGAAGGTATCTATAAATTTTTGCGGGAATTAAATATCCCAAATGACACCGATGTATTAACGGTACACGATAAGAACGATAGGGTGATTGTCCCTTTGACAAACGCTGTTGTCGAAACATTCAATTGCATCTGGCAGTCTCTTGAAGATATCAATATGTTGTTTGGGCGAGACAAGCCTGAGCTTTGCTGCTTCCGGCAAATGAACACCAGCGCCTCAGTCACTATGGGCTTGTGGCATGATAATAAAATTTATGTCAATGTCGATTATGCAGATTCGACTAGCAATGCTTTGTACGACATCGTTTTAGAGGAAATTGCTCATCATGTCACTCAAGCTACAGATGGATCTAGAGAATTCGCAAATTACCTTATTTCAATCACTCGTGAGATGGTGAAAAGAAATAAAACCAGCCGTATCATGTAATTGAAGAATGTTTTTTTTACTTTAACAAAAGGAGAATATGATGCCTCGTCCGAAGTCAGCAGAAGCTATTTACATCGAAAACAAACTTAAATCCAATCCTGATTTACGTTATTTCGATCTAATTCAGTTCGATGATTACAAATACAACATCGAACACAACTTTTTTAATACCGTGAAGTCACGGTATAAGAAAGCTGCGGTAGAATCGAGCATTGGAACTAAAGTTAATTCAACGGTTCCAGACTATGATTATCCTGAAGAAATTCAGAGGCTGATTCCAAGCCCTGATCCATTTTTTGTGCATACACAAGATAATGTGAGTCTTGTTGAAATGGTTCAAAACATGAGCCATGTTAACAATGTCAATATTCGTCTTGTCGGTCCAACTGGATGCGGCAAGACCAGCTTGGCTGTAGAATATGCTGCCAAGAATAATGTTCCAACCATCGTTATGGACTGTGCAAACGTGAGAGAGCCAAGAGATTGGTTTGGGTATCGCAAAATCGATCCGCTGAGCAAGCAGGTTGTCTGGCATGAATCTTTGTTTGTAAAAATGGTTGAAACTCCATTTGCCGTCATTATTCTTGACGAGCTTAATCGTGTTTCCCCCATGGTCATTAATACTTTGATTCCACTGTTAGACCATAGAAGGACTACGTATCTTGAAGAGGCGCAGCGTCAGATTTCTTGCGCAGAAGGAGTCACCTTCTGGGCAAGTATCAACGAAGGCCATCAATACACAGGTACCATTCCTCTTGATGAGGCTATTGCCGATAGATTTGGTTTGGTGGTCGAATGCAAGTTTTTGCCACCTGCTGAAGAAGCAGCTATGCTACATAAGAAGACAGGACTAGACGAAGCTAATTGTAACAAATTGGTAGAGATTGCCAATCAAGTTCGTCTGAAATCGCAAATAGATGCAGGAGATAGCTTTTCCAAGGCAATCAGTACTAGAATGCTGGAGAATGCCGCTAAGGCTTTCAAGGCTGGCGGTCCCAAGACCATGAAGTTCACCTTGGCCAATCATTTTAGTTCTGCTGGTGGAAGCTCAAGCGAAAGGCAAAATATCATTCAACTTCTAGTAGGTAAATTTGGGTCTATCTAAGGAGAAAACCATGGCCAACAGAGATTATGATTCTTTTGAATATGAAGATGACGATGGATACTTTGTAGATAAAGACTACAGAACATCAAATTCTTGGTATACTGCTCCAATTAGATCCACCTCAGAGTACCTGAGAAACTCTTATTGGGGTGATTTTTATAACCAACGATATCAGGAAAGGCAGGATCGTGCCGATACCGAGGAAGCTTTGCATGAAGTTCTTCGTGAACTGAATAAAACAGTCAACCTGACATCGAACAGTTATGATGGCAAAGAAGCTATCATAACTGTAAAATACAGTAATGGTAAGGTTCATAATGATCTTCTTGGGAATGAGCTTTATGTTTCCCCATCGATTATTCTGAACGAAGAACTGAGCATCGTTTCCAAAGATGGAGATTATTACGGCAAGCTTGATGGCTTGCATGGCCAAGCTTTGTTGTCATCTTTTATTAGGAAAAACATTGCTCCCAAAGCCGCACAGTCTTACAAGGATTCCGACAAGTGGGCTGTGCGTAATATTTTTATGACGGATCTTCAGTCCCTCGCAAGCAATGAGGTCTATAGCTCATGGCCCGGTTTTATGAGTTATGTTACTCAACAGCAAATTGTCTTTGGACAAGACAAAAAAAAGATACTTGAAAATATCCAGCACGCAGAAAAGCTTGGTATTATCAAGTTTGATGATTTTGTTGAGTTGCTGGCATATAACCGTTTGGCAGCAGACAGAATTGATTATTCAATATTCAATAAAGATATGCAGCAAATTTTTAACAAAGCTGATGCGATGTTTAATAATATGCTGAATGAAAAAACTCCTAACGAAAAAAGATTTGAGAAGGCTCAAGAGGTTTATGATAAGTTAGTTGAACTTCTTAATCCGGATAACGTGCAGTCCGAAAATGGATCTGCCGTTGCTGTGAATATGGAAAATTCAGAACTCTCTAGGCCTATGACTGGAGACAATAGCTACAATAATCATTCGAATATTGAGGGAGACATTATTTCCGCAACCTTAGATCACAACACCAAGCTGCGAGAATATGACAAACATATCGATGACAGTTTAAACAGCAACATTTTAAGCAAGGAAACAATTCTTACAGATAGAACTTACAAGCTTGTAATTCCTGCTGTAAATCCAGAAACTGTACAAGAATATGAGAAACGCCGTGCTGCAAACAAAAAGATGATTCGTGATATTAAAACGGCATTTCAATTTAAGAATAATATTCCTGTTAATCAAACTTATGGTTTGAGTGCTGGCGAATTAGACGAAAATTCTCTCTACAAGATACACTTGGAGGAATATGAAAAACTTTACCAAAGAAGGGATATGTTCGAAGCAAAAAAATATCATGTGACGATTGCCTTAGATCAAAGTTCTTCTATGTGTGGTAGAATCCGTGAGGCTTCAAGACTTGGCATTATTATTGCCGAAGCCTTAAGGGAAATGCGGAATGTCGAGTTTTCGGTTTATGGGTTCAACACCCATATGATCAACACCATCGTCTACCAAGATAAGAATTATCAAAAGCTGGAAGCATTGTCCGAGGCAAATTCCAGCGGTTCAACAGCACTGGGATATCATATTGCAGCTATTGCAGATAAGGTGCATACGCAGTATCATAACCATGATAAGAAAATAATGTTTGTGATTACGGATGGTGTTCCGACACATGGAAGTACTAATTTGACTGCAATAGAACATACGTCATATAGCGTCAAACTAATAAGGAACATGGGCATAGATGTTTTCGGCATTGGCATCATGAATGCTTTTACTGAAAAAGTAGGCAACGATATTTTTGGCAAAGGAAATTATGCTGTAATACAGGGAATCAAGGAAACTTTGCCCATACTGGTAACCAAATTGAAAAAGTATCTACAAAGAATGATTTAAAATTCGGATGTAGATTCTTTTTCTATCCTGTAATCTAGCCAAGATTGGAAGCTATAGTTTTCAGAAGTGGCCCTCCAAGGTTTGTAAAGCAAACTTGTGGAGGGCTTTCCTCCGGATGCTTTTTGAGCTAAATACAATCTGGCATTCATTTCATAAGGGTCAATCTTTTTGCTACTCACATCTTCTTGAGGACATTTATTAGCTGGAACAAAACCTCGTAGTTCTGGATATTTTTGCATATCCTTATGACAAAGAACAGATAAAGCTGCATTATAGATGTTAGATGTCGGAGTTGAACTATGCAAAACGCCTCTTAACTGTTTTAAATTTTCTACTGAAAAATCATAACCTCCGATTTTGTAAGAAGCAGCATATGCAGTAGCCGTTTTTCTTGGCATAGGCATTATATCCAATTCTTCTTCAGGGGATGCTGGTGGTGCTCCTGCTGCATCCACAAACAGTCTCGGCGCACCTCCAAATGGAACTAAAATCCATTCTTTCATGGGGAATCGCCTGCCAAAATTACGATTGACATCTCTTATGAATTCTGGGTTGTTTATTAAATCTCTGAATCTAGGATGTGATTCGGGTTGCCATAAAGATATTACCAAATCTTTTTTATATTCGCCAAATCTACCAGCTATAGCTGAACCATATTTTATGGATTTTTTTCTTGATCCTAGCACTGTCCTAAATTCTTTGGGATCAATCTTCATTTCCTCAAGCTTGCGGTCAAGCCAAGGCTTGTCTGTATCTCTTGGAGTGTAGTTCAAAAAGTCTTCGATCTTGAAAGATGCTATGACTCCTAGTGCAGCTGGAAATACATCATAAAAAACTTCTTTTTTAAGTAGCAAATCATCATGTGTGTCAGGATATGGAGTGCCGTGATAAGCTTTATTGAAAAAAAATGTGATAGCAGGATTGATCTCATCATGCTCATTGTATATTTTGTCAGGATCTACATCTTTAAAAGCTTCTAAGTTGTACTGCATTTTTCACCTATATCTTATTTAATTTTTTCGGTAGAATTTTTTTCCTCGGAGCGTATAAAAATTAGTCAATTTAACTAAAAGGAGTTTTTAAATGAGCAAGTATATGATTATTGATACCGAAACAACTGGTTTGGACCACAATATTCACGGTATTATTACCCTTTCAGCCATAGTTTTTGAAGATACCGAAATTGTATCTGGATGGAATGGTGTAAACAAAGACTGGTCTTCAAAATTCAAGATTGATTTGTCTGCTCTTAAAGTAAATGGCTTCATGGTTGACAGGTCTAATACTTATTTTGGAAATATTTTTGAATTTAACAAAAAGGTAAATTATTTGAATTTTATTAATTATCGTAGCTTTGTGTACAGTTTTGTGGATTACATGCTAAGTGAATGCCCTAGCTGCGACTATTTAGTGGGTATGAACCTTCAATTTGACCTTGGCTTTATTCAGAAGGCTTTGAATGAGTTCGATATTAATGCTAACGGATTTTTGCCAAGAAAGCATATTGATCCAAGGATTATTGCTTGCGCCCTTCAAGATTGCAATAATCTGCCCAAACCTATGAAATATATTAACAGCGAGTCTCTCTACGAGGCTTATCAAATTGAAGCTCCAAAAGCTCTTCATGCTTCGGATACGGATGTTTATATGACCCACAAACTCTGGTTGGAAATGAAAAAAACTTTCTCTTCTAAAGCATGAGAAACACTAAAGCAAAATTCGTGTTCAATACAATGGTTTCAAATGAAAGCCATTGTATTGAACGCATGCTTAATTCTGTATATAAATATATAGATTATTGGGTCATTCAAGATAACGGTTCCACCGATGGAACCCAAGGTATAATCAATAATTTTTTTAAGGAAAAAGGCATACCCGGATTTCTATACGAAATTCCATGGTCGGGTTGCATGGGACAAAATAGAGACCACACAGTACAAACCTGCCTGAAAGCTGACCACAATTGTGATTGGATTCTCCGAGTCGATGCTGATGAAATTCTTGAAATAGATCATGATTTTGATTGGTCGGTATTTGACAACACAGACATCCAAAGTTTTAATGTCTTTGCAAAACAATATGACACCAAATACTTCAGAACTTGGATCTGGAACACCAAACTACCTTGGAAGTTTAAGCACGATAAAAGGCATGAATGCATAGTATTAGACAAAGACGGAATTGGAGAAGACTTTCAAAGAATTAATTTATCTGAGAAATTTAGACATGTAGTCTTGGGCGATGGCAAGACTTGGACTAACCCCCTTAAATATTACATGGATGCATTAGAACTTGAAAAAGACCTAATAGCCAAAAATGAAATGAAAGATGATCACTATCATCTTTTCTATGTAGGCAAAAGCTACTCAGACACTCTTCCAAGTCAACATTTGCCATTCGGAGATGAACATAATAAAGAATTGGCAAGAAGAGGGCTCTTCTATTTTGATCAATTTGTAAATACAAGACACAATTTTCAAAATACTAAAACAGCTAAATTTGTAGATGAAATGGCATATGTTGCCAAATTATGCTCTGCGCATCTTCAAGCTGTGATGGGCAACACAGAAGAACAAATACAGTGTCTTAAAGATGCCGAATCCTTTTGCCCACAAAGAAACGAACATTTAAAAAGTTTGGCTGAAATATATCAAAGATTAAATATGTTTGCCCAAATGCACGAAGCCACATACAAAATGATGAATGTGGGAAGAAAAAATCCTTTTCCAAACCTCTGCATGATGATAGACAATAATTCCTATTACGATACAAGCAACTACCCATCACATTTACACGAAATTGCCAGAAGTAATTTGACCTAAATAGCAAACAACATTTTTTGTTGCGGCTCTTTACTCAGCTTGTCAAAAGAAATGTTTTGACATTGAATAGAATTGTTTTTAAGCCAACCCTCTCCCTCAACCACATCAAATCTGTCAAATTCATAAGTTCCATCAAGAACCAAATCAAGATACTTACCTGTATCTGTTCCAATGGTAATGAAAGTTATTTCTCTTCCACCAACAGTGTGATAACGCCCAGTCGCTATCAATCCTCTGAAACGCATGAAATTACCAAACTTTTGAGAAAACATTCCCGGCATAAAACGATTGCTCGTCCAATAACCCCTATGAGCATGTTGGTTCCAACCATCATGAATGGAATCAACATGGGAAGGATGCAACTCGTCTCCAATCAACTTCCAAGGCCCCCTGCCAAAAGCAGCAAATTTCAAGCCAGCTTTCTTGGCTTCCTGAACATGAACCCAAGGCCTATACAAACTCTGAGCATGGTTCAAAGCAGACCACCAGAATTTCTTCGGTTGACGAACCTTTTCATAAGCCAATGCCCACACTAATTTGGCATAGCTCATCGCATGAGCACGACAAAAACTATACAAAGAAAAATAACCTAATTCCTTCATTATTTTATTTCTATCTGGATTATCTTTTATTAGTTCCTTAAATTCATCAATTCTGCCAGCGTCTTTCTTGCTAAAACCCTTTCGAAATGATTCGGCCTCAGACTCACTACAATTCAATATGCCTTGAATAAATCTTATGCCATCATCGTCATACACCAAACACCCATCATAACTACCAGTCTTGTGGAACTGGTCCAATATCTTTATTTTGCGACCATCAGCTGAAGGCAGTGGTCGGATAAGCGCCAAAGAAAAAGCAACTTCAGAACGACAAGAAGGACGGATGTCAAGGTGCAGTCTTCTCTGAGCAGGACTTTCTGCAAAAGTCACACCCCAAGTATCACCATTCTGAAAGATACTAGCAGTCTCAGAATCATATTCTGGATAATCATCTAGAGATCTGCTAGACAAATCATTCAGTTGCGCCAAACCACGATTACACAAAAGATCTATTTTAAAGTAACCACGGTCTTCTATTTCATCCTTGTTTAACTTTATCTGCGAATTACTAATTTTTAAATGTTCTGGAACCTTATCGGGGAATATAACTATGCCCCCGCAATGCAATGAATAATTTTTAAAAGTACCCTCTAAAAGAGCAGCTTCTTCGGCTATCGCAGAAGCATTAGATCCAGTCAATTCAACCAAATTGAAATGCTTGGGTATGAATTTCCGGTTTCCACGATTTCTTAATGCCTGACGAATCGCAGAGTTTTTTTGATATTTGACATGATTGCTGATTCTGGCAACCCGCCCCGGATACTTCTGCATTACCTTTTCAAGGACAATGTCACGCTGATTGTAAGCGAAATCAACATCTATATCCGGGTTGTCTTTTCTGTTTTCATGCATAAATCGAGATAAAATAAAATTGTTTTGAACAGGATCCATATCATGGATGCCCATCAAATAGGCAACCAAAGAGCATCCAGCTGAGCCACGAGTGATGAAACGATATTCAGGAACTAAATCTAGTATTTCACGAGTTTGTAGAAAAACATTCGCAAAATTAAACTTTTCAATCAGCTGCAACTCTCTTGCAAGCCGATCTCGATAAACCTGTGAAGCAGGTAGAGTTCTTCTAAAATGTTTGCGTAACATCTCAACCTTCCGGGTCAATCTGCTTCATAGCCTTTTTAATTTCAGAAATGCCTTTTTTCAAATGGGATATTGCTTTTTCGATGTTGTCAGAACGCATGCTCATTTTTTCACAGATATCTTGTGTGATCTCAAGGTGCTCGACCACCACATCCAACACATCGTGCGGAGTCACTTCGTCACATAGTTTTTCTATTATTGGTCGCCAATTCTGCGTCAAAGATCGATAATTTATGCCCCGCATAGTCTCCTCCTTGAGTAAATTCAACTATACAGGAAAACAAGAAATCGTCAAATCATGGTAGACTATATTTTGTGTGCGTGTATTATGAAATTGGGTCGGTTTAAAACTTTTACTAAAGAAGGAGCTTCATTATGGCTAAGTCGAAGATTGAAAGAGTGCAAAAGCCCGAAGTCAAGGCATTCCCTACTTTGCGGGAATCGTTGACGCAATTTATTGGACAACCTGTCGCAATTCTCTGCGCTAGGTTTAACTATCGTGGCATTCTCTCTTCCGTTGGAGAGGACCATGTTGTTCTCGCCCAAGCCCGTGCAGTTGAGAGCAGCGGAGCCTCATCCCAAGAACGGCCCAGTAACGAGGACAGCATTGGCTCAAGCGTTATCATTAGCCTTAATGCTGTAGAATTGGTATATTGGCCCAATTGGGCGTATAGCTCTTTGGAAGATTGATACGGATAATTAACTAACTAGCCTCTTCGTAGATAGATATTATATCTACGAAGAGGTATTTTATTGAGATGTAATAGATGCAAGTGTCAAAACCAAACTGTTGATGGCCGAAAATTTTGTCAATATCATTTAGATTTATTTAAAGCAAACGCTATCAGAAAAACAAAAAAAAGAAAACAAAATAATTGCTGTCATGAGTGCGGAAAGCCCAAGGAGCAAATTAAAAAATTAAGATGCAATAAATGTTTAGAAATAAGCAAAATTAAATTTAAACAAAGATTTGAAGATAATAAACAAAAAGGAATATGTGTGATCTGCAGTCAGCCAAGAAATAACTTCAGGTCATCATATTGCAATAAATGTGCTAGCAAAGATAAAAAAAGAAGCAAGAAAAAAAGACAGTATTGTAAAGAAAATAGTTTATGTTATAAGTGTATGCGCCCATCCCCAAATAAAAAAGTACTTTGTCTAGATTGTGCAATGTGCGAAAATATAAGAAAAAATATTATTTTTATTTTGCGTAAAAAAGAAGTTCCTAAAACTTCAAAAACTGAAGATCTTTTAGGCTGTTCGATAATATTTTTTCGAGAACATATAAAAAATTTGATGGAACCGTGGATGAATGAAAATAATTATGGCGTTCATGTCCCCGGCGAGAGAAAATGGCAACTAGGCCACAGAGTGCCTGTGGCTGCATTTAATATGAAAGACCCAGATCAGCAAAAAAAATGTTGGCATTATACAAATTTGTATCCGCAGGAAGCACAAGAAAATATTTGCAATGGTGATATTATGTTTTTAAATGGGGAAAAAATCAGGGGTAGAAACTTCATGGTTGACTGATTAGCAAAATTTTGTATTATTAAACAGGTTGTTTTTAAAAGGAGTGTAAAATGAAGAACACTGGCTTTGATGCATGGAAAGCAAGGCTTGATTACATGAATAAAGAGTTTCCCTTTAGCAAACCTGAAGAGGGAATCGTCACAATTAAAAATGAAGAAGGTAGATTGCATGCTGACCATGAGCCAGCATGGCGTTCTCCAACACGAATTATGTGGTACCGTGACGGTCGCAAACATGGTATTGATGCTGACATTTATGGAAGCATTACTTATTATTACGAAAATATTCGTATTCCACCCAAGTATCATCAAGCGGTTGCTGATCCTGAGCTTCTGACAGTTGAAGAAGTTTTGAAACATACCAATCAAGAAGTGAGGTATGTTGGGATTAAGATTGTTGGATTTGACAGAATAATGAAACACAAGAATTGTAAGATCATCGACAGAGATGAGAAAAAAGGCCAAGTGCTGTTTACGATTAGCGGCATCTTTGAAGAACCTGTGGCATATGTAAAAGTAATTAATTCAACCGCTGAACCTGATGGAAGTTTTAAAAATTATTTTTTATGTGTCCCCCCTCCGTCAGAAGGAATTAAAAGTTGTGCCGCTGCGGTAGCATGGACATTTGGATTTAAAAATGCTGAGGATTATCATCCCGAACAAGAGACTTAGTATAATTTGTCAACCTAACTAACCGCTTGACAGAATAAATAAAAAGGTTAGTATGTTATGTGGTTTCTCAAAACCGAAAGAGGTGAAGTATGAAAGAGTTCCAAGCACGCCAAGGTGACATATTTTTTAGGGTTCTTGACAAGATTCCCACCAAAGGTCTTAAAAAGAAGACCGATGGTGTTTTGGCCTTGGGTGAAATGACGGGGCATCAGCATGCCCTGCGTACTCCTATTGCTGATTGTGAATCGTATGTTGATGAAAACGGCGACATTTACATTCGCAGCGAGAGCGAGATTGTTGTTGGTCATGATGAACATGACAACATCATTCTTCCTGCCAACAAGTGGGTTTGTGTAAGCCGTCAGGTGGAATATAATCCCTTAGAGAAGGCAAGGCAAAGGGTGGCCGATTAGTATAGATTTATTTGAAACTTAAAACCCCTCAGGTATAAAAGCCTGAGGGGTTTTATTATTTTTAAACAATCTCAAACCATGAAAGATCTGCCAGCACCTTAGTATTTGCAGATGTCGGTGCCATGGCTACTGTAAATACATCGCTTACACCGTTGATGGTTCTACCTAGTTGGAAGTTAAATTCATTTATTGTTGTAATGTCCAAAGATCCAGCCTTATTAACATAACCGCCAACAATATTCGTTCCTGTACCACTGACAATTCCTAGTGAGGACGTGTCGTATTGAACATTGCCATTATAATGTGTCACCCATGCTGTGCCACTAACCAATGTTGGATTCAATATAATTCTATATAAAACATCTTGGTTGCTTGTCACAATTGCATTGAGATTAGAAGGTACCACGATTGAATCTAGTCTGCCGGATGCAAGTCTCATGCTAACTATTGGATAAAGTATATTTGCATCCGGTAAATTTCTTTCGGTTGTGCCCAAATCGGCGTTGTATCTTCTACTAAATCCTTCATAGCCTCCTTCAGAAACTACCGAATTGCAGATTTGTTTCAAATTACCCGATGCTGTCACTGTGCCTGTATTAGTAATTTCGTATCTAAGTGGCAAACATGCGGTCGTCATGTAGGTTCCACTTATAGGATTACCACCAACAGGAGTGTGCCTGAAAGTATGGCAATGAACATACGCTCCATTTAGCACAAATCCAACTCTTACATCTCCAACTCCTAGCCATTCGATATCGATGAAAAAAATCAGTGAATTATTAAAGTTGGATAAGGTATATCCGCTTGGACCGCTTCCATCTAGATTATCAACATTCCATGATCCTTTCGGAGCCCTTGTTTCGGTGACAGATCCAGAGATGTAGCTTCTAAGAACGAAATTTGCAGTAGTTCCATCCATTTCAAAATAGATACCATTTTGTGTGCCAAAATAACCGACTCTTTGTCTTTGATTTTCTTGCACATTAGTCATGGTGAATGTGCTGTAAATTAACAAGGATTTTCCGGGTTGATATGGCATTACTCTTTTGGTTTCACAAACAACTTGAGAACCCGATGATAGGTTGGTGTTGAGATTGACCAAGCTTTTATTTGTTTCGTAAACGGTTGCGGCACCACCGCTTGTGACATAATTCCATTTATCGTTTATTTGATAACGATGTTGGCTATCAAAAATTGTAAACGGAGTGCTCACTCTTAATCTGCCGAAAGCGTCTGTTGAGCCTGTTGCGAATGTGACCGGAAGTGTGTTGGAACCTCCACCGGATGTTACATAAGTTACTGGGAATGGATTTGTGTAGCTAACAACCGTGCCGCTATTTAAAATGTTAATATTACCAGAATTAACATAAATATTGCCAGAATGGACATAGGCGTTGACGGTGCCGGATTGTACGTAAGCATTTACTTGTCCAGACATAACGTGAACTTCACCGGACGATACCGAAATTTTTCCAGAGAGTACGGCCATTAATCCGGAAGATATTGTGGTAATAAGATTTCCACTTGGTATATTTATATTGACAGTAGCGCCTCCAACGTCAACCGGTAGTGGGTTAGCCGCACTAACGTCTGTTGCAGAATTGTTTTCGCCATATTGAAGTTTTACCCTCAAATGTTTGGCATCTCCAATTTCATCTGCGGCTAGTACTTTGTCATGATCTGTGAGACGTACATTATCTGACATAATGGCTCCAAATTTTAGTTAGGACATTAAATATGTATTAATTTGAATAAAACTTATTGGTTTGATAAAAATAATTCAAATGCTAAGATTGGTTCAAGCTGTATTAGAATTGGGAAAATTTTGCTGTTTAATCGCTGAAAGCTGGAGATAAAATGCTTCGTAATTCGGTTTTATATGAGAGGGTACGGCAGTCCTGTGGGCTGAATGCAATTTGCATTTGGTCGAGTGATGACCGTTATGTTTCTGTTGGATTTGGGAGGTGTGAAAGTGGTTTGTTTTCAGGTAGCAAATCGGTAAGTTCTGGATTCAATTTGGCACATAAAGTGTGTTTTGGATTCGAGGGTAGAAAATGATCACTCTACAACAAGCATATGCGGCCTTGCAGGGCAGGAAAGAATTTGTTATTACAGAAACAGAAAAGACAATATCATTTGATTATATTATTGTAATGGATGATAGTTTCAATGATATGAAATATGGGTTTATTAGAAGAAACTTTAGGGGAATTACATTTGGTAAAAATGGAGAGCTTTTGAGTTTGCCGTTTCCAAAGTTTTTTAATATCAATCAAAATTCAGAGTCTCAATTTGTAGATCACAAGAATAAAAATGCTGTGGTTTATGAAAAAGCTGATGGGTCGATGATACATTGTTATTTATTGGATGGCAATATTGTATCATCCACCTGCAGGTCATCGACAAATATTCAGTCAAAAGACGCTTTAAATTTTATAAATGCTGATATTTTGTTACAAAATCAGATTTTTGAATCTATAAATTTGGGTTTTACTCCAATTTTTGAATGGGTTGCACCGCACAATCAAGTGGTGGTTTGGTATGAAAGGCCAAGATTAGTCTATCTAATGAGCAGGAATAGAAAGACTGGCAATTATTTGTTTGAGGAAAAATATGCAGACAAAGTTAGAAAATTTGACATTAGATTTGGTGACATTTTAAATAGTGTATCTGGAGAAAATTTTGAGGGTTATGTTTGTCATTTGGAAGATGGAAATATTTTCAAAGTAAAGACTCCATGGTATTTGTTACGGCATAGAAGTGTAGATCTGTTGTCCAAACCGAAATACAAGATATATGAAGTTGCTTTGAATGGATATATTGACGATGTCATATCTTTAGCTCCTATAACTCATGTAGAGTTGTATAAGAAGGTGCAGAGGGAAGTGGAGATTGATTTGCTATACTCTAAAATCGAATTAGAAAAGAAATACATGGAGGCTTTAAGACACAGTGGTGACATAAATGATAATGCACATAGGAAAAGGTTCGTTGAGTTGGTCAAGGGTGACGAGAATTTT
>Ga0222713_10001688_pt1 | contig 24478 bp, 22 predicted proteins | sample C33_649DmetaG_FD_165061 | JGI IMG/M metagenome (GOLD analysis project Ga0222713, IMG submission 165061) | Estuarine water microbial communities from San Francisco Bay, California, United States - C33_649D | ecosystem: Environmental > Aquatic > Marine > Unclassified | place: USA: California...
CCACCTACCCCGGCATGGCGCAGAGGCAGCGCGCGGGGCTCATAACTCCGAGGTCACTCGATCGAAACGGGTTGCCGGTATCTATCACACATCGCATCGGTGCATCAAGGCACTAGAGCAACCACACAACACCGGCATGGCGCAGAGGCAGCGCGCGGGGCTCATAACTCCGAGGTCACTCGATCGAAACGGGTTGCCGGTATACTTTCAATTCGCGGTTTTACAGAATCCGCTCTGCTGTCTACAGCATATTATTCATCGGTATGGTGTAATTCGGCAACACGTGGTTCCCCTTGGGGTTCCAAAATGCAAGAACAATGCTTGCCATCGATATTTCAATTGGGTGTTCGTCGAGCTGGACGTAAAAGGGAGCCGGCATTGATATAGCTCAGTGGCAGAGCGCAGACTATCGGTCAGAGGTCGTGAGGTCGAAACTCACTATCAATGCTGTTCACTTCACCAGCTTTACAGAAGCTGGTCGTCATAGCTAAGCGACGTCAAAACACAGTATTACAATGCCGGTGTAGCTCAGCGGAAGAGCGCCTAAAACACCGTCTCCTGAACCCTTGACCTGTGCAGATCTCATAGACCTTCACATGTCCGACTGGGAGATGGTTATCCGCTCATAACGGGGAGGACGTAGGATCGAAACCTACCGCCGGCATTCACTTTTTTGATTGATGTAAATCGAAACAGTGCATTCATTTTCTTGTATCAAAGCAAATGAATATTGTTGCAATTAGTTTAGGAAAATGGTTGTATTTGTTCCTTTGCGTTATACTGCAAAAACATGAATCTATGCAATACATAAAAGATGAGCGACACCACCAGCATTGATGACCTGCCCACTGCAACCGGTCAGAATGCCAACACACAGAATCAAAATATTGTGATCCAGAAGGCAGAACCGGGTGCAATGTCTTACTCACCGAATGTTCCGGATTTAGCACCGCTTTCACAGCAAGGTCCGCCGCTGAATCCCAATCAGCAACCCAATCAAAAACTGATGAACGAATTGGTGAGCGGTGTGCAACGAGCCAGCATGACGGGAATGACGGCGCTTCCATCCCGCGACATCCCGCGAGACACCAGCATTATGATGCAAGACGCACAAGTTCAGCCCACTTACGTGCCGCAACCACAGCGCCACGTGGATTACATTCAAGACCATGAAACCAGTTCCACTCTCGAGCGCGTGATGCAGCAAAACACTCGCGGCTCCAATCGCGCGGACACTTTAGAGACGTTTTACGAAGAGATTCAATCGCCGCTGATGCTGGCCATTCTTTATTTCGCGTTTCAACTGCCGGCGGTCAAACGATACATGTTCCGGTATCTCCCGTCAGCCTTGTTCAACGCGGATGGAAACGCCAACCTCACTGGACTCATTGCAACAAGCGCCATGTTCGGACTCTCGTTTTACATGCTTCAAAAGAGTATGAATCAGATGCTATATTTTTAAATTTATTTTAATTTCATAATTTATAATTTATAATTTATAATTTATAATTCAAATTCAAATTCAAATTCAAATTCAAATTCAAATTCAAATTCAAATTCAAATTCAAATTCATAATGGTTGGTTCTAATAAGAGACATGGTTCACGCAACAATGGGCGACATCAACGAGGAGGAATATTGTATTGCAATAATGCTGCGGATCAAGTGATTTATCCATACATGCATGATGAACCGTTTCCTCCATACAAAACACTACCAAAGTACAACACTCGAGTATTTAAGATATTTGTTGCGACCAATCTAGCCCGAATTCGAATGTTTATGTGCAAAGACACCCCCGACTATAGCATTTTTACCATTAAAGGAGAGAGTTTTATTGAGTTTGGCAAACATTTGCGCTCGATGTGTGAAAATCTCATGCAAAATCAAAGTGGGTTGGACGAACAATTGCCGTCAGGTTGGGTGATGACACTAGACAAACACTATGTTAACATATTCACAAACACAAAACAGGTTGATAAGCCAACCAAAGAAGTTAATGATGAGGTTGAGGCATGGTCGTTAAGCACAATAAAAAAACTTGAACAACAAGTTATGCCAGCACCAGGCTCAGCTGCAATTCGTCCAACATTGACAGCGGATAAAAGGAATATAACCACAAATGAAAAGGTCACTATAACCCCATCATATGGAAATTCTGCCACATTGATGTTGTCAATTTATAAACCCACCAGAACGATAATCGCGAACTCGGACGCAAATGAAAGTGCAGAAGATGTAAAAAATGGTCTTATTAAGAAGACACACGGGGTTGAACCATTTACATACGAAAAATTACCACCTGGCATATATGTGTTACGTTTAATAGGGGATGATTCCTCTCAATCAGACCCACTAATGATCACAGTTGAGGAACCCAATCCAAATGTCGGTGGCAAAACTCGTGGGCACAAACGACGTGCATGCAAGCGCACGCGAAAGCATTAAATGTGCATTGTTTTCAGTTTTCGTATAATTTAATGCATTATCTTCTATCATTTGTTATAGTTGTTAAATAACGTGAACAAATGATACAGCACCTTTTAGCAAAACTGCAAGTGCAACAAGAGTTCAAAAAAACGGTGCATGAACAGCAGGCAGAGTCGTCAGAAACAGAATCCCAATCCCAATCCCCACCAAACCCAGCGCACGTGCATCTGGAAACGCCATTCAAGCTGCCCATGGAATATTTAAGTGCGGATGTGTTGCACCCCATTGACAAGAGCGTGTTGTCCGATTTGGAACTCATTGAATGCACCAAACCGGTGAATAACGCGGCGTCAAATCATGACGACGTGGAATCCAAACCCATGTATGCCCACATCTTTCAGCCGCAATCCGCGTTTGCCAAACGCCACCTCGGCATGTGGGCCAAACAAATGACATCCAGCGTGCCGCATTTGCAGGACACGCAGCGGTTCATCGCCGCCATTTCAAAAACGCAGGGACATGATGTCATGGATTGTGATAAAATCGAAGCCATTTGGACGCGCATCAAAACGGACGCGTCCTTCCGCGACAAGTTCAATTACATCGACTACGCCCCGCTTGACATGCTCAACCGTTCGCCCACTTTTTTGCAATGCTACAGCATGTACAACCTTTTTTCCCCCGTGCTCTCTTTTTTAATGCCGGTCATTATGCTCATTGTGCCGTTCTTCCTCCTGAAGCTGCAGGGCGTACCCATCACGCTCATGACGTATTTCGGCATCATAAAAATGATGCTGTCACAGCACGCCATTGGCAAGCTCATATTTGACATGAGCTCCGTGAGCTGGGACAAGCGCATCTACATTCTGGTGTCGGTCGTGTTCTACTTTGTGCAAATGTATCAAAACGTGGTTTCGTGCCACCGGTTTTACCGCAACATGTTCCTCGTGCATGATGACCTGGCCGCCATTCGTGCTTATGCGGATGCAACCATTGCGCGCATGCGCAAATTCGTCCATTGTGCACAAGGAAACATCACCTACGCGCAATTCGTGTCGGATTTGAATTCCAACCGCGAACAGCTGGAGCGCATGGTGGTCGCGTTGGACCGAATCGACCCGCCGACGCTGACCGCAAAGAAGTGCCTGCAAATCGGCTACATCATGCAGCAGTATTATGCGGTGTTTTCGGATGCGACCATTTCAGCGTGCATGCAATACAGTTTTGGGTTCAATGCGTTTGCCGAGCACATGACACACTTCGGTGCGTTGCTTCAAGAGAAGAAGGTTGCTGCATGCGACTTCATCAATGAAACCAATGAAGACGAGGTTGAGGACAATGTGGCCAAAGAAGACAAAGCCAGAGACAAAAAGAAATCCAGAGACAAAGACAAAAAGAAATCCAAGAGCCATAGTGAAATCGTGAATGGATACTATGTTGCAACTGCCGTTGGCGACAATGAGGCCCCTGTGAAAAACACGGTGTCGTTGAACAAGCGGCTGGTCATCACGGGTCCGAACGCGTCCGGCAAAACCACCATTCTCAAGATGACCATGCTGAACATCCTGTTTTCACAGCAGCTCGGCTACGGATTCTACGAAACCGGCACGCGCATTCGCCCTTACAATCATTTGCACAGCTACTTGAACATCCCAGACACGTCCGGGCGCGACAGCTTGTTCCAGGCGGAGTCCAGGCGGTGCAAAGAGATTCTCGACAAATTGACACCCAGCCGGCACTTCTGCATTTTTGATGAACTGTATTCCGGCACCAATCCCTATGAAGCCATTGCCAGCGCGTATGGCTACATCACGCACTTGACGAAGTTGGACAACGTGGACTTCATGCTGACCACCCACTACATCCAACTTTGCAAACTGTTTGAACAACAAAACACATCTTCAGAATCAGACAAACGAGAGAAAATCGATAAAAAATCAACCAAATCAAACACAAATGAAAACAATGCAAACAATGCAAACAATGAAAACAATGCAAACAATAAAATCAGGAACTTGCACATGGAAGTGGCTGATCGCGGCAATTACGACTTCAAATACTTATACACACTGCGCCCGGGCATTTCGTCCATCAAAGGAGGAATCAAAGTGCTGTATGACCTGCAGTATCCTGCGTCGATTGTTGAAACCACGCGCAGCGTTTTGAGCAGCCTTTAATTTCAACGTTTATATGAACGAAATCATGTCGCCATTGGATTTGGGCTTCGCTGCTGGTTTTTTTGACGACATGAGTTGTTGCGTTAGATAGTCAATTGTCAAACTCTTGTTGGCCAGCTCCACTTCCATTTTGCCCAGCATTATTTTTTGTGATTGTATCAAATCCCTCAATTTTTTGTTTTCAACGTAGAAGTTTGCTTTGTTTGCATTCAAATCTTGCAACCATTTTTCGTGCGTTTTGGTTTTGATGTGTGCCGAAAACATGGCAGCCGTTGTGTAAACCTTGTCCTTGCGTGTTCCACATGAACACCGGAGACCGTTGGCCAATGCAACCGTGTTGAATGACGGGACCTTGTCGGCATAGTTTCCATGTTCATCAATGTTCGGAGAATATGTGTCAGGTTCAGTTACCAATTCCATTGGTCTGGTCTATTCTTGTGCGGGATGACAATGACAGCAACAACGCACCATATTGATTCAATTTTTTAACAATTTGCGTTGTTCATGCATTCTTGCGTTCGTTCAACCACATTTTATTTATTATTTGATTGTAAGACATATTAAATAATATTTCAATTACTAACACATAATTCAATGACTGGGTCTTCATTTTCAGTTGCAACTACAGCGTTCATTAGTTTAGCGATATGTGCGATTATTTCTTACGGGGTGTTTTATTATTTCAAGCAGCGCCTCTCCCTCATTGAGCAGTCGCAAATGGAGCAAGCGCGCATCATGCAGGCAATCATTTCGCGCGGGTTATTGCAGCAACCTCCGCCACAAGCGCAATCCGCGCAGCAACCCGAATTGCAAAGTCACAAAGAGATAACCATCACGCAGAACAGCCTCATTGAAGTGAGTTCGGACTCCGGGACTGATTCCGAATCCGAGTCGTCTGACACTGAGTCTGAGTCCGGGTCCGACACCGAGTCCGAATCGGACAAGTGGTCGGTTGGAGACGAAATTCACCAACCCGATTCACTGCATGAATCCTTCAACGAGCTGTCTCAGAAAAAACAGATTCACATTGACGCCGTGGATGGGAGCGGCATTGAACAGCTTGAAATCGAAACTCTTGACTGCAAACCTGCTGAAGACAACACTAAAAAAATAATTTCTCTCAAGAGCGCGCTGAATGATGATGACGATGATGAGGAGTCCGAAGATGAAGATGCGGACGATTCATCGTCTTCATCGGAATCAGAAGAGAAACCCCAGGATTTTGAAGTGAAGATTGGCTACAAATCAGCATCGGCAACGGCAACGGCAACAAAAGCAGCGGCAGTGCATCTGAACTATGGCAACATGTCGGTTCCCGCGCTGCGCCAACTGGCCAAAGAACGCGGTTTGGGAGGCGATGAGGGAGACCTGCAAAAATTGAAAAAGAAGGAGCTTGTGCAGCTTCTGCAGTAGCAAAACAAATAGCATTTGAACATACTTAAAAGAATGAATGCACATATTTGCATGCCATTCATTCTTTTTGTGGATAAATTATCTCGAATCAATGAAGCAGAAGCACATCCTTGAATATGTGTGGATAGACGCAGACGGTGGATTGCGCAGCAAGAACCGAGTCGTCGATTGTGGTTGTCTCAATGTCAATGACGCGAACGACATCGATTCCATAGGGGAATGGGCATTTGACGGTTCATCCACCGGACAAGCCACGGGAACGGACAGCGACGTCATCATTCGTCCAGTGGCCATTTATCACAATCCATTTTATCAGAGTCCTCCAGCAGGAGAACGAGGCCATTTTAAATCACATTTGGTCATGTGCGACTGTTATAACAAGGACGGCACTCCGCATGCGACAAATGCGCGTGTCCGATGTGCGCAAACCGGGAACGAAGCTGCAACGGACGAACCGCTGTTCGGCATTGAACAGGAGTACGTTTTATTTGACCGACTGAAACCATTTCACTATTTCAATCAGCCGTATCAATGGATGAATGGCAGCAATCCTGGGTGTGGAGGACAAGGGCCATACTATTGCGGTGTGGGCGGGGACCGATGCTTTGGGCGGAACATTGTGGACCAGCATTTGAAAGCGTGCTTGCATGCGGGCATTGCAATATGCGGCACAAATGCAGAGGTCATGGCATCGCAATGGGAGTTTCAAATTGGACCGCTGCCGGCATTGCAAGTGTCGGACCAGTTGTGGATGGCGCGCTATATTTTGATGCGCATCACGGAGGAGCACGGTTGCAGCGTGTCCTTTCATCCAAGACCACTGAAACATGAATGGAACGGCTCGGGAGGACACACCAACTTCAGCACGGCGGCGATGCGCGCAAAATCGCACAATGCCATGGATGCCATGGATGCCATGGATGCCATTAAAGCAGCCTGCATTCAACTTCAGGCAACGCATGCAGACCACATGGCCGTGTATGGCAAGGACAACGCCGAACGAATGACCGGAAGAAATGAAACCAGTTCCATGCATGAATGCACGTGGGGGGTCAGCGACAGGGGACGCAGCATTCGCATTCCTCTCCATGTTGCAAATCAAGGGCACGGCTATTTAGAAGACCGGCGCCCTGCAGCAAACATGAATCCGTATCTCGTGACTGAACGCATCATGCGCACATGCTGTTTAGCGAACAACGACGGCAGCAATCACGAGAGCAACCACGGCAGCAACCACGACACACCAACGTGCAAGTCTGCGGCTGCAACCAAACCCCTTTCATGGTGAGCAAACCGAGAGAACGGCCACAATTGAACAAAAAATAATATAATTATTATACAAGCATTATATTATACAACAACTTCATCAACTCAAATCAAATCAAATCAAATGAGCTGGGCAACTTGCTATGCTGGTTCCAACAACATCCATTTCAATTTCCCCCCAATCATGGCGGATGGACGCAACTATGCGGATTGGCAACCCGGCGCAGTCATCAACGAGCGCATTAAGGAGCAAGCAGGCATAACATCGAATTCGCAGTACCGCCAGTATCTAACACACAATGCGACGCAAATCATGCAGGCGAATCAGCTGGAAGCGTGCAACCAGTGCGGCAGCTGCGTTTTCAACACCAGCAACCCTCTGCAACCGCAACCGAATGTGCCTTACGTTTTCAACGGCGTGCTTGACCGAAGCCAGCCATTCGGCTACGAAAACAGCGACCTCAAGAATTATTATTTGACGCGCCAACAGCTTCAGGCACGCATGATTGCACCCGTCATTAGTCAAAATGAGCTGCTCGTGCGCGGTTTTCCGAATCCTAATTGAATTGATTTTTAAATCCAAACCGGAATTCGGTTCATTTTTTAGACGTATTGCGTCGTCCGTATTTGCAATACTGACGTTGCGAGAATCCGCGAGGGGCATGGCAATTAATGCTGCGTTTGTATTTCATGGTCCATTTGCCACCCTTTCTCCTTCTATGCAAAGATTTAATCATTTTATGAGATGTCCTTATATTTTATTTTATTTTATTTTTTATTCTAACCGTGCAAAACCACATAAACACATGCGCCCAAATAAAGGAAATATAACTGAAAATATCATAAAAATATCATAAAAATATCATAAAAATATCATAAAAATATCATAAAAATATCACAAACATAATCAATCGCATGAGGGTGTTAAGCATTGATGTGGGCATGAGGAATTTGGCGTATTGCTTGTTTGAACGTGACACAAATGACCATGACACAAATGGTGCAACCCCTGAATCCATGATGAAACAGCTGTCAATTGTGGCATGGGACACCGTTAATTTGTGCGACACTGTTGATGCCGAAAAACCGATTGCGCCCACCTGTTCAAGCGCTGGCTGCAAGTTCGCCGCGAAATTCATGCACGATTCGAGTTACCACTGCACACGGCATGCAAACTATTCGGGATACAAGATGCCGCTGCAGCCATCCATCGCAGCGCCTCGCATTTTGAAAAAAATGACGCTGGATGAATTGAAGGTGTTTTCGGGTGAATATCTCTCAACGTCCATTCCTGAAACATGCAACAAGAGCAAGTTGAAGCTGTTGCAACACGTTGCAGGGGGGCTGGCAGCCGAGTATCTGGTTGCCGTGACCACGAAACCCAAGGTGATTTCTGCGGCGTCGTTGGATTTGATCACCATCGGGCGCAACATGCACAAACGGTTTGATGCCTTGCCGCATTTGGCATCGGGGCTCGACGTGGTCATCATTGAGAACCAGTTGAGCACGCTTGCCACACGCATGAAAACGCTGCAGGGGATGATTACCCAGTATTTCATTATGCGTGGGGTTCCGGACATTCAGTATATATCCGCAACAAACAAACTGAAGCTGTTTTCCGATGCTGCGGCGAATGACGACAAGACCGACTACGCCGTCCGCAAAAAACGCAGCATAGAAATTACACGCACATTGATGCCCGCACAACACACAGCCATGTTTGAAAAACACAAAAAGAAGGATGACTTGGCCGATTGCTTCTTGCAAGGGGTGTGGTGGGTCTGCACACGAGAGAAATTGTGAATGTTGCAGCAACCTGGTTTTAATGCGGTTTCACAATATTCTGCAACATTTTTGCATGATTTAAATTTATATTGCGTATGATTTAAACTTAAAAGATATAAATCAAACATAAGAATAGACAATACAGCAGCCGTAAGGGAATGGAAGAAGTCATCGACATTTCAAATTTGCCCAGTGACTCGCGATTTGGAGGAAGCAAGTCTTCCAACTTTGGGGGTGGTCTTGAATTTCTAATGAATGATAAAATAAAAAATGGCGGGGGTGGTGGCAATAAAGGCACCAACGACATCGACATCGGCGACCTGAATGCATTGGAAGCCGAGCTCAATGAGCTGAGCGACGTTGCAGCTCCAAGCGGTTCTTCTTCAAGCAAGTCCATGTTTTTTGGAAACTCTGCAAGCGGTGGCGGTGGCGGCAGCGTGTCGTTTCGCGACGACCCGATTGACCTGGGTGGTGGCGGCAGCAGTGGCGGTGGATTCAATTTAGGAAGTTCAACCGCATCTGCGGACGATGACAAAAAAACGTGGGACGGGTTCGGCAAGTTCAACAACGTGCCGCTGAATCCGGACGCGCCTGTGGATGCCAACCCCCAGATGACCAAGGAAGAGCTGCTGCGCGAGAAGTTCAAGTACCTGCGAAAGCTGGAGGATTTGGAACAGAAGGGCATCACGCTCACGAAGAAGTACTCCATGGAGTCGTCCTTGGCGGAAATGAAGGGCGAATACGAGACGCACTTGGAGGAACGCGAACGGCGCAACAGCGTGAAGTTCCAGGGCAAAATGCTCATGTCGGTCATCACGGGCATTGAGTATTTGAACAACAAGTTTGACCCGTTCGACTTGAAGCTGGACGGCTGGAGCGAGCAGGTGAACGAGAACATTGACGACTATGACGAAATTTTCTCGGAGCTGCACGACAAGTACAAGACGAAGGCCAAGATGGCACCCGAGCTCAAGCTGCTGTTCCAGCTGGGTGGCAGCGCAATCATGCTGCACATGACCAACACCATGTTCAAATCGGCCATGCCCGGCATGGACGACATCATGCGTCAAAACCCGGAACTCATGCAGCAGTTCACTGCGGCGGCCGTGAATTCCATGTCGCAGAACCGCCCCGGGTTCGGCAACTTTATGGGCGATGTGATGGGTTCAAGCTCCCAAGGAAGCCAGGGCCCTCCTCCGTCTCAAACTCCGTCGCGCCAAGCGCCGCCCTACATTCCCAATCAAAGACCGCCACCTCCGCCGGTTCCCACCAGCGTGCGCGACCCCAATTCGGATGCGGGCACACCGTTCCGCGCTGGAAACAACACTGCGCCTCCACCTTCCATGCCGTCCAATCGGCCGGATTTGAATGCCGCGCGTAATGGCAACAGCAACGGCAACAACAGCAACGGCGGCAACAACAACTCGGCGCCTCCCCAGGTGACCGTTTCCAAGCGTCCCGACATGCGCGGCCCCACCGACATTTCCAACATTCTCTCTGGCCTGAAAACCAAGACCATACAGGTTCAACAGTCGCAACAGCAACCGCAACAGCAACCGCAACCGCAAACACAAGTTGAGGATAAGACCAGCACCATCAGCATTTCAGACCTGAAGGAGCTGCAGAACGACAACCTGCCCCATAAGAGCAAACGCCGCCAACGGTCGGACAAAAACACCGTGAGTTTGGCGCTGGATATTTAGCAGTTGCAATGCGCATAACCGAATGTCTGACGCATTAAACCAATGCATTAAACCAATGCATTTAAAATGCACAAATGATATAAAAATATAATATTTATGCATAATATAAAACCACAACAACCACAACAACCACAACAACCACAACAACCACACCAATGGATTTTTCCGAAGAAACCCCTGAAGAGAAGAAGATTCGTCTTGGAGGCATTGTCAAAGTCGCAGGCAAAATCATTCCCGCAATTGCCCCTTTCGTGCCCGCTTTACAGCCCGTGTCCGCAGTGATTGGGGCTCTTAAAAAGTGAGATTCGTAATAGACATTGCTTTTTTATAAAAGAAACAATATAAATATATTTAGACCCATATATTTACATTTATTTGCATTATAGCGTTTGCAATCAATCTCAATGGAACGATTTGTGATGACATGCGACAAGGACTCCGTGTATTTAAGCAGGGACAAACCAAACTACATGTATTTGATTGAATTTCGGGCACGCAACGAAAAAATTCGCATTGATGCATTATTGACATTTGACATTTACAAGATGATGTATGAATTGAACAAAGACTTGTTTGATTCGTATCACATTGCATTCCCTGACCCGGCAGACCCATCGCGCGCAGAAATTCTTTTCATTTTCAAAAGCATCATGGGGTTGGGCGAGAGATACACGCATGTTCATACCGACATGCCACATATGCTAAATCAAGAACAGCATCAAACGCAACCGCAAACGCAAATCATTGAAATCTGCAGTTCAAACGTGCGCAAGGATTCGCCGTCCTTGTTGCGACATTTGATTCCTAAACGCGCGGAACAAATCGATTCAAATGACTCCAAAATCATAATTCATGTCTCTCCCGATGGGCACACGATTCATTTCAACTACAAATTCCGACTGCAACTCTCAAACCCCGATGACATGATTTCCATTCCTCCATTCGTCGACAAAGCCGTGAGCACCATGATGAAGAACATATTCGTGCGCATGAAACAATTCATTGAATGCCTTGGATAAAGCAGTTTTACTTGCGTTTGGAAAACACCATATACAATAACCCTAACACGACCACCGAACCAACAATCATGTGTGGCACATTGGAAGAGTGGGTGCTTTTTTCAGTGCATGCATTCAACTTGCAGGTCATTTGCTTTTCAGTTTATATAAAATTATGGTTTATATAAATTGGCAATATTAATTTTTATTCAAATCAAATGGCTTCCTCTTTTGAAAACTTCTGAAATTCCACCTTTAATTTTGTCCCATTCTCGATTTCCTCTCCACTAATATTTGATAAATTCGAAGCTCTTAATCTGAAATGATACACCGGGATGTTTATTATTTTTGGAAACGTTGCATTCCTGGTGGGCGTACCGTTGACCATCCACATTTGTGTCTTTTCAAATCGCAACTTCTGCTTCTGCTCCTGCTCCTGCTCCTGCTCCTGCTCCTGCTCCTGCTCCTGCTCCTGCTTCTGCTCCTGCTCCTGCTCCTGCTCCTGCTCCTGCTCCTGCTCCTGCTCCTGCTCCTGCTCCTGCTCCTGCTCCTGCTCCGGCATCTCCTGCTCCTGCATCTCCTGCATCTCCTCCGCATCCGCATTTCTCGAAAGAATTCTCGGCTTGCGCAACTTTTCCTTTAATAACAACCCAACCTTCGACCGCATTTTTGCATGAAACCATGCACTGCGGTCCGCATCGGCATCGGTATCGGTTTTAATCAATATTTTATCACCGGGTTTCAGTGTTAATAAATCATTGCTGATGTCTTGCAAGTTCCCCCCATCCGACACAATTGGATTCACGTAAAGCATTGTGCTGTCGGTTTGTGTTGCCGCATTCCATCCAATTCGTGCATTGCCCGGTTGTATGTCTTGTGGGGCATATCCTGATTTCAACTCGGCCAAGGTTGCCTGCATTGCTGCGAGCTTGTCCGCTGGAACATTGACACCAGCAACGCCGTGCATTTCAACCATGTTGAATATTTCCGCAATTTTGGCCAAAGCGCGAATGGAATTGTATGGACCAATCGGGTTAATGGCTGGCACCCGATTCGGATTGCTCGAACTGAATTGCGGCGTGTTGTAAAATTTCTCATTTTCCAGCAACGCAGTGTCCGACACATCCTCATTGATTGTCTTCAACTTTTCGGCATTCGTGGTTCTGAGGAGAGGATTTGTGGCGGCATTCGTGCAATTGATCAGCATGTCCGCCGAACGATTGTTTGAAGGGTCGCCATCAAAGTAAGCGGTGTAATCATATTCCAAATTCACTGCGTTCAGTCCAACCCGCTTGAAAATGTTTGCAATCGTGAAATTTTGTTCCTTCGCTTTCAGATTTCGCATCATTTGTTCCCACACGATTTTCACATTGTCTTGAAGCATGGTTTCATCCGACGCGCACGACAGGCTGGCCTGGTCCAACAACGTCATGTCCGATAATTTGCCTTCGAACAACGTGAATGTCAATTGAACCACAAACAATGGAAACTCGATGCATTTCCGCGCGGACGATGAACGAAGCCCTCTCAGCTCCGCAAAATCAATGGCAGTTTGACGACCACTGCCCGTCTTAAATGAAGCCAATTTTGTGTCGTTGCGCATTTTGCAGTAGAGGCGTTCTTCCGGCCACGCATAATTGTTCAACACCATTTCTTTGCCGTCAATCTTCAACGGCGCATTCTTTTGAAACATATTGGCAAATATGGTTTTTACATTTTTTGTCAACAACCCAACCGATGGGTGTTTTGAAACCATGAGAATGCCAGAATTGACGGCAGATGCATCTGCGTTGGTTGATGCGACCTGACTTACCCCAGACGATTCCTGAATTTTGGCGTCCACGAATTTTTTCAACCGGTCCAATAACGGGTATGTGCCGCTTATTTCGCGCGATGCAATGTCGTCAAAATCAACGTATTGCCATTTGTTGATGTCCAACAACTGCGTGCATATGAATGGATTGTGCAGCACGCTTGAATTCGGCATGAATGCGCCATTGCATGCACCCGTCGCAAATTTGGCATCCATTGACCATGTCAGGTCGATGGTAAGGGCCGCAAGCGCATCTTTGACCGCATTGATGTTTTCGTCGATTATCTGAATTCCGTCCGGCTTAATTTTTGAAAGCATTGTGAGAATTTTCTTGGCCTGCACATATGCATACACCGTGTTTTCAAATGTCACTGCAGTTTGGCTAATAGCGCCAGACGCGACTGGCCAGATAAGTGTGCGAACGGTCGTGTATGGCCCGCAGTTGCTGGTTGCATTTTCAATTCCACTGCCACTGTCAAACACCAGGGGGTCAAAATGGTCAGCTGCTGCTGCAAATGGTTCCAATAAATTCTTCAAAATCAGCACATGTTCATCAAACGAACTCAAGTATGCATTGCGCGGGAGTGCATTGTCCGCCGCATCCTCGTACCCTTTCCACCAACTAACATTGACATTCATGGGCTTTCCATGTTCATCGCTTGCATCAACCACCTGCCGGTCATTGTTGTATTTTACATAAGTGTCCCTTATTCTCTCTTGTGAATAAACCAGCTGTTTTGGTTGAGTTTCTCTTGCATTGTTCCATTCTGTCAAATTTTGACCAATTTGGGTCATTTTCGCACCGATTTTGCGGGTATCATGCAACGCATCCATTTGCGTCTTTGCAGCTGCGAGACATGCCAACAATTTTTGAGGCGACCCTGCATTATGTCCAAGAATCGCATTGTCCACAACGTCTTCAATGTTTTCCGGCCATTCGCCGCAATTTCCAATGAAGGAGCGCGGAGTGCTGCAGTAACTCACAAAATATAGCAAGTCTTTCTCTTGCAACTGCAACTTGCCAATCGGAAATTTGAGCGTGAAGAAATCATCGACCGGCATAATCTTCAGTTTCAAATTGGCATCAATCGTGGTCGCCTGACTCGTGGATGACCCCATTCGCAATAAAACAGCTTCGCGCTGAACGGTGTATTCATTGTAACGCTGTATCACATCCTGCTGAGTCGCTTCATTGTAATACACAATGACATTCACGTTGTTCGCTTCGTAAAACATGCTGTAGTCTCTAACTGCGTAAAAAAACGAATCGCCGATGAACTTCCGGTCGTCATCGCTCACCATTTTCAGGTTTCTCTCGCTGCTGCCGTATCCAATTGCCATGATTTTAACACAAATTCGTTTGGTTTCGGCAGAGGAGGAAGATGATGCGTATGCAGAGGACGACGATGAAGTCGCGCCCGCATTTTTTGCATTCAGCATAACCGTTTTAAAAATCAGTTGCATCATTTTATACAAATGTTCCATGTATGCGCCGCGGTTCAGTGATTTTTTTCCATTGGGTTCCACCGTCATGAACGCGCCATAGGATGGGCTGATTTCAGAGCTCAAGTCCGGAATCCAGGTGTGCAGCATGAACGAATTGGTTGGCCCGCGCATGGGCGGCGTGATAAACATGAGAGGCGGAGGATATGCCGTGGGCAAATTCGGTTCCGTATAATCCTGCACGGTTCCCGTTTCGACGGGACGCATTAATTGCACAAATCGATTGGTCAGTTGTTCGCCCCGATTTGCTTGATTTTGATTTTGAGTCGTGACCGTCAATTCGTATCGGTAATACCCAGGACTCGTCCAATTGTATATTGCATCGATTGTTTGGGGGTCAGCATTGCGAATCACGCCGTTTGCAGCACTCGTATATGTGTTCCAAGCTTCAAATTCGGCACTAATCGCATCGATTGCCCCTGTCATTTGCGCTGCATTGGCAACATTTTCTTGCACACGCGCACTGGCTTTTTCATCCATGGCTTGTTGGGGCGAGACATACAATTCTTTCCATATTTTCGTGTATTGTCTATCGTCCATGTATTCTCGTCTTGGTTCCACATTTCTGGGAAGCGGAATGGTTGGATTGTCAAAGCGCATTTTTGGGTAATTGGGGTTCGTTGGATTGCGATTGATGTAATGCACATTTTCGGTCAATGGGTCCGTCCTCGGAATCCACTGACTTTGCTCTTTGGCGGCCGTGGTCGTGCTTTCAGGAGGAACCTCCTCCCCCAGAATGTGCTTTATCAAGCTCGCGTCCTGACGGAAAATCCACTCGTAATCAAAATACAACGGACCATGAATGACATAGAGCATTTCATCACTGATTTGGTTGAACTCATCTTGCTCTTTCTGTTGAACCGATTTAACGGCGTCATCCTTTGCTGCATAAAAGGTTTTCAAATAGTCGGCATGCTCCACATTGACATTGACCGGTGGCTGGTCGCTGTACTCCATTGCAGACAACAACGTGGAATTATCATACATGAATGATGCAAAATTGGATTGACTGTTTATCACCTGGTTCATCGCATTTATCGCATCTTGTCGTATGGTCATTGAATTTGGTTGCGCATTTTTAGCTTGATGCGTTGCTGCGGCAAGAACAGAATGCGCCACAGCACATGCCGCACCAATCAATGGATTTAATTGGTTTTCCTGAACCGTTCCCTGAATGTCAATCGCATTTAGACTAGTTGAAACAGTCGTACTCAAATCCTGGTAAACATTGTCCAAACCATTGATTGCCTCACCACGGTCGTCCCAATCAACCCGAATTAAAATGAACACCTGTGACGCAACTGCAACCGCATAAATGAGATTGCACGCATTTATTTGTTTGCATTCCGACACGGCGGATTCCAGTAAATTTTCAAAGTCAGCCCCCCCGCCTGCAAAACTATTGTGGATAACGGTTGTCTTCATTTTTTCAATGTCTTCGCTTGACATCTTGAGTGAGGGTGTCAAAAAACATGGGTATTTGTAATAAAGACGTTTCAACAGGGTGTCATAATTCAGACTGTGGTCAGATGTGGATTTGAACGTGCACAAATGCGTCTTATCACGAATTGCTTTCAGTTTATCCGAACGCAATTCGGCCCGATTTGACAACCCCTTGTTTGTCATGATTCCAATCAAAAAATCGGACATGACTTCAACATTGCGAGATGGAGCTGCTGCCACATTTTCAAAATCAACCGGGGTTGCACCATTCGTGGATGCAAGATTTGAATTCAGCAACGGAAGATACTTTGGAATGCGTCCAACGGACGAAGGATTGGCGGACGAAGCGTCGGTGTGCGACAACACGAGCGCCTGAAAATAATTGGAAAAATAGGTAAGCATTTTTTGATGGATTGGCAATTTGGCAATCTTGGATTCAAATGGAAGAAAGGGTAACTCAGGTTTGGTTGGGGTTGTGTACACAATTGCATATAGTTCTTCCAAATTAATTCTAGTTGATTCACCACTCTCAACATCCATGACCTTCGCGGTTGCACTGGTCAAAGGACCAACCTGTTTTTTCGCAGCATCATATGATGCTTCAATCAATGCAATTTGACGCTTGTGCGCATTCAGGTTTGAAAAATTCACAAAGGATTCAAACATGCTCCAATTCATGAATATGTTTGCCGCCGCATTGTTTGTGTCGGTCTTTCGTTCAAAAAATTGTTTGAACTTGGATTCATAAAATGCATTCATGGTGTCCTTCTTTATTTCAAACGACGTTGGAACGAGCACAACGTAGTCGCAGGATGACTCCGCCTGTGTTCGTCGTTGCGCAGCATCCAAACCATTGAATGACTTGGCCAAGACCATCTTTTGAGAGAAGACGTCAATCGATGCCGCGTTTCCGATGGGCGTTTTCAAGTTGTCGATGGTTCCCTTTGGTTCCTTTGTTCCCTTGCCCGTTTCCATAGCGTTTTTTTTCTTTCCAGTCCGAATCGAATTAAACGTTATCAACAACGGGTCATACGTTTCTTTTTTCAAATTGGCAGCAAACCGCGAAGACTTGATGCTATCACCGGCATCACTTCCAAACAAATTCAAAAGGTCCATGTTATAGCAACACGATTGAATGGAATATTAAAGTATATTTATATTTTAATATTGCAATTCATAATGAATGAATCCCGCGCATGAAATGACAGGCACCTGCGGTTTGTTATCAATATTTTGCAGACCGGAACGCGGTTAAATATTTGTTGTATTTCATAGCATCTCTCTGTTTTTTGGCGCGTTCAAGCACATCCATTGCATCGCTGATTTCCTTGTCGGTCACCACGTTGCCAGGACCGTGCCCGGACTTGGACATTCCGCCGATGGCTGATGCGGGCTGTGAAACCGTTGAACTTGAAGTGCCGCCAGAACTGCCGGTGCTCATTGAAACCGAATTTGACATTGCGCGATATTTCTCGGGCATAATGCAGTAGCGGCTGTTTGCATTAAAGCCATAGTCCGCTAAAACCACAAACACTGCAGTCAATGCAAGCGACAGTATCAAATCACGCGTGCCCATCCATGCCACTGAAAAAACCAGCACTTCCTTGGTGAGTGCCGTTTTCATGAAATTTTCAGTGGACGGGTCCAGCTTGAGCTCAATGTATCGCGCCCCAATGTTCAACGTAAGCATAATGATGCCCGCAAAAAACAAGCTGTTGTTCAAACGATGCACTGCATAGTTTAACCAACCAAAAATGAAATCCAGCATGGAATTGCAGTAATAAATGTTATGGGTTTTATTAACATACCATTACAAAATAAAAAATGCTAAAACAATTGACGTTTCAACCGATTTACTCCTGATTTTAAATTATTCATGCCATTCGTGACCAATCGGCGACCCGTGCGAATGTGAGGACGCAGCATTGGAGTGAAGCCTTCCGCGGTTGATGCTGCTGTTGGTGCGGTTGTTGGTGCTGCTGTTGGTGCAATTGTTGGTCCTGTCATTTTCCAGTCGCATTTGGGGTCGCATAAATTGTTGATGGTTACATACTCACTTCCCCCATTTGTCAGCGCCATTGGAGTGCAATTTGTAAATGAATTCATATCAATCGTGTGGAATGCATCTAGTTGGTCCTTGCCGACGATTGGGTTGCCACTTGCATCCATTTCAGTATAAAATGCAGGACTCAACATGTAGGTCATTGTTGACTTTCCAGATTCCGTAGGGTCATCCGGTATTCCTTTCACGCAAAACTTTTTCCTAAATTCGTCGGGAGTTTTGAAAGAAATGGAAGGTGCCGAGGGCGCTGGAGTTGCTCCACTCAAAGACGTTAAAGAATTTACCATGCCTTCTTTCATGTGGGTCGACGTCTGATTCAATAAGGCAATGATCACAATCAATGCGATGATTCCTGCAATGCGATGATACATTGTCATCACAATGATGGCAGCAACCATCATGATTTTGCCCAACACATCGTCTCTCAAAAAGAAAATGGGGGAAGCCCAAATTATGCATGCAACCACAAATGCAAATGCAACGGCTAAAAACGATGGGTCCATTTTCATGAACTTTTCGGCAAATTCTTTCAACTGAAATATTTCAATTGGTCAATTGGATTGTTTAGGAACAATCGAGAGATGGATAATATATACAATGCATGTTATTATTATTTTACAATCATCATGACAAACAATGAGAAATGCAACGCAATAAGATAAACAAAAACAAAATATTATCTACCTTTTTATTAGGAGATGTCTGGATATTTGCAATATTCAAATTACGGCGATGATGATGAACCACAAGTGAAACGAAAGGTTACACCAACGCCAACCATGCAATCGGATAAGAACCAACCAAAGCGAATATTAAGAACAAATCAACGAACACTTCGGTCCAAACCGCCGGGTCAAATGCAAGGACAGGGTCAAATGCAAGGACAGGGTCAAATGCAAGGACAGGGTCAAATGCAAACATACGGACAACAGCAACCGCAACAAAGACAACAACACAAATATGTTCAAGAACTCATTCAAAAAATTCACAGCTATGAAAACGATGGCGATGTCAGCGATTCCGATGGGGGGGATGACAACAACAATTACGTCCCCATGGCCAACCCATCCGTGCCCAATCCTACCACAACCATCCATCAACAGTTTCAAACTGAGTCGATTCCAAATCGAAACCGATTTTCGGCAGCAAATCCGGGCGATTTAGGTCCCAAATGGAATCCCGCTCCCGCCAAGGAACCGTTTTCGATGCAAGAAGCCAAGGCTTTAGCAAGTCAATACTTGCCGTCCGTGTTCCAGGCATCCAGTGTTGGCGATGACGGCGGCGAAAACAAGGACATCATGTTGCAGAAGCTGGACCGAATTATCTCTCTTTTGGAAGACCAACATGATGAAAAAACGGGGCACGTCACCGAAGAGCTGGTGCTGTATTGCTTTTTAGGCGTGTTCATCATTTTCATTGTGGATTCATTTGCACGAGCAGGGAAATATGTGCGTTAGTGGGGGGGGGGACGTGCCGTTCCTAATTCGGGCACCACTTATGGCATTATTAATATATTGCATTAATGTATTAATAATTAATAATTAGTAAATTCTCTCAAACATTACACTTCAATGATGAAACATCATCAAATGGCAGTCCTGATCCTTGCGGCGGCACTCATTGGATGCGCGTTTTACACCCAAGGAACCCAAATGATGGAACCATTTAAGGGCAAAGGCAAGGGCAAGGGTAAACTGATGTTTAACGGGTCTTATCCCAGCGCCCCCGTGGTGTGTTTGGCCGGCAACAGTAAAATTCCGTGCACGGCATTTAGCAGCGCATAGAATTTAGCAGCGCATAGAATTTAGCAGCGCATAGAATTTAGCAGCGCATAAAACAAAATCAGTTCGCCGGCTTGTAAAACAAGTAGAAGAATTGGTGCTCCTTTTGTGCTTTGACAAGGTCAATTTGTCCAAGCATGTTAAAACCGACGCCGGTGGCCAGTTCAATGAACGTCTGCGGCGACGGCATTCGGAAGTTGCGCACGTTTTTGCGCACCTTGCCCGTCTTGTCGTCCGTGAACACCTCCATGTATTGAACCACGTCGTTCGGGAAAATTTGCACGTCCGACTTGTATTCAAAGTCGTTGAACTTCGCCACGCTGCGCGCGTTGTTGCTCGTGGGCGTGGGCGTGGGGACCGCGTTGTCGCCACCCAACATGCTCGCCGCATTGAACCGGCGCGGGTCCACCAAATGCAGCACAAAGTAGCCGCCCGGTTTCAACCAGGCATAAATGTTGGAAAACAGCTGCTCGGTGTTAGGAATGTAATACACCTCAAAATTCAGCATGGACACCAGCGTGAAGCTCTCCGGCTTGAACGAGGACACCACCGTGGGGTCGCCTTTCACCATGTTCAACCCGGGGTACGCCTTTTTGGCCTGCGCAATCATGTCCGCAGACGTCTCAATGCCAGTTATGTCGGTTATGCCATGTTGAATGAATGCATTCATGTAGGCACCGGTTCCCGCCCCCACGTCCAGAGCAACCGTCTGGTTCGAGATGTCCGGATACTTGTTGATTATGGCACCCACTTCATACGCGTTGTTCACTTTTTGGTTGAACAGTTGGTCATACACGGCTGCATAAAACGCGTCCTTCGAATCCGCATCCTTTTTCACAATGACGCCGCTTTTGCTGGTGCTTGAACTGTTTTGTATGAACGATTCCATGAATGAACCCGAATAAGGGCGGGGATTTTTGCGACGTTGAATCTTGTTGTAGGCTGAAATGAGCAACAACATCGTGATGACGATTAGCAACACGCGAAACCAGACGTTTCGTTCAATCGATTTGCAGAAGGTGTTGAATGCATTCATTGGAGAGAAATGTGTTATTTTAATGATGTTAATGTGTTGATATTAATATATGTTATATTGTTATTTATTTTTTTAATATTCTGGATTAAATGAACGACAATGAAATCAACGACGTCCGCGGTGAAAGTGAATTCAAAGGAGTCACGTTCTCGAAATACAAGAAGGCCGACGTTCGCAAAGAATTGCTCAACTGCCTAAAAAATGGGAAAATAGAACCTGCGTGCTACTGGACCGCCGAAATGGTGTGCGCCGGGCACTACCCGGAATTGTGGGACGTCATCATCACGTTTGTCAGCAAGCACATTCATTTAGCAAACCCCCGTCTCTGCATATACTTGGAAATGCGATACGAAGCGTTCAAAGGCATTGTTGCCAACGGCTACATTGGGAACGAGCTGCGCATGCGCAACAACCCCCGCATTCGGTCCCTGTTTGCCGAAATCATGTGCGTTTTGTGCAACTCCAAAAAAAAATACAGCCTCGAGGGCATCAAAGTCAAGAAAACCGATTTTGACAGCACCTCGATGACGGACAAGCTGAAAGCGCCGAATGTGTCATACGCTTCCGATGCGTTTTTGTCGGGCGACCCGAAAGAACTCTTCATCGCAATCAACGAATTCGCGTTCCACATCTCTAAAGAATCCAAAAACAGTTTGCTGGCGTCCTACTGGCTGGAATGGATCATGGAATTCGAACACGTCTGCAAGATGAAAAAACAGAAGTGCGTCGGCGAACGTCGCAGCACCATGCCCGTGGAATCCAAATTTCAAATGGACCCCATCTGGCTCGTGTGGGAACTCATCCTGGGACAAGCGCAAAAAATGTCCGACCCACTCACGCACAAAATCACGCAAAGTCTGCTCAAACTGTATTGCCTGCGATTCACCGATGGAGTCAAAAAGAAACGGCGGTATTTGATTTACTTTGCGATTTGCTTGCTGACCGAGCCGGTCATCATGACACAAGAAATCGTGTCGAACAAAGAAACCATTGAAGCGGTTGTGAAAAAAATAGACACGGTTTACAAGCAAGTGAAGAAAAACGAAATTGCGCCCAAAACGGATTACCTGTCGGGTTCGGTTGGAGGCGCGAAATCTGATTTAGATAAAACAATTGAAAAGATGGACAAACTGAATTCAATGAACACCATCATTCGCATGACATAGTGTGGTTGGTGGTGGTGGTGTGCATGACCGGCGACTGCGGTGGCTTAGGCTGTGCCCAGTTCATCATTTGCATTTGGAATATTTTCTCATACGTGTGCATTATGGATTTGGTTGGGTTTGTATGTGATAGTGATATATTTTTATCTTCATTAAAATATATTAGCAATTAACATTGAGCTGCAATACATGTCGTATCCTGCTCCTGCACTCGCCCCCGCATCCGCACCTTCCGGCATGTCGTCGTTTTCATTCAATGACGCAGATGTTGGCATGAATCCTGCACCCGAGTCTTCTTCCACGTTGTCATTGTTGGTGCGCGGCGCATTAATCATTCTGTTGCTTGCGCTCATTGGATTCAATGTGTTTACTTATTTAGATGACATCACCCGATGGTTGAGCGACACCTTTGGAGCTCCGTTTCAGGCAGTTGCTCGATTTTTGGGGTACGCCGCCATTGACACCGCCCAGACCACCGTGGATGTCTCTGCCCAGGGAACCAAATCGGCGGTCGACATTGCCGCCGGGGCCGCAACCAGCGGCATTGACGTTCTGCAACAAACCATTGAACAAAACGGTCGCCAAGAAGACCAGGACCAGGACCAACAGCCAGGACAATCAGGCCAATACAGAAAAAACTACACCTCTAACAGCGCGGCATTGCAGCGTGCGCTGTCTCATGCCAAGAAACAGCCACCGCAACCCGACGACGCCACCAGTCGCACCCAACGCACCGGCAAATCCGGATATTGCTACATTGGCGAAGACCGCGGGTTTAGGAGCTGCATCAAAGTGGGCGAAGAAGACACGTGCATGTCCGGCGACATTTTCCCGACCCACGCCATCTGCATCAATCCCCGCCTTAGACAATAAGTGCATCTCTTACATGCATGTGTCATTCATGCATGTAAATAATCAATTCATATCAATGCACCAATGCACCAATGCACAATGCACCAATGCACAATGCATTTACTCACAAATCTCGGTGTAAGTAAGGTTCAACAAGGGGCACAGCTCTTTGGGGTCAAACTGAACTTTGATTTCCTCATTGCGTGAAGTGCAGAGCTCTTGCTCAATGAAGTTAATAATGGGGCACACCTTGTGAATGTCTTTGTCATGAAGATGTAACCCATGTTTGGCTGCATGCTCATTCTCATGCGGATGCTCCTGCTCATGTTGGCTGTTATTGTTGTATTCGTTTTCAAGAATCCGAACGGACATGACATCATAGCTGATGGGCTTGGTGACAAAGTGTTCCTTATCCGTTTTACCCGAACAAAACGAGGTATTATACTCCTGCAACAACACGCACAACTTGGATGCATTTGCGTCATGGGGGTGCTCATCATGTTCATGCACGTGTGCATTAATGCAAAGGTCGTGCTCGACAATTTTTATGAGCGGGCACAACTCGCTCGGATTCAGATTGGATTTAGGAATCACAAGCGCTGCATCGGAGGTCGCAGGAAGCAACAACAGCAATGAAAGAAAAGGCATAAGGCGAGAAATGTTCATTGATTCAATTATTTTGGTTTGATTGATTGTTTGGATTGTTTGGATTGTTTGGATTGTTTGGATTGTTTGGATTGTTTGGATTGTTTGGATTGTTTGGATTGTTTGGATTGTTTGGATTGTTTGGATTGTTTGGATTGTTTGGATTGTGTTTATATGTATTCTAAATAAAATAAATATTGCAATTTATTGCAAATTTGCAGTTATTGTGTTGCAGTTATTTCGCCTGCCCACCACCAGTTTCCTGTTGTAGGGGCAAAGGGTATATTTTGCAATGCAGGAGGAACAGCCGCCGGAGTATCACTAATAACTAGCTTCATATCTTGATAGGCACCACCTTCGGTTTGTGCATTGTATTGCGACCATATTGTATAGTAAATGCCACTAGCT
>Ga0222713_10001689_pt1 | contig 24455 bp, 24 predicted proteins | sample C33_649DmetaG_FD_165061 | JGI IMG/M metagenome (GOLD analysis project Ga0222713, IMG submission 165061) | Estuarine water microbial communities from San Francisco Bay, California, United States - C33_649D | ecosystem: Environmental > Aquatic > Marine > Unclassified | place: USA: California...
GTTCGAGGGCGTCGACGTTCCTCGACCCCCACATTGGGGTGGCTTTCGAGTGCTTCCGCGCGAAATTGAGTTTTGGCAGGGCAAGCCCTCACGACTGCACGACCGATTTCGTTACACCGTCGACGCGTCGCAACCCACCGGTTGGCGCGTTGAACGACTCAGCCCCTGAACGCGTAACGGGTTAGGGCAGAACCTTCATCACTTCTTCGGCCAACAGGTGAATGTGGTCAAGATCGTCCATGTCGAGCACCTGCAGGTAGATGCGAGTTGCGCCGGCTTCAGCGAATGATGCGATCTTGTCGAGTACCTGCGCTGGTGAACCAGCAGCACCGTTCTGAATGAGTTCATCGACTTCGCGTCCAATGTTCTGGGCACGACGAGCGACCTCAGCATCGTTCGCGCCAACGCAAAGGACCTGAGCGACCGAATAGGTCATCGACTCCGGGTCACGACCACGCGCTTCGCACGAAGCGCGCACGTTGTCGCAGGACGCTCGATAGATATCGAGTGGGGGAAACGGAAGATTGAATTCATTGGCGTATTTGGCAGCCAATGCAGGTGTGCGCTTGGGGCCGTAGCCGCCCATGATGATCGGCGGGCCACCAAGTTGAACGGGCTTGGGAATCGCAGGCGAACCGACGATGGTGTGGTGTTGACCTTCGAACGAGTACTGCGAATCGATCGGTGTGTTCCACATGCCCGTAATGATTTCGAGTTGCTCTTCGAGAATGTCGAAGCGTTGCCCAAGTGTGGGAAACGGAATTCCATAAGCGGTGTGTTCGGCATCGAACCAACCAGCGCCGAGACCAAGTTCGATTCGACCGTCGCTCATGTCATCGATTTGCGCGACCGCAACCGCCAACTGTCCCGGCAATCGGAAGGTTGCCGAAGCGACGAGTGTGCCAAGACGAATTGTGCTGGTTTCGCGCGCGATTGCACCGAGGGTGACCCAAGAATCGGTGGGGCCAGGAAGCGGATCACCGGCGCCCATGCGTAAGTAATGATCGGAACGGAAGAAGGCGTCGAAACCGAGCTGTTCAGCAAGTTGCGCGACGGCAAGTTGCTGGCGGTACGAAGCGCCCTGCTGGGGTTCAACAAAGATGCGAAGTTCCATACCCCGAGGCTATCGGCGGTGCTAAACGGCTAGTGGTTGTTGTTGACCCAGCCGAGTGTTTCGGCCGACAGTTCGAAGTTGGCGACCTCAACAAGGGCGAGTGCTTCGATGTCGGCAAAGGTGTCGTCAGTAAGTGCAAAGAGATCTGCGGCCGAAGCTCTGGCAAGACTCAACGCCATGTTCTTGAACGTGAGTGTTTTGGCCATTCGCGCAGGAACGCCCAGTCGTTCAAGATGTTCGATCCACCAGTCACTGAGCGAACTCATTGAGGCTCGGAGTTTCTCTGATTGGTAGTTCTGCGCACTTAGGTAGGCCGCGAGCTGGAAGATCATCTGTCCTCGCGGGAGGATCCTGGCAAGTGGGGGTTTTTGTTGAGAGCCAAGTCCTTCGGAATCGGCCGAAGCAACAACTTCAGAGGCGTTGGCCAGACGTTGTTCGGTCAGTTCGGCGACGACAGCGTCAAGCAGTTCGAATCGCGTCCCGAAATGGCGGTAGATCGTGGCCCGGTTGATACCGGCGGTATCGGCGATGAGTTGGTCGGAAATATCGCCGATGGGGCGTGTTTCGAGGAGCTCAATGACGGCCTCGATGAAGAGTTTCGTAGCCCGAGCCTTGGGGATCTGCGGGGACCGCGTGGGTCTGGTGCTTGACGCCATTGAAGAAACTTATCGAAGAATGCGTGTTGTTCGAGGCCTCGATGTTCGCGTTGTGCGGCCTCGTTCGACTTGTCGGCACGGCGGCCCAACCCGCAACTATTTGTCAGACGTGCGCGCCTTGCTGAGCAAGGCGATGAACACGATGATCGCAATAAGGAGTCCGAGAATGATCCCGATGCGGGTCGGGCCGACATCGTTGATCCATTGTGTGATGTGCCCGTTTAGGTTGAACATCCATCCGGCAATGCCGCCACCTGAAGTGTTGCCATTCAACACGCGCAGTTCGTACCAGCCGTAATAGGCCACGTACAAACCAGCGATCACAAGCAGTAGGCCCGAAATGCGATTGATGTAAGGCAGCACGCCTCGCATTTTCTTCACGATTCCCTGGCGTGCCAACGCGATTGCCAATGTGAGGACGATCAAAACGAGCCCCATGCCCAGTGCATAGGCAACGAATGCGCCGAGACCTACGAAAAAGTTCTGTTGGTCGATCACGGTTGAGATCGCGGCAATAAATAACGACAGTGTGCAACTCAACGAAACAAGTGCGTAAGAAACGCCAAAGACGAAGACTGAACCAAGTTCGCGACTCTCGGGACCTTTTGAAATCTTCGGCAAACTCACCGTGATTTCACGACCTGTGAGCAAGCGAATCCCGAGGATCACGAGCAGGACGCCTAACACCATGGTGAGCCACGGCAACTTGTCGTTAATGGAAGAAAGAATCGGATCAAGGACGAGTCCGAGAATTCCAAAGACAACAACGAAGCCAGCAGTCATCGCCGCGCCAACGGCCAATGCACGAAGCACCGTTGCATCAGCGCGATTGTCGGTGTCACGCGCGTTTTCAAGCCCAAGGAAGTACGACAGATACGCGGGCAACATGGCGAAGCCACAGGGATTAAACGTGGCGACCATGCCAACACCAAATGCGTAGACAATCGCCGAGTTCATGTCACTTGCCTGTGGCGGTCTTTACGAGTTCGGCGAACTGCGTTTCGGTGAGCGCGCCTGAATGCGTTGCGAGAATCGTTCCGTTCGCACTTACAAGCACGGTGTAGGGCAGCCCGACGCCACCCAGCGAACGAAGAATCGTTCCTTTGGTATCGCGACCAAGCGAATAGGTCACGCCCGTGCGATCAGCCATTGCTTGGCCGAGGTCGGGTGGTTCGAGGTAATCGAGACCAAGAATGTTGATGTTTTCGCGGTTGGCCTGCCACACCTTTTCCAGAGCAGGCATTTCCGTCACGCACGGAACACAGGTCGACGACCACACATTGATGAGAAGCGGTTTTCCGTTTGCGGAGAGTTCGTTGGTCGAGCCATCGAACGCCACATAGGAGAGCTTCGGCAACTTGGTGCCGGTGACGTCGTTGGTAGTGGCGAGCTCAGGTGGCTGTTGTGCGTTCGGATCGAGTTTGGTGACATCCGATGACGACTCCGAGGATCCACCCGAGAACGACATGATCAGCGCAACTGCGAAACCCACGACAATCACTCCCGCCACAGAGAGCGGGAGATAACGGCGCAGGGCCGAACGGGGTTGGGGAGGAAGCGGTGCGGGTTCCATATGAGATCCGACTGCGAGAGGCAGTGCCGACCGTACTTGGACCCCCGCACCACTCCCAATCACCTCACGGCCAAAGGCCGGTTCGGTGACAGGTCCGACTGTCCGAGGCTGCAGGTGGGATCGGCTCGGTGGCGGCGATCCCACCCGGCTGCGGGCAGGTGGTTGCTAGGCGGAGCGCAACCAGGACTGAAGGTGCACCGGCACGGGAATGTCGGGCAGCTCATCCTCGGCTCGAGCGAGCTTCGGCGGGCGGCCGCGGCGACGCTTGGTGGCGAGGATCTTTCCGTTGATGAACATCTGTCCACCCCAGACGCCCCATGGCTCGTGGCGCTCAATGGCCCCTTCGAGACACTCGGTGATCACCGGACAGGTCGAACAGATCGACTTGGCCATGGCGATGTCCTGGAGCTCTTCAGAGAAGTAGACGCCGGTCAACGTTGCGTTGAGGTCGTTGCATGCGGCGTCGGCCCTGACGGCCGGTGAGATGTCGTCGAGCGTCTCGGCGAGCATCGGTTCATTCCTTTCGTGGGTGCACCGGAGTGCAGATGGAGTCGGGGTTGTTGGACAGAGGTAGAGGGATGGAGGTTGAGGGACAGGGGCGTGGCCGCACATGAAGAAAGGCCGCCGGGGGAACCCGGCGGCCTCAGTGCATGTACGCAGTCGTTACTGCGTCAGCTCAGAGATCGCCGGGACGGGTGCTTATGACCAAAGGTCGTAAACGCGTTTGTCCCGGTGGCATACCAAGTGGCGGAAATGGTCACGGTGGCGCGCGATGCCACAGGCGCGACGGTGGCCGGAATGGCCGAAGAACGCGGAGTGGCGGCGGACGTGAACATGGACTCCACCGAACCATGCCGGCGATAGGCCCGTCAACTGAATTACTGGAGAACGGCGTGTTCCCGTTCCTGCCAAGGGATCGGGGGCTAGCGTCGCTGGTCATGGGAGACGTGGAATCGACGGCGGAGACGGGTTCGACCCGGCGATCCGAGCGCGAAAACGGGGCGAGCCGGGTGTTGCCGATTCCATCCTCTGTCCGTTTATTTCATCGTTCTCGCAAGGTCCGCTTGGGTGATGTCGATGCCGCCGGCCGGCTTCGGCTCGATGCGGTGGCCCGCTACCTCCAAGACGTCGCCACCGATGACTCCGATGACCTCGGCAGCCTTGAGGCCCGAGCATGGGTGGTTCGACGCACGCTGATCGAACAGCGCCAGGCGATGCGCAATAGCGAAGACGTTTCGCTCGCAACGTTCTGTTCGGGAATGGGTAGCCGCTGGGCCGAACGTCGCGTCTCGATGGCCGGAGCCTCGGGCGGCTCAGTGGAGGCGGTGACGCTTTGGGTGCATCTCGATCCGGTCACCGGTCGGCCCAAGACGTTGCCCGAGGAATTCGTTGCGACCTACACCGAACCGTCTGGTGGTCGCGAGGTCACTGCCCGTCAAGTGCATGATCCGGTTATTCCAGGCGAAGACGATGTGCACACGATGCCATGGTGGCCTCGAGTCACCGATCTCGATGTGTTGAATCACGTCAACAACGCGGTGTCGTGGGAAGTCGTCGAACAAACCCTTGAACGTGTGCGCGCTCGCGAACTCATCGCCCTCGATCCCGCAGGTTCATTGCGCGCTGAAGTGGAATTTCGCGATGCGATCGATCACCAAGTCGTTATCGCTGCGATGCCACTGACGATCGCGTATCGAGTTGCCGATGGCATCCTTGACGTTGCGCTGTGGTCGACCGATGGTGAAACGGTGTACATGACCGCGCAAGTGTCATCGTTCAGTTGACGCGCGCCGTTGCGGATTAGTCAGCTGCGTCGAGCGCGGCGAGCGCAGCGTCGAGCATCCGAGCTGAACAACCGCTCATCGAAATTGGCGGTGCAAGTTCATTCACGAGGCGATCAGTAATCGCACGAATAGCTGACGAAGCTTCGCCTTCGGTGAGCACAATCGGTGCGCCGTTATCGCCACCATGTGAAACGGCTGGTTCGAGCGGAATACAACCGAGAAGGGGAAGTCCTTCGCTTGCCGCGAGTGCAGCACCGCCACCCTCACCGAATACCGCATGTGTATGGCCGTGATCACAGGTGAACGCGCTCATGTTTTCGATCACGCCAAGAACATGAAGATGACTCTTGCGCGCCATCGTGACTGCGCGAGTAGCGACTCGTTGCGCGCCAACCGCAGGCGTCGTCACAACAACCATTTCGGCTTGAGGAAGCATGCGCGCAAGACCCATTTGCACATCGCCAGTTCCGGGCGGAAGATCGATGACGATGTAGTCGAGGTCATTCGCCCACGAAACGTCTTCAAGGAAGTGTTGCACTGCGCGATTCAGAATGAGACCGCGCCACATGAGTGCGTCGGTTTCATCGTCGACAAGTAATCCCATTGACACAACATCGAGACGGCCGGTACCAACAGGAATCGATCGGGGAATGATCGTGCGTTCTTCGTTCGGGCCAGTGGTCGCTTCGAGACGACCTTCAATGCCGAGCATGCGCGGAATTGAGAAGCCCCAAATGTCGGCATCGATGACGCCAACGGCAAAACCGCGATCGGCCAGCGCCGCGGCAAGGTTTGCGGTCACCGAGGATTTCCCGACACCACCTTTTCCGGAGGCAACGGCGAGGACACGGGCGCCAGGCGGAACGCGGTTGGGGCCGGCGGTGGATTGCGCGTGCTTGCGAGCAACGTCCATTGCCGCAGCCTTTTGTTCGGCATCCATTTCGACCCAATCGATGGAAGCTGAGGTGACGCCAGGGAGGCCTTCGATGCGGGTGAGGATCTCGCGCTTGAGTTGGGCCTTGAGCGGGCAGCCGGCAGTGGTCAGAGCCACCACCACGACGGCGGCGCCGGCTTCAGAAACGGTTGCCGAACGGGCCATACCCAGTTCCACGATGTCGGCCCCGAGCTCGGGATCGACCACACCTCGGAGGGAAGCGAGGATCTCGTCGCTGGTGGGAAGGGCAGCCATGGCGGAAATCTACCGGTGGAAAGGGGACTCTCCCCGGCCAGACGTGGGATCTTGGCGGCGATTCCGCTACCCTTTTGCGGTACACCGCTGAATCACGGAGGACAAACAGTGATCACGCTCACCGAAACCGCATCTTCAAAGGTCGCCGAACTGATCGCCCAAGAGGGCCAGGACGACCTCATGCTTCGAGTTGCAGTGCGCCCCGGCGGCTGCAGTGGGTTCAGCTACGAAATGTTTTTTGATTCCGAGAAGGATTCCGAAGACGTTGTGAACACCGAGTTCGGCGTTCCCGTCGTGGTTGATCCTTCAAGCGCTCAGCTTCTCACCGGCGCCACCCTTGATTACAAGGACGGCCTTCAGGGTGCAGGTTTCGCGATCGACAACCCCAACGCCCAGAAGACCTGTGGCTGCGGTAACTCGTTCAGCTGATTCTGCTTTCACTTTCTGAACGACGACCGCCTTCGGGCGGTCGTCGTCGCGTAGCGCCCTCTTTTTGATCACCGATTCGATCGTGACGTCATGACTGATTCCGTTTCCACCGAACCTGCGCAGATCACTTTCGTCGTTGATGGCGAAGAAGTAAGCGTCCCCGATAACGGTGTGTCGCTACTCGCAGCCCTGCGCGGTCGACTTGGGGTGCGTGCGCCAAAAGCCGGATGCAATCCGCAGGGCCAATGCGGTTGCTGCACAGTGTTGGTCGACGGCGCGCCGAGAGTTGCGTGCGTAACCCCCGTTCGTCGTATTGCAGGTCGTGTCATAACAACCGTTGATGGTTTGGCTGAGGAAGATCGGGAACGTTGGTCCGACGCGCTGTTGGCAACTGGTGGAAGTCAGTGCGGTTTCTGCACACCAGGGATCGTGTGCCGACTCGAAGGACTGCGCTCAAAGAACACTGCAGCCGATGATCTTGATGCCGTTGATCGTGCGTTAGCCGCTCATCTGTGCCGATGCACAGGCTGGCAAACGATTCGCGAAGCGTGGTCAATGGTCGTAAGCGGTTCTTCGGCCGTGGAACATCTGCGCAGTGAAGATCGCAATTTCGACGATGCCTCTCGTCGGGCAACGATTGAAGGTCGTTCCACACAGAAGGTTTCTGCCGATGTCGTGCTGGGTCGTGGCGGATTCGCCGAAGACACGGCGCCGGCTGATGCGCTCGTTGCCATTCCCGATGGGGAAGGCGGCTGGGTTGTTGCCAGTTCGTTGCCTGAAGCGCGCGCGTTAGCCGGCAAGGTGCAAGGGCGCCACGGAACCACCTCGCCCGAACCGCCACTCTCACTGCCTGAAGGCGAGTGGGAGCTCACGCTGCGAACAGGTTGGGTGGAGCCTGCCTATCTTGAAACCGATGCGTCGTGGTGTGAGCCGGGTGGGGAACCGTTTACGTCGTTGGCCAATGGTGGTGCCTTTGGCGGCAAATTGCATACCGATGCCGGACGCGTTGCTCGAGACCTTGCCTATGAACATCGCCAAGCAGTTCGCGTTGTGTTGTCGCGCGAAGACGTTGTGCGCACCGGACCAAAGCGACCACCGATTGCTGCCGGTCTTCGTGCCGATGGTTCAGGTGTGATTCGTGTTGTTCGAACTGAGGGTATTGCAGAAGCAATCTCGCGCGTCGCCCCGCAATTGGTTGTTGAGGAAGTCGATGTCGTCGGACCACCGACCTCGGTGGACATTCGTGGTGCCGGTGTGGTCGAAGCGCAACTTCTCCTTGCTGCACTCGCCGCAAAGCAAAACGCGCAAGCAAACGACGGCACAGCACACGTTGCAACGGTGACAAGCGAGGAAGGCGCGGTTGCAACGGTTGCTATTGGTCCCGATGGTGTCGTGCGCGTTGATCTTCGATGTGGCGAGATACTCGACGCGATTGTTCTGCGCTCGTATGCGATCGGCGCCGTGCATATGGCGCTTGGTTGGGTCACGAGCGAAGGGCTTTCCGTTGATGAAGACGGAACAATTAGCGATCTCACCATTCGTTCATTCGGTGTGCTGCGTTCTGCCGACATGCCGCATGTTGAAGTGACGCTGCACCAGGAAGACTCCGAACCGGTCAACGGTTCCGATGCGGTCTTCGCAGCAACCGCGGCAGCGGTGTGGTCAGTGCAGGGTTGGCCGACCGATTGGCCGACGGGCCGGTCCGTGACCGATCCCGTTCATGTGACACAGTGAGTTCATGAGCACACCGATTGGTCCGTACACACCCATCGTTCGCGCCGGAGACTTCCTAGTGATTTCCGGACAACTCGGATTGGTCAATGGCGAAATGATCGTCGGTGGCGTTACCCACGAAACCACTCAGGCGCTTGCCAACATGTCGGCACTTCTCGAATCTGAAGGTGCATCGCTGTCAGATGTCGTCAAGACCACGGTCTTCCTTCGTCATATGCGCGACTTCGATCTCATGAACGAGGCCTATATGGCCGCCTTCGGCGATCACCGTCCGGCTCGTAGCGCCTTCGCTGTGGCCGAACTTCCCCGTGTGGCCCTTGTCGAGATTGAAGCGTGGGCCTGGTCGCCCTCTGCGAAGTAAGGTTTGCCCATGGCTGGCGTCGTCATCATCATCCTCGTGCTCGTGATCGCAATCCCTGTTGGGTTTCTCATGACCATGTCGATCGTGGCGGGCGTGTTGGGCTGGAGTGTCGAAGACGAGGTCGACGTGACCTACGCCGGCACCGAGGACTACGCCCTCGCCTACCCCGAGGCTTGAACCTTCCTCGAGCGCTGTTTGCCTCGAGATGAACTTTTCGCGCCCTTAGAACTTTTCGTCGACACGGAACGGCGGAGAGAAGTAGCGTGCCGATTCGTTAAGAAGGTGCTGGGAAGGTGTTCCGACCCCGCAGGACAGAAAGGGGTCCCGGAATGGCTGCCGGTACCGTCAAGTGGTTCAACGCTGAAAAGGGCTACGGCTTCATCTCACGTGAAGGAGGCCCAGACGTATTCGTGCATTACAGCGCGATCAGCGGCTCGGGTTACCGCTCACTTGAAGAGGGTCAGGCCGTCGAATTCGAGGTCACGAGTGGCCCGAAGGGCGATCAGGCACAGGACGTACGTCCTCTCTGAGACCACACCCAATTCGTAAACACGCCGCCCCTCGGGGCGGCGTGTTTCGTTTTGCTGCAGATTTTCCGCTCGTCTTGCGCGTTGGGTGTCAGGAGCCCCAGCGCGATTGACCAAAGCGATAGCCAACACTGCGCACCGTCTGAATGAGGTTGGCATGGTGTTCGCCGAGCTTGGCGCGCAAACGTCGGATGTGGACATCGACGGTGCGAGCACCGCCGTAGTACTCGTAGCCCCAAACACGACTGAGCAAGGTTTCGCGCGTGAAGACTTTGCCGGGGTTTGAGGAAAGGAACTTGAGCAGTTCGTATTCCATGAACGTGAGGTCGAGCGGTGCGCCACCGATAGCGGCCTGATAAGTCTCAAGGTTAAGTACGAGTTCGCCGTATTCAACCAACTCGGGGCGAATGCCAGCTCCAGTGTTCCAATACAGATGCTTGAGGCGCGCTTCGAGTTCACGGGGATGGAACGGGGCGAGACAGAAGTCGTCGTACAAGTCATCGCGGAGTTCGAGATCGCCCAACTGCGTTCCGTTCACCAGAAGCAACAGCGGTTCAAGCGGAACATCACGCTTGCGCAGCGCGCGACACAGGGCGAATGCACGCTCGGGGTCAAGGTACGCACAGATGATCGCGCCACCCCAACCGTTCTCAGATTCGATACGCGAAGCAGCAAGTTCATCGCTTGCCGCTTTCCACGGATATCCCGACAAGTCGAGTGCTTGTGCGAGTTCCGGTGGCGGCGGATCGGGGAAGATCAGAATCGGTTCCATCGTCGTTACCAAGCCGGGAGGTACCGATCGAGTTCGAACTGCGTGACCTGGGCCTTGTAATCGGTCCATTCCGCGCGCTTATTGCGCAGGAACCATTCGAAGATGTGTTCTCCAAGTGCTTCGGCAACGAGTTCAGAATTTTCCATGACATCGAGTGATTCCGAAAGCGATTGTGGAAGCGGTCGAATGCCTTCGGCCGCGCGCTGTTCGGGCGTGAGCTCAAACACGTTGGCTGCTGCTTCGGGAGGAAGTTCGTAGCCACCCTCGATGCCCTTGAGTCCTGCAGCGAGCATGACGGAGTAGGCGAGGTACGGGTTACACGCCGGATCGGGAGCGCGGTACTCGATACGTGTCGAGGACTGCTTGCCTCGCTTTGTGACCGGGACACGAACAAGCGATGACTGATTGTTGCGGGCCCATGTGATGTACACCGGTGCTTCGTACCCGGAGACCAAACGCTTGTAGGAGTTCACAAGTTGATTGGTGACTGCCGTGATTTCTGGCGCGTGATGCAACAGGCCAGCGATGAAACCGCGTGCGACCTTCGACAAGCCAACGGGATCGCCCGGTTCGTGGAACGCGTTCTCGTCGCCTTCGAAAAGCGACATGTGCGTATGCATGCCCGAACCCTGCACGCCGGCAAGTGGCTTCGGCATGAACGATGCAAACACACCCTGTTCCATCGCGATCTCTTTCACGATGAGGCGGAACGTCATGATGTTGTCGGCCATCGTGAGTGCGTCGGTGTAGCGCAGATCGATTTCGTGTTGGCTTGGTGCATCTTCGTGGAACGAGTACTCAACCGGAATGCCCATCGCTTCGAGAACAAGCAATGTGCGCGTGCGAAGATCGCTAGCGACGTCGGCAGTGGTGAGATCGAAGTACGAACCCGAGTCGAGTGGAACAAGTGGCTTCGAAGGATCGCCATCGGCGAAGTAAAAGAACTCCATCTCGGGTGCGGTCATGAACGAGAAGCCGCGATCGTGCGCCTTGTCGAGGTTGCGTTTGAGCACCTGGCGAGGATCGCCCTCGAACGGAGTGTTGTCGTGGTTGAGGATGTCACAGAACATGCGGCCGGAGATTTCCGAACCCTTGCCCCACGGGAGAATCTCGAAGGTGTTGGGATCGGGCTTGGCCAAGACATCGGATTCCTGGACGCGGCTGAACCCGTCGATCACCGAACCATCAAAGTGGAGACCCTCTTCGAAGGCGTTTTCGAGTTCGGCCGGTGAGATGGCCACGGACTTGAGCTGACCCAGCACGTCGGTGAACCAGAGACGGATGAGGCGAACCCCCCGCTCTTCGACGGTCCTGAGCACGTAATCCTGCTGACGTTCCATGCCCCAAGTGTCCCACGCCCGGCACGCTGGCCCCAAGGCCGTTCTGTGCCCCCGGTCCCGAGTTCACGTTCCGTTCACAATTGGGCAACAGTTGAGAAAACCGGGCCTGACACCATGGCCTTGTCACTCCTCGGGAGCCGTCTCGGCGTCGGGGGTAGTGTCCCCAACGATCAGCGCTCCGGATCCGACCGGATCGCACCCCCACAGGAGGAACCGTGCAGGAACGCACTCCCGAAGAAGTACTGAAGCTGGTGAAGGACGAAGGCTGCGAGTTCGTCGATCTCCGCTTCTCGGACCTGCCCGGCATCATGCAGCATGTGACCATTCCGGCTCATGTGCTGAGTGAAGACCACTTCACCGAAGGCCACGGTTTCGACGGCTCATCGGTTCGTGGTTTCCAGGAGATCCAGGAATCGGACATGGTGCTCATCACCGATCCGAACACCGTGTACATGGACCCGTTCATGAAGCACAAGACGGCGGTTATCCACTGCTACGTGGCCGACCCCATCACGCATGAGAGCTACTCACGTGATCCGCGTTATGTCGCAACCAAGGCCGAGGCGTACCTCAAGACCACTGGCATTGCCGACACCGCATTCTTTGGTCCCGAAGCCGAGTTCTTCGTATTCGACGATGTTCGTTTCGACACGCAGCCCAATGGCTCGTTCTACATGGTCGACTCCGTCGAAGGTGAATGGAACTCCGGCACCGACGAAGGTCCGAACCTTGCCTACAAGCCCCGCACCAAGCAGGGTTACTTCCCCGTCCCGCCGATGGACCACTACCAGGACCTCCGCGGCGATATGACCCTCGCTCTTCATGGTGTTGGTATCGAAACCGAACTTCACCACCACGAGGTTGCCTCGGGTGGTCAGGGCGAAATTGGCATCAAGTTCAACACCCTTTTGAAGATGGCCGATCAGCTCATGACCTTCAAGTACGTCTTGAAGAACGTTGCATGGCAGGCCGGCAAGTCGCTTACCTTCATGCCGAAGCCGATCTTCCAGGACAACGGTTCAGGTATGCACACCCACCAGTCGCTCTGGAACGGCGGGGCTCCGTTGTTCTACGACGAGGCTGGCTATGGCGGTCTTTCCGACATTGCCCGCTGGTACATCGGTGGTCTGCTCCACCACGCCGATGCCGTGATCGCATTCACCAACCCCACCACCAACTCGTTCAAGCGTTTGGTCCCGGGTTACGAAGCACCAGTGAACCTCGTCTACAGCCAGCGCAACCGTTCCGCTTCGGTTCGTATCCCGCTCGCATCGCAGAGCCCGAAGGCCAAGCGCATTGAGTTCCGTTGCCCCGACTCCACCAGCAACCCGTACCTCGCCTTCTCGGCGATGATGCTCGCTGGTCTCGACGGCATCCAGAACCGCATCGAACCGCCGGCTCCCGTCGACAAGGACCTCTACGACCTTCCGCCGGAAGAACTGGCCAAGGTTCCTCAGGTTCCGGCGACACTCGAAGCCGCACTTGATGCACTCGAATCAGACAACGCGTTCCTCAAGGCCGGCGGTGTGTTCACCGACGATCTCATCGAAACGTGGGTCGAGTACAAGCGTAAGAACGAGGTGGATGCGATCCGTTTGCGCCCGCATCCCTACGAGTTCTCGATGTACTACGACATCTGAACCTTCCGGTTCAGTGGCGCCGACTGGCGACGACATCTGAGCAAAGTTTCACTGCATGAATCGAACGAGGACCGGTCCACTGGGCCGGTCCTCTTCGCGTGGAGCGACTCTGTACGGTAGAGAGTGATGTCACTTCAATCCGATCGGCGGATCGGCCCACTCCTCGGCGCTTGCCTCCTTGTACTTGCGGTCCTTAGCGCGGGTTGCGGGGCGTCGTCGACGGCTGATCGTGCGGCACAAGGTTCAGCTGTTGCATCGAGTGAAAGTTCTGCTTCTTCGAGTTCAACGACGACAACAACAATCGTTCCGTCGACTGCAGTGTCACCAACAACGGTTGCGCCTGAATCGGCGTCGACACGTGATCGCTTAGCGGTGCTGTCGATCGATGATCGGCCATCGCCGCAAGGTGTGTACCGGCGCGAAGAATGGCCGCATTGGGCTGATATTGATGGAAACGGATGCGATGCGCGTCAAGACGCGTTGGTGGCGTGGTCGATTGTTCCTGCAACGGTGAATCGATCAGGCACTTGCAAGGTGGTCACCGGATCATGGGTGTCGCCGTATGACTTGAAGTCCTCAAACAACACGAGCGATTTCGATGTTGATCATCTCGTCCCATTGGCAAACGCCTTTCAGTCCGGTGGCTGGGCATGGAGCACTGAACGTCGTCGCGCTTTTGCCAACAATCCGAGTGAACTTGTCGTTGCGTCGTCGTCGTCGAACCGTTCGAAGGGTGCCGACTCTCCAGATCAGTGGCGGCCACCTAATCGCGACTCTTGGTGCGCGTATGCCGATGGGTGGGTGAAGGTGAAAAGCGTGTGGGGACTCACGGTCACTACATCCGAACGCGATGCCCTTGGCCAGATGCTCGATACCTGCGGTATCGCCGGTCCGGTATGGCCGCTAGGAGGAACAGCAATGGCGACTCCCGAAGGGGCACCTCCTTCCGGGTCTGCCTCTGGAGCTGTTCCAGCTCCAACGCCGGCGGCTCCTGTTGCCCCCGCTCCGGGCGGCGACGTGTATTACGCCAACTGCGCTGCGGCTCGTGCTGCGGGCGCAGCACCGATTCGTGCTGGGCAACCGGGGTATCGGACTGCACTCGATGGCGACAAAGACGGCGTCGCCTGCGAGTGACAGGCAGGGCGCTCGAGTGCGCTCGTCAGTAGGGTGCGCCGAATGGAGCGCCTCGAACTCACCTCTGACGAACTGCTGACCACAACCCGAGCAGTGCGGAAGCGGCTGGATCTATCTCGACCCGTAGAGCGATCAGTAGTTGAAGAGTGCTTGCAAATCGCGTTGCAGGCACCGAATGGATCAAACCGTCAGACGTGGAACTGGATCGTTGTTGATGATGCGGAGACCCGCGCTGCGATGGCCGATATCTGGCGAGGGGGAGCAGCTGATCTCGGTGCAGCCGCTGCGGCTGCAGCAGTTCCGGCGCGACCGCCTGCCGAACGACAGCCCGAGATCATGGAGTCGGTGTCGTGGTTGAACGAACATCTACACGAAGTCCCCGTTCTCGTTGTAGCAACTGTCGATGGACGTCCGGAAGGTTCGTCGATGTTCACACAAGCAACGATGTGGGGGTCAGTACTTCCTGCAGTGTGGAGTTTCATGCTGGCATTGCGGAGTCGAGCAATGGGGAGTTGCTGGACGACCGTACATCTTGAACGTGAACAGGCGATGGCCGAGTTACTCGGTATTCCGATTGAGGACGTCACGCAGGTGGGGATGTTCCCCGTTGCCTACACCGTGGGCACAGAGTTCAAGCCGGGCGCGCGCGAAGCTTCGGCCGACACCATTCGTTGGAATCGCTGGTAGTTACGCCTCGTGTGCGAGTAACTGACGGACCTGCGATTCAACTGCAGTGCCATTGAAGAAGTCGGGGTTCGTTCCCGTGAACAGTCGAGCGACGTTTCCGAACATGAAGTCGCTGAACTGATCGCGAGTCACGAGATTGTCTTCGATAAGTTCCCACGCTTCGGGGAGCACGCCGGTGAAGTCAGGAACATCCCAGTGGCCGATATCGGAAGCAAACATTGCACGGAGACGCGAACCATCGGGATTGATGTCTTCGTTGAATGCGAGTGCATTCATCGGGTCGTCGGCCTCGCAACCAAAGAAGCACTGTTCGGTGAAAATCTTGACGATATCGGCCTTCGATGTAATGCCGCTTTGCTTCCATTCGTCGATCGTGTCGAGGTCTTCGTTCGGATCAGAAAGAAACGCAAGTGTTTCATCGAGTCGATCGGCGCGATCGGTAAACAGTGCGTCGCCGTGCTCTGCCAAAAGTGATTCGAGAAGTGCTCGGTCGAGATTCGCAGGGTTGTAATGGTCAATATCATCTTTGTTGCGCTTTTCGAAATGTCCGCAAATGTCGGAGAGCAGATTGCAACCCCAAGCGACCCCACCTTCGAGGAAGGCAAAGCGCAGTTCGGGGAACCGTGACATCACGCCACCAAAGAACAATGAACGCAATACGGCTTCGGTGCCTGCCGCGAAGTTGCCAATGTGGTTCGCCACGTAATTGGTCGGCGAAACGCGACTGCCGAAACCGATGCCGGTGGAATGGAACGTGGGCGAAACCTTGAGTTCAGCGCACTTCTGCCACAAGGGGTCGTAGTCGTACATGCTGTCGAGTCCGAGGCCATCGACCCATCGAGCCGAACGATCACCTTCGTGGCCTGGCGCGTAACGAAGAACAAGACCACCGAAAAGGAAGCCGCGGAGCCCAAGTTCTTTCGTCGCATACTCGAGCTCAGCAATTGCTTCATCGGGGTCGTAGGTGGGAATGACTCCAACGGGAAGAAGTCGATCTGAGTATTTGTCGTAGGCCTCTGCGTAATACCGATTACAGGCACGAGCGAGGGAACGACGGAGTTCGGGGTTATCGATCGCCATCGTGCTGAGGCCCACTGTGGGATAAAGGACCGCAACATCGATACCGATCTCGTCGAGCCGGTCGTACAGCAAACGCGGGAGCATCGCCGTCGCTCGATCAAGAGTGTTGCGAGTCGGAACGCCCCACCATCCGGTGCGGTACATGCCGTTGCTTCGGCGTTGATTGTTTGTGAGCCCCCGCCTTGCGGTGGCCGCAGCGGTACTCATCGATTGAAACGTGTCCGCCAGTGCGGAACCTGCCTCGGCAGCAATCAGGTCGCGAAGAGCGGGTATGAATTCGATGATGTGTCCATCGGCATCAATGACGGGATGGTCAAGTTCTTCGCGAATAGCCGCTGCGTCCATGGGACACCTCCTGAGATGTGCGTCCCATAATGGCCCAAAGTGAGGGCCCCGTTACCCTTTCGACGGCAATCCGTAGAAGACGCGTTCGACAACCGAGCGAGATCGTCGAGTGACCCGTCGGTAGTGCTCGCGCAGTGCGCCCGGTTCTGTACCCAGGGAACGTGCGAGCCACAACGCGGACTCGGGTTGTGTTGGCATCGAATCACTTGGCGCGCTGTTCACGAGGAACCACCGGTTGCGTACTCGCTCACAAAACTCGTACGCCTCACTCAGAATTGCGGCGTCTTCGGGGTCTATCACGTCGCCTTGTGCGAGGGCTCGGAGACTGTCGATGGTTCCTGTGGCTTTTACGTCGTACTGAAGCTGCAGCATCTGCACGGTGAATTCGATATCGGAAAGAGAGCCGCGGCCGAGTTTGAGATGGAAGTCGGGGTCTTCGCCCATGGGGATGCGTTCAGCTTCGATTCGGGCCTTCATTCGTCGAATCTCGCGAATGCCTTCGGCAGAAAGTCCTGGACCCCAAACCCACGGTTCAAGTTCGTCAAGAAGTTCATCACCAAGTGCGCGGTCCCCGGCAACGACTCGCGCGCGGGTCATAGCCTGTCGCTCCCACGTGAGCGCGTGCTCTCGCCAATAGATGGCATAGGAATCGACACTTCGCGAAAGGGGACCGTTCTTTCCCTCGGGACGAAGGTCGCAGTCGATTTCGTAGAGGCGAGAGGCTGGCGTCGATCCGGAGACCATTCTCATGAGTGATTGCGCAAGACGTCGAGCTTCATCGATGTCATCCGCGCTTGAGCCTTGATGAACGAAGATGACATCAAGGTCGCTGCCGTACGCGAGTTCCGCCGCGCCGAATCTCCCGAGACCGATGACGGCAAACGGAATCTGTGGCTTCAGACTTCGAAGTGCAGACTCAAGCGTTGCTTCGGCCAGAGTGGTGAGATCGTTTCCAACGCGTTCAATGTCGGCGTGATCGAAAAGATCGCGAGCAGCAATTCCCAGCAGATTTCGTTGCTGCCAACGCCGCAATGACGCTTGCTGTTCAGTGGTGCCGTCACGCATTTCCATCGACGCTGTCGCTGTGGCGACAAGGCCATCGAAATCTTTCGTCGTTAGATGTTCGGGCAACGGGAGTCGAGCAACAAGATCAGGGTTCGCGGCGATGATGTCGCCGAGCAGGCGACTGGTTCCGGCAATCGTGCATAACGATTGCGCGGCGGCTGGTGACTCACGGAAGGTCTCCGCGATCTGACGCGATTGGCGCGGGCCGGTCAGCAGGTTGCGAAGAAGGAGAAGGCCGAGATCCGGGTCCGGAGAAAGTGAGAGCCAATCAAGCAAGAGCGGAAGCATTTGCTGCATCAGGCGACTTGAACGATTGAGCCCCCGAGTGAGTTCACCAAGCGCAGCGGCGGTACGACGGGCATCAACGAAACCGAATGCAGTGAGTCGCACTTCAGTCGCTTCTGCACTTATTGAAGATTCATCACTCGGAGTTGCAGCAAAGGCTTCAAGTAGCGGTCGGAAATACACGCGTTCGTGAATTCCACGAACGGTTGTCTGAATGAGGTGGAGTTCTCGTTCAAGTTGTTCGGCTGCAGTGCCTCGGGGTTCATCGCGTCGACCCATCACCCGCGCGAGGTGATCAAGCGAAACGGCATCTGTGGGAAGCGTGTGTACCTGTTGCTCATCGACAAGTTGGAGCCGATGCTCAACTGTTCGTAGCTCACGATAGGACGACGCCATTTTTTCGGCGTCGTTGTCGTCGATGTAGCCCGCGCTTGCCATTTCATCGAGCATCGTGAGCGTGGTTGCTCCCCGAAGATCGGGATCAAGGTGCCCATGCACGAGCTGCAGTAGCTGCACAGTGAACTCAATGTCTCGGATGCCGCCGGGACCGCGTTTGAGTTCACGATTCCCAAGACCTTTGCGCGCGACTTCTGCCTCAGTACGGGCTTTCATCGCTCGAAGTGATCGCAACGCTTCGGCATCGAATGGACGAGCCCATAACGATCGTTGTGCGGCTTCGAGCCAACGTTCACCGAGGGCGATGTCCCCAGCCACAGGTCGAGCCTTGAGAAGTGCTTGGAACTCCCAAGGTTCAGCCCAACGTTCCCAATAGGCCTCATAGGACTCGACGGTCCGGACAAGTGGGCCATCGCGTCCTTCGGGGCGGAGGTTGGCATCGACGCGGAAACACCGTCGAGCGATGTCCATGATCGCCCGAGCTCTTCGATCAAGAGATTGGCGGGGGCCTTCACCAACAAACAGAACGTCGATATCGCTTGAGTAGTTGAGTTCATCGCCGCCCAACTTGCCCATGCCGATGACCGCGATCGCCGTTTCGTCATCTGCAGTCAATTGCCAAGCCGATTCAAGGACGTCGCGACCCAGCGCCGCCAGGTTGGCTCCAACATCATCGAGGGTGTCGGTTCCGATGAGGTCGCGGGCGGCGATTCTGAGGAACTCAAGGTTGCGCCAGGAAACGAGTTCCTCGACGGAGGTGGTTGAAGGTTTGGCTCGTTGGTTCGGGGAGGAGAGAACGGCGAGGCATGCGTCGGGTCTGGCTTCGATGAGGCGAGTCAGCGATCGACTGGCAGCGAGAACCGCGACAAGGGAATGGGCGAGTGCTGGATCATCATTTGCGGCTTTGATTGCGTTAGGAGAGGTCTCGCTCAGGCGGACAAGGCCCACGCGGACGGCAGTCGGCGCAGCACTTTGGTCTGCAAGATCAAGGAGTCCGTCCGGAAGGGGGGCCGCATCACCATGTGTTGCCACAACTTGGAGGCTATTGCGTCCCACGCGGGCCCGTAGTCTGCGGGGGTGCCCAGCCTGCGTGTCGGTCTTGCTCAACTAAATACGGTCGTCGGTGATATCGACGGAAATGCCTCGCGCATCATCGACGTCATGGCTCAAGCGATGGCGGCAGGCTGCGACATTGTTGCATTCCCTGAGTTGGCTATTACCGGTTACCCACCTGAAGACCTTCTCCTTCGATCTGGGTTTGTTGATGATGTGCGCGTTGCGCTTGATCGAATCGTCGCCGCCTCGGGCCGGTGCACGACCGTCGTGGGATTCGTTGAGCAGAGTTCGGAATCTCGTGAGGCCGAGGCTGACCACGGCGAAGTCACTCGTTCGGCAGTGCCTGCCGGTCGGCCAGTTCTGTTCAATGCCGCTGCAGTGATTTCAAATGGTTCGCTTGAAGGCGTGTACCGAAAGCGTGAACTTCCGAATTACTCAGTGTTCGATGAAGCGCGGTATTTCGCTCCGGGCGATGGTCCTGTTCCGACGTTCAACGTCAATGGTGTCCGTTTCGGCGTATCGATTTGCGAGGATGCATGGACCGAAGGCGGCCCAATCGCAGAACTCGGCAGTCAGAACGCACAGCTCGTCGTCAACATCAATGCATCACCTTTTAATGTCGGTAAATCACAGGAGCGTGCTGCGGTTGTAGCGGAACGTGCTCGCGAGGCTTCCGCAGTGATTGCGTATGTGAATCAGGTTGGCGGCCAAGACGAACTCGTCTTCGACGGCGACTCAATGGTTATGGCAGCAGACGGATCACTGTTGGCTCGAGCCCCTCGCTTTGTGGAGGATCTTTTCCTCGTCGACATTGAGGTCGGGCAGGCATCGGCGATCGCTGACCGACCCAAGATTCAGCAGACAGGCATAGCGAAAACGCTCTCCGAAGAGGCCGAAGTCTGGGATGCGCTTGTTCTCGCAACTCGTGATTTTGTCGCAAAGAATCGATTCGCTGATGTCGTCATCGGTTTGTCAGGTGGCATTGATTCGGCTCTTGTCGCTGCGATCGCCGTCGACGCGGTTGGTGCCGAACACGTTCACGGCGTGCTCATGCCGTCAAGGTATTCAAGTGACCACTCGATTTCCGATGCTGTCGCATTGGCAGACAACTTGGGCGTCGACTACCGAACGATTGCGATTGAACCTGGACACGCTGCATTGATGGAAATGCTCGCGTCGTCGTACAAGGGTCAATCGATTGGATTAGCGGAAGAGAATCTGCAAAGTCGACTTCGTGCTGTCACGTTGATGGGTCTGTCCAATGCGTTTGGGTGGTTGTTGCTCAACACTGGCAATAAGAGCGAATCTTCGGTTGGCTACTCAACGTTGTACGGCGATTCGGCTGGTGGTTATGCCGTCATCAAAGATGTCTCGAAGTTGTTGGTGTATCGACTTTGCCGGTATCGCAATGAACTCGCGGGCCGTGAACTCATTCCCGAGAACGTGTTGGTGAAACCGCCATCAGCGGAGTTGCGCCCTGACCAGCGCGATGACCAAAGCCTCCCTCCCTACGAAGAACTTGATCCGATCTTGGCGATGTACGTCGAAGGCGATCACTCAATTGAAGAAATCATTGCGGCAGGTCACGATCCTGCGGTTGTGCAGCGAATTGTTGGTCTTGTTGATTTGGCCGAATACAAACGTCGTCAGTCGCCGCCAGGGCCACGCGTGACGTCGAAAGCATTTGGCAAAGACCGTCGCCTTCCGATCGTCAATCGATATCGCCGATAGCCGCATCTCGTCTTCCCCTAACCTGCCGGTATGGCGTTTCTCACCGCAGGCGAATCTGTTGAACGCATGGCCGCCTATTGCCGCGTTGAGCAGATGCTCTTCGGTCTTCTGGGCAGCTGGTCGGTAGAAGTTGAAGTGCCTGCGGCGAAGCTCGCACTCCTCACCGCAGCTGATCACAGTGCGTGGCGGGCGAAGCGTTGGTTCGAGATGTTGCCCACAGCCCCACCCGGGCCTGACGCGTTTCTGACACCGACTTCTGTTGAACGCGACGTCTTCGCACTTGTGGCCGATCTCGTCGGTACGTCTCAGGGCGCACGCATGGTCGTCACCTATAACCACCTCCTTCCCGGCCTTCGAGATGCCATGAGTTCGCATCTCGAAGCGACCACTGCAGTTGCCGATGGCCCTGTTCGGCGCCTTTTGCGGATTGCTCTCACCGATATCTCGACTGATCTCGGCGACGGCGTCGGTCCGATGGAACTGGTGCTCGCTTCGGGACAGGAGCGGGCCTCGGCCGAAAGGATCGGGGCGGAATTGGCCGACGCCGAGGCGCGAATCGGCCACATTTTCCGAGCCTGACGACTCTTTCGCGGCCAATCGGGGTCCGCTTGGTTGGGGGGCTTGACCGGACCGGTATCGTTGACACACCCCGGCGGCCCCCATGGCCGAGTCTCCGGGCCGAAGTCCCGAGGTGTGGCAGTGGCAAAGGAACGTGTTGAACGCGACGAAGAGGATCTCGTTCGTCTCTATCTCACTGACATTGGCCAGTACCCGCTGCTCACAAAGGACGATGAAGTTCGTCTGGCGCAGGCCATCGAAGGCGGTGTCGCGGCTCGTGCCGAGATGGACGCTGCCAAGACCCTCACCGTTGCTCGTAAGCGTGAACTGAAGCGTTCGATCAAACAGGGTGACGATGCCGAGCGCACGTTTGTGCAGTCCAACCTTCGTCTTGTCGTCTCAATCGCAAAGAAGTACCAAGCCTCTGGTCTTCCGCTTCTCGATCTCATTCAAGAAGGCAACCTCGGTCTTATGCATGCCGTCGAAAAGTTCGACTGGCGCAAGGGCTTCAAGTTCTCGACCTATGCAACGTGGTGGATCCGTCAGGCCATCACTCGCGGTATCGCAAATACCGGTCGCACCATTCGTCTCCCAGTTCACGCTGGCGACACGCTCGCTCGTTTGCAGAAAGCGCGTGCGCGTCTTGAACTGAAGCTTGGCCGCCCTGCGACTCTCGCCGAGCTTTCGGCCGAAGTCGAAATGCCGGAAGACAAGGTCACCGAAGCACTTCGTTTCGCGGCCGAACCGCTCTCGCTTTCTGAGCCGCTGCGTGAAGATGGCGATGCCGAACTCGGCGACGTTGTCGAAGACCGTTCTGCTGAGTCCCCGTTTGAAGTTGCCGCTACTGCACTTCTTCCCGAGGAAATCAGCCGCCTTCTTTCTCCGCTTGACGAACGCGAGCGCGAGATCCTCAAGCTTCGTTTTGGTCTTGACCGAGGCGAACCTCGCACGCTTGAAGAGGTTGGCGAACACTTCAACCTCACTCGTGAACGCATTCGTCAGATCGAAGCTCGTGCAATGTCGAAGCTTCGTCACCCATCGTCAGACACCGGCGCACGCGACCTGCTCGCCGTCTGATCGTTTCGCGGAGCTGCCGCGGCCATGGTCAATCAATACGACGACGACCCCGACGCTGAAGTTCCCTCATCGGGTATACCCCCGGCTCCCTCGGTGACGCCAGGGCCCAATCCGCCGCCGCCGGCCTCGGCGACTGAAGATGGGTCCGATCAGCGTGGCTGCGTTGCAGTGCTGATCGTCGGCGCAGTTTTGGCGATCATTGCGCTGCTGCTCGCCATTGTGTTGGTGGTCATCGGCCTTCGGATTTTTGGAACGTCTGATGAGAGCGCCAACGCCAAAATCCTCCAAGAGGTGTTTGTAGAAACCGGCATCGCGACCGCGAGCCGCGACGCTGTTCATCCGCCGCAGCGGGACATTCATCTCGGTGCGTGCGAAAGCGATGGCGGCGATGGCGTCAAGGCGTCTGGAACCCTCACGAACTGGACCAACGAGTCCGCTGATTACGCGATCGACGTCTCGTTCCGCACAAGCGGTCCCGGCAGCACAGGCGAGGAATTCGCGGCCAGCTCGGTGACCTTGAAATCGGTCCCCGAACACGCCACAACCAATTGGGCAGCCATTGCTCCCCGCCCAGCTGAAGGCGCCTATGCGTGCCGGGTGGTTGCGGTGAACCGCTGGCCTTCAGGTACCGCCCCGCCGTCCTGAGTGCACCGAACTCGCAATGGAATCGGAGAGAGGCCCCGTTCTAGAGTGACCGGCATGAAGAAGCTTCTCGTCCTCATCGTCGTTGTTGTCCTCGCCGCCTTTGCGGTGAAGAAGCTCCAAGACGCCTGAATCCCTCTGACCTCGGCGTTGATCGTCGGGTCAGAACCCACCACCCGAGGAATAGTCCAGCGGACACCCCGGTGGCGATCGCCGCGCCTGTTGCGATGCGACCAGGCGGCGGCAGCGTGACGCGTTCGCGTAATGGAACGCGATGAGTGAAGGTGAGTATCGGCCATCCTTCGGCCGCCGCGAGACGTGACAGTTCGCGATCGGGATTTACCGCGACCGGATGGCCAACGGCGCGGAGCATGGGTTCGTCAGTCGCGGAGTCGGAATAGGCCCAACTCTTTTCCAGATCAATGTTTCGCGTCGCTGCGACATCGGCGATGGCTTCGGCTTTGTACGGGCCATAGGCGTAGACATCGACTTCGCCCGTGTAGTTGCCGTCTTCGTCGATGCGCGCGCGACTAGCGATCGCTCCATCGGCGCCGAGATACGAGGCAAGCGGAATCACGATCTCTTCCGGTGAAGCCGAGACGATGAAGACGAGTCGACCTGCGTCGCGATGTTCTTGGATGAGGGCGAGTGCTTCGTCGAACACGATGGGGTCGATGACATCGGTGAGTGTGTCTCGAACGAGTGAGCCAACTGCGGCGTGATCCCAGCCGCGGGTGATGCGAAGTGCTGACTCTCGGAACTTGCGCATCCGTTCTTCGTCAGCGCCGAGGGTATGGAAAACAAGTCCATTCCACGCAGCACGTGCCATGACTCGGCGGTTAATCATTCCGGCCTGACGGAAGGATTTTCCGAACGCAATCATTGACGCGCGCGCAATGACCGTTTTATCAAGATCGAAAAATGCGGCTTCCACGGCTTTGAGCATACGGGTGGGTATGGCCGAAACTGAGCCGACACGATGGAGATAGGCACTCCTGACCCTTGACGTTGTTCATGTGGGTTCGTACCGTGCGGTCACCTTCCCCTCGTTGAGTTCACTCGAGCAGGAGGGTGCATAGTGATTTCGTGTTGGTCGGCGAAAGGCGGATCGGGCACAACTGTGGTCGCTGTGGCATTGGCGATGATCTTGGGCCGCGATTGCGAACGGGGTTCGGTGCTGGTGGACCTCGAAGGCGATGTACCAACCGTGTGCGGAGTTCCTCAGCCCGATGGCCCTGGGATCACCGACTGGTTGGTTGCGTCGCCAGCGGTTGGTGCTG
>Ga0222713_10001694_pt1 | contig 24413 bp, 35 predicted proteins | sample C33_649DmetaG_FD_165061 | JGI IMG/M metagenome (GOLD analysis project Ga0222713, IMG submission 165061) | Estuarine water microbial communities from San Francisco Bay, California, United States - C33_649D | ecosystem: Environmental > Aquatic > Marine > Unclassified | place: USA: California...
TACCATTCGGGTTACCACTAACTCCTTTTTGAAATCCTTTTGCCATTGTTTTTTATTGTAGTTTACAATTGGTATATATGTATATATAACATCCTCTCGTTTCATTTGTAGTTAAGCCTCTTCAAAACGAAACTCCCATATCTTTTGGATATCATCATCTTCTACTATAAAGAGCCAAGCCATTAGCAAGTGGTTGTTGAACTCAAACTCCAATCGTTTTCCCTTCACTTCACTCCATTCTAATTGTATTGGTATCATAGCACTATCAAAATTTTTTTCCTTACGAATCTTCTGGTTCACCCCAGCCCCCTGCTTCATACTCTTCCCATGTCATCCATTGTGTATCCTTATGTGATGGTCTTCCCATCTTCTTTTCTTCCTTATCTTCTTTAGGTGGAGTCATTCCTAATGTTTCTCTTGTTAAGGAATTCCATAGCTTCTCATCATTTCTGATTCTTTCAAATTCATTTCTAAAGAATTCTTGCCATTCACTTCTATCCTTTACCTTTCTTTCTAACCAACTTGCTTTTCTATACCATTCTCTTTTTCTTTCTTCATAACCAATACCTTCCAAGTCAGTTTTCTTTCTACCAAGCTTTTGAGAATATTCAGCAGTTGCTCCCTTACCAACTTCAATGTTTCTTTGTATTCTATGTTTCTTATTGGTACATTCTTTACATACCCATATTGGTTTCATAGTATGGAATTCTATCTGGCATTCTTTGCATGTTCTTGTCTCTCCGGTCTTTCTATTAAATTTTCGTTTATTAAACATTGAATGGATTTTCTATAACTGATTTTAAATAATTCCTTATCTTCTTTACTGCAAGGAATGTAGTTGATTTGCTTATCTTAATATCTTTTGCAACCTCGTCCAAAGTCTTATCACTCATCCAATAGAGTTCAAATATCTTTGCTGCTGGCCACATTCTTGTTACCTTTAGTTGTTTTAGTTCTTCTATTACTAATTCATGTGCTCTTTGAATTGCTAAATCTCTTTCAGTATCATAAGGTATGTCCATTTCGTATGGGAATATCTCATCTACATATGTTGTCCGATTTAGTTTCTTTGTTTTGTTAATGAATCTGCTATGTAAGAACTTTGAACAATAGAATAGGTTATATGAATCTTTACCCCAAAATAACTTACTATTACGCTTGGTATGTAAGTATTCATATAACTCCATTACTAAATCTTCTGCCTCTTCAGTATTCTTTGTAACTTTTTTAGCTGATTGTATTAGCCAATTGTGAGAATCATTGTAAAGGTTTGTCAATCTTCTCTGGCATTCTATTTCAATACTAGATGTTACTTCATTCATACTATGCTCTTTGTTTAACCCAGTCGTATAAATAATCCATTGCTCTTTTCCAATGTGCTCCACTACTAGCACAAGTGCAAGGTTGAGGTTCTCTTTCCCCTCTCAAGTCGTTGTACATATTCCAAACGTATGGAGCTTTATTCTCTGGTAAATAAGCTCCTATACTTTGGATAAAATCTCTTAATTCAATGAATCGTTCTTCCGTTAGTGGATGATACTTATTCTCCATCTTTCTTTAAGGGTTTTAATATTGGCATTTTGATTTCTTCTACTTTAGGTTTTGTTTGTCCTGCTGCAGTTGGGATAGGATTATCTAAATTTAAAAATCCTTTAATCTTGTCGAAATGCGGATGGTAAGGTGAGAATGAGATTCCCATTGATGCAAGGATAAGAACCAAGTCATTTACTGATTCTACTTTTGTGAAGTCAATTAGATATAATGCATCCATTTGTACTTCTGGTGTGCTACCTGCTAATGTTGTTGTTGTTTCTGACATATTATTTGTTTTATTGTTTATTTAATCTAATTTCAAATTCTCTTAATTCCTTTATCTTTTTGAATCTTTCACTAAACTCTTCTTCAGTCATTGGGAAATCTTCATCCCATAGTGTTGCTCCTTTGTTTAACATTAATTCAAATAAGTCCCACTTATTCCACACTTGATAATATCTTGTGTTTTCTAAATGAATTAAGTACCAATCGGTTTCTATTTCTTTTACTATTTCTATCATTTATCCTAATTTAATTTGATTACATTTACCATCATAACTCTTATCTGTCAATCTATTCAACCATTGCTTTCTTTCACAACAGCCACAACTATTCTTTCCGAATATTTTCTTTGCAATCCAAAGTGCGATTAACTCACCTTGTCCCATTGTAACGAAATGGATTATTGCTTCAACCCAATCGCCTAATTTAATTCTTTTCATATTATCTTTTTGGTCTTTGTATGTATTGTTTTACTATTGCCTGAAGTAATCCACTAATCTTAAATCCATGCTTATTACAATATTCTTTTAACATTGTATGAGTCTCCTCACTAACCTGAATCATTTTGTATTTCTTCGTCATATTTTGCTTTATTTTATTTTGTTAAGGGATTTACCTATTTGTTTGAATGCGCTGATAAATGAGGATTCTACATAGGATAATTGCTTTCTATCGTATCCTTCCAGCTCTACTACTATTTCAAACTTATGATTATCAATTCCAAATTTGTCAAACGAATCATGCAAACCTGGCAATCTTTCTCTCTTACCTTTCAGAACTCTTTTGTAATGTGACCTGTGTTCTAACTTACGAACTGAAAAATGCATACTAGTCATCCCAATATACACATCACCATTAGGATTTTTAATTGAATAGATTTTTGGAGTTTTGTTTGCTTTACGATATGATTTAACTAATTCAGAAAGTCTATCTGGGTTTTTCTTTTGCCATTCGATGTGGTGCTCTGGCTTTTCAGTTCTGAAAACAAGATTATCTTTCTTGTTACATTGCTTACATTTATATTGAAGTCCATCTTTATTGGAACTACATTTAGAAAATTCTTCTGTGGATTTTACTCTACCACATTCTTTACATTGCTTAGTCATTGTGCCAAATGATTTAGTTTTATATAAGTATTATTTAGAAAACTCAAACAGCAATTTTAGTTAAACTATTTTTTCTGCTGATACTTCAGCTATATTCCACTTTGCTTGTATTTGTTTTGCTTTAACTAATTCATTCATCATACTGAATAGTTGTTCAGTTCTACCAAGGAATATTGCTTGCTTTTCTGTCCAAGCTCTTTGAATTACTTTTTGAGTAGATATACCTTCTGATGTATTTACTTTAAAAACAAGTTTCCATTCTGGTGCATCTTCTACTGAAGGATATTCTGTTTGAGTTATATTTGATGTATCAGCTGCAATTACTGATTTATTTGGGATGTTTAATTTATTTTCTACTTCATTTAGTCTGTCAGCAAGTTTTCTAGTAACTTCCATTAACTTAATTACCATTAATTGTAAGTCATCTACATTTAATTCAGCTTGTTTTAATTTATTTAATTCATTCATAACTAATTTGTTTATTTTAACAAAGATAACATAATTTCTTTAGAATTCCAAATAAACTAACAACTATTTTAAATAAGTGGGGAAGTGAAAGAGAGAGTGAAGAAGAGCCAGAACACCCTTTGGAGCGATTCTGCATTTTTTCGTAATAGTCCTTCGCAGTTGAGTCATTATCAGTATAGTAAAGGGTGTCTGAAAAGAACCTATACCAACTCGTCAATCTCTTATTAACTATTTCTTTTGGTCTACCGGAGAAAACCTCATCGCTATGTTTCTACATTATTTCAGTAGTGCAATTACTAATCCGATGTCTAAACTACTACCGTTCAACTGAATCATCGTAGCTTGAATATGACCGATATACAAATGTACAAAAATTATTTTGTATTTCCAAATCAGAGTTAAAGTTTCAGGGTTTAATTAAGCATGAACAATAATATATATCGACATAATTTTTCAAACGCCGATTTATTACAACAAATTTTAAAATAGATGTTAATATAATGTGTGATGATTAATATAATACTGCGACACTATTACTAATTTCATTCGCAGTTCATCACTATACAATTATATATACCCCATAGTTGAGTGCCATCGCTATGGGGTTTTTTATTGCATAAAAAAAGGTAGCTATTTTACGGCTACCCTTCTTTGTTTACTCTCTTTTACTTTACCTTCCTTGTCCTTTGTACTTCTTTGGTCTTTGTTCTTTAGGTCCATAGGATTTTTTTCCAGAGTTTGGACCTGTTTTCCTTTTACCAAATGTTACCTTTTGTGAACTACCTGCGCTTTTAGCTTTTGCCATTAGTGTTTAGTTGTGTCTACTTTTAAAGAATCTACTTTTAATGTGTCTGTTTTAGTCAGGGTTGAGTCCGTTTTAACTTCTGAAGAACTATTACCACATGCTGATAATAATCCAAGAGAAACGATTAGAATTACTTTTTTCATTTTAATTTATTTACTTTCAATTAAATCATTTATTTGAACTTGGAGATTGTTTATTAGAAATGATAAAGTACGAATAAGCTCTTGTAACTCTTCCAAGTCTCTTTGAGCATGCTCCATCTTTAATTCTAAATCTAATAAACGAGTTTCCACGTTATCCACCGTATTCAGATTTTATATAACCACAAACTTTCTTTGCGGTTTCTTCATCACCATATCTAGCTTCTTGGTCAGCGATACATTCATCCCAAGGGTATGAACCACCACCTTCTTCTGCTAAATTAATTCCTCTATTGAATGCATCTTTAGCTGCTAAATGCATTTGTGCTTTGATTCTATATTCAGAGAATTTGTTTTTAGACATATTCCCTTTTTCATAAGATGCGTAGCAAATTGCTAGGGCTTGTTCTTGGTCATATTCTGAACCTATTTCAGTCATACAACGACTAACGAATGCATCTTCAGCTTCTCCTTTGCTTGGGTTAGGTATTGGCATAGTTTTATTATTTTCTAATTACTTCTACAGAACCATCTTCATGTCTGATTAAAGTAACGATTGCGTTATCTAATAATATTGTTTTCATTTTATTTATTTTGATGGTGTTGAACCATATAAGCAATTGAATTGCGTTTGTTGTGATGTAGTACCTTCTGCCCATCCAAATGAACGAATAATACCTTCACCTCTTAAAGTTAAAGTATCTCCCAATGAATATGCAAATCCAGTGTTAGTTGATAATGTATCACTAACTATACTACCTGATGCTTTTAAAGTTACATCTCTTTCACCAAATGGAGATGTTGTACCTCTTACTAAAAATCCTACTATTGTATTTTTAGATGTGAAGTCTCCGAACACATAATTAGGTGCACCACTACCAACTTGCAATATTGCACTACCTGTTCCATAATATTGAGATGTTAATCTCCAATTATTGCTTGGAGCAGTAACACCACTCAATTCAAACGAACCTGTTACAATTCCTATTTGAACTCCAAGTGCTGATAATGGAACAGTCAATGAGCCAGAAAATGCTATCGCTGGATAAGGACATCCATTTTGTACAATACTAATCAAAGATGCAGAACCTGTTATAGTTCCAGCTGAACCCGTATCAGGAGTATAAAACCCATCTGAATTAGTTGGATACCATTTTTGGTTTACCTCATCTAAAGATAATGCAGTATACGTCAATTCTGGCGTACCACAACCTAATGGATTTTTTGCCGTATTAGGGCAACCTCCACCACCTCTTCTTTCAGTTGCAAGGTTTACATTTCTTAATACGTTTACTGATGGCATCTTATATTATTTTAATGCGATGATGTTTTGCGCTGTTGTTCCAGTCACAAATATTTTGTTTACGATACCAGGGATAAAACCTGATGCTGATACGAATGTTAATACAGAACCATCTGCAGTTTCAACTTTCAAATCACCTGCTGTACCTACATATACTCCACCTGCTGTGAATGGTAAGGCTTCAGTATTTGAACCTGTTGTTGCTAAACCTCCTGAAAATTGTCCGTTTTCAACATATCCGTGTTGATTAATAATTGTTCCCATGTTTATATTTTTTTATTTATTTAACTTTAAATGTTTGTCCGTTGAATCTACATTTATCAACGGTATTATAATCGATTGTTCTCCAATCTCCGTCTAATCCTATCACTTGTAAGTTTACCATGCCTTCTGCTGCTTTAGTATCACTACCTCCTGCATTTCCACCTACATATGCTGCTGAATCCCAATAACAAAAGTAATAACGATTATCACCTTCTTGAGTAGTCCAACCTATACGGATTGGATTATCAGCAGTGGATTCCTTTAACATTAGTTCGAAAGTTCTAAATGAAATTTCGCTTAATGCAAAGTTCATCAATTTATTATATACTTTGTTATCGTACATACTATTGTTCTTCTTTAATAGGTACACAATTAGGTGAACCATCAGGTTGTAAACCAATTGGTTCATACCCATCCCAACATGGATTAGGTTCTATATCTAATTCAGTTATTGGTCCGCCTGTTACCCAAGCATCACAAGTTCTTTTTGCTGCACATTTGAAATCAAATGCTTCACAATATCCTAAATCTCCTGCATCGATTGTACTCCATGCATCGGTTTCATTTCCTATTCCTTCAGCAATACATTCTAATATTGCTTTTGTTTGATTGAAGAAACTACAATTACCACAAACGGCTTTTTTAGCTGCTTCAATATCTCCTCCACCAAACATATCAGCTTTAGCTTTCCAATAATCTTCGTTAGGTTCATTAGGGTTTAAAGGGCCGTAATGTGCATCTTTAATTGCTTTCTGACGATTCTTTAAATTGGTAGGTATATCCCTTGTTGCCGTAGGACAAACTGCCAATCTATATTGCTTTAGCTTTAATAATATTTGTTGATTACCTAACATATTATTTCTTTAAAGTAAGTAAATAAATAGTTTGTGCAATCAATGCTGAAATCTCATCTATTTGATTTTGAATCCAACTCTCTTGATAAATCGTTTTTCTTTCAGTTTCTACATATTTGTAAAGAGCTTGAAAGTATTTAATCGTTTCATCAGTTGAAACCCAATCAGTAAAATCATGCGGTTCATATCCTTTTGGACGTCCATATATACCTGCAGTTGATTCAACTAAACCATCTAACAATTCAAGGATTTCATCATAGAAACCATTTAATGTTTTATGTTCAGAATATACTTCCGTTTGGTTATGCCAAAAGATAGTTTGTTGTTTGGCTGAGTTTAATGTACTCAAAAATTCTACAAATGTTGCCATATATCTTATTTAAATATTTTCTTTCTAATTTTAGGACTTAAACCAATCGTTACAGCCGGTATAGTTGCTGGTGCTACTATTCCACTTGCTGCTTGACCAGGATAAGATGATGCTACTGAAGGTTGTCCTTCTGCCTCTATAAATCCTAATGATTTCAATTTATTGTGTGCCCATCCTAATGCTGCCTTACCACCCCAAGCCATATACATAAGATATCCACAACCATCTCCAAATGATTTAGATGATTCCAAATCTCCTTCATGTCTACTTAAAAAAGAATACATTCTCTTTATAGTATCTTCTGAAATTGGTTCACCCTTTGCTAATTGTTGTGCTCTTATCTTACCTACTGGTGTACCACAACTTCCCCATCCATTTTTATTTGCCCACTCAATCGCTTTCTTTGCGTTATTCTTAACTCCATCAGGGTAATCAGAATGTGATTCCATATCAATTCTTTTACCACCTTTGAATCTATTATCTTTCTTAATAAGATACTTTAATCTATCTATTACTTTTTTTGCTTCCTGTTCGCTTAGTTGAGTTATCTCCTTCTCCATCAACACTTCATCCACCATAGATGCTTGGACTAATTTGTGACTAAATAAACCCTCAATACTGAACCCTTTTACTTTACCTGTCTTTACATAATCATTCCAAATCTTCTTATCTGAAATTTTAAACAAACCAACCCAACTACCTTGTGGTAAATTTAAACCATAGTTGTTTGATTTATCCAATGGACCATCTTTAACCCAGCTCTCTACTAAATCTACACCTTTAATTGCCTTATCGTGCTCTAAAGTTGCTTTATCAGTATATTTCTTCATCAAATAGTTTTGTGCCAACTTCTTAACTGTATCTTTTGTAAAGAATACATGATAAGGTTGTCCTTCTCCATCTACTCTTAATATCTTCTTATCAGGTATTAAGATTGGACCAATTAACATTTGTTGTTCGTTATCAACTGCCGCAAACTGAACTACTTCTTTATCAAAGAAAATAAAATCTGATTCTATGGCTGGAGATTCTACTAATGAGATAGCAAATACCTCATCCATATTATCTTCTATTTGTAATTCGTATAGTTTCATAATGTAATAACATTAAAAGTTTTAAAAATGATTATCCACCACTAAAGGTTGCTGCTCTACTTGTTCTTCTATCTAATGCCTGTTGTGATGAAACATCTCCACTAACTACATATGCTTTAATTGGAGCTGCTGCTTTACCTAATGTTTCAGCCAATTGTGTATTTGGATTCTGTCCACCAGTCGTTTGTACTTGTGGTGCAGTTGCAGATGATATAGTTGGTGGCGATGGCATTGATGCTGAACCTCCTCCTCCCGTAGAACCACCACCTCCAGTAGCGCCTGGTATTTGTACTGAATTAATTTGTTGTATTGCTTGAACACCACTTGCAATTGCTGCTGCCGCTGCTAAACCTCCGGCAATCGTATTGATTGTAACCCAAGGTTGTCCAAAGGTTAATGGAGATGCCGCAACTGCTTTTAAGTTTGCTATTTGAGTATTCACAATGATACTACCAATTGCTGCTGCTTTTTCAACTGCGATTGCTGCAATTGCTAATGCCTTATTCTTACCTGCTAATTGAGCAAGTGAATTACCAATACCAGCTATTACATTTAATCTATCTAATTGAATTTGTTTTTCAGCAATTGCTGCTCTTAACTTAATATCCTTTAGATTCTGCTCATGTTCAGTATTGATTGCTTCAATTTGAGTTGCATTATCTTTAGCATTTTGTAATTTAATTGCATATGCTTCATTTTCAATCGCAATACTATTATCTAAATATGCTTTAGTTCCTTCAGTTAATGTTTTTTGTTGTGCCTGTAATAAAAGCAAATCATCATTCATTGCTTTGATTCTAGCATCGGTATCTATTTTAGCTAAATCGTTATTGAAAGTAGTTTTTAGATTAGCACGAATAGCTTGCTTCTCTTCTTCAGATTTTATGATAAATTGTTTATCCTCTTCTAATGCTTTTAAATCATCAGCGTACTTATCTGCTCTAGCTTGCTTAGCCTTTTCAGTTTCATCTTTGATTGCATTAGTTCTGATATCACGGGTCTTTTTCGCAAAATCTTCAGTTAATTTAGTTTGCTTATCTGCGAATACCTGTAATTCAACTAATCTATCTTCATCTAATTTCTTTTGTTCTTCTGGAGTTTGTGCAGTACTCTTTCTTAACTTATATAATTCTTCTGCTGCTTTTCTTTCAGCATCTAATTTCTCTTGCTCACTTTTAGCAACTGCAATAGCTTGGTCTTTTCTATGATTGATATCATCTTCTCTAATCTTCTTTTGTCTATCAGCAAAGCCAGTTGTTTGAGTAGTATAATCAGCATCTAATTTAAGTAATTCAGCCTGTAATTCTTTATATTCAGTTGAACTTTTCTTATATAGTTTCTGCTTATCTTCTAATTCTTTCTTTTTAAGTTCATAAGATTTTTGAGCAAACTTAGCTTCAACATCTAATTTTTGTTGTTCAGTTTCAGCAACTGCTAATGCTTCTGCTTTAAGTTTTTCTAATTGTGCTTCATCTAACTTATCTTCAGCTTCTAATCTCTTTAACTTTTCTGCTAATGCTTTTTCAGCAGCTTCTTTTTGTTTATCTAAATTCTCTTTTTGAGTTTTAGTGGTTTTCTTATATCCTTCTTCGAATCTACCTTCTGCTTTCTCAAAATTATCTGCAAATCCTGTAACGGATTGTTTTGCACTTTCCCATGCTCCACTAAAATCACCTTTGATTAATTTACCAACTGCTTCACCTATCTTACCTAATGATTGGAAAAATGCAGCAGTTGCAGAATAAGCAACTTTAAATGCCTGTGTTACATACGGCATTACTTTAAGTGCTAATTCAACAAGTCCATCGATTACTGGTTGTAACGCTGATAATACACCACCTAATGTTTTTTCAAACATAATGATGATAGGTTCAAACTTCTTCATAGAACCTTCAGTTTCAGCAAATGCCGCAACTAAACCTCCTAATAGAGAAACGATTAAACCAATACCTGTTGCTTTCAATGCAGCACCCCAAGATTGAGTAGCTACTTTAGCTTTGTTTAAAGCACCACCTAATGCACCAATAGGTCCACCAGCTGATTCTAAAGTATCAATCCAATCGGCAGACTTTGCTTTAGCAGATTTAATTTTATCTTCTAAATCATCAATTTGATTGTAAAGTTTCTTAAAATCTTCAGAACCAGCAGCAGTTTGTTTTAACTGCTTTTTAAGTTCTTTCAATTGAGCTATCGAACCTTCAGCATTTGTTTGTACATCTACTTGGACTTTGATTTTCTTATCTGCCATATTCTTCTTTTAATATTTTTAAAAGCATCTTTCCAAGTCAATGGGATTGCATGCCTTCCTTTTGCTATATCAATATTTTGACTTACACCATAGAAATCATTCGTATTCAGTAAATCTATTATATCCGTTATCATAATCTTATAACAATTTAAATTAGTTCTATTGTTGACTCACTAAATCCAATGCATCTGGAATTACCGGGCCTATTAATTGTAAATTACATTCACCTGTTTTAAGTGAGTAATCGTTTATTGCTCTTAAATGCCAGTAGTTACCTCTAAAGTTTACAATATCATTTAATGTCATATGGAAGTAATCTGCTAATGGTATAATAGCTGAACAATTCAGAATTCTAGTTCTTGGATTGTAAAGAAATGAAATATACTTTTGCCAATAATCTGAATACAATGAGCCAGTTGGTAATGCACCATAAGCAGGTGATTCATTATTAAACAACAAAGATTTAGAATCTGATGTTGGGAAACTGCCTGTAACTACATTATAATGGTCAAAATAAGGAAAATTTGTTTGTGGGTTTGCTGCATTATTTGAATCTGCAATATACCAAGTTTCACAATCTACTTGTCCATTATAAAAATAAAGACGAGGTAAAACTCTAGCTGGTTTATAATCAGCAGAGTTTATAAATGTTGGAATGTATAAAGGTATTTTTTGTGTTGCCATAATATTTTATTTTAACAATCAGATGTTTTAGTGAATGGACCACAACCTTGCAATGAACCATCTCTTGCACAAGTTATTAAATATGTACTTCCTGCTGAAACATATGCTGATTGATTTGCACCATTACAACCTGTCCAATAAATAGTACAACCAGCGTATGCATAGTATGAATAGTTTGAACAAGTATATGATGGAGCTAAACCACCAACAGAACCTGATAAACCTGTACCTTGTAAGTATAATAGGGGTTCAGATGCAAATGAAGTTTTAACATCAAATGTACCTTGTGAGAAGAAGTTTGTAGTATCCGTATAGTATATCTTACCATACTCTCTATTTGCTCCTTTAGCAAATTGTTGAGAAATATAATCTTGGTCTAATGTATCTCCAAATGTAAGTTTATTTACAGCAAAGTTATTAGCCGGTAATACTTCTATCTTATCATCTAAATTAATGTATTTATTAAAATCTTTAATTTTACCTTTCTGATACCAATCATTAAATGTTTCGATAATGAATTGATTTGGTTTAGTGTTATCAGGGTATATTACCAAGTTAAATTTCTTTTGAATACCTGTGATAAAATCAACCAACTTAATACCTGATGTGCCATACGGCATATTTGATGGTATATCTATTACTCTCCCATCAGCAGCTTGTCTAACCCTTGTTATTTCTAAATATGATTTAGGTTGTCCACCTGGGTCTAATGTGAGTTTAAATTTATCATATGGCGGATTAAATATATTAACCCACTCTAATCCAAAGTAATATGTTCCAGGAGCTATTACAGATGTTGCAAACTTTTGAGCAACTTCTACAGTTGAATTTTGACCTGTATCACCTTGAGCAAATTGAGCATTTGTTGATGCTGAAAAATAAGTACTTAAATCACTTAATACAACATTAGATGCAATATTCAATGAACCTGTTTCTCTAACATAGAAATATAATGCCGGTCCACCTAAACTACCTGATAAATTAATATTTAAATTAATATTACCTTGTAAAGATGAAGAATGGTCTAATGTAATTTTATAAGATGCATTAGGACCAACAACACTTGATGGGTCACTTTGAACATTATACCATGGTAAATTTGTAATTGAAGCTGAAGGAATAAGCAAATCAGTTTGATAACTTCCACTAAAAGGAGCTATTTTAATTTGTCCTAATGTTTCCAAATCAACACCGGCATATTCAGGATACTTTAATGCAGTATTACAAAACATATAAACATCTTTTAACCATTCCTGATTCATAAAGGATGATGAATATGTATATCCAGTCGTTTCAAATATTGCATCCCAAACTGCTTTAACTCTAATAGCAGGTTTAAAATCCTGCACAGTTAAACCCTGTTGTGGAGAGTTACCATCATCGATACCTGTCCATATTTCGTTTGGAGTAAATTGCCATCCTTGTCCATAATCAGCAAGGGGATAAACAATATCGTGATTGAATAAACCACTACCAGTCTCCCAGCTTAATTCTATGTTAGCTAAAGATGATGTATGATTATATTTTGCTAATGAACTTAAATCAGTTAAGTATAATCGATTTATATCTCTACCAAATGAAGATAGAGCACCAAATATAGTTACCTCATATGAATCGATAAACTTATTTGCAATAACATTTACCTTATTTAATTGAAGGTATCCGTTAGATAAATAAATACCACCAAAATCAAAATATGCAGGAACTTTAACATTTGTTGCAAATAGAAATGGTTGGTCTATGGATATATCATAAACATGCTCAAAGAACGCATTGTTCTTCTTTGTTCCTGGCAATGTTAATTGACGTGTGAAACTTGAAGGTAATACACCGATATCAAATACACCTGTTACATTATTGGATAACTTAATATCCTCATCTTTAAACAAATCTAATTGAACTTGGTCATCACCAGCTATTAATTTAAACTGAAAACCTTGAGTACTAATTATCCCCATTATAATATAAGTTTGTATGCCTGTCCATAATTGAAATCAAATTGGTATTGAATCAAATGGTCATTTACACCTGTTTTGAATGTTATATTTTGAGTAGCAATTGTTAAAGGTCTTACTAAAGCTTGTGCTTCATCATATACCCAATAGATTTCATCTGAAACCAACAATTGTTTTAATATTTCATTATAATCTTCAGGTATCCAAAATGAATTCACCTGAATAGATTGTTTAGAATCTACTACATAGTTTAAGATACCAGAATCATAATTTTGATATGATAATGTAGAACCTTCCCAACTACCTAATTGTGGTTGATAAGTTTTCTTTTCGGTTTGGAATGATTTACGATTAACCATATAGAAGTTAAACCAATCAAATTGTCCAAATCTATTCTTCCATTTGATTCTTACATTAGGATATTTTTGAATACATTCTATTGTGTATTTAATTGGTAATCCTAAAGGAGTAGAACCATTATATGCTTGTGTTGTATAATAAGTTAATCCGTTTGTAGATAATGGGAATCCACTTTGTGCTGGTCCAATTGGATATTGTGCAATCTGACCAGATGATGATAGGTTTGTACTAACTGTGTAATCAGCACTTCCTAAATTAGATGTATATACAATCTTTGTTGGTTGTGCTCCACCTGCTGCACCAACATACACACCTGCTGTTCCGTAGTTATCTATGAATGCAGATTGAGTTGCCGGTCCACTTGTCATTAGGGGCCAATATGCTGATGCTGATGTTATGTTTTGTCCAATTGGTTCTTGGAATACACCATATCCATCTAATGCTTTATATACATCAGATTTAACATGAGAGCCAGTTACATATGTTGAACCACTTAACCATTGCCAAAAGAAATCTACTGCAAAGTATTCAACATTAGATGTATTTTGGATAGCTAAATCAGTTAGAGTAGAATTAATGATTCTATTCAAATCAAAAATACCTACATTGGATGTATTAGGATATTTTACAATTGTATATTCGGGTGTAGAGCCAGATGCTGCAGGACCACCTTGCCAGTAATATAAATTACCTACAAATTGAAATGAAGATGAAGTTAGCAAATTAGAATCACTTTCAGCAACCGTAAATATAATCGGTGACTGTGCTAATGATACTTGCGCTGGTGTTTGATTAAGACTTATAGACATTATTCAGAATCGTTTCTTATTATAACCGATTTTTTCTGAAATGTATTTAACGCTACTAATCTAAATCATCAATTGCTTTACTTATTTGATTTGCAACTTGTGCAGCAATCTCATCCATATAATCTTGCAATAGGGAATCTATTACTGGTGAATTCAATGCTTTATCAGCAAAATTGATTGAGCCAGGAACATTTTTAGTTTTACCTTTACGAACTTTTTTAGATACAGTCGGGTCATTCCAAAATTGTCCATAAGTTGCGCCAGGAGGAGCATAGTTTATTTCAAAACTAAAAGATTTTGTTTTAGCGTCTTCTGTTAAGATTTGAGCAGGTGTATTGGCTCTTTGTAATTGCTTTCTTAAATTACCTGTTTTTACAGGTGCTTTAGCAACTGTTAATCCACCAATTTGCTTTGCTATATCTTTTAAAGTAGGCATTAATTTATATCTTCTAAAGTATTTAGTATAGTATCATCAGCAACCTCATTGATTTCATATGCCCATCCATTATTTAGAGCTGCATAATATGCTTTTGGAGTTGCATCTACATACAATACTTTATCTTCTTTTATTAATTTGAATACTTGCATAATTTACTATTATCTCATTCTTGCTATAATACCATTCATTTCTGCTAATGCAGTTAATGTTGCTGATGGAACATTCGATGCTGTCAATTTATATAAATTACCACCTTGTCCAAAATAAATATGTCCGTTTGCATCTATTACTGACCAGTTAAAATCTCTTTGTGGTACAGTAATATAATTAAGTACATCATTGACAGGGTCATAAACATTTGCATTATTAGATGCGTTAGCTGAATTACCAAATCCATATATTTGACCATCAGCACCTAATATAGTAGTACCGATTCTATTATCAGTTACAGCGCCTCTAGCTTCTGTAGCACTATTATTTGATGTATCCATTAGATATATCTTACTTGCACCATAAGCAGGCATTGTATAAAGATATCCATTATAATGATTTGCTGCTGCTCTATATGAGTCACTAATATTTCCCATACCACTTACATATTCGTTTTGTGGCACACTTGTATTTAACACATGGTATCCATTCGTAGAACCTCCTCCACCTCCGACATATATTTTACCATTTCTACCCATAACTCCATTAAGAGTATCACCACCTGTTCCTATACTCAATGATGCAGCAGTATTGTTAGAACAATCTACTCTAAACCATGTATTGTTTTGAAACCAACCTGTTCCATAAATGTATTGTGCATCATATCCTGATGAATACAATTGGAAATATGAATTACCTAATGGGTTTGATATCGTTGTAACTTGCGTATCAGTTAATGTATCTACTACATATATTATACCATTACCTGGTATATAAACACATTTGGTATAATCATTATAAACCATTGAATAAGCCTGTGTGTTGCCTGATAATGATAAAGTTGAATTTGTATTATTATTTGTATTCCAAATATTAATAGTAGATGTACCACTATCACCTGCAATATATATTTTGCCATTTCTAGCTAATACACCTGCAATAGTATTACCTGTTAATGCAGTTGATACAGTTGAATATGATGAATATGTTACACCATTACCAATAGTAAATACATTACTTGCTGCTGTCAACCATTGGTCTGTTTCAGTAGAAGTCCAAACTTTAGTTGATTGGTCAGGAAATATTCCAGCAGCAGGTGCCCCTGCTGCTTTTATAAGTTGTCTATTAAATCCAAAGTTTTGAAATATCATTATATCATTTTTAATGTTGATACTACATTTACTTTTGAGCTATTAAATGCTACAAAAGATAGAATATCATTCGAACCACTTACTGATGCCGTATAAGCACTTCCTGATGGTTGTTGAACATTAGAACTAAATGCAATTGTAGAGCCTGTTGTTGCTATTAAACTTAATGTAGATGTTACACCACCTCTTAAATTACTTACTTCAATTCTGATTGGAGATACACTTGCAGTTAATTCAAAGTAGTTTCCTTTACTGAAATCCATAGATGCAGTATTAGAATTTACACTCATTGATACTACATTACCATATGCGCTTCCACTTAAACTTAAACTACCCGTTAATTCTAAATTAGCTAATCCTACTATTGGTGTCGTAAATATAGTTCTACCATCAGTATATTGGTCACCAGGTTGGAATTGAATAGGTGCGTAGTTTGCTCCGTTTAGTATACTACCTGATAATATGAATATACAAGGATTAGTTACACCGGTTACATAGCTACCTTGAGTTGGGTTTCCACTCATACCAATCTGATTTGAACCACTTCTTTGAAGCATTCCAAATCTACCATATGTTGCTGATGCGGTTACTGCATTTGATGTTATTGTTACTGCTGTATTAGAAACAACAACTTGTCCTGTCGAACCTGAACTTACAATGTTACCACTTGCACCAATTGCTCCAGTCACTTGTAAATCAACTGCTGCAGATGAACTAATAACTAAACTACCCGTTAGGACTTGGTTACCAACAAATGTATTAGCGCCTGTTGTAGCAAATGATGAAGTTGCAACAGTAGTTGTTTTACCATTTGCATTACCAACCCACAAATATCCTTGTTGTAAAGATGCAGTTAAGTTATTAATATATGTTGAACCACTTACACTAACACTACCTGTAAAGAAGTTTGTATCTTTGAAGAAAGTAGCATTACCATTGTTTGGAGATAAACCAAAGAAGTTTTGTGAACCAAATTGGTTATTACCACCACCATAGAAATATATGTTAGGAGTATTACCTAAATCACCATAAGTATTTACAATAAATCCACCTAATCCGTTATCACCATTTCCATTAATTGAATATCCACCATACACATCGTTTGGATATGTAGTTGTATCAAAATAGATAGTAGTACCAGTATATTGAGAACCTGATAAATTAGCATTTGCTGCTATTTTAAGTTCACCATTTAGGATAAATTGGTTTCCTTGGAATTGGTTAGAACCCGTAGTAGCTATACCATCTAAATTCGTAGAACCTCCATCAACTTTAGTAAGTGCAATTCTATTATTAGTAAATGATGCAGTTTGGAATAAACTACCAGTCAATGCACCTAATGTACTATTCTTTGTATTTTGAGATGCAGTAAATGCATTCAATGAATCTAAAGGAACATTTAGCCAACTACCTGATTGAGATGCTAATGTAGCAAACTTTGTATCAATTGATGCAGTCCAAGGATTAGTTCCAATGATACTTTGTGTGAATGCGTTTATATTATTTAAAGAAATATTTACACTTGCAGTATAAGAAGCTAATGTAGAATTCTTTGTATCTTGTGATGCCGTATAAGCTTCGAATGAAGATGTTTGTAAAAATCCTAATCCAACTATTTGAGCAGAAGATGAAACAGTACCTGCTGGAACTGAACCACTTGTCATACCCCAAGAACCCGATTGAGCTGCTATATTATCCCATTTAGTATTATACAATGATGCTGATGTAGCAATATTAGTATTAATTGTATTTTGAGATGATGTAAATGCTTGTAAAGAAGAAGTTACATTTGCTAATGTAGTATTCTTTGTTTCTTGAGAAGCAGTAAATGCATTAAGAGATGTTAAATCTGCTGAACCACCACCCCCAAATGAAGATGTAGCAACTTGTAAAGGTTGATTATTACCATTACCTACCCAAGCATATCCTGTTTGTAAATTTGGTAATAAAACTGGTCCTGGGTTTAATACTGATAATTGTCCACCTGCTCCCGTTTTAGTTACGATTGCTATTGGTTGAATTACATCATTACTACCGGTTGGACGAGTTGAAGTTAATACTCCATTACCATCTACATATAATTGAGTTCCTGCTGGCAATGAACCGGCATTATATCCTTCTAATATACCTAATAATAATCCTCTACCATTTGCTCCTGATGCGATAGTTTCAGAAATGATATATTGAGCAGGCATTTTAGTTGAATCAGTTGTAACTGCTCTATATACTACTGGGTTAGCACCTTGCGAACCTGATACATATACTGCCGTTCCTACAGTCAATGATGTTGCTTCACCATTGTGAACTGTTTGATACATTGCACCTACATTACCAAATGATAAAGTTCCTGCTGCATTTGTTTGTAGAACTTGACCTGTGAATGTACCATCAGTAGTTGGATAATTTAAATTAGCTATTTTAGCTGCTGATGCCGTTACTGCTGCACTTATAATTTGTGGTTGAATAAATGTATTTGTTACATCAGTTCTAGCAAAAGAACCTGTTTCAGATTCAGTTACCCAGCTTCCTGATTGTGCACCTATGTTAGTTAATTGTTGTTGTAAAGATGCAGTTACCGAAGCAAGAGTTGTATCTTTAATTAATTGAGATGCGCTAAATGCGTTTAAGGAAGATGTACTATTCGCTACACTATCAAACTTACTATTTACACTTGCAGTATATGTAGCAAGAGTAGCATCTTTAGTTATTTGAGATGAACTAAAAGCATTAATGTTTGATATTGAAATGTTTAAACTTGCAGTTGTACTTTCAATATTATTTAATCTTGCATTTGTAGATGCAGTATATGCATTTAATTCAGCTTGACTTGCTATATCAGCTGGAATATTTGATGCTGATAATATACCTGTTATAGATACATTACCTAATGAATTCACAAATACTCCTATACCATTACCTAAACCATCTTGTAATTCTACAGATGCAGTAGTAATAGTTGTATCGCTCCCTAAATGAATTAAGCTTGTATAGCTTTGTGAAATGTATAAATTACTTAAACTTCCCATTTATATTTTTTTTATATATTTTAATCGTATGCCCATTGTCTGAAAGCTGCGTTAGAGCCTGAATTCCAGTTTTGTGGAGTTGTACCCCATACTTGCGGATTTGTCCATAATTCACACAATTCACAAGTTTCAAAATTAGCATATGGAACATCCAATATTGGTAAGTTCACATAGTTGTATTCATCGCTTCCTTCAAATGTTCCAACAATAGTATAACAATTGTAATCGTAATAAGTAGTTACTCCCCTATCAGGTATGTTAGATGTTCTACTTGCGAATACTTGTCCAATCGAACCTGAATTAGGATTTAATGTTGCTCTATATCTTCGACCAGTATCACATTGTTCAATAATATATCCACTTCCTGATGGTTGAATTAAGAAGAACAAACATCTATTCTTATCATTGTGTGTTGTTAAGGTAAATGTTGCTGTCCAACCTGCTACACCATTATCCAATCTATCAGCAAATGGAGTACAAACAACATCATCATTAATTTCAAATCCTGCTACACCTCTTTGAGTATATGCAGTCAAATCATTTAAGATTGCTAAAGTATTTGCGTATATATCTACCTTATCATCAACTTGATAGTAAGGAAGCGTTTGTGTATTATCTCTTGGATTAGATTCATCATTCTTATTCTTAACTTTGTCAGCAATCATTAACTCAACTTTAAAGTTAGTTACTGAAGTTCCAAAGTCTGCTTCTAATATCTGAACATTAGCAACAGGGTATTGAGGAAATTGTCTTTCACCAAAATCCCATAAGTCACCTAATGATGTAGCACCAATACTCGGATGATTATTCATAATCGTCTTAAAGTAATTCACTACATTGTAATATAGTGTATAATTGGTGCCTGTATTATGTACTATTTGTTGACTCATATTAATTTGGATATAATTCAAATAAGCAACGATTTCTATCGTTGTGTGTTGTTAATGTAAATGATACTACCCATCCTGCCAAACCTGAATCAAATCTTTCGTGAAATTGCTGACAATTGATTTCTCCGAACAAATCAAACCCAGTCACACCTCTTTGTATGAAAGAAGTAACATCGTTCATTATAGACAAATTATTAACCCATACATCCATCTTATCTTCGGTATCGTAGAATGGTAATGTTTGAGTATTATCTCTTGGATTTGATTCGTCATTCTTATTCTTATATTTGTCAGCAATTAGAATACTCATATCAAATTCAGTAGTAGTAGTTAGAAATCTAACACCTCTAACGATAATATTTGCTACCGGATAAGTTGGGAACTCTCTCTCATCAAAATCTTCTATATCCTCATTACTAACTTGCGCAATAGATGGATGATTTGCCATAAATTCAGCAAAGAAATTAATTAAGTTATAATAACTTGTATAATTTACATTTGTGTTATTTACTAAAGATACTCCCATAAGTTTGTTTACAATTGTATACCGCCAAAGTATTGGTTACTTTGGTCAGGATAAATTTGTGTTTGGTTACCAACTGATTGTAAGTATTGAGGAATAAATTGAGAATATGCAATTAGATAGTTTTGTAATCTTAATGCATAGTAATCAGCATTATTCAATGCCTTTGTCAATAGGTAATCTATTTCTCCTTTTTGTGGTGCAATTCCTTGCTCTGATTGCTGTTTAACTGCTCCATTGGATTTGAACTGAACTGACGAAAATGGTATGTATTCTACACAGGAATACCATATTAGAGCATTCTTAATATAATCATCTAAAAGGTCTTGATAATAAGGAGATAAGTTATCTACATTATTAGCAATGATTTGGTCTTGAAGATATTTAAATAGAACTGTTCCCAATAAGTTCTTTAAGTACTTATCTTGTGCCGTTCTTACAAAAGGTAAAAGAGCATCTGCATCAATAGCACCCTGTAATGGAGTGTTCTTAATGATATCGTTTCTGTTTATGAATAATGCGTATGCCATAATTAATCGTTATATGTTTCGTATTCTTTGTTGAAAAATGGTTGTGAACTTCTAACATGCTCAAATGATACATTAGGTTTTGGCTCTGATTCCAATTGGTCCTGTGGTTCTTCTTGTACTGCAGGATTCTCTAATGATTTATTTGTTTCATCTTCTACCTGTGCTACAGTCTTACCAGTCTCTTCAGCAGTTTGTGATAAGATTACTAATGGAGTTAATTGTTCAAAGTATAATTGCATTTCATCATATCCACCACAAGTCAAAGCGTAATCCAATGAGTTAAGGATTAAGTTTTGGAATGGAGATATTGTCATTGTTTGCATAATAGAGAATGCCGTTTTCATCTCTTCTGATTGGGAGCTAAATCCGTTATTAGCCGTTCTTATACCAAACAAAAGTGGAGATGTAACTCTATGAGCAACTAATATTCTATCTTGTGTATAATCAGCAACATATTCATATTTCTCATGTAAATTACTGATATCAATTACATCCAATGTAGGTTTAGTAGCAGGGTCATCATTGAATGATAACATAAAACGACCTGCATTATCCGTACCTGTAAATTTAGCTTGAACTAAATCTTCTATTGTTTCTCTTTCTTCTGGTGCTGGAACTCCATTGTTAAAGTTAATCATTACAGCAGGTAAGAAACCATTTGTAATATTATTTAAATGTAAGTTACTGATTTCACCTTCACTAATTGCGAATTGCATTGCTGCAACCCAATCAGGCAATGAATAATAATATAAACCTGGTGCGTAGTTCTTTATGTAAAGGATTTCACACTTCTCATTTGATGTTTCAAACGCAGGTATCTTCTTTTTATCTTTAATCTTTCTTTGGTCATTCCAATCAGTACAATAGAAATAGTTTTCAACTTTAGGATGAGAACCTAATTTCTCTGCTCTTAAATATTGAACAGGCACATGATACATCTTAACAATCTTTGTATGGTCATCATTCCAATATACTTGGTATGCTGCATTACCATACAACTTTAAATCAAATGCTACTCTTTTAGTTTCTTCTTGAGGAATTATCTTTTGAAGAATCTTATCGTATACTTCATTCTTACTGTATAATCCTTTTCCGTAAATTAAATCTGCTATACCTTCAATACATGCTGAATTTGTAGTCGATACATTGTAAGTCGTAGTTACTGCATCAAAGAAATCATCATGTCCGTAGACACCAAATGGAATCCAATTATAACGAGTTTTTGTATCCTCCATTATAATAGGAACTTGATTATTGTTTACATTAACGATTGAAAGTTTGGTTGTTTGTTTCATATTATTTCATTATGATATATCTGTTCTCACTAGCGTGCGATATTACTGGTGGAATTTGGTTTTCGTATATTGATTTATCTTCAGATGCTGATGCGTATGCCTGTAATGAACCATGCCATATATAATCACCATCAGTATTAGATACTAAATTGGATGCTCCTGAATTAATAAGTGTTAATCGATATTCACTACCTACAATTGCTCCACTAATACTTGCAGTAAAACCTATCATACTTTCGTATCCATTATAGGTAATATTGCTAATTGACATTGTAGTATTTTCCAAAGTATACATATCCTGCATACTCATCGTAAATTCAGATGAAGCAGTAGGTTGCGTTCTTATGGTATATGAATTGCTTTGTGATATGTGGTACATTAACATAGCTCGTAATTATCTTGTTGTTATCTAATAATAACACTACATTTGTTAGAAATAGTTAGACACAAAAAAAGGGAACTCATTTGAGTCCCCTTAATATTTTTATGCTATACCGAATTAGTTAGTTCCGTAAACTACTGTGTAGTTTGCAGTTAAACCACCCAATGCGTTAGTTGTTGAGCTTCCTGATAAGAATGCTGCTGGTAATTGTTCCATACCTGTGAAAGTAGCTGAATAACCATAAAGGTCACCTAATGCTGCTCCTGTTTGGATTGTACCTGCAGTTAAATCTGCACCTAAATGTTCACCAACCAACAATGCATCTCCGTTATTTGTCCATACGATGATTTGAGGGCGACCGTATGCCATTAACTTCAATTGAGTTGTCATTTCGTTAGTCAATTTCTTCAAGTTAAGAACTAATTCTTGTGAGAAGAAAGTTGTACCATTTTCACGAGATGTATTTACTGTTTCAGTATATGCACTTGTACCCTTTAACTGATAGTAGTAAAGAGTAGAGCCAGATGGAACTGCTGTTACCAATCCGCTTCCGTCTTTTGTGAAAGAGCCAGTTGTATAGTTCACAAAGTAAACTCCTTGAAGTCCACCAATCGATTCTTTACAAACTTCGTTTCTTCCAGCTGATAAATTACAAGCCATATCTTTAAGTTTTTTTAATTGTTAGTTAAATAGAGGGGTGAGTATTTCCCACCCCCTTATTAGTTATTTTTAGTATGCTCCGTAGTATACGATATCAGAACCCACACCGAATTGTGTACCCGCTGTGTATCTCATAACGATACGGTAGTTTTGAGAACCATCAATGTTAGCCATGTCGATTACTTTAACCTCATTGTAGTCACTCAATAAACCTGTACCGAAGAACAAGTTAGATTTTTGTGCTGCAACGATTTTAGAATCGCTCATACCTGGACACATTACGATTTCAATACCATTGAAGTTCATTGGTTTTTCACCAATGTTTAATTGGTTGTTCCATCCGTTTGCTCCTAAACCAGATGCACCACCACCTGCCATTGCAGATTGGTAAGCTTTAGCTACGTTTGTTGGTACATATATTAATAAATCTTGCTTACCATAAACTGCTGCTGGGATAGTATCAACAACTGAAGTTAATACAGATACAACATTAGTTGCTGTGATTGAACCAGAGATGATTGCTGAAGAACCACCTGTGCTTCTTGCTGGCAATACTGCTCCTGCACCACCTGCTGCGATTGAAGCAGATAAAGCAGTTTGGAATCCTGGGAATGAACCATTGCTTGAAGTACCTTGCCAAATAGCTTGTTCAGTAGCTTGAGCAACTTGTCCACCTACATAAGATACCAAGAAGTCATTGAATGATTTTGGAATCTCATCGAATGCAGAGAATCCTAATTGTAAAGCCTCCCAAGATGCTACAAAGTTTTGCTTACATAATAGTAAGTTTACTTGTAATTCCTTTGGTGTCAATACTTGTTCAGAGATAGATACACTACCTGAAGTTGTGAAGTCGCAAGATGCATCTTGTACGATACCACTTACGTCTAATTTTTGGATTACACTTTTGTACTTAACATTCGGCATGATAGTAACATATTTGTTATCTAATGTTGTAGCCGATAACAACGCTGCAGCGATGTAGCCAGAAGCTGCCTCACCTGCGTAAGTTGTGTTGTTTACAGTAGGAAGTGCGAAATTTTGTTTAAGTTTCATTTTCTTTCCTTTTTGAAATTGATTAATTAATTAGTT
>Ga0222713_10001695_pt1 | contig 24396 bp, 22 predicted proteins | sample C33_649DmetaG_FD_165061 | JGI IMG/M metagenome (GOLD analysis project Ga0222713, IMG submission 165061) | Estuarine water microbial communities from San Francisco Bay, California, United States - C33_649D | ecosystem: Environmental > Aquatic > Marine > Unclassified | place: USA: California...
GACGCGGTGCCGACCCTGGCCCTGCGCCAGAAGCACACGATCGAGGCGGTGATCGACCGCTTCAAGCCGCGCGCGGACATCAAGCAACGCCTCACCGAGAGCTTCGAGACCGCGCTGAAGCTGGGCGACGGCATGGCCTCGGTGATGTCGCTGGATGCCGCGCAGGACAGCGCAAATGCCGCGGGAGGCAGGATGCCGGGAGCGGCCGGCCCGGACGCCACCCCGCAGCTGTTCTCCTCCAAGTACTCCTGCCCGGTCTGCGACTATTCGCTGCCCGAGCTGGAACCACGCCTGTTCTCGTTCAATTCGCCGGTCGGGGCCTGCCCCAAGTGCGACGGCCTGGGCGTGGCCCAGTTCTTCGACCCGGCGCGCGTGGTGGTGCATCCGGAGCTGGCGCTGTCGGCCGGCGCGGTGCGCGGCTGGGATCGGCGCAATGCCTACTATTTCCAGCTGATCGCCTCGCTGGCGCGGCACTACAAGTTCGACGTGGACGCGCCGTGGATGATCCTGCCGGAGAAGGTCCAGCAGGCAGTGCTGTACGGCAGCGGCAACGAGGTGATCACCTTCACCTACCTCACCGAATCGGGCGGGCGTACCCAGCGCAAGCACAAGTTCGAAGGCATCGTGCCCAACCTGGAGCGCCGCTACCGCGAGACCGAATCGCCGGCCGTGCGCGAGGAGCTGTCCAAGTACATCAGCGAGCAGCCCTGCCCCGAGTGCGGGGGCGCACGCCTCAACCGCGCCGCGCGCAACGTGTTCGTGGCCGACCGCGCGCTGCCGGAAATCGCGGTGATGCCGGTGGACCACGCCCTGACCTTCTTCCGGGAGATGAAGCTCACCGGCTGGCGTGGCGAGATCGCCACCAAGATCGTCAAGGAAATCGGCGAGCGGCTGGGCTTCCTGATCGACGTGGGCCTGGATTACCTCACCCTTGAACGCAAGGCCGATACCTTGTCTGGTGGCGAGGCGCAGCGTATTCGCCTGGCCAGTCAGATCGGCGCCGGCCTGGTCGGGGTGATGTACGTGCTGGACGAGCCTTCCATCGGCCTGCACCAGCGCGACAACGAGCGCCTGCTCGGCACCCTGACCCGCCTGCGCGACCTGGGCAACACGGTGATCGTGGTCGAACACGACGAGGACGCGATCCGCGCGGCCGACCACGTGCTCGACATCGGCCCCGGCGCCGGCGTGCATGGCGGCGAGATCGTGGGCGAAGGCTCGGTGCAGGACCTGCTGGACGCCCCGCGTTCGCTCACCGGCCAGTACCTGTCGGGCAAGCGCCGCATCGAGGTGCCCAAGATCCGGCACAAGGCCAACCCCAAGATGGTGCTCAAGCTCACCGGGGCGCGCGGCAACAACCTCAAGGGCGTAGATCTGGAGATCGCCTCGGGGCTGTTCACCTGCATCACCGGCGTGTCCGGCTCGGGCAAGTCCACGCTGATCAACGACACCTTGTTCTCGCTGACCGCCAACGAGATCAACGGCGCCTCGCATCCGGTGGCGCCGTACGGCGAGATCACCGGGCTGGATCTGTTCGACAAGGTGGTGGACATCGACCAGTCGCCGATCGGGCGTACGCCACGCTCCAACCCGGCGACCTACACCGGCCTGTTCACCCCGCTGCGTGAGCTGTTCGCGCAGGTCCCCGAGTCGCGTGCGCGCGGCTACTCACCCGGCCGTTTCAGCTTCAACGTGCGTGGCGGCCGCTGCGAGGCCTGCCAGGGCGATGGCCTGATCAAGGTGGAGATGCACTTCCTGCCCGACGTCTATGTCCCCTGCGATGTGTGCCATGGCAAGCGCTACAACCGCGAAACGCTGGAGATCCTCTACAAGGGCTTCAACATCAACGACGTGCTGGAAATGACGGTCGAGGACGCGCTCAAGCTGTTCGAGCCGGTGCCCTCGATCGCGCGCAAGCTGGAAACGCTGATGGACGTGGGCCTGAGCTACGTCAAGCTCGGCCAGAGCGCCACCACGCTGTCCGGCGGCGAGGCCCAGCGGGTGAAGCTGTCCAAGGAACTCTCGCGTCGCGACACCGGGCGCACGCTGTACATCTTGGACGAACCGACCACCGGCCTGCACTTCCACGACATCGAACACCTGCTGGCGGTGCTGCACAAGCTGCGCGACGACGGCAACACCATCGTGGTGATCGAACACAACCTGGACGTGATCAAGACCGCCGACCAGGTCGTGGACCTGGGACCGGAGGGCGGCCATCGCGGCGGCACCATCGTGGCCACCGGCACGCCGGAGGAAATCGCCGCGCGTCCTGACTCGTACACCGGCCACTTCCTGGCCAAGCTGCTGCCCGACACGGCCGCCAAGGCCAGCAAGCCGGCGGCCACCGCCAAGGATGAGGTCCTGCCGCCGCGCATGGCCGCCAAGAAGGCCGCGAAGGCTGCACGGAAGTCCACCAAGAAGAAGGTTGCCTCCTGATGAGCGAATCCCCCGACACCCCAGCCGCGCACAAGGTGCTGGCCCGCATTCCGATCAGCGTGCGCTGGCGCGACATGGACGCCTACGGCCACGTCAACAACGCCAAGTACATCTCCTACCTGGAAGAGGCCCGCGTGCGCTGGATGCACGGCGTCACCGGTGGCGCCCGCATGGGCAGCGGCATCTCGCCGGTGGTGGCCAACACCCACGTCAATTACCGCCTGCCGATCGTGTGGCCCAACGACATCGTGGTGGAGCTGTTCGTCGAGCGCCTGGGCAACTCCAGCGTGACCATCGGCCATCGCATCGTGGCCGACAACGACGACACCGTGCTGTATTCGGACGGCCACGTGGTGGTGGTGTGGATCGACACGGCCACCGGCAAGAGCGCGCCGATCCCCGAGGCCGTGCGCGCAGCCTCGAGCTGACGTGCGAGCCAGGCGGCGGGGAGCAGCCGCGCCGCACCATACGCAGCCGCACGGGCCCGTTATCATGCGGGCCTTGTTGCATGGGAGACGCCCTGATGTCCGAGCTTGTCCACGTCCAGTCCCACGGCCCGGTGCGCGAGCTGCGCCTGGCGCGCCCGCCGGTCAATGCGCTCGATGACGCACTGTGCGCGGCGCTGCTGCAGGCGCTCGCCGATGCGTTCGCCGATGACGCGGTGTCCGGCGTGGTGCTCTCGGGGAACGACAGCGTGTTTTCCGGCGGCCTGGATGTTCCGCACCTGATCTGGCATGGGCAGGACCGCGCCGCGCTGCACGCGACCTGGTCTGCCTTCTTCGACGTGGCCAAGGCCATCGCCGCCGCGCCGGTACCGGTGGCGTTCGCCCTCACCGGCCATGCGCCGGCCGGTGGCTGCGTGCTGGCGCTGTGCGGCGACTACCGGGTGATGTGCCGCAGCGCCGACCCGGCGCGCCCATTGCAGATCGGCCTCAACGAAACCCAGGTCGGCCTGGCCGTGCCGGACGGCATCCAGCACCTGATGCGGCGCGTGATCGGCGCACACCGCGCCTCCCTGCTGCTCGTCCCCGGCGCCATGGTCAGCGCCGAACACGCCCTGCAGATCGGCCTGGTCGATGCACTGGCCGACGATGCCGCCGCCACCGTGCAGCACGCCGTGGATTGGCTGCGATCTTTGGCGCGCCTGCCGCAGACGCCGTTGCGCAAGACCCGTCAGGTCGCCCGTGCCGATCTGGGCATCGCGCTGGACAGCGTGGTGCTGGATGATTTCATCGACGACTGGTTCGGCCCGGACACCCAGGCTGCGCTGCAGGCGATGGCCGCACGACTCAGGAAGTCGCGATAGGCCGGGCCGGATCGGAAATCCAGCCGCTCCACGAGCCTGGATAGAGCTTGGCGCCCGGCAGGCCGGCATGTTCGAAGGCCAGCAGCTGATGGCAGGCGGTGACGCCGGACCCGCACATCAGCACGACTTCATCGGCCCGATGCGGCCCGCGCTGCGCCAGCAGTTCCAGCAGTTCCATGCGGATGGCCTGCGCGTCGCGGAATCGCCCATCGGCCACGTTGTCCGCATAGGGACGATTCACCGCGCCCGGCACATGCCCGGCGACCCGGTCCACGTGCTCGTGCTGCCCGCTGTAGCGCTCGAACGCCCGCGCGTCGATGAGCCAGCCGGGAGACTCGGACAGGCGCGCGGCCACGGCCTGGGCATCGACGATCTGGCTGCGGTCGAACCGGCCCGGATACGCAGGGCTCGCCGGATCCGGCTCGGGCAGGTCCGCCGTCTCGGGCAGGCCCGCGCCGCGCCATGCAGCCAGTCCGCCGTCGAGCACGGCCACCCGCGCATGCCCCAGCAAGCGCAGCATCCACCACAGGCGCGCGGCAGCCATGCTGCCGTCGGTGGCGTCATAGACCACCACCTGATGCCGTGGCTCGATGCCCCACTGCCCCAGCCACGCGGCAAAGGCCGCTTCGTCAGGAAGCGGGTGCCGTCCCTCGCCCGCCGCGACCTGCGACAGATCGGCCAGGTCCGCGTTGAGATCGGCGTAGGCCGCATGCGGCAGGTGCGACTGCGCATAGCCGGCGCGTCCTGCGGCCGGATCGGCCAGGACGAAACGCGCATCGACGATCCTCAGGTCCGGGTCATGCAGATGCAGCGCCAGCAGCGTGGGGTCGACCAGCGTGTTCCAGTTCATCGGCTTTTCTCCAAGCGTCTGCGCAAGTTGTAGAGGATGCCAGCCGTGGCGCCCCAGATGCGCTGCTGGGCCCAGTCGTACTCCAGCACCGTCCGCGCACGTCCCTTGAACTCCAGTTCCACCGTGCGCAGGTTGCGCGGCTCCATCAGGTAGTCCAGTGGCACTTCGAACACTTCGGCCACCTCGCCCGGGTTGGGGATCGGCACGAAGGCCGGATCGATCACCGCCACCACCGGCGTCACCAGGAAGCCGCTGACCGTGGCGAAGGTGTCCAGCAGTCCCAGCGGCCTGACCTGGCCTGCCTTGAGCGCGATCTCCTCGTCACTCTCGCGCAATGCCGCGGCTACCGCATCGGCATCGCCCGGATCCACACGGCCGCCCGGAAAGCTCACCTGCCCGGCGTGGTGGCGCAACCCGTCATGCCGGCGGGTGAGCAAGACCGTGGTGCCGTGCGCGCGCGGGACCAGCCCCGCGAGCACCGCCGCAGCAGCGGGCGGTCCCGGTGGCAGGAGGTCTTCCAGCTCGCCATGATTCCAGCCATGCGTGGCCGGCGGCGTCTCCAACGGATGCAGCGCCCTGGCGAGCGCGGTGTACTCCGGCAGGCGTGATGCGAGTTCCAGTGACATGGGCGGACGTCTTCCAGGCAAGCGCTCCATCAGGGCCCTGCGGGCATCATCGCCCATCCGCGACCAGGCGGCGATTTCCTCCAGCGTACGCAGGCATCCCGTGCACACGCCCTCATGCAGTGCGCACACACCGATGCAGGGCGACAGCTGGGTTGAAGAGGGGGATGGCATCGGCGATACGGGGGATCGGGCGAAAAACACGCGCCTGAAACGACGATGCGCCGGACAGGCCGGCGCATCGCACGATCAAGCTTCGCGGAAGCGGATTACTTGACGCTGATCAGCTTGACGTCGAACACCACGGCCTGGTTCGGGCCGATCGGGGACTGCGGGGTGTTGCCGTAGGCCTTCTCCGGCGGCAGGGTCACTTCCCAGCGCGAACCGGCCGGCATCTGCACCAGCGCATCGCGCAGGCCCGCCAGCGGAATCTCGCTGACCTTCAGGCTGGCCGGCGGCGGCGGGGTGGTCTGGCCCTGCTGCGGGCTGAAGGTATCCACAAAGGTACGGCCGTCGGCCAGCGAACCCTTGTACTGGATGGTCACGGTGCTGGCCTGGGTCGGCTTGGCGCCGCTGCCCGACTCCTCGACCCGGTACTGGACGCCGCCCGGCAGGGACTGCACGCCAGCCTTGGCCTTGTTCTGGGCCAGGAACGCGTCGGACTTGGACTTGTTGGCAGCCGCGGCCTGATCGAACGCCGCCTTGGCCTTGGCCTGCTGGCGCTGTTCCATCTGCTGCACGGCGGTGCGCAGCTGGTCGACCGGAACGCTCGGCTCCTTCTTGGCATAGCCTTCCTGGAGGGCCTTCTGCACGGTGGCCAGGTCGACGGACTCACCGCTCTCGATCAGGTTGCGGCCCAGGTCGTAACCCAGGGCGTAGCTGAGCGCGTTGCGATCCGGCGCCGGGGTGGAGGCGGCAGCGGAGTTCGAGGTCTGTGCGGCAGCGGTGCCTGCGGCCAGAGTCATGGCCAGCACGCTGGCAGAGAGCAAACGCAACTTCATGTCTTACAAACCTCCAAGGGTTATTGGTGAGGGTCGCAACAGGCGGCCCAGGTTGACGCGCTAGGATAGCCCCGCCTGGACTTAACGGCCAGTGAGGCATTGCGGGCTCTGACAGGGGTTCGTGACGGAAAGTTCCGGATTTACCTTTTATTTACGAAACAAGGGCGTTCCATGGTGCATTCCCCGGTCCTGATCGACGATGCCGGCGCGGTCCGCCGCATCACCGTCAATCGTCCCGACAAGCTCAATGCGCTGAATGCGCACACGATCCAGGCCCTGACCGAGGCCTTTCTCGCGGCCGATGCCGACCCGGCCGTGCGCGTGGTCGTCCTTACTGGCGCTGGCGCGAAAGCGTTCGTCGCCGGGGCGGACATCGCCGAGATGGCCGACCTGGACGCGATGGCCGGACGCGCGTTCGGCCTGCGCGGACAGACCCTGATGCGCACGGTGGAGACCCTGTCCAAGCCGGTGATCGCGCGGATCAACGGCTTCGCCCTGGGCGGCGGCCTGGAGTTGGCGATGGCCTGCCATCTGCGTATCGCCGCGGAGACCGCCAAGGTCGGCCAGCCGGAAATCAACCTGGGCCTGATCCCCGGCTTCGGCGGCACCCAGCGCCTGCTGCGATTGAGCAGCCGCGCGGCCGCCTTGGAACTGTGCCTGCTCGGTACGCCGATCACCGCGACGCGCGCGCTGGCATTAGGCCTGGTCAATGACGTCGTGCCTGCCGACGAACTTGACGCTCGCGTCGATGCACTGACCGCCCAGTTGGCCAACGCCGCGCCCCTGGCGTTACGCGCCATCCTGGAGTGCATCGTCCACGGCGGCGAATCGGCACTGGGCGAAGGCCTGCAGTACGAGGCGGCGCAGTTCGGCCTGATGTTCGCCACCGCGGACATGCGCGAAGGCACCGCGGCGTTTGTCGGCAAGCGCAAGCCGATCTTCGAGGGGCGTTGAGGCGATGTCGCACGCTGGAGACCCCACGGCTGCCTGCACGCGGGTGCTGGCCCTGGATGCACTGCTGGCCGAGGACCGGCTCGACGACGCCATCGAGGCCGGGCTGATGGAACTGGACCTGGAAGCATCCGTGGACGCGCGCTGCCAGGACGCCCTGCTCCGCGTGGCCGCGATGCAGCGACAGTTGGCCGCGCAATGGGCGGCCCGCGTGCGCTACGAGGCGCGCACCGCGCGCCTGCAGCGCCGTGCCGCCGAACGCCAGGCCCGTCGCACGCTGCCGCCGGCACCGGCCAGCAAGCCCGCACTGCCGCCAGCCGTGGCCGCCGCGCTGGCCCGCGCCAAGGCCCGCGCCGCTGGACCCTCGCGCACGTGAGCGCCACCGTCGCACGCCGCGGCCGCACGCTCACGCGCGCGGAGATCGCCGAGCTGTTCTCGCGTCTGGCCGAACTCAACCCGACCCCGACCACCGAGCTCGAATACACCACGCCGTTCGAGCTGCTGGTGGCCGTCACTCTCTCGGCGCAGGCCACGGACGTGGGCGTCAACAAGGCCACGCGCCGCCTGTTCCCGGTCGCCAACACGCCGCAGGCCATCCTCGATCTGGGCGAGGAAGGGCTGAAGCGCTACATCTCCACCATCGGCCTGTTCAACGCCAAGGCCAGGAACGTCATCGCCGCGTGCCGGATCCTGGTCGAGCAACACGGTGGCGAAGTGCCGCGTTCGCGCGAGGCCCTGGAGGCGCTACCCGGCGTCGGCCGCAAGACCGCCAACGTGGTGCTCAACACCGCTTTCGGCGAATCGACCATGGCGGTGGACACGCACATCTTCCGCGTCGCCAACCGCACCGGGCTGGCGCCTGGCAAGGACGTGCGCGCGGTCGAGGACACCCTGGTCAAGGTGATCCCGGCCAATTACCTGTACAACGCGCACCACTGGCTGATCCTGCACGGGCGCTATGTCTGCAAGGCCCGCAAGCCGGACTGCCCGCAATGCGTGATCCGCGACCTGTGCCGGTTCAAGGACAAGACGCCGGACAGCGACGCGGTGCGCTGAGCCAACCTCCGCAACAGCGGCGATGCAGCACCGCAAGGGCGCCGGACGGTCGGTCCGGCGCCCCGCGCTTAGAAGACCTCCCGCAGCCCATGCGATTCGGGCAACGCGAACGCGCGGCGTCAGGCCGGCTTGAGCCCAACCCGCGAGGCGCCGGTGCCTTCGGTCCGCGTGCCGAGCGCCTGCCAGTCGACCACCAACGCATTGCCACGTGCGGCGGCGTTGCGGGCGAAGTCGCGCAGCAGTTCCAGGCAGGCATGGTCCACGTGCCGTAGCTTGCTCACGTCCAGGTGCAGCTCACGTCCTGGCGGCACGCGCTCCAGCGTGCGCGCCATCTCCGGCACGCGCAGGAAGGTGGCCGAACCATCCAGGGCCAGCACCAGCCGGTTGCCCTCGCCTTCCGGCTCGTGCACGTCGACCTTCAGGCGCGAGGAATGCAGCGACAGGCGCAGCAACGACAGCGCGAAGCCCACGATCACCCCGGTCAGCAGGTCGGTGGCGACGATCACCGCCGTGGTCGCCAGATAGACCGCCGCGGTCCCACGGCCGTAGGCCGCCAGCGACTTGACCTGCTTGAGGTTGATCATCTTGATGCCGGTGAACACCAGGATGCCGGCCAGGCAGGCCACCGGCGTCATCCGCAGCAGCCACGGCACCAGCATGGCGAACACCAGCAGCCAGCATGCGTGCAGGATGGCCGACATGCGCGTGGCCGCGTTGGCCTGCACATTGGCCGCGCTGCGCACGATCACCCCGGTCATCGGCAAGGCACCGAGGAACCCGCACACCATGTTGCCCACGCCCTGCGCGGCCAGCTCGCGGTCGTACCGGGTCCGCACGCCGGTATGCATGCGGTCCACCGCCGCGGCCGACAGCAACGTCTCGGCACTGGCGATGAAGGCGAAGGTCAGCGCCGAGACCAGCAGCGTCGTATCCAGCAGGCCTGCGAGATCGGCCACGCTGGGCATCGCGATGGCCGACAGCAGGTTGGTGGGGACGTCGACCTTCTTCACGTCCACGCCCATCAGTTGCACGGCGGCAGTGATGCCGACCACGGCCAGCAGCGCACCGGGCACGAAACGCAGCCTGGCCGGCCGCAGCTTTTCCCAGCCCAGCATGATCGCGATGGTGCCCAGGCCCACCAGCAGCGCCGCGGAGCCTGCGCCGCCGGTGAGCGCCTGCCACAGCACGGCCGGCAAGGCCGCGAAGTTCTCCAGGCCACGGGCCTTGGGACTGGCGTCCATCAACACGTGCGACTGTGAGGCCACGATCAGGATGCCGATCCCTGAAAGCATCCCGGCCACGACCGCCGGCGAGGTCATGCGGAACCAGACCCCGGCGCGGCATAGCCCGGCCACGAGCTGGATCAACCCGGCCAGCAGCACCACCGGCCCGAGCGCGGCCACCCCGTGCTGGCGCACCAGTTCGAACACCAGCACCGCCAGGCCGGCGGCGGGCCCGCTGACCTGCAGCGGCGAGCCGGCGATCATGCCGACCAGCAGGCCGCCAACAATGCCGGTGATCAGGCCCGAGGCAGGTGGCATGCCCGAGGCGATGGCGATGCCCATGCACAGCGGCAGGGCGACAAGGAAGACCACGATCGAAGCCAGCAGGTCGCGGCCGAACAGGCCCTGGGAGAAGTAGCCGGCACGCGCCGGGGGCGCGGAAGGCGTCGAAGCGCTCATGATCCGGCCTCCTTCACGCGGCAACGTCTTGGAACTGCGTGAGCAGGCCCAGACGCGCTGGCGGCGTCGCTTCCGGCGCGGCGCCGTCCACAGCCGAGAGCAGCGGCGCGAAGCGCCCCGTGGCCGCATCGAATGCGCGGATGTCGCCGGCAGCGATGTCGTAGATCCAGCCGTGGATACGCAGCGTGCCGTGGGCCAAGCGCGTGGCCACCAGCGGCTGGGTGCGCAGGTGGTCCAGCTGGGAAATGATGTTTTCCTCGGTCAGGCAGGCCAGGCAGTCGCTGGCGTGCGCATGGCCGTGCGAAGCCGCCACGTGGCGGGCGGTATCGGCATGGCGCAGCCAGGCAGCCACCGATGGCAGTCCCTCCAGCGATTCGGGCTTGAGCACGGCCTTCATCGCACCGCAGTCGGTGTGCCCGCACACCACGATATTGGACACGCCCAGCACGCCCACGGCGTACTCGATGGCCGCAGTCACACCACCGACGTGGTTGGAATACGGCGGCACGATGTTGCCGATGTTGCGCAGGACGAACAGTTCGCCCGGACCGGCGTTGAACATCAGCTCGGGCATCACCCGCGAGTCGGCGCAGGTGATGAAGAAGGTATGCGGCGTCTGGCCCGAGGCGAGGCGTTCGAAGACCTCTTGCTGTTCGGGATAGATGTGTTCGCGGAAATGGCTGAAACCTGCAAGCAAGGCTTCCATGGGGGGGCACCTCTTTTGGGGGGACGTAGCGGACCACGCGGCGACGCAATGCGTGCTGGCGGCAGGGAAGTGGGCAAGGCGGATGGACAACGGCGCACGACGACCGCGCCACCAGGGCGTCAGCCAGTCAAGCGGCGGGGGTCAGGCCCACGGTGGGCGCAGCAGGGTGTCGGGCAATGCGCCGGCGGCGAGGATCGCGGTGGTACGCGCATGCGTCGGATCCACGGCACAGACGGACCACACGAACGGCGGCAGTGGGTACCCGTCGTCAGGAATGTCTTGCCCGGCCGCCCAGGCGCCGCCCTCCTCCACCGGAACGCCCAAGCCGTCTTCGGATACGCCATGCAGGTCAGCACGACCGCTTGGGGCGTCCAGCTCGAATGCACGCGCCTGTCCTGGCAACTGCAGGCATGCGAATGCCAGCAAGAAGGTCATGCAGGCAAGGCGGCAGCGGTGGACAAGGCCGACGGTCATGTCATGGACCGTAGCGAATGCGTCAATTTTGTTGCAAGTGCTGCACAGCACAAAATTCATCTTCCGGCTGGCGCGTGCAGGGACGCCTGGAACCGGTGTCACATTGGAAGGCGCTAAAAACCGGCGGCGGCGGGACTTGCGTCCCACCGCCGCCTGCGGATCACGCTCGGATGACGATGTCGTTAGAAGGACACATCGCCCCACACACCGAACTCCTTGGTGTGCAGATCCAGGGTGGTGTCGTTCTCGTTCTTGGTGTCCTTGTACACGGCAGCCAGCTTGAAGCCCTTGGTGATCGGGAACTCGACACCCAGGTCGAAGTACTTGTTCTCACGACTCGGGTCGACATCCTTGCTGGTGTTGGCCTTGTCGTAACGGGCGAAGGCATTGATGCCAGAAGCCGTCAGCGGGACCGCGCCCCACACCGACCAGCCATCGGCCTTGTCATCGACCACGTTGGTCACCGCCCAGTTCTTGGCCTGGAACCACTCGGCACCCAGGCGATAGCCCGACGGCGCGGCGTAGGCGACCATGGCGTTGACGCGCTCTGCGGTCTGCGGCGGATCGACGTTCTCGGTCTCCTGGCCGCGCTTGCCGTTGTAGCCACCCACGGCGATGATCATGTTGTCCATCGGCGCGAAGCCAACGCGCGCTTCCACGTCCACGCCCTTGCTACGACTGAAGTTGCGATAGCCGCGGCCGTTGACCACCGAAACCGCGTAATTGGCCATGCCACCGGCCAGCTCGCCGCTGGCGTGCACACCCCAGTCAGACGAGGTGCCGTAGGACAGGCGATCGGTCAGGGTGTTCTCGACATAGCGATAGCCCCAGAACTTCTCGGCGTACGGGATCCACGGCATGTCGGTGGCACCGACGCGGAACACGAAGGCGTCGTCGAACTTGCCCTGCAGATAGGCCTTCTTGACGAACACTTCGGTGTTGCCGATGGCCGACAGGTACTGGAAGTCGGTGGTCAGGTTGGCCGACCAGATGTCGTTGAACTTGTGATCGACCGTCAGATAGAAGCGCTTGACGTCGAAGCCCGTGCCGGTGGCGTCGGTCTTGGAGCCGTTGTCCTTTTGATCGATGCTGGTGGCATCGAAGAACATGCGTCCGCCGATCTTGGTGTCGTTCACCAGCTTGGCCAGCTTGTCGACGGTCTTCTGGGTCTCGGCCACCGATTCGGTCGCCTTGGCCTGGACCACGTTCACATCGGACTGCGCATCGGCCTGCGCCTGCAGCGCGTCGATCTGCGCCTGCAGCTGGGCGACCTGCGCCTGCAGCTGCTGCAACTGTTCGGCCGACACCTGCTGGGCACTGGCGGAACCACTAAGGGCAAGGCCGGTCAGGCCGAGACTCGCGACGATGGCGGTTGCGAGCAGATTGGAACGCATGGGAAGGTCTCCACGAGGTTGGGTTGAATGCAGCGATGCAGACCCCGCTTCAGGAGGGGGTCGGCGTGTGAACGAAGTGAAGATTCCGTCAAGTCGATGACAGCCCGGCGTCATCTTTGTGTCAGTCAAAAGACAGCCGAGGACTAGATTCCAGACGATCTCGGCGCGTCACATTTCTGCAATGCCACTGCCGCCGAACCATCATGGAACCGTCGTGGAATAGCGCCGGGCGCCCCACATGGCGCCGTCACCTTTCCACTCGAGGACTCAACCGTGACTTCCTTTCCCAAGGCCCGCCTTGCACTGGCCTTTGCCCTGGCTTCCAGCGTGTTCGCCGCCAACGCGACCGACGTGACTGGCGCAGGCTCCAGCTTCGTGTATCCCGTGCTGTCCAAGTGGTCGGCTGCCTATGCTGAAAAGAGCGGCAACCATGTGAACTACCAGTCCATCGGTTCCAGCGGCGGCATCGCGCAGATCAAGGCGGCCACGGTCGACTTCGGCGCCTCGGACAAGCCGCTGGACGCCGCCGAACTGGCCAAGTCCGGTCTGGGCCAGTTCCCGGTGGTCATCGGCGGCATCGTGCCGGTGTTCAATGTGCCGGGCGTCGCGCCGGGCGCGATGAAGCTCGACGGCGCCACCCTGGCCGCCATCTTCATGGGCTCGATCACCAAGTGGAATGACCCGGCCATCGCCGCGCTCAACCCCGGCGTGACCTTGCCCGAGCTGCGCATCACCGTCGTGCACCGCTCCGATGGTTCCGGCACCAGCTTCAACTTCACCAACTACCTGTCCAAGGTCAGCCCGGAGTGGAAGTCCAAGGTCGGCGAAGGCACCTCGGTCACCTGGCCGACCGGCATCGGCGGCAAGGGCAACGAAGGCGTGTCGGCCTACGTGCGCCAGATCAAGGGTGGCGTCGGCTATGTCGAATACGCCTACGCCCTGCAGAACAAGCTCTCCTATGCCGCCATGCGCAATGCGGCCGGCAAGGTGGTGATGCCCGACGACCAGACCTTCTCGGCCGCCGCGGCGACCGCCGACTGGGCTTCGGCCAAGGACTTCAACCTGATCATGACCAACGCCCCGGGCGCCAACGCGTGGCCGATCACCGCCACCACCTGGGCGATCATGTACAAGAAGCCCAAGAACGCCGCCCAGTCCAAGGCCGCGCTGGACTTCTTCAAGTGGTCCTTCGAGCAGGGCCAGGCCCAGGCCAAGGCGCTGGACTACGTGCCGCTGCCGGCCGAGCTGGTGCAGAAGATCGAGGCCTACTGGGCCAGCAGCATCAAGTAAGCGCCGTCGGTGGACCGGCGCCAGCGTGCACCGGTGCCACCTTCGCGTGTCAGGCGGGCCCGGGATCACTCCCGGGCCCGCATCGTTTCCTGGCGGTCATCAGACTGTCACGATCCCGTCCTGGCCATTGACCAGCGCGCATCCTGGAGTGGATTCGCGTTCGCCGCGCGCCGTCGATGATGCGGTCGATCTTCAGCGAAATCCCGCCGAATCCCTGTGGAATCAGGCGCTCCGGTGCGGTCCAGGCCGCGCTTGGGAGGGGTCACCGGTCACGGCGTCATGACCCTGTAACAAAACCATCATCCAATAGCGTCAGCTGCCGGCCAGAACCGGCATCCGTGTCCCATTGACTGGAGTTGCTGATGAACCTCAAGCCGGCCCGCGTGGCCCTGCTTTCCCTGTCCGTCGCCCTGGCCGTTGCCGCCTGCGGCAAGTCCGGCGACCAGGCCAACACCACCGCCACCGCGCCCGCCGACGGTGCCGCCGCCCAGGCGCCCGCCGCTGACAATCCCAATGCCGCTCAGATCTCCGGCGCCGGCTCCTCGTTCGTCTACCCGCTGGTCTCGCGCTGGTCGGCCGACTACGCCGGCATCTCCGGCAACAAGGTCAACTACCAGTCCATCGGCTCGGGCGGCGGTATCGCTCAGATCAAGGCCGGCACCGTCGACTTCGGCGCCAGCGACAAGCCGCTGACGCCTGAAGAACTGGCCGAAGCCAACCTGGCCCAGTTCCCGGTCGCCATCGGCGGCGTGGTCCCGGTGGTCAATCTGGAAGGCGTGGACGCCGGCAAGCTGCGCTTGACCGGCCCGCTGCTGGCCGACATCTTCCTGGGCAAGGTCACCCAGTGGAACGACCCGGCCATCGTGGCGGCCAACCCCGACCTCAAGCTGCCCGACACCAAGATCAGCCTGGTCCACCGCTCCGACGGCTCGGGCACCAGCTACAACTTCACCAACTACCTGTCCAAGGTCAGCCCGGAGTGGAAGGACAAGATCGGCGAAGGCACCTCGGTGCAATGGCCGGGTGGCGTGGGCGGCAAGGGCAACGAAGGCGTGGCCTCGTACGTGAAGCAGATCAAGGGCGGCATCGGCTATGTCGAGCTGGCCTACGCGCTGCAGAGCGCCATGCCCTACACCGCCATGCAGAACGCCGCCGGGCAGTGGGTGCAGCCGAACGCCGAGACCTTCGCCGCCGCCGCCGAAAGCGCTGAGTGGGCCAATGCGAAGGACTTCGACCTGGTGATCACCAACGCGCCGGGCGAGCAGTCCTGGCCGATCACCGCCACCACCTTCGTGCTGATGCGCAAGCAGGGCGATGCCAAGCACAACGCCGATGCGCTGGCCTTCTTCAAGTGGGCCTTCGCCAACGGTCAGAAGCAGGCCGACGAGCTGCACTACGTGCCGCTGCCGCAGCCGCTGGTGGACCAGATCTCCACCTACTGGGGCACTGCGTTCAAGTGATGCCTTAGGCGGCCGTGCGAACGCACGGCCGCCTGTCCGGCATGACCCGACGTTCCGCCCGCGGCGCCTTGCGCGCCCGGGTCCGCAACACCCAGGACCGATGCGTCCTTCCACGGATCTCCCATGAACGCAGCCACGCTCCCCGCCCAAGGCAGCTCACGCGACGTCCGCGACGCGCGCGCCGACCGCATCTTCCGCTGGATCCTGGTTGGCACCGTGGTCTTCGTCCTGGTGGCCCTGGCCAGCGCCGCGCTGTCCATGCTGTGGGGCGGCCGCCACGTCCTGCTCACCCAGGGCTGGCACTTCATCACCTCCACCGAATGGAATCCGGTGGAAAACCGCTACGGCGCCCTGGCCCCCATCTACGGCACGCTGGTCACCGCGGTCATCGCGATGGTCATCGCCGTGCCGGTGAGCTTCGGCATCGCCTTCTTCCTGACCGAGGTGGCACCGCGCTGGCTGCGCGGGCCGATCGGCACGGCCATCGAACTGCTGGCCGGCATCCCTTCGATCATCTACGGCATGTGGGGCCTGTTCGTGCTGGTCCCGGTGATGACCGAATACGTCACCCCCTGGCTCAACGACCACCTGGGCACCCTGCCGGTGATCGGCCCGGTGTTCCAGGGCCCGCCGCTGGGGATCGGCATCCTCACCGCCGGCTTCGTGCTGGCGATCATGGTCATCCCGTTCATCTCCTCGGTCATGCGCGAGGTCTTCCTGACCGTGCCCACCCGGCTGAAGGAATCGGCCTACGCGCTGGGTTCGACCAAGTGGGAAGTCAGCTGGGACATCGTCCTGCCCTACACCCGTTCGGCGGTGATCGGCGGCATCTTCCTGGGACTGGGCCGCGCACTGGGCGAGACCATGGCCGTGGCCTTCGTGGTCGGCAACAGCGTGACCCTGTCGGCCTCGCTGCTGATGCCGGGCACCACCATCGCCGCGCTGATCGCCAATGATTTCGGCGAGGCCACCGAAACCTACCGCTCAGCCCTGCTGCTGCTGGGCTTCGTGCTGTTCGTGGTCACCTTCATCGTGCTGGCCCTGGCCCGCCTGATGCTGATGCAGATGGCCCGCAAGGAGGGCACCTGATGTCCACTGTGCTCTACACCCGCCGCCGCCTGGTCAACATCGTGGCGATCTTCGTTTCATGCGCCACGGCGGCCTTCGGCCTGCTGTTCCTGGCCTGGATCCTGTGGACGCTACTGGCCAAGGGCCTGCCGGGCATCGACCTGAACCTGTTCACCAGAAACACCCCGCCGCCGATGCAGGAAGGCGGCCTGCTCAACGCCTTCTTCGGCAGTGCGCTGATGTGCGCGCTGGCCATCGTGATCGGCGCGCCGCTGGGCGTGATGGCCGGCACCTGGCTGAGCGAGTACGGCAACGCGCGCAAGGCCGGTACTGTGGTGCGCTTCGTCAACGACATCCTGCTCTCGGCCCCGTCGATCGTGCTGGGCCTGTTCGTGTACGCGATGGTGGTGTCGCTGATCGGCTTCTCGGCGCTGGCCGGCGCGATCTCCTTGGCCTTCATCGTGCTGCCGGTGGTGGTGCGCACCACCGACGAGATGCTGCGCCTAGTCCCGGCGCAGATGCGCGAGGCGGCGCTGTCGCTGGGCATCCCGCACTGGAAGGTCATCATGCAGGTGCTCTATCGCAGCGCCTCGGCCGGCATCGTCACCGGCATCCTGCTGGCCCTGGCGCGCATCTCCGGCGAGACCGCGCCGCTGCTGTTCACCGCCTTCGGCAACCAGTTCTGGAGTACCAACATCTTCCGCCCGATGGCCTCGGTGCCGGTGGTGATGAACCAGTTCGCCGGTAGCCCGTACGAGTCCTGGCAGACCCTGGCCTGGGCCGGCGCCCTGGTCCTGACCCTCTTCGTGCTGCTCGTCAGCCTTGGCGCGCGCTTCTTCCTGCTGCGCAACAGGATCTCCAATGACTGATCTTTCGACGGACCCCACCATGAACGACGTCCAGAACGCCTCGCCCGCCAAGCGCCTGACCCAGGTCACCACCGACCGTGGAGAGCTGCCACCTGCCGAGGTCAAGCTCGAGGCCCGTGGCCTGGACTTCTACTACGGCGGCTTCCATGCCCTGAAGAACATCAACCTGCAGATCCCGGAAAAGCGCGTGACCGCGCTGATCGGGCCCTCCGGCTGCGGCAAGTCCACGCTGCTGCGCGTGTTCAACCGGATCTATTCCCTGTATCCCAAGCTCAAGGCCACCGGCGAGGTGCTGCTGGACGGGGAGAACATCCTCTCGCCCAAGTACCCGATGAACCGCCTGCGCAGCAAGGTCGGCATGGTGTTCCAGAAGCCGGTGCCGTTCCCGATGACCATCTTCGAGAACGTGGCCTACGGCATCCGCCACCACGAGCGCCTGTCCAAGGCCGACATGAAGGAACGCGTCGAGCTTGCGCTGCGCCAGGGTGCGCTGTGGGATGAGGTCAAGGACAAGCTGGGCCAGAGCGCGCTGGGCCTGTCCGGCGGCCAGCAGCAGCGCCTGTGCATCGCCCGCGCCGTTGCCCTGCGCCCGGACGTGCTGCTGCTGGACGAGCCGACCTCCGCGCTGGACCCGATCTCCACCAGCCGCATCGAGCAGTTGGTCGAGGAGCTCAAGCACGACTACACCATCGCCATCGTCACCCACAACATGCAGCAGGCCGCGCGCGTGAGCGACTACACCGCCTTCATGTACCTGGGCGACCTGATCGAACACGACGTCACCTCCACGATCTTCTCGCGCCCGACCAAGCAGCAGACCGAGGACTACATCACCGGTCGGTTTGGGTGAGCGGCCGCGCTGAGTCGATACCCTATCGGCATCGACTGCGGCCGCGAACGCCCGGCCAACGATGGCTGGGCCGGGGTTGAACGAAGACGCCGTGCCCCGCCATGAAGGGCATCAACGAACCACCAAGCAAACCATTGCTTCCTTGACCCACCACCACGCCACTTCCTCGCTGTGCCGAAGTCCCCGGTACGCCGACCGCCTCTCAGCAGAGACACCGCCATGAATAACCTCCCACACGAACACATCGTCAAGAGCTATGACGAAGAGCAGCGTCGCCTGGCGCGCGAGATCCTGCACATGGGCGAGATCGCCGTGGCCCAGTTGGAAGCGGCGATGGACGTGGTCGATCGACGCGACGATCGCGCCGCCGAACGCATCATCGCCAACGACGAGGCGATCGACACGCTGGAGGACAAGGTCAGCCAGGACGTGATGCAGCTGGCGCTGCGCGGCCCGATGGCGCGCGACCTGCGCGAAATCCTGGCGGCGCTGCGCATCCCCACCGATCTGGAGCGCATCGGCGACTACGCGGCCAACGTCGCCAAGCGCTCGATGGTGCTCAACACCCTGCCCCCGGTCCCGCACGCGACCGGCCTGCGCACCCTGGGCCAGCTGGCCGTTGGTCTGGTGCGCGACGCGATGGAAGCCTATCGCGGCAACGACGCCGCGCTGGCCATCCAGGTCCGTGACCGCGACGCGGAGCTGGATGCGCAGTACACCGCGCTGTTCCGCGAACTGCTGACCTACATGATGGAAGACGCGCGCAACATCACCCCGTGCACGCATCTGCTGTTCATGGCCAAGAACCTGGAGCGCATCGGCGACCACGCCACCAACATCGCCGAGAACGTCTGGTTCCTGGTCCAGGGCGACGCACCGCTGCCGCCGCGCGACAAGCGCGACGAAACGCCGTTCACCGGGGCGAGCTGAGCCGGCCGATCGCGCCGGCCGAAGAAAGCTCGACCACGATTGCGTGCTGGCCGCACTGGCCAGCGGCCTCATCGCCTGTGTGATCGCCACCGGCCACTGATCTCAGCCTTGCGCTGGCGTGAAACAGCGTGCGCCGTGCAAACGGCGCACTTTTTTGTGGGAGGCTGCCTGGCACGGTCTGCTAGGCTTCCTGGATGCAAGACACCCCCGCAACGCCCTCGCCCGCTCCCGTCACCCCCATGTCCCGTCGCTTTCGCGGCTTCCTGCCCGTGGTGGTGGACGTGGAGACCGGCGGCTTCGACTGGAATCGCCATGCCCTGCTGGAGATCGCCGCCGTTCCGATCGACTTGGATGCGGAGGGCCGCTTCATCCTCGGACAAACCGCCTGCGCCCATCTGGAGCCGGCCCCTGGCCTGGAAATCGACCCAAAGTCACTAGAGGTGACCGGGATCGTCCTGGACCATCCTTTCCGCCTGGCCAAGCCAGAAAAGGAAGCCCTGGATCATGTGTTCGCCCCGATCCGCGCGGCCATGAAGCGACAAGGCTGCCAGCGCGCCATCCTGGTCGGCCACAACGCGCATTTCGACCTGAATTTCCTCAATGCCGCCGTGGCGCGCACCGAGCACAAGCGCAACCCGTTCCATCCCTTCAGCGTCTTTGACACCGTGAGCCTGGGCGGACTGGCCTACGGGCAGACGGTGCTGGCACGCGCAGTCCAGGCCGCCGGCATGGAATGGGATTCGGCCCAGGCCCATTCGGCCGTCTATGACGCCGAGCAGACGGCACGACTGTTCTGCACGGTCGCCAACCAGTGGCCCCAGCCGGCAACCGCCACGGCCTGAGCGCCGGGTCGATCGCCGCTCCAGCGACCTAGTCCGGCGTGGGCGGCATGACCTGGGCCGCGCCCGAAAGCGTCGAACCGGCCGAGGCGACAATCACCGCCCCGATCGCCAACCACTGCAGCCCGCTCAGGCGTTCATGCAGCAGCAGCCAGCCGCACAGCGCGGCCACCGCAGGCTCCAGGCTCATCAACATGCCGAAGGTGCGTGTGGGCAGGCGGGTCATGGCCACCATCTCCAGCGAATACGGCAGCGCCATCGACAGCACTGCCACACCCAGCGCGACCGGTAGCAGTGCCGGCTCCAGCAACGTGGCGCCGGCATGGGCCACGCCCCAGGGCACGGCGACCAGCGCGGCGATGGACGCACCCAGCGCCACCATGCGCGGTCCGTGATCCGCGCCGGCCTTCTGCCCGAACACGATGTATAGCGCCCAGCAGACCCCGGCAGCCAGCGCACAGCCCATGCCGACCGGATCCAGGGCAGTGTCCTTGCCCGGCCAAGGCACCAGCAGCAACAGGCCGGCGATGGCCAGCACGGCCCACACCAGATCCAGCCAGTGCCGCGACCCCAACAGCGCCAGGGCCAGGGGACCGGTGAACTCCAATGCCACCGCCAGGCCCAGCGGGATGGTCTGCAGGGCGATGTAGAAGACCGTGTTCATCGCGCCCAGACTGATCCCGTAGCCCAGCAGCATCGGCCATGGCAGCGCGCGCCAGCGCAGCGTCCAGGGGCGGAAGACGCACCACAGCAGCAGCGTGCCCAACCCCAGGCGCAGCGCGGTCGCACCGGTGGCGCCAACCAGGGGGAACAACCCCTTGGCCAGACTGGCGCCTCCCTGGATCGAGAGCATGGACGCCAACAGCAGGAGCACCGGGAACAGCACCGGCGCGGAAGCACGGGACGAAGTGGACACGCAGGACCTGCGGCTGGAAAGGGGAGGCAATTGCGCACTATATTGCGCAATATGAACAGTCTAGCGGCGTGCAATATAGTGCGCAATCTTGCGAGGTCGGCATGAGCGTGCTCGAACATGTCGCCGGCAATCTGCGCCGCTTGCGGCTGCGTGGCGACTTGAGTCAGCAGGCGCTGGCCGAGGCCGCCCAAGTCAGCCGGCGCATGCTGGTGGCGATCGAGTCGGGCGACGCCAACGTCAGCCTCAATACCCTGGACCGGCTGGCCGACGCGCTCGGCGTGCCCTTCGCCGAGCTGCTCCGGGCCGACACCGGCGGCGAGCCAGCCCAGGTGGACGCGCTGGCCTGGCGCGGCCGTGATCCCGCTTCACGCGGCGTGCTGCTCTCCAGCGTGGCAGCGGCGCGCCAGGTCGAACTCTGGGACTGGACCCTGATGCCCGGCGAGCGCTATGCCTCGCAGGCCGATCCGCCCGGCTGGCGCGAACAGCTGCTGGTCCTCGCCGGCACGCTGACCCTGGAGAGCGTTGACGGCGCGCGCCAGGTCTTGGCCGGGCAGCATCTGGTGTTCGCCAGCGACCGCGGCGCCTATGCCTACCGCAACGACGGCGACGCGCCGCTGCGCCTGCTGCGCAACGTGGTGTATTGAAGGTCCTTCGCACCGGCACCACACCGACGGACACACGCTTGGCGTCATGACACTCCGAGTCCACGCCCTGCACGCCGACATCACCACGCTGGCCGTCGACGCCATCGTCAATGCCGCCAACTCCAGCCTGCTGGGGGGAGGCGGCGTCGATGGCGCCATCCATCGCGCCGCCGGCCCGGGATTGCTGGACGAGTGCCGCGCGCTTGGCGGCTGTCCCACCGGGCAGGCACGCATCACCGGCGGCCATCGCCTTCCGGCACGGCATGTGATCCACACCGTCGGCCCGGTCTGGCACGGTGGCCAGCAGGGGGAGCCCGCGCTGCTGGCCGACTGCTATCGCAACAGTCTCGCACTGGCCGGCGAGTACGGATTGGGCACCCTCGCCTTTCCATGCATCAGCACGGGCGTCTACGGTTATCCGGCCGAGGCCGCCGCGCGGATCGCCGTCGAAACAGTACGGAAGCACGCCCCGCAGGCCGGCCTGGAAGAGATCACGTTCTGCTGCTTTTCAGAAGCAGACCGCGCGCGCTATGCGGCGCTGCTCGCCTGAGCAGGCCTATTCACCAGCCGGCAGCGCGCGCTCGATCCGGTCGCGGCCGTTGCGCTTGGCCTGGTACAGCAGCCGATCGGCGCGCTGGTAGAGCGAGGCAACCGTCGTATCGCTGCCCGGCGTCCATTCCACCAGACCCGCGCTGAAGCGAACCTCCAGGCCCTTGATCCCCCCCCAGTCGTGGTGCGCATGGAACGCCGCGCGCAGCCGTTGCAAAGCCTGCTCGGCCGCCTCCAGCGTGGCCCCCGGGAACAGGAGGCAGAACTCCTCCCCGCCGGTGCGCGCCGCCATGTCCGTGCGCCGGGCCTGCGCGGCCAGCAGCGTGGCCACGTCCTTGAGCACCGCATCGCCGACCATGTGCGAATACTGGTCGTTGACCCGCTTGAAGTGGTCCACGTCCAGCAGGGCAAGGCATAACGGGGTCTCCTGGCGGCCGGCCAGCGCGATCTCGCGCGTCAGCCGCTCCTCGAAAGCACGTCGGTTGGGCAGCCCGGTCAATGCATCCTCGTGTGCCTGACGCTCGAAGGCCTCGGCGTGCAGGCGCAGCTGCTGCAGCAGGCCGGTCTTTTCCTGGTCGGCACGGCGCAGCTGCCGGGCCTGGGCCTGAAGGTCGCGCGTGCGTTCGTCCACCAGCCGGCGCAGGCGTCGGGCGCGGGCATGGAAGCGATGCACCCGGTAGCGGTACAGGCCGTAGAGCAGCAGCAGCAAGACGGCGGCCGCCGCGGCCTGCACCCCATGGCGTTGCCACAGGAAGGGCTCGATGACGAAGGCCAGCCGCGCTTCGCGCTGGCTCCAGGCGCCGTCGGGATGGGCCGCCGACACGCGCAGGGTGTAGCGTCCCGGCGGTAGGCGCACGAACTCGACGCTGCGCTGTCGGCCACGCGTGACCCAGTCGGTGTCCAGTCCCTCCAGCAGGGTCCGGTACTCGGTGCGTTCGGGCAGCAGGTAACTCAGGCCGACGAAACTCACCGTCAGCCGGTGCCCCCCTTCTAGGCGCAGCGGTTGCTGGTCGCGCCAGGGCAGCGCAACCGAATCCTCCTGAACGCTATCGATCACCACCGGCGGCGCCGGACGCTCGCGGAACCAGTGCAGGCGTGTCGGGTCCACGGCCGAGATCCCGCCAGCCGTCGCGATCCACACCGTGCCGTCGGCGCGCAGCACTTCGGTCGGTCCCGAGCTGCCGTTGGCCTGCGAGTTGGCCATGCCGTCCATCTCGTTGTACTGGATCACCTCCAGCCGCGCCTGGCGGCCGTCGGCCACCGCTTCCAGGCTGGCCAGGTCGGTGCGCAACATGCCCCGATTGCTGGTGATCCACAGGTGCCCGGCCCGGTCCGGCAGCAGCTGGAACACCGTGTCCACCGGCATGCCCTGTTCCAGCCCCACCCGCGCCAGCCTGCCCTCGCGCCAGCGATACAGACCTCGATCGGACGCGATCCACATCGCCCCGCCCAGGCGCGAGAAACCAAAGACCGAGCGTCCGCCGCCGAGCGCTTCGAGCGACAGCCGCTGCACCTGGTCCCCGCGCAGCACGCGGGCGCCATCCAGGCTGCCGAACCACACCGCGCCGGGCTCGCTGTAAACGGCGGTGATCAGGGCTTCCTCCAAGCCGGGGAGCCGTGGACGCACCACACGCGCGCCATCGACATAGCCCAGCCCGCGCTGGGTCGCCAGCCACACCACCCCATCAGGCCCGATGCTGATCCCGCGCACGGTGCCGGCAGGCAGCCCTTCCTGCGGCCCATAGCGGCGCACGCCGCCGTCGACCGCCACGCGATAGAGCCCGTCGTTGGCCGTGCCCACCCATAACGCGCCATCCCGACCCCGCGCCAGACTCAGGACCGAAGGCGGCCGGCCCGTCGTGGTCGGCAAGGGATGCGGGCGAATCCGGCCGTCGGTACCCACGCGGTCCAGGCCCGCCGCATGGCCGACCCACAGCGCGCCGTCGGGATCGGCCAGCACCGCGCGCACATAATCCGAGCCCAGCCCATCGCGCGCGGTGAGGTTGGTGAAGAGTGTTTCGCGCAGGCGGAACAACCCGCCATTGGCACCCACCCAGATGCTGCCTTCGGCATCCTCCTTCAGGCTGGTGATGCGCCCTCCCGGCAGCGGCAGGCCGGAGGTGAGGCGCTCGAGTCCGTGATGTCCCACCCGTAACAAGCCGCTGGCCTCGGTACCCAGCCATAGATCGCCGTGGCGATCCTGCAGCATGGCGGTGATGCGCCCCACGCCGGGCAGCCGATGGGCCAGGACCAGGCGTCCGTCCTGGCGTCGATACACGCCGTCCCCGGCCACGATCCAGACCGTGCCGTCATCGGCCCGGTAAGGCCAGGCATTCCCGGGCGGCAGGCCGAACGTCTTGGAGGCGTCACGCAACGTGCCATCGGCCTGGCGGATCACCAGGCCCTCGTTGGTCCCGACCCAGACCAGGCCGTCGTCATCGATCATCATCCGCGCATAGGCGGTGCGCAGCGGCGAATCGGCCGGCGGCGGGGTGTAGA
>Ga0222713_10001700_pt1 | contig 24335 bp, 18 predicted proteins | sample C33_649DmetaG_FD_165061 | JGI IMG/M metagenome (GOLD analysis project Ga0222713, IMG submission 165061) | Estuarine water microbial communities from San Francisco Bay, California, United States - C33_649D | ecosystem: Environmental > Aquatic > Marine > Unclassified | place: USA: California...
AACCGTCGGATGTACTGGCTGCGTCGCCTTCAGGGGGTTGAAACCCACAAAAAGAAATCACACACGTCTTCGACACAAGTGCGTCGCTGCTTGACAGTGAAAGTCATATCAATGCACGAGATCCGCGGTACCCGCCCGCTGTCGGTGCTGATGGCCGAACAGGTCCAGGGCCTGCGCGACTGGGCCCGCGGACGCACCGTCCCGGCGCATTGAAGTCGTCGGCGCCCGACCGCCTGCGCCTACCGCCGCGGCAGCTTTTGCAGCAGCACCAGAAGACCCAGCGCATCTTCCAGGTCGTGATGGGACCATCGTCGACGTAAGCCTGCTGGTCGACGACATCTCCTCGGATCGGCACTGTTCTGCGGCGCGGTCGGCCTGGCCTTTGGGGTTTATTCGGCGCGCCAGGCCGCGCGCCTGGATCCCATCGCCGCCCTGCGCCACGAGTAGGCATCGAACGACATGAAACGCCGGGAACCGTGACTCCGTAAAAAAGCGTTACCGATGCTCAACAAACCCCCGATTTTTCAAGCGTTTGCCGCTTGCCGGGTGTTCGCGCAGTGCCTTACGCTCGGGGTCCCAACACGGTCCGATGGAACGGAACGACGGCGATGGAGACCTTCTCGCAGCACCTCCAGGAGAGCTCGGATGCGATCGTGCCCGACGAGGGCGCGGCAGCGCTGAGGCGGGTGGCCTCGCGCCTGATCCTGGCCTACCAGCGCCAGGACGGCAGCGTCGCCACGCAGGGGCTGGCACGGCAGCTGCCCACCGCGGCGCGAGCCTGCAACGTCCAGCCGCCGGAGCTGCTGCGCGCGGTGGTCTCGCAGCTTCCGCCTCCCGCCGCGCGTCGCCTGGCCGGGGTGTTCCCGCCGGCCAGTCTGGCTCCGCGCGCGCCCTGGCGTCGCAAGAGCTGTGTGTACCGCATGTTCGACGCCCTCCTGCCGGTGCGCTGGTCGCGCTACCGGCTCGGCCGCTCCCGGTACGCCTGGGTGCGCCTGCGCGCGAGCGACCGCCTGGGCGTGCGCGCCTTCACCCTGGTCGAGCACGCCGCGGACGCCGCCGTGGCCCGCTTCGCCCGCGTGGTGGACCTGCACTGCTTCGCCGAGCGCTTCGCGACCGATGCCGTTTTCCGCGATCGCGCGATCAGCCTGATCCGCACGCATGCCGCCCCCGAGCTGGAGAACCCTTCCGGGGCCGGCCAGCGCCTGAACATGATCGCGCTGTCGGACCTGGCCGCCTGGAGCACGGCGACCGCCCGCAGGCCTGAGCCGGCCGACTACACCCTGGGCGCCGAACTGCTGATGCTCGCCATTCCCGATGCGGTTTTCGACCCGGTGACCGACCAGCTGCGTGCCCTGCTGGCACACACCGAGCGCCACGTCCCGACGCAGCCCGCTCCCGTCGTCCCGCCCATCGCGCTGGCCCAGGAAGCCTGAGCGCGGCAGGGCGCTCGGCCACCGTCAGCCCGCCAGGCCATGCAGCGCCCACGCCAGCAGTGGCAGCGTGGCCAGAGAGACCACGATGGAATACCCCACGATGGCCGCGGACAGGCGCGGGGCCAGATCGTGTGAAATCGCCAGCGCCGCGGCCGTGATCATGGTCGGCATGCCCGACTCCAACACGTTCACCTGCAAGACCTCTCCCTGCATCCCCAATGCGTAGGACAGCGGCAGCGCCAGCAGCGGCATCACCAGCAGGCGCAACACCACCCCCACCGCCAGCGGCTTCAGTTCGCGTCGCGGCAGGCGCAACTGGATGGACAGGCCCACCGACAGCATCACCAGTGGCAGCATCGCGTCGGACAGGCGCTGCAGGCCACCACCGATCCACTTCGGCGGATCGGCCGGCATCACGGTCAGGGCAAACAACAGTGCCCACAGGGGCGGGAACTTGGCGATGCGCAGCAGCACGTGGCGAGCACTGGGCGTGGTCTCACCCGAATAGCGCGCCAGGATCACGATGCCCAGCGTGGACAGCATGAGGAAGGTGCCGAACTGGTCGTACACCACCGCGTAAGGCAGCGCGTGGTCGCCCAGCAATGCCCGCACCATCGGATAGCCGATGAAGCTGGAGTTGGAGAAGCCCACGCACACCAGTAGCGCCGCGTGCTCCCCGCGGCTCAGCTTCAAGATGCGCGTGGCCAGCGTGACCAGGCCCCAGGTGGCCGCCATCAGGATCCACGGGGTCACGCTCAGCCCCAACAGCGAACGGTCCATGTGCAGGCGCGGGACGAAGGTCAGCACCGCCGCCGGCAGACAGACGTAGAGCACCACCAGATTCAGGACATTGGCCGACCCGTCCGGAAACAGTCGCAAGCGCGCGAACAGCATGCCAAGCGCCAGCATGGCCAGGATCAGGGCGAAGGCGTCAAAGGCCACGGGAGTGTTATCGGACTGGCGACTGCGATGCGGACGGGCCAGCCACGGCGGAGACCGGAAGCGGGACCCCCAAAGGCTGCGTCGAGCTCATGCCCGTCGAAACCAGCCCGTAATGCTGTAGCGGTGGTCGCCCGCCCACCTCGCCACAGGCGTGACCAGGTGCTGCTGCGGCACACGGAACAGGCTCATCGAATTCCAATGCGGAATCATCGTCTCGGTGACGTCCCCGGAATCATCGACGAACTGCAGCTGCCCCCCCCAATCTGCCTGCCAGCCACGCCCCAGATTGATGACGTAGGCGAACGCGCGGTCTTCATCGCTGGCCTTGTCATTGTGCAGCCGCAGAAAATGTCCGGGTCGATAGCGCGCCGCGATGGCGCTGACACCTCGTATGCCTTGCTCGCCCGTCAGCGCGCGCGCAAACTCCAGGAACGGAGCACTGTTGAGGAAATCTACCACTACATGCAGCAGCAGCCCCGGATCGCGCCCTTCCTGATGGGCATCGATCATCCGGTACCGATCAAATAGGAATTCAAATCCAGCGCGGGCGCGCGCCTGCGCCTCCCGTAGCCGGAGCGCATCGGCCTGTTCCCCCGTGGCCATTTCCTGGGGGATCAGCGGCGGACGGTCACTCCGCTGTGCCGGCTCCCAACGGACTTCACGCTCAAGGCAATCACGCAGACGCTCGGCGGCGGGCAGCTGCAAGAAGTCACGAAGCTGCGCACGGCCGTATCGCGCCAAGCGCGCCTGATAGGGACGAATGTCGAGCGCGTTGTTGATCATCTAGATGTGGCAGCCACGGCGGGGCGAGATCTTCGCACGCCAGACGATATCAACCCTGGCACACTTAGCGTTGGAAGGCTGGCGGATTGGCTGCCCACGCCGCCTGGACTTGGGCGAGCAGGTCGCGATCAGCCTGGGTCCAGGCGGGCAGGAGGGTTACGTACTGATTCGGCGTTCCCCACCGCATCGGCTCTGTTCGCACGGCTGCGGCATACCACTGGATGGCTTCTTCCTTCCGGTCCAACTGCCAAAGCACCAAAGCGAGGGTGGGTGGAATCCAGGAAGGCCCTCCCAGCGAAGAGGACACCAAGGGCACCCACCGTTCCAACGCCTGCTGGTAGTCCCCTTTACGATACAGATCCCAGCCGTAGTTCCAGCTGATGTCACGACCGAGGGAGCGATTGGGATCAGTCGCCTGCAGCGCCTGGTCGTACAGCGCGGCCCCGAGCTCTGGCCGCCCTTGCGCATACGCAACATGGGCCAGCTGGGCGGTCGCCTCGATCGCACGACGACCACTTCCCTTGCGCTCCTTGACCAAGGCTTCGGTCAACGCATCGCCTTCGCCAGTCGCTACCACGATTGGCGCAGCGTGCTCATCGACGTCGAAATAGAATTCCTTGGGCGACGGCAGGTTCTGCGCCGTGGCCGTGAACGACCAGGCAAGACAGGCCACAGCCGCCAGTGCGGCCATGCCGCTGGCGATGCATTTCATACAATCCATTCCCCTGATGCGGACAACGTTCTCCCCAACCTAATTTAACAGCTCCAGCGCACACGCCGTCCGTGGCCAAGCTCACAGATTTGTCCGCTGCTAGACTGCGTCCGCGGCGCCGTTGCGTCGGCGCCATCTGCCGTCGCGCATTTCGGGCCGCCCATGACCAGCACCGCCGAACTGATTTCGCCTTCCTCCGCCGACACGCCGGCCATCGACACGCTCGACGCCGACTACACGCTGGAACACAAGTACACGCGCACCGACGGGCGCATCTACCTGTCCGGGGTCCAAGCCCTGGTGCGGCTGCCGCTGATGCAGCGGCTGCGCGACGATGCGGCGGGCTTGAATACCGCAGGCTTCATCAGCGGCTATCGCGGCAGCCCGCTCGGCGGCTTCGACCTGGAACTGTGGCGCGCGCGCAAGCATCTGGAAGCGGCCAAGGTGAAGTTCCAACCCGGCCTCAACGAGGATCTGGGCGCGACCATGGTGTGGGGGACCCAGCAGACCGGGCTGTTTCCCGGCGCCACGGTCGATGGCGTGTACGGCATGTGGTACGGCAAGGGTCCGGGCGTGGACCGCAGCGGCGATGTATTCAAGCACGCCAACGCGGCAGGGACCTCGGCTCTAGGTGGGGTCCTGGCCTTGGCGGCCGACGATCACGCCTGCCGCAGTTCCACCCTGCCGCATGGCAGCGAGGAGGAATTCGTCAGCGCGATGATGCCGGTGCTCAATCCGGCCGGCGTGCAGGACATCCTCGACCTGGGCCTGGTGGGCTGGGCGATGAGCCGCTACACCGGGCGCTGGATCGGCTTCAAGACGATCGCCGAGACCGTGGAGTCTTCTGCCTCGGTCAACGTCGATCCGTTCGCACGCCGGATCGTGCTGCCCGAAGACTTCATGATGCCGGCCGGCGGCCTGAGCATCCGCTGGCCCGACCCGCCACTGGAGCAGGAGATGCGCCTGCACCGCTATGCCGTCGCCGCGGCGCAGGCCTTCGCCCGCGCCAATGGCATCGACCGCATCGTGCTGGATTCGCCGCGCGCGCGACTGGGCATCGTCACCACCGGCAAGAGCTATCTGGACGTGCTGCAGGCGCTGGAGTATTTGGGCCTGGACGAAGCGGCCTGTGCGCAGATCGGCATCCGCGTCTACAAGGTCGGCATGAGCTGGCCGCTGGAACCGGTGGGCATCACCGCCTTCGCGCGGGGACTGGACGACATCGTCGTGGTTGAGGAAAAAAAGGCCTTCATCGAGCGCCAGATGAAGGAACTGTTCTACAACTGGCCGGCCAACGCGGGCGCGCGCCCCAGCATCGTGGGCAAGTACGACGAGGCCGGCGAATGGATCCTGCCGTCCATCGGCGAGCTCACCCCGGCCACCATCGCCGGGGTGATCGGCGCGCGCATCCAGCGCTTCGCGCGCCTGGAATCCATCGAGCAGCGCCTGCGCTGGATGGAGGCCAAGGAAGCGGAGATGGCCCTGCCCCGCGCCAGCTTCCCGCGCGTGCCGCATTACTGCAGCGGCTGCCCGCACAACACCTCCACGGTCGTGCCCGAGGGTTCGCGCGCGATGGGCGGCATCGGTTGCCACTACATGGTCACCTGGATGGATCGCAACACCGAGACCTTCACCCATATGGGCGGGGAAGGCGTGACTTGGTCCGGGCAAGCGCCGTTCACCGACACGCCGCATGTGTTCCAGAACCTCGGCGACGGCACCTATTTCCACAGTGGCTCGCTGGCGATCCGCCAGTCCATCGCCACCGGCGTCAACATCACCTACAAGATCCTGTACAACGACGCGGTCGCCATGACCGGCGGGCAACCGGTGGACGGTACGCTGACCGTCCCGGACATCGCCGCGCAGATGCGCGCCGAAGGCGTGCACACCATCGTGCTGGTGTCCGATGACATTGCCAAGTGGTCGCGTCGGCGCGACCTGTTCCCGGCCGACACCGAGTTCCACGACCGCAGCGAGCTGGACGCCGTGCAGGACGCGCTGCGCAAGGTCAAAGGCGTGTCGATCCTGATCTACGATCAGACCTGTGCCACCGAGAAGCGCCGCCGTCGCAAACGCGGCAAGCTCGTCGACCCGCCCAAGCGCGTGCTGATCAACTCGCTGGTATGCGAAGGCTGCGGCGACTGTGGGGAAAAGAGTTTCTGCGTCTCGGTGCTACCCAAGGAGACCGAATTCGGCCGCAAACGCAGCATCGACCAGTCCAACTGCAACAAGGACTATTCCTGCGTCAATGGGTTCTGTCCAAGCTTCGTCACCGTGCATGGGGGCAAGCCGCGCAAGGGCAAGAAGAGCGATGCGGCCACGCTGCTGGACGATCTGCCGGCCCCGGAATTCAAGTCTGGCCTGCAGACGCCCTGGAACATCCTGATTACCGGCGTCGGCGGCACCGGCGTGGTCACCATCGGCGCACTGCTGGGCATGGCCGGGCATCTGGAGGGCAAGGGCGCCAGCGTGCTCGACCAGACCGGTTTGGCGCAGAAGGGAGGCGCGGTCACCACACACATCCGCATCGCGCGCCAGCCTTCGGATATCCATGCCGTGCGCATCGCCGCCGGCGATGCCGACCTGGTGCTCGGTTGCGACATGGTCGTGGTCAACGACTACTGGGTGCTGTCCAAGGTGCGCGGCGAGCGCGCGCAGGTGGTGCTCAACACCTACGAGGCCATGCCCGGCACCTTCACCACCCATCCGGACATGCAGTTCCCCGCCGCCGAGATCATCGCCGGGGTCAAGGTCGCCCTTGGCGGACGCGATCCGCTGCTGCTCGATGCCACCCAGCTGGCCACCGCATTGCTGGGCGATGCGATCGCGACCAATCTGTTCATGCTTGGCTATGCCTGGCAGCAGGGTCTGGTGCCGATCTCGTTCGACGCGCTGATGCGCGCGATCGAACTCAACGGCGCGGCCATCGAGATGAACAAGACCGCCTTCGCCTGGGGCCGACTGGCCGCCATCGATCTGCCTACGGTACAGCAGGCGGCCGGCATCGTACGCAACACCGAGACCCGCGAGGAACACCTGCCACGCAACCTGCGCGTGCTGCCGCCGGGCGAATGGGAAGGGACCGAATGGGGCGCGACCAGCGCGCCACGCAACCCGGACAACGCGCGCAGCGTGCGCGGCCTGCCCGACACCACCGCAGCCACCGTCGACGGCGCGACTGCCTTGCCGCTGGACGACGCGCGCCTGTCGCGCACGCTGGACGAAGCCATCGCCCGACGCAGCGCCTTCCTTGCGCAGTACCAGGACAGCGCCTACGCAAGGCACTACACCGACTTCGTCGCCCAGGTGCGCGAAGCCGAAAGCGCCCGGGCGCCCGGCGCCACTGCGCTGACCGAGGCGGTGGCGCGCTATCTGTTCAAGCTGATGGCCTACAAGGACGAGTACGAGGTCGCGCGGCTGTACACCAGCGGCGCGTTCAAGCGTCAGCTGGAGCAGCAGTTCGAAGGCGATTACACCCTGCAGTTCCACCTTGCCCCGCCGCTGCTGGCCAAGAAAAACGAGAAGGGCGAGCTGACCAAGCGCGCCTACGGCCCGTGGATGCTGCGCGCGTTCGGCCTGCTGGCCAGGCTCAAGGTTCTGCGTGGCGGCACGTTCGACGTGTTCGGCCGCACCGCCGAGCGCCGCATGGAGCGCCAGCTCATCGCCGACTACCGGGCCACGGTCACCGGCCTGCTCGACACCCTCGATGCACAGCGCCTGCCGCTGGCGGTGCGCATCGCCAGCATTCCCGAGCAGATCCGCGGCTACGGCCACGTCAAGGAGCGCCACCTGCAAACGGCCAAGGCGGAGGAAGCCCGGTTGCTGCAACAGTGGCGCGATCCGAAGGCCATCCCCATCGTCCAGGCGGCCTGAGCCGAGGAGCAAGCCGCCCATGCCAGGACACGACCTGCCGCTCGAAGCCCCGCCATCGACATGAAGCACCTGATCGGTAAGCCAGCGTGCTCGGCAGGAACGTCACCGTCGGAGCGATCTCCTCGGGCGTCCTGACGCGGCCCCTCGGGACACTGGAGGGGTCGCGCTACCCCGTGCTGAGCCTGACGGCCGATGGACGCGAGCCAGCTCGGTGTCAGTCGGCCCGGGAGCAAGCGGGTTGAAGATGACCCCAGCACCCGTTCCAGTACCTGGCTGCAACTGACACCCAGGCGCGCGGCCTTGACCGCTGCGCAGGCGGCCCACCGCACCGCACGGCAATCCGCCGCAGGCGACATGACGGCTCACTGCCGAGCACGCTTGGTTGCAACCGCAACGACGGCGCAGTTGCGTGCGCCTGGCCTGTAGCATGGCGGCCCTATGAGCAAGCCCCTCAAACCCGCCGACTACCTCAAGAAGATCCTCACCGCGCGCGTCTACGACGTGGCGGTCGAATCGTCCCTCGAGCCCGCCCGCACCCTCAGCCAGCGCCTGCACAACAAGGTCTTGCTCAAGCGCGAGGACCAGCAGGCGGTCTTCAGCTTCAAGCTGCGCGGTGCGTACAACAAGATGGCGCACCTGACCCCCGAGCAGCTCAAGCGCGGGGTGATCTGTGCGTCGGCCGGCAACCACGCCCAGGGCGTGGCGCTGGGCGCGCACCGGCTGGGCACGCGCGCGGTGATCGTGATGCCGGTGACCACCCCGCAGCTCAAGATCGATGCGGTCAAGGCGCTGGGGGGCGAGGTGGTGCTGCGCGGGGAAAGCTATTCGGATGCCTACGAGCATGCGGTGACGCTGGAGCGCAAGCAGGGCCTGACCTTCGTGCACCCGTTCGACGACCCGGACGTGATCGCCGGCCAGGGCACCATCGCCATGGAGATCCTGCGCCAGCACCAGGGGCCGCTGGACGCGGTGTTCGTGGCGATCGGCGGCGGCGGGCTGATCTCCGGGGTGGCCAACTACATCAAGGCCGTGCGCCCGGAGATCAAGGTGATCGGCGTCCAGATGGCCGATTCCGATGCGATGGCCCGCTCGGTGGCCGCGCGCAAGCGCGTGGCACTGGACGACGTGGGCCTGTTCGCCGACGGCACCGCGGTGAAGCTGGTGGGCGAGGAAACCTTCCGCATCGCCAAGCACCTGGTGGATGACTTCATCATCGTCGACACCGATGCGGTATGCGCGGCGATCAAGGATGTCTTCGTCGATACGCGCAGTATCGTCGAGCCCTCCGGGGCGATGGCGGTGGCGGCGATCAAGCAGTACGTGGCCACGCACAAGGTCAAGGGCGCGACGTTCGCGGCCATCCTGTGCGGGGCCAACATGAACTTCGACCGGCTGCGCTTCGTGGCCGAACGCGCCGAAGTCGGCGAGGAGCGCGAGGCGCTGTTCGCGGTGACCATCCCCGAGGAGCGTGGTTCGTTCCGCCGCTTCTGCGAACTGGTCGATCACCTGCCCGGCGGCCCGCGCAATGTCACCGAGTTCAACTACCGCATCAGCGATGCGGCCCAGGCGCACGTGTTCGTCGGTCTAACCACGCACGGCAAGGGTGAATCGGAGAAGATCGCCGCCAGCTTCATCCGCCACGGCTTTGCCACGCTGGACCTGACCCATGACGAGTTGGCCAAGGAGCACGTGCGGCACATGGTGGGAGGGCACTCGGCCCTGGCCCAGGACGAGCGCCTGCTGCGCTTCGTCTTTCCCGAACGCCCGGGTGCGCTGCTGAAGTTCCTCAACCTGCTCAAACCAACCTGGAACATCAGCCTGTTCCACTACCGCAACCAGGGTGCGGACTACGGGCGCACCCTGATCGGCCTGCAGGTCCCGGCGAAGGACGATGCCGCGTTCCAGCGCTTCCTCGATGCGCTGGGCTATCCGTACGTGGAAGAGACCAATAACCCGGTCTACCAGCTGTTCCTGCGCAACTGACGCCGCTCACTCCGTGAAGCGCGGCCCGCGCCGTAGCCGGATCGGGCCCACGGCGCTATGGATGTCCACGGGGCGGCCGCGCTGGCAGGCCTGGAGGCGGCCGTCGGCAATCATGAGCGCGGCCACCTCGCGGACCTGCGGCATGAGGGCGCGCCATCCATCTTCATCGTCATCAAGCGCACGCGCCACTTCCGACGGGCACAACGAGGCGTTTGGATCGCGCTGAGCCAGGAGCCGTAGGAGCGTGGCGCCGATGGCCTGGGAAGGAACCGCCATCCCTCAGGCGGGTTGCAGCAACCGCAGGCCGAACCAGTCGTGCGCGTCGTTCCAGCCATGGGTGACCTTCAGCCCGGCCTTGGCTGCCAGCGCGGCGAAGCTGGCATCGGTGTACTTGTGGCTGTATTCGACCTGCATCGGCTCTCCTTCGGCAAAGTCGAATGCCTGGCCGGCCACGTGCACGGTCTGCTGGCGCTGGCTGACCAGGAAGGTCTCGATGCGCAGGCGCCCGCGCACATACACGGCCCGATGCGTGAAAGCGTCCAGGTCGAAGTCGCTGCCGATCTCGCGGTTCAGCCGCGCCAGCAGATTGAGGGTGAACGCTGCGGTCACGCCGGCGGCATCGTTGTAGGCGGCCCCGATCAACGCCGGATCCTTGTCCAGGTCGATGCCGACCAAGGCGCAGCCGCCGACCCCCATCGTCTGGCGCATGCCCCGCAGCAGCGCCAGCGCGCCGGCGTCGGTGAAATTGCCCAAGGTCGAGCCGGGGAAGAACATCACCGTGCGTTGCGCCGGGCGCGTGCTCTCGGGCAGGGATAGCGGTTGGGTGAAGTCGGCGCAGACCGGCAGCATTTCCAGGTCAGGAAACTGCTGGGACAAGCGCGCGGTGGCTTCCAGCACCGCCGTGCGCGAGATCTCCACCGGGGTATAGGCCACCGGAGCGCGCAGGCGCTCAAGCAGCAACTCGGTCTTGCGACCGCTGCCGCTGCCGTATTCCACCACGTGCGCGCCCGGGCCGATGGCCTGGGCGATGGACGGCAACCGCGCTTCCAGCAGCGCCAGCTCGGTGCGGGTGAGGTAGTACTCGGGTTCGCGGGTGATCGCCTCGAACAGCCGCGAGCCCTCGGCGTCGTAGAAATACTTGGACGGCAGGGTCTTGGGCGTCTGCGACAGTCCGGCCAACGTATCGGCGGTGATGTCGTCGGGCTGGGGACGCAGGTCAGTCAGCGCATCACGGGCGCGCATCAGGGCACAGGCAGCGGCATTCACGTCAGGTCACGTCCTTGGCAAGGCGCATCCCGGCAAACTGCCAGCGCGCGTCGGAGGGAAAGAAGTTGCGGTACGTCGGGCGGATATGGGTCCGGGAGGTGGCGCAACTTCCGCCCCGCAATACCCACTGTGCGTTCATGAACTTGCCGTTGTATTCGCCTAGCGTACCGGGCCACGGCACGAAGCCCGGATACGGGAGATAGGCGCTACCGGTCCATTCCCAGACATCGCCGAACAGCTGCGACATCCCGGCGTCGGCCGCCGCCTGCGAGCGCGGATGCAGCAGGCCGTCCTCGACGAAGTTCCCGGACGCTGCCACGCCGCTGGCCGCCAGTTCCCACTCGGCCTCGGTCGGCAAGCGCGCGCCGGCCCAGCGCGCGAACGCATCGGCCTCGAACAAACTCAGCCCGCTGACCGGCGCGGCGGAGTCGCGCTCGCGCCAACCACCGAGGGTGAACTCACGCGCGCCATCCTCATGCCAGTACATGGGTCGCTGCCAGCCGCGCGCGCGCACCGTGGCCCAGCCATCGCTGAGCCAGTGCGCGGGCTCGCGATAACCGCCAGCCTCCACGAAGGCAGCGAACTCGGCGTTGCTCACCGGCCGGTTGGCCAATGCATGAGCGGCCACCAGCGTGCGATGCCGCGGGGATTCATTGTCGTAAGCAAACGCATCGGCCGCCGGCCACGCCGCAGCACCGATTTCGACGATCTGCTCGTCCCGTGCGCACCAGCGCAGGGGCGCGCCGCCCGCGCGCTCGACGGACAGGTCCTCGCGGTAGGCCGGCTGCAACGGATTGCTCCACAGCGCATGGCGGATGTCGGTGAGCAAGAGCTCCTGGTGCTGCTGCTCGTGCTGGATGCCCAGCTGCACGATATCCAGCGCCTCCTCGTCCAGGTCGCGCTGGCGCAGGCGCTCAGCCATTGTCGCTTCGACCACCGCGCGGTAGTCCCACACCTGCGCCAGCGATGGCCGCGAGAGCATGCCGCGCCGCGCCCGCGCGTGCATCGGGCCGGCGCTGTTGTAGTAACTGTTGAACAGGTAGTCCCAGGCCGGGTCGAAGGCCTGATATCGCGGATCGCGCGCCAGCACGAAGCGCTCGAAGAACCATGTCGTATGCGCCAGGTGCCACTTGGCCGGACTGGCGTCGTCCATGCTCTGCACCATGGCGTCCTCGGCGCTGAGCGGCGTGGCCAGCGTGCGCGTGAGCGCACGCATCTCGAGGAATTGCTGCAACAGCAGGGCCGAACGCGCGTCGCGTTGCGGGGAAGCGTCCACGGGGGCGATGGCATGCATGGCGATATGCTAGGCGGAGGCGGTGAACGCCTCGTTACGTCACCGTTTTCACGCCTCGCTAAGCTGCATTGATGCCCGATCCATTTCCATCGCCGCCACCATTGCAGTGGGAGCAGCGCAGTACCGCCTTCGCCCTCCCGCCCGGCGTCCTGTACCTGGACGGCGCAGCAAAAAGCCCGCGCCTGCGACACACCTTGGATGCCGCGCACACCTTGCTGGAGGGCGAGGCCAATCCGCGATGGCTGCCTTATGCGTCCTTCCTGCGCCATCTCGAGGCCACCCGTGCGCTGGCCGCCCACCTGCTGTTCGAAGCCGATGTCGACGGGCTGGCCATGGTGCCCTCGGCGGCCCATGGCGTGGCCACCGCCGCGCGCAACCTGCCGCTGCAACGTGGCGAGCACGTGCTGGTCCTGGACGGTCAGTTCCCCTCCAACCTGCTCGCCTGGCAGCAGCGATGCGGCGAGGTGGGCGCACACCTCGCGGTCGTAAAGCCACGCGAAGGCGAGTCGATCACCGACGCGGTGCTGCGGACGCTGGCCGACACACCACGCGTAGCCATCGCCGCGCTGCCGCATTGCCACTGGCACGACGGGCAGCGGCTCGATCTGGATGCCATCGCCGCTGCCGTCCACGACCGCCATGCGGCCCTGGTGCTGGACCTGAGCCAGAGTCTGGGCGTGCTGCCCGTGCAGCTGACCCATTGGCAGCCGGATTTCATCGTCTCGGTCGGTTACAAGTGGCTGCTGGGGACCAGCGGCCTGGCGTGGCTATGGGCGTCGCCACGCTGGCGGTGCGAAGGCGTGCCGCTGGAACAGCACTGGGGCGCGCGGGATCCGGGTCCGGACTGGGTCTATCCGATGGACGCCGCGCCGCCTTATCTGCCCGGCGCACGTCGCTTCGACGCGGGCGGTGTGGCCGATCCACTGCGCCTGGCGATGACCTGCGGCGGACTGGCGCAGCTTGAGGCCTGGGGATTGGCGCGCGTCGCCGCCGCGCTGGGTGAGGTGACCAACGCGTTGGATGCGGCGCTTGACGCGCGGGGCCTATCTGCGTGGAAGACAGCGGGGCACGCCCCGCATCTCACGGGATTACAGGTGCCGGCGGATCGGTTGGATGCAATCGCTGCGGCGTTTACGGAGCGCGGGATCATGTGTTCGCGCAAGCCGGCGTGTTTGCGCTTGGCGCCGTGCTTGGCAGTGGAGGCGAGGCAAATGGAAGAGGTGGTTGAGGTCGCGGCCAGCGCTCGCCTCTAAGCGCATCACGCTCGCCGTTGCCGTTGCCGTTGCCGTTGCCGTTGCTGTTGCTGTTGCTGTTGCTGTTGCTGGAAAGTTTGCTCTTGACTCATTGCCTTTCCTGTTTGAGCCGTAAAGCGAGCCGAGCATCGCAGGAAGTCAGGGCCGAAGAGTCGCCCTTGTCTGAGCGCAGCGAGTTTGGGCGACGTGCCCTGACTTCCGAGAAGCGCAGGGAACCGCCGCGCAGCGGCGGCGAGTGTCCGGCGAGTAGCGGTTTTGGTGACTTTTGCCGCGACAAAAGTCACTCGCGCTGCAAGCGCGAAAGCCTTGCACTTGTCGCGCCATTGGCGCGATGCCTTTCGTCTCGGCCCGGTCGCTGGATCAGGCGCATCTCGCTGCGCAAGCCTGAAGCTGCGAGCAGGATCAAGAGCTTTCACGCCCTTCGGGCGCGACCTTCTTTTGTCGCGGCAAAAGAAGGCAAAACCGCTACTCGCCGGACACGCGCCGATGCTGCGCATCGGTCCCCTGCGCGCCTCGCCCGATCGGGCACGGCGCCCAAACTCGCTGCGCTCAGACAAGGGCGCCTCTTCGGCCCGATCAGGCTCCGGTGCTCGGCGCGCTTTACGGCTCAGACAGGTAAGCAAAACGCAACCGCAAAAGCTTGAGCGCAACAGCAAAGCGAAAGAGCTAAGCCCGCGCGGCGAGCCGCAGGCCGCGCGGGGTCATCACCCGCTCGAACACCTCGAATCCCCCCTGCACCACCAGGGCCAGCACCGCCGCCGGCACCGCGCCCTCCAGGATCATCCCGAGGTTGTCCAGACGGATCCCGGTCAGGATCGGCTGCCCGTAACCGCCGGCGCCAATCAATGCGCCAAGGGTGGCGGTGCCGACGTTGATCACCGCGGCGGTCTTTACCCCGGCCAGGAGGGTGCGCAAGGCCAGCGGCAGTTCGACCCGCCACAGGCGCGTGCGCGGCGGCAGGCCCAGGGCCGCAGCGGTCTCGCGCAGGTCGCGCGGAATGCCGGTCAGGCCGGCATGGGTGTTGCGCACGATCGGCAGCAGCGAATACAGGAACAGCGCGGCGATCGCGGGCCTGGCGCCGATGCCGAACAGCGGAATCATGAAGACGAACACCGCCAGCGAGGGCAAGGTCTGCAGGACGCCGGTCAGCGACAGCACGATCTGGCCCAGGCGTGGGCGACGCGCAGCAAAGACCCCCAGCGGCAGGGCCACCAGCAGAGCACACCCCAGCGAGATGCCGACCAGGGCCAGATGCTCGCCGGTACGCCGGAGGATACGCGCTGCCCGGCCGCTGCCCTGGGGCGCGGTGACACCAACGAACTGCGCAGCCACCTGCGCCTCGCCATGGTGCTCCAGCTTCACCTGCGCGTTGAGGTGGCGCATGGTGTCCGCGTCGATGCGGCCCTGCAGTTTCTTCAGCACTTGCAGGAACTCCGGCGCGCGCTGGGCCAGGTCCAGCCGATACAGGAACACCGCCTGGTAGTCGGGGAAGAAGTGCCGATCGTCGTCGAGTACCACCAGGTGGTAATACGGAATCTCCGCATCGGTGCTGTACAGGTCGGTCACATCGATCGCCCCGCTCTGCAGGGCCCGATAGGCCAGATCGTGGTCCAGCCCGTTGGCCTGCTGCGGCAGGCCATAGGCCTTGCGCACGCCCGGCCAGCCGTCCGCGCGCTGCAGGAACTCATTGCTCAGCCCCAACTTGAGGGAGGGGTGCGCGGTCAGGTCGCTCAGGGTGCGGATGCCCAGCGCCTGTGCGCGCGTCTGGCGCATGCCGAAGGCGTAGGTGTTCTGGAAGCCCAGTGAGCGGGTGATGCCCAGTCCGCGCCGGGCCAGTGCCGCGGCGACCTGCGCATCGCTGGCGTCGGGCTGCTGCAGCAGTTCCTGCTTGAGCGTGCCGGTGTATTCGGCATAGGCGTCGATGTCGCCTTCCTCCAACGCGCGCCACAGGATCCGCGTGCCGCCCAGCTGGCGCTTGTGGGTGACCTCCACGCCGGCCTTGCGCCCCTGGGCCACGGCGATCTCGCCCAGGATCACCGCCTCGGTGAAGTTCTTCGAGCCCACGGTCGCCTGCTCGGCCGCACGCGCCGGCCCGACCAGCGCCGTCAGCAAAAGCACCCAGCCCCACAGCACACGCCTCATGCTGCGTCCTCCAGGGTGCGCTGGGCGGTCATGAAGGCAGTGACGAATTCGTCCACCGGCGTATCCACCAAGTCGCGCGCCGTGCCCTGCTGGAGCACGCGCCCATCGCGCATCAGCACCAGCGTGTCGGCCAGGTAGGCGGCTTCGGCCACATCATGGGTGACCAGCACGACGGTCTTGCCCAGTTGTGCGAACAGCGTGCGCATCTGGGTCTGCAGCTCGTGGCGCACGATGGGGTCCAGCGCCCCGAGCGGCTCGTCCAGCAGCAGGACCGGCGGGTCCAGCATCAGCGCGCGCACCAGGCCGACACGCTGGCGCTGCCCCCCGGACAGTTCGGCCGGGAACCGCGCCAGCAAGTCGGGTGGCAACTGGCACAGCGCGGCCAGCTCCTCCAGCCGCTGCGCGATACGGTCCTTCGACCAGCCCAGCGTGCGCGCCAGCAGTGCGGCGTTGTCACGCACGCTCAGGTGCGGGAAGAGCCCGCCTTCCTGGATGACATAGCCAATGCGCCGGCGCTGTGCCAGCAAGGTGTCGCGCTCCAGCGGCTGGCCATCGAAGCGCACCTCGCCCGCGTCCGGCCACTCCAGCCCGATCAGCATGCGCAGCACGCTGGACTTGCCCGCGCCACTGGGACCAATCAGCGCGGTGGTGCGGCCTTGGTCGATCTCGAGATCGACGGCGTCCAGCGCCTCGGCGCTGCCGTAGCGGCGCGTGACGCGCTGCAGGGAAAAGATCGACATGGGCATGATGCTGGCACACCCCACGGCCGTGTGCTGCGAAGGGCGACGATCAATGCGTGGTGGGGACGCCGGTGCCACCGCCGGACGGTGCGTGCAGCCAGCGCCGCTTGAGCCAGCGCTCCGCCGGTTCGGTCCATGCGCGCGCGAACGTCCACGCCAGCAGCCAGCACAATGGCAGCAGGGCCAGATACCACCACGCACCCAGGCGCACGTCGCTGCCGAGTGCCCGATACAGCCCCACCAGCGCGAACACCACGAACATGTGCGTCAGGTACAGCTCGTAACTGAGCCGGCCCCAGGCACGCAAGCCGGCCAGCGCGCGCAGCGGAGCGTGCGCTGGCATGGCATGCAGGCCGAGCACCAGGGCGCCGGCGCCACCGACCAAGACCAGCATGTTGGCGTTGCCGACCGCGCGCCATAGCTCTCCTCCACACAACAGCACGGCCATCAGGGCGACGCTTCCCAGCACGCGCAACCAGCGCGCGGTCGACGCGGGGAGCTGCCAGCGCGTCGCCGCCAGTGCGGCGAGCACACCCACGGCGATGGCGGAGAATCCTGGCAGATACGCCTTCTCCTGCCAGATCTCGTTACCGTCCAGCGCGGCGCGGGTGAATGGCAGCGACAGCACCAGCAACAGCAGCGCCGGCACCAGCAACGCTTGGCGGCGCAGCCCCAGGCAGACCAGGGGAAAGCCGAGGTAAAAGGCCTCCTCGATGGACAGCGACCACAGCACGTCCCAGCCGCCGGGCAACCAGCCGGTGCGGCCTTCGTACCAGTTCAGCTGCAGGGTCAGCGCGGACCACAGCGCACCGCCCAGGGATTGGCCAGGCTTTTCGATCACATAGTTCGGGACCTCAAGTACGTGCATCAGCGACAGCACCGCCAGCAACAGCAGCAGCGCCGGGCCGATGCGCGCGAGGCGACGTGCATAGAACGCGCGCAACTCGATCCGCGCCAGCGACGGCCAGCGCTGCTGCGCATGCACGGTGATCAGGAAGCCGGAGATCACGAAGAACACGAACACCGCCTCGTAACCGTTGTAGCTGAGCGCGCGCAGCACGCGCCGCGGCAACACGTCGGACAGCGCGGTCTGACGCAGCGGGATGCGCAACGCCAGGTGGTGCAACACCACCAGCAGGATCGACACCCCACGCAGGGCGTCGATCCCCGGGTTGCGTCGCGCCGTGGGCGTCACGGGGTGGCGGACGAACCGGGCGCGGCGGCCTGCAGCGCCTGCAGGATCTTCTGCCCAGCGCGGCCATCGACCGGCTGCAGGCCACGCTGGCGCTGCTCGTCGGCGATCGCCTGGCGGGTCAGCGTGCCGATCATGCCGTCGGCCTCGCCGATGGCATGGCCGTGCGCCAGCAGCAGGGTCTGCAGTTGCCGGCGCTGGGCGCGATCCAGGGGCGGATCGTCGGTGGGCCAGCGCGCGACCAGCGGCCCACCGCCGCGCAAGCGGTCGGAGAGCAACGCGATGGCCAGCGCATAGCTCTCGGCGGCGTTGTAGCTGTAGATCGCATCGAAGTTGCCGAACACCAGGAACGCGGGCCCGGCGGTGCCGGCAGGCAGCAAGACCGCTGCGCGCATGTCGCTGGGCGCGATCGGCGCGCCATCGACGCGGGTGATGCCGTCGGCGACCCACGCGCGCAGCGGGCGCCGTGCCTTGCGGCCGGCACGATCGGCGTCGAAGCCGGCCGGCAGCTTCACTTCGTAACCCCAGGGCTGGCCGCTCTGCCAGCCTGCCCGCTTGAGGTAGTTCGCCGTGGAGGCCAGGGCATCGGGCACGCTGTGCACCAGGTCGCGGCGCCCGTCGCCGTCACCATCCACCGCGATGCGCTGGTAGGTGCTGGGCATGAACTGGGTCTGCCCGAACGCGCCGGCCCACGAGCCGGTCAGGCCATCGGTGTCCAGGTCGCCTGCCTGCAGCAGCTGCAGCGTGGCCAGCAATTCACCTCGGAAGAAATCCTGGCGCCGCCCGAAGCACGACAGGGTGGACAGCGAGACCAGCAGCGGGCGCTTGCCCTGTACCCGGCCGTAGTCGCTTTCCACACCCCATACCGCCGCCACGGTGGCGGCATCCACGCCGCTGCGCGCGGCGACCTGGGCGAAGGTCTCGGCGTGCTCGGCCAGCATCGCCTTGCCGTCGGCGATGCGCTGATCATCGACCAGTGGCGCCAGGTAGTCCCAGATCGGGGTAGAGAACTCGGGCTGCGCGTCCAGCAGCGACAGCACGCTCATGTCCGGCGAGATGCCGGTCATGAAGCGATCGAACGACGCGGGTTGAATCCCGGTGGCGCCGTCGCGCACGCGCGCCATGCAGCTGGCGTACGCCGCCCGCTCGGCAGCGCTGGGCGCGCCGACCTCCGCCGTCTGCTGCTGCGCCTGCGCGCCCCATGCGATCACTCCCGCCAACACGCCCACTACGCCGCGATACATGCGCCCACTCCCTCGTCTTCGCTGCCAGCGTCCGATTGTAAGCAGGCATAAGATCCGCAGGCCAAAAGCGCCTTGGTTTTGGCCTTGGCTTTGCTCTCAATCCTCCGTGAAGCGCGGCGTAGCGCTGAGGAAAAGACCCGAAGGGCGCCACACAGGGATGTGGGGCGTTTTTGGAAGGAGCAAGGATGTCCCTTCCAAAAATCCCTCAGCGCGGAGCGAATCTGCGCGCAGCGCAGGCGCTCCGCCCGGAGGCGTGTGACCAGACATGCGTCTGTTGAGGAGCACTTCTTTGCCTACCTTTCTTGCACGAGCAAGAAAGTAGGTCGGGCCGCGACGCGGCACGAAAGCCTTTGCTTCAAGAACTAAAACCTAATCGCGCCGCCACACCAGCAGTCGATTATTCGCCGGCATCGCATGGTCATGCTCCAGCCGCAGCCCGATCCCGTGCGCCAACGCGTCCACGGCTTCGACATCACGGATGCCACTCACCGGATCGCGTGCTTTCAGCCATTGATCGAACTGTGCATTGCTGTCGCTGGTGTAAGTCCCGCCATCGTTGAATGGCCCATACACCGCCAAGGTTCCATCAGCGGCCAGCACCGCGTCGAGTCCTGCAAAGAACGCCTGCACCTGCGGCCAGCCCATGATGTGCAGCGTGTTGGCGCTGAACACCGCATCGAAGCGCGTCGCCGGCCATGGCCCCTGGGCCACGTCCAGCTCCAAGGGAGCCGGCGTGTTGGGAAGATCCGCCTCGTCCAGCCAGACACGCAGGCCGGGCAGGTGCTCGGCGCGCTCGCTGGTTTGCCAGCGCAGCTGCGGCAGGGCGCCAGCAAAATACACGGCGTGCTGGCCGGTGCCACTGCCGATCTCCAGCACGCTGCGCGCCTGCGCGAAAGCTTCGCGCAAGACTGTCAGGATGGGGTCGCGATTGCGTTCGCAGGCCGGGGCGAAGGGCTTGTCGATCACGGGATCACGGCGACCCGGCGGACAGCGCCTGGGCCACCGCGTGGAACACCGGGCCCATTTCCAGCGGCTTGTCCAGGAGGTAGGCCTTGACCCCGCCGGGCAGCTCGTCGCGATCGAACGGCTTGGCCGGATCCTGCAGCAGGATCACCGGACCGCGGTAACCACGCTGGGCCAGCGCCTTGACCAGCGCCACCGCCGGCAGCAGCACGAAATCGCTGTCGATGATGAACAGGTCCGGCATGCCGTCGACCACCGCCGCCCGCAGTGCGTAGGCGCCATCGGGCGCATTGCTGGGCGCATAGCCTTGGCTCTGCAGGGCGTTGCACAGCAGTGACTGGCGGGTGCTGTCGCCATCGACCAACAGGATGCGTTGGCCCTGCCCTGGCGCGGCCTCGGCCGGCGATGGTGCAGGACTTGCGGCCATCGGCAGGGTGATGGAGAAGGTGGTGCCCTGTCCCGGCGCACTGTCCACCTCGATACGCCCCTGGTACTGCTCGACGATGCGCAGGCAGGACATCAGCCCCAGGCCGGTGCCGTCAGGTTTAGTGGTGAAGAAGGGCGTGAACAGCTGCTTGCGGGTCTTCTCGTCCATGCCGGTGCCCTGGTCGCGCACACAGAGGCAGGCCATGCCTTGCGTGTCGCTCGGGGACACGCAGGCAGACAGTGTGAGGACGCCCCCTTCGGGCATGGCCTGGATGCCGTTGAGACACAGGTTGATGAGCACCTGCTGCAGCTCGACGTAATTGGCGTCGATCACCATGGCCTGTGCTGGGGGCTGCAGGTCCAGGGTGACCTTGTCCGGCAGACTACCCTGCAACAGCACCTGCACGGCCTGGAACAGGTCGCTCACCGACACCGGCTCGCGCGCCTTGCGCGCGCCGCGCACGAAGGACAACATCGATTCGGCCATCTCGTGCCCGCGTCGGCCGGACTCGGCGATCACCTCGCCGAGCTTGCGGATCTTGGGGTTGTCGCTGTGGATGGCCAGCAGGTCCGGCACGATCAGCAGCGGCTGCAGGATGTTGCGCAGGTCATGGCTGAGGCCCGCGGCCAGCATCGCCATCGAATCCAGGCGCTGGGAGCGCAGCAGTTCCTTTTCCACCCGCTCGCGCTCGCGTTCGCTGCGCGACTCGCGGATCGCGCGCGCGGCCGCTGCGGGCAGCCGTGCGGTCTTGTCCTTGAGGATGTAATCGGACGCGCCGTCGCGCAGGGCCTGGACGGCGGTGTCCTCACCCATCGTGCCGGACACGAAGATGAAGGGCACCGGCGGTTTCTGCGAGCGCACCAGCTTGAGCGCGTCGTAGCCGGAAAACCCCGGCATGCTCAGGTCCGACAGCACCAGGTCCGGCTTGAAATCCACCAGCGCCTTGGCCAGCTCCTGCCCGGAATCCACGCGCTCGAACCGTGCCTCCAGCCCGGCATCCAGCAGCTGCATCGAGGTCAGCTCTGCATCTTCCGGCGAATCCTCCACCAGCAGGATGCGGACCGGACCGATGGGATCGGCGCTGTGCGGCATCGGGCTCAATCCAGACCCGGTGCTTCGTTCAAGACGGCCCAGAAGGTCCCCAGGGTCTTGACCGCGGTGAAGAACTGGTCGATGTCCACCGGCTTGACCACATAGGCATTGGCGCCCAGGTCCCAGCTACGCACCAGGTCGCTCTCCTCCCGCGAGGAGGACAGGATGACCACCGGCATGGTCTTGAGTTTGTTGTCGGCGCGGATGCTGCGCAGCACCTCCATGCCATCCATGCGCGGCATCTTGATGTCCAGCAGTAGCACCGCGGGCAGACCCTCGGGACGGTCGGCGTAGGCACCCCGGCTCAGCAGGTAGTCCATCGCCTCCACCCCGTCTTCCACGTGCACGATGGGATTGGCCAGGTTGGCCTCGCGCAGGGCATCGATGGCCATTTCGGCATCGGCGCTGCTGTCTTCAGCCAGGAGGATGGTGCGGATGGCAGGGATCATGCGTTGAGCTCTGAGGATGAAGGTGCCGCCGGCAGGCTTGCGGTGTCCTGGCCGGTGGGGATGATGAAATGGAAGGTGGCGCCCTTGTCGGGCTCCGCCTCGGCCCAGACTCGGCCGCCGTGGCGGGCCACCACCCGACGTACGCTGGCCAGCCCGATGCCGGTGCCGGCGTATTCGCTGGATTTGTGCAGGCGCTGGAACACGCCGAACAGCTTGCCGGCATAGGCCATGTCGAAGCCCGCGCCGTGGTCCTTGACCCAGAAGTGATGGTTGCCTTCGCCTTCCAGCGCGTAACCGACCTGGATCTGGGCGACTTCGTGCTTGCCGCTGTACTTGACCGCGTTGCCGAGCAGATTCTGCCAGACCTGGCGCAGCATGTTCTCGTCGCCGACCAGGATCGGCAGGGGCTGGATGTCCCAGTCCACACGCAACGGCAAGGCGTGCTTGTCGGCGCTGACATTGGCATCGAGCATCGCCCGGGTCTCGGCCACCAGCGACTGCATGTCCACCGCCTGCAGACGCAGCCCGCTGCGACCCAGGCGCGAGTACACCAGCAGGTCGTCGATCAGTGAGGACATGCGCCGGGCCGAATCGCCGATCACCTGCAGGTAATGGCGGCTGCGCTCGTCTGCCGATTCTCCCAGATGGCGTTGCAGCTTGTCGGAGAAGCCTGACACGTGGCGCAGCGGTGCGCGCAGGTCATGGGAGACCGAATAGCTGAACGCCTCTAACTCGCGATTGACGTCCGACACCTGCTCGATCTTGCCTTCCAGCTGTCGGTTGAGGTCGATGATGCGCTGCTGGCTGACCTTCTGGGTAGTGACGTCGCTGACCGTCATCAGCACCGCCTCGTCCTCCAGGTCGGGCAGCACCATGCGCCGGGCGTTGAGCAGCAGGATGCGCGCCACGCCGCCCGCGGTCTCCTGCTGGACCTCGTAGTCCCACAGTTCGCGCCCGCGGGCCAGCACATCGATCAGACGCTGGCGCACGACCTCGTCTTCCCACGCCTCGCTGACCTCGACGAGCCGCGGATGGTGGTTCAGATCGCCCTCCACTTCATAGAGTTCGGCGAAGGCGGCGTTATGCATCAAGACCCGCAGCTCGCCGTCCAGCAGCACGATCGGCTCGCGCACGGTCTGCAGCACCGCCGAGGCGCGTGCGTCGGCGCGTGAACTGGCCTGCTCGGCGCTCAACCGCTGTCCGATCTGGCGTCCAAGCAGCATGGTGATCACCGCCAGCAGCAGCAGCTGGACCGCCAATCCGCCCCAGCCGACCCAGTTACCCAGCCGCCGCGAGCGCTCGGCCTGGGCGATACGCCCCTGCGCCAGCCCCTGTTCGGATTGATAGATGTCCATCATGAGCGGGCGAACGGGATAGTCGTTGGCAAGCGCCTGCACGACCTCCGCGCGACGCGCGGGCGGAGCGTCGAGCAACTCGTTGGCCAGCATGGCGCGCCGCTGCAGCACCTCCTTGAGCTGGCCAAGACGGACCTGCTGGGGTGCGTTGTCACGGGTCAACTGGGTGATCTGATCGAGCTGGCGCTGGATTTCGTTGGGGCCGTCCTGCACGCGCTCACGCAACCGTGGCAGCGTGGCGCCCAGATTGACCAACAGCGCGGACTGCTCGATCTCGCGGATCTCCACATTCAGCCTGGAAATGTCTGCCTGGACCTCGCGGGTATGCGTGACCAGGTCGACCGCGTCCAGCGTGTCGTCCTGCAGCTGCTGGCGCAGCAAGGTCGGTGCCACCACGATCAGCAGCACGATCAGCACGAGTAACGGCAGGCGCCAGCTCACCCACTGTTCTCTGGAAGTTTGCGACAGCATCAGGCTCCCAGGCGGCAGGGCGCGGCGTCAGCCCGCCGCGCGCGTAGCGGGCGGCATGCGAAACGTCCAAAGATTGAGGCACATCGTACCGGGTTCACGTCATTCATGTTGCGGGTCGGGACCAGGGATGCGGCTCGCGCGGACCGCTGAGCAAAAGGATCCACAAGCAGAACCTGAACAGGTGAAACGCACCGTGAAGACGGCCCTCACCACGTCACCCCTGACGGCCGATAGCATGTTGGCAGCCCCGCCACTGTCTCTATTCCATGATCCGACGCCAGTTCCTGACCCGCGCCGCCGGCACCTTGGCCGCCCTCGGCCTGCCCCCTGCCTTGCTGTTGTCTCCATCGGCCTTGGCCGCCACGGGCAAGCGGCATCTGGTGTTCGGCCCGGCCCAGCCCTTCGACTACGCCAGCCTCAAGGGCCAGGCGCGTGCCCTGGCGTCCAAGCCCTATCACGTGCACGGCGGTCCGCTGCCTCCCGCGCTGGAAGGGCTGACCTGGGACCAGTACCAGGCGATTCGTTACCGCAAGGACCATGCGCTGTGGGCCGGCCAGGACGACGCGTTCCTGGCCCAGTTTTTCCACATGGGCCTGTACTTCAAGAAGCCGGTGACCATGCATGAGGTCGCCGATGGCCAGGCCCGGGAGATCAAGTACAACCCCGGCATGTTCGACTACGGCAACAGCGGCCTGGCCAAGGCCAAACTGCCCGACTC
>Ga0222713_10001701_pt1 | contig 24335 bp, 19 predicted proteins | sample C33_649DmetaG_FD_165061 | JGI IMG/M metagenome (GOLD analysis project Ga0222713, IMG submission 165061) | Estuarine water microbial communities from San Francisco Bay, California, United States - C33_649D | ecosystem: Environmental > Aquatic > Marine > Unclassified | place: USA: California...
CTGATATCACGCCACAGGTGGCCCGCGTCGACCCGGGCCACCTGTGGCGTGATATCAGCCCGCAGCCCCATCTGGCGACCGGAAAGCGGGTCGATGACCTTGAACGTACGCAGATCCAGATCCTGTCCGGAACCGGTGAGCAACGACTCGAGAAACTCCACGTGCGGGGTGATGACCAGCTCGTAGCCCCAGCACTGGAACAGGTCCAGCACGCGCCGACGCGCCGTTTCGATACGCGCCGCCTCCGGCGGCAGCACCTCTTCGATGCCATCTGGCAAAAGCCAGCGGTCTACCGTTGCCATTCGCGAAATCACCTCTCGTTCCGGTAAGCCCAGACGAAAACCGCGGCAGCAGCCTTAGCCGGCCTTCGGTCGCGTGCAGTTGTATTCGAACCATGGCATCCGAGCCATGCCCTGTGAAGGGATCGGCATGACCGCTGCATGCCTGGGATAGCCTGCGACCTCAAGGGCACAGACGCAAAAAAGCCGGGATTTTCCCGGCTGGCGGATCATAGCAATCTTTTCTCTAACGGTCACCCGACGGCACGGCCGTGCCGCCGGGGAACCTTCATCTCGCCATCAACTAGTTGCTCTTTTCCAGATAACGGAAGAAATCGCTCTTCGGATCGAGCACCAACACGTCTTCCTTGCTGGAGAAGCTCTCGCGATAAGCCTGCAGACTGCGATGGAAGGCATAGAACTCCTGATCCTGACCATACGCCGCGGCATAGATGGCAGCAGCCTGAGCATCGCCATCACCGCGCAGCTCCTCAGCCTCGCGGAACGCCTCGGCCAGCAGGACACGGCGCTGACGATCGGCGTCGGCACGGATACCTTCGGCTAGCTCTTTACCTTTGGCGCGATGCTCACGAGCCTCACGCTCACGCTCAGAGCTCATCCGCTCGAACACGCTGCGATTGACTTCCCGCGGCAGATCAATGCCCTTGACGCGCACATCAACCACTTCGATGCCCAGCTCCTGTTGAGCGGCGCGGTTCAGACTGGTTGTGACCTGAGCCATCAGCTCGTCACGCTGACCGGACACGGACTCGTGCAACGTGCGCTTACCGAACTGGTCACGCAACGCCGCCTCCAGACGGCGAGCCAGGCGCTCATCGGCAATCTGCTTCATCCCCGAGGTCGCGGTGTAGAAGCGCTCGGCATCATCCACACGCCACTTGGCGTAGGAGTCGACCATCAGCGCTTTCTTTTCCAGGGTCAGGAAACGGGAAGTCGTAGTATCCAGTGTCAGCAGTCGCGCATCGAATTTGCGCACCGAGTTCACGTACGGAATCTTCATGTGCAGGCCAGGCTTCACATCAGGCTCGACGATGCGGCCGAAGCGCAGCAGGACTGCGCGCTCGGTCTGCGAGACGATGTAGAAGCTGTTCCACAGAACGATTGCCGCCACAACGCCCACGATCAGGGCGGTAAGGGATTTATTGCTCATCAGCGGCTCTCCCTCGTACGAACTTCACGCGGATCCAGCTCCGGCGGCAGACGGGTGCCCTGGGTAGCCGCGCCCGACGCAACTCCGGCCGGAGCCGGCGTGCTCGCACCACGACTGTTGATCATCTTGTCCAGCGGCAGATAGAGCAGGTTCTGCCCGCTGTCACCACTCACCATGACCTTGCTGGTATTGCTCATGACTTCCTGCATGGTTTCCAGATACAGGCGCTCGCGCGTCACTTCCGGCGCCTTGCGATACTCGGCGACCAGCTTGCTGAAGCGATCCGCCTCACCCTGAGCGCGGGAAATCACCGCGTCGCGGTAACCACTGGCTTCTTCCAGCATGCGCTGGGCCTGACCGCGGGCTTCGGGAATCACGCCATTGGCGTACGACTCGGCCTGGTTCTTCTCACGCTGCTCGTCTTCACGCGCGCGAATCACGTCATCGAACGCTTCCTGCACTTCACGCGGCGCAGCTGCGCTCTGCAGGTTGACCTGGGTGACGACGATACCTGTGGCGTAATTGTCGAGGAAACGCTGCAAGCGCTCCTTGACCTCGCCAGCCATCACTTCACGACCTTCAGTCAGCACCTGATCCATGGCGGTCGAACCCACCACATGCCGCACGGCGCTGTCGGTCGCATGTTGCAGGCTTACTTCAGGCTGATCGACATTGAGCACGAACGCCTGAAGATTGCTGATCTTGTACTGAACGGTGAGCGGCACCTCGATGATGTTCTCATCCTCGGTGAGCATCTGCCCCTGCTTGCTGTAAGAACGCTCGCGGGTGACGTTTTCCTGGAACTTGCGATCGATCGGCGGGAAGTAGATGTTCAGGCCCGGCCCGACCGTCTCGTGATACTTGCCGAAGCGCAGCACGACGGCCTGCTCCTGCTCGTCGACGATATAGATCGCATTGAACAGCCAGACGGCCAGCAGCACGACCAGGGCAATCCAAACCAGACCGAAGCCGCCGCGCTTAGCGCTGCCACCGAAATTGCTGCCGCCGCCACGCTTCTTGCCACCGAACATGCCGTTCAGGCTGTCCTGCAGCTTGCGGAAAGCCTCATCGAGATCCGGCGGGCCTTTCTGGTCGCCACCGCCACCACCGCGACGGCCGCCGCCACCACTGCCCCAGGGGTCCTGGTTGTTCGAGTTGCCACCCGGCTCATTCCAAGCCATAGCGCTCTCCATTCAAATAAAGCTAAAGGCGCGCCCACGGCGCGCCCACCAATGCTACAGAAAGCCCCGAACTACCGGCAAAATTGCCACTAGAGGCTTTATTGCAAAGTGTGTTGCTCGATGAACTCATCCACCCGCAACCCTTCGCGACTGATCAAGCGATTCAATTCGATTCTTGGCAAGCGAACTTCCAGCAGGCTGCCACCCTCGTCATCATGCGTTTCCCGCTGCACCGCGCTGAGCTCGAAGAACTGCGCCCGTAGCCGCCCGAGCCGCTGTGGTAGGCGCAGCGTCCCGACAAACAGATCGTTGCTCAACAGCTCGGCAATGGCCTGGCGCACCAGATCCAGCCCCAATCCATCACGAGCGGACACCCAGACACGCTGCGGCTTGCCATCGGCGTCGCGCTGAATCTGCGGCTCGATGCCCTCCATCAGGTCAACCTTGTTATAGACCTCGAGCATCGGCAACTCGTTGGCGCCGATCTCACCGAGCACCGCCAGCACCTGCTCGATCTGCTGATCGCGCTCTGGCTCGTGCGCATCGATGACATGCAAGAGAAGATCGGCGTTGCTGGACTCTTCCAGCGTAGCCCTGAAGGACTCCACCAACTTGTGTGGCAGATGACGGATGAAACCCACGGTGTCGGCCAGCACCACCGGCCCGACATCATCCAGCTCAAGCCGCCGCAACGTCGGATCGAGCGTGGCGAACAGCTGATTGGCCGCGTACACATCCGACTCGGTCAGCGCATTGAACAAGGTGGACTTGCCGGCGTTGGTGTAACCAACCAGCGACACGGAGGGTATATCGGCACGACGACGCCCGCGACGGGCCTGCTCGCGCTGACCGCGGACCTTTTCCAGACGCTGCTTGATTTGCCGGATGCGCACACGCAGCAAGCGGCGGTCGGTTTCCAGCTGGGTTTCACCCGGGCCACGCAGACCGATACCGCCCTTCTGTCGCTCAAGGTGAGTCCAGCCGCGAACCAGGCGCGTACTCATGTGCTCAAGCTGGGCCAGTTCGACCTGTAGCTTGCCTTCATGGGTGCGTGCGCGCTGGGCGAAAATATCCAGAATCAGACCGGTACGATCCAGCACGCGACATTCGAGCGCTCGCTCGAGGTTGCGCTCCTGGCTAGGCGTCAGGGTGTGATTGAAGATCACCAACTCGGCCTCGCCATCCTTGACGAGGTCGTGCAGCTCCTCGACCTTGCCACTGCCGATGAGGAACTTGGCGGACGGCTGATGCCGGGCGACATTGACGAACCCAACCGCCTCGGCGCCTGCCGAGCGCGCCAGCTCCTGGAATTCCTGAGGGTCCTCGCGCGCCGCGGGGTCCTGGCCGTCCAGGTGCACCAGGATAGCCCGCTCACCACCACCGGGACGTTCGAAGAACAAAGAAACCTACCTCAGTCGTTGCTCGATTCGGATTGCTCGGCATCACCAGCGGTCGGCAGGCGCACAGGGCGGCCCGGAACCACAGTGGAGATGGCGTGCTTGTAGACCATCTGGCTGACGGTATTTTTCAGAAGAATGACGAACTGGTCGAAGGACTCGATCTGACCCTGCAGCTTGATGCCGTTGACCAGATAGATGGAAACCGGGACGCGTTCCTTACGCAGTGTGTTGAGGTAAGGGTCTTGTAGCGAATGCCCTTTTGACATGTGCCGCACTCCTTAGAGGATCTGTTTTCATTAGTGTTCTAAAAGTACAACCGACGATCCACGTGTTGAGAATAGACGGTCAATTCGCAGTGTCAGCTCAATATGGAGAGCGATTGCAGGTATTTCAATGCGCGCGGCAGATTGTCGCGGAACAAACTGTCCAGCCAGTGTACCTCCCCCCAACTGCGCAACCAGGTGAACTGCCGTTTGGCCAGCTGCCGAGTTGCGATTATGCCGCGCTCCACCATTTCCTCTCGGGTCGATGATCCGTCCAGATATTCCCAGACCTGACGATAACCGACCGCACGCATCGACGGCATTCCGGGATGCAGATCACCGCGGCGCATCAGGGCTTCGACCTCTTCGACGAATCCCTGTTCAACCATGTGCCGGAAACGGCTCTCGATACGCTCGTGCAGGATATGGCGTTGCGCAGGGGCGATGCACAGTTGCGCGACAGTATAAGGCAAGACTCCTGAGCCTGGAGCGTCTGCGACGGCTTTTTGCGACCTTTGTCGGGCGCGGTGCTCGCTCATGGTCAATCCGCTGACCCGATACACCTCTAACGCCCGCACCAAACGTTGCGGATCGTTGCGATGAATGCGCGCGGCGGATTCGGGATCGACCTGCGCCAGCTGATCGTGCAGCACCTGCAAACCTTCCGCTGCGGCCAGCGCCTCAAGCTCGGCGCGCACCGACGGGTCAGCCGCCGGCATGTCAGCGAGACCTTCCTGCAACGCCTTGAAATACAACATGGTTCCGCCAACCAGTAACGGGATACGGCCACCGGCGCTGATCTCGGCCATGGCTTCAAGGGCATCAGCGCTGAACTGCGCAGCGGAATAGCTCTCAGCCGGATCGAGGATATCCACCAGACGGTGCGGAAACTCGGCCAACACCTCAGCCGACGGCTTCGCGGTACCGATATCCATGCCGCGATAGACCAGCGCTGAATCAACGCTGATTAGCTCGCAGGGCAGCACACGCGCCAACTCCAGTGCAAGATCGGTCTTGCCCGAGGCAGTTGGACCCATGAGAAAGATGGCAGAAGGAAGGGCAGACATCAGCGAGCTCGACTGGCTTGGCCGCATAGTTTCCGGCGGTAGCCCCCCGGCTGCAAGCATGGCATGCAGCCAGCGAAAGCGTTCAGCGACCGCGCAGGAACAGCTTGTCCAGCTCGTCCATGCCCAGCTGCGTCCAGGTCGGGCGGCCATGGTTGCATTGCCCGCTGCGCTCGGTGTGCTCCATGTCGCGCAACAAGGCATTCATCTCCGGCAGCGTCAGTCGCCGATTGGCACGCACGGCGCCGTGGCAGGCCATGGTCGCCAGCAGCTCGTTGAGATGCGCCTGAATGCGGTCACTGGTGCCGTACTCCAGCAGATCCGCGAGCACGTCACGCACCAGCTGGGTGGCTTGCGCCTGCTTTAGCAGCGAAGGCGTCTGCCGGATCGCTAACGTCTCTGGCCCCAACCGCTGCAGTTCAAAACCTAATTTTTGGAACCACTGGCCGTGCTCTTCGGCACAGTCGGCCTCACGCTGACTGACCGCGATGGATTCGGGTACCAGCAGCGGCTGACCGCGCAGACCTTCACTGGCCATTGCGGTCTTCAGTCTCTCGTAGGTGATGCGCTCGTGGGCGGCGTGCATATCCACCAGAACCATGCCCTGGGCGCTCTCGGCGAGGATATAGACCCCCTTGAGCTGAGCCAGGGCATACCCCAATGGCGGCACGTCATCCTGGCTTGCCGGCAATGCAGCAGGACCGTTTTCAGGTAGCGGCGTGAAGAACTCGCGATAGGCGCCCTGGGCCTCGGCGGTGTAGCCAGCAGACGCAGGCCTTGGCGCCTGATAGCCGGCCCCAGCGCCGCGCCAAGCCGCCGCCTCGCCCTGCGGGCGCTCCAGAACGCTCGCAGCCAGGCTCATTTCGTTTTGCCCAGCGAACTCGCCAGCAGCCTGTCCTGATACCCGGGTCATTGGCGTGACATTGGCCGGCGCAGCCAGCTGATCTTCCGGTCGAACATCCCCTAAGGCGCGATGCAGCGTGCCGTAGAGGAAGTCATGCACCATGCGGCTGTCGCGGAAACGCACTTCGTGCTTGGTGGGGTGCACATTAACGTCCACCACCGCCGGATCAACATCGAGGAACAACACGAAAGTCGGGTGCCGGCCATTGAACAGCACATCGCGATAAGCCTGGCGCACGGCATGGGCTACCAGCTTGTCGCGCACCATGCGTCCGTTGACGTAGAAGTACTGCAAATCCGCCTGACTGCGCGAGAACGTTGGTAGCCCAACCCAGCCCCACAACCGCAACCCGTTGCGCTCGATCTCGATAGGCAGCGCCTGTTCAAGAAACGCTGAACCGCAAACCGCTGCCACCCGTCGCGCACGCGATGCATCGTCACTGGCCTGATGCAGCGCCAGCACTGCTTTGCCGTTATGACGCAGATGGAAGGCAACGTCGAACCGCGCCAGCGCCAGGCGCTTGATTACTTCCTGTAGGTGGTCGAACTCGGTTTTCTCGGTGCGCAAAAACTTGCGCCTTGCCGGCGTATTGAAGAACAGGTCGCGGACCTCGACGGAAGTGCCGACCGGATGCGCCGCGGGCTGCACTCGCGCTTCCATTTCCCGCCCTTCGGTCTCCACCTGCCAGGCTTCGCCGGCGTCAGCGGTACGCGAGGTCATGGTCAGACGCGAGACGGAACTGATCGAAGCCAGCGCTTCGCCACGAAAGCCGAGGCTCATGACCCGCTCGAGATCCTCCAGGTCGCGAATCTTGCTGGTGGCGTGACGAGCCAGGGCCAGCGGCAGATCGTCCGGCGGAATGCCGCAGCCATCGTCGCGCACGCGCAGCAGCTTGACCCCGCCCTGCTCGATATCCACGTCGATTCGCGTCGCCCCCGAATCGAGGCTGTTTTCCAACAGTTCCTTGATCACCGACGCTGGGCGCTCGACCACCTCCCCTGCGGCAATCTGGTTCGCCAGCCGCGGGCTGAGCAGCTGGATGCGTGGCGCGCCGGTCATGGCTGGGAGGCCAGCGTAGTCGCTGGAATGTTCAAGGTTTGACCGACTTTTATCACGTCGTTGCTCAGTTTGTTGGCACTGCGCAGCGCCGCGAGACTGACCTGATAGCGCTGGGCAAGCAGCGCCAGACTCTCTCCGGAGCGTACGACATGCTCACGCGGGCCGTTGGCAATCTTGCCCGAGTCACGCAGCCAGGCGATGTAAGTGCCTGGCGGCGGGTTTTCATGGAAGAACTGCCGCACTCCGCTATGTACGGAGCGCGCCAGAGCTTGCTGATGGCTGGCGGTCTGCAGCTTCTTGGCCTCGGAGGGGTTCGAAATGAAGCCCGTCTCCACCAGGATCGACGGGATGTCAGGCGACTTCAGCACCATGAACCCGGCTTGCTCCACACGGCTTTTATGAAGTCGAGTGATGCGCCCCATGTTGCTGAGCACCTTCTGCCCGACGTTGAGGCTGGAGGACAATGAGGCGGTCATCGACAAGTCCAACAGCACTCCAGCGAGCATCTGGTCCTTGTCGCCCAGGCTGAGATTGCCCGCGCCACCGATCAGGTCCGAGCGGTTTTCGCTGTCGGCCAGCCAGCGCGCAGTTTCCGAGGTAGCGCCGCGGTCGGACAGGGCAAACACTGAAGCGCCATACGCTGCAGTACGCGGCGCCGCATCCGCATGGATCGAAACAAACAGATCAGCGCCTTTCTTACGGGCAATCTCGGTACGCTTGCGTAACGGAATGAAGTAATCGCCCGTACGCACAAGCTCAGCACGGAAGCCTTTCTCGGCGTTGATCTGACGCTGCAGCTCCTTGGAAATCTGCAGTACCACATGTTTCTCGTAAACCTTGCCTGGCCCGATAGCACCGGGGTCCTCGCCACCATGTCCGGCGTCGATCGCGATCACGATGTCACGTTTTCCGCCAGGCGTTGCGGGCAGCTTTACTGCCGGCAGGGTGGGTGAGACCGGCGCGACCGGCGTGGACGGTGTAGCGGTGGCCGGCGGCAGGGTTGCTGTACGAGCAGCGGTGGCCTGATCGAACAGATCGACAACCAGGCGATGGCCGTACTGCTGATTGGGCGCAAGGCTGAAGCTCTTCGGCGAAACGGGCGCGTGCAGATCGACGACCACGCGCAGCGTATTGGCATCATGCTGGCCAGCGCGCAGGGCAGCGACCGGGGTGTTCTTCAGCGCAAGCTGGTCCAGTTGAGCCTTGAGGTTGGCACCGGTCACATCGATGACCAGCCGATCGGGCGCGGTGAGCGTGAAGATCTTGTGCTCGACCGGGCCGGACAGATCGAACACCAGGCGGGTGTTATCCGGCGCGCGCCATAGACGCACACTCTGCACATCGCTGGCCGCGAAAAGGTCCGCTGCCACGAGCAACAGCGCCAAGCCGCCAATCAGGGTGCGAATGCGCATACCCAAACCCATGTTATTCATAGTTCTCCGTCGGTCAGGGCGGCACACCAGGCTTCGCCCCGCACAGTGTGGGGCGACAGGCGCAGCGTACGGCCGGCCTCATGCGGTGCAATGGTAATGTCCATGTCGGCCTTTGGCAAAATGCCGGCCCCGCGCTCCGGCCATTCGATCAGGCACAGCGCATTGCCTTCGAAATAATCGCGGATGCCGAGGAACTCCAGTTCTTCCGGATCGACCAGACGATACAGGTCGAAGTGGTAAACCTGCACATCGCCCAACTCGTAGGGTTCGACCAATGTGAAGGTCGGACTCTTGACCTTGCCCGCATGACCGAAGCCGCGAATCAGGCCGCGCGACAACGTGGTCTTGCCCGCACCGAGATCACCATGCAGATAGATGACGCCACGACCGCCGGTCGCCTGAGCGATGCGTGCGCCCAGCGCGAGCATGGCAGCCTCGTCTGCGGCATACAGATTCACTTCCGGCATGGTGACTGCTCCTCGAGCAACTGACGAATCACGGGAATCAGATCGCTGGCGGCGAGTCCGCGCCCCTGCTCACCCAAGCGCTCGCCAGCGGAGGCATGTAACCACGCCCCCAGGCAGGCCGCGTCGAATGGCGTCAGGTCTTGCGCCAGCAACGCACCGATCACGCCGGCCAACACGTCGCCCAAACCGGCACTGGCCATCGCCGGATGGCCGCGATCACAGAACGCCAGCCGACCATCCGCGGCGGCGATCAGCGTACCGGCGCCTTTGAGCAGTGCCACGCAGGCGTAGCGATGGGCCAGCGCACGCGCCGCAGCGGGGCGATCAGCCTGGATTTCAGCTACCGAGCACTGCAGCAGCCGCGCAGCCTCGCCCGGGTGCGGGGTGATTACGCTCGCTGCCGGCAATTCGATGCTGCCAGCCGCCAGCAGGTTAAGCGCATCGGCATCCCACACTTGGGGCGACTCATGTTGGGCCGCCAACGACAGCAGGCTACGCCCCCAGGGCGCCTGACCCATTCCAGGGCCGACCACCAATACATCGGCGCGCTCGACCAGCGCCGTCAGCGCATAAGTCGATTCGACGCCACTGCACATGATTTCCGGGCGGCGCACCAGCGAAGCGGTGACATGCTCTGGGCGTGTTGCCAGCGTCACCATGCCCGCACCGCAGCGCAATGCCGCCTCGGCGCTAAGCAGTGCGGCGCCGCCAGTTCCCAGATCGCCGCCAATCACCAGCACCTGTCCGAAGCTGCCCTTGTGCGCTACTGGCGAGCGCGGCGCGACACGTATGAGCGAGCCGTGGTCCAGGCGCACGGCCTCGCTCGCCACCTGCGCGACGATCGCCGGATCGGCCTGCAGATCGTCGAACACCAGGGTGCCGACGCGATCAGGACCGTCGGCGGTAAACAGGCCGAGCTTGAGGCCGATAAAGGTAACACTGATGTCGGCACGCACCGCATGGCCCAGCACCCGCCCGCTGTTCGCACACAGACCGGACGGCAGATCGATGGCCAGCACCGGCAATTCGCTGGCATTGATCGCCTCGATCGCGGCGACATAGGGCTCGCGCACGTCACCGGCAATGCCGGTGCCCAGCAGCGCATCCACCAGCACGCCCTGCAGCGGCGCCTCGGAGTGCCAGCGCTCGACGGCCACGCCGCTTGCCCGTGCCTCGGCCAGGGCCTGCGCGGCATCGCCTTGCAGCGTTTGCGGATCGCCCACCGCCAGCACCCGAACCTGCCAGCCGGCGCGCTGCGCCAGCGCTGCCAACAGGTAACCATCGCCGGCGTTATTGCCACGTCCGGCCAGCACGGTGACGGCACCCGCATCAGGCCAGCGTCGGCGCAACGCGCGCCAGGCAGTATGGCCGGCACGCTGCATAAGCTCGAAACCGAGAGTGCCGCCGGCAATCAGGTGCGCATCGAGTTCGCGCACCTGTGCGGCGGTATACAGAGCGACTGGCAGGGAATCGGTCATCGGTGCAGGGATCATCGCGGCAGAATGTCTGGCAGAATTATACGCACCCGCCCGCCAAGCCGCCCTACTCTCCGATGTCCGACCCAGCCCTCGATCCAGCCGCCCTCGCCCAATCCATCAAGGAATGGGGGCGTGAGCTCGGCTTCCAGCAGGTGGGGATCACCGATGTCGACCTCGGCGAGCACGAAGCGCATCTGAAGGCCTGGCTGGCAGCCGGGTATCAAGGCGAGATGGACTACATGGCCGCCCACGGCAGCAAGCGTTCGCGGCCGGACGAACTGGTGCCGGGCACGCTCAGGGTGATCTCGCTGCGCATGGACTACCAGCCCGGCGACACACGCATGACGCAGCAGCTCGCAAGTCCGGAGAAGGCCTATGTGTCACGCTACGCGCTGGGCCGCGATTACCACAAGTTGATCCGCAAACGCATCCAGCAGCTCGCCGAGCGCATTCAGCAGATGGTCGGCCCGTTCGGCTTTCGCGCATTCGTCGACAGCGCGCCGGTGCTGGAGAAGGCCGCCGGGCAGCAGGCCGGGCTCGGCTGGATCGGCAAGAACACCCTGCTGCTCAACCGCAAGGCCGGCAGCTGGTTCTTTCTCGGCGAACTGTTCGTCGATATCGCGCTGCCAGTCGACGAACCGACGACTCGCGATCACTGCGGCAGCTGCCACGCCTGCCTGGACGTCTGCCCCACCGAGGCTTTCGTCGGCGAGCGGCTACTCGATGCGCGACGCTGCATTTCCTATCTCACCATCGAGCTGAAAGGCGCGATCCCCGTCGAGCTGCGCGACAAGATCGGCAACCGCGTATTCGGATGCGACGATTGCCAGATCGTCTGCCCGTGGAACCGATTCGCCCGCCCCACCGAGCAGAGTGACTTTCAACCACGCCATAGCCTGGACAACGCCGAGCTGGCGACCCTGTTCCGCTGGACGGAAGAGGAGTTTCTCAGCCGCACCGAGGGTTCGCCGCTACGCCGCGCCGGTTACCAGCGCTGGCTGCGCAACCTGGCGGTCGGCCTGGGCAACGCGCCGTCGAGCATTCCAGTGCTGGAAGCGCTCCAGGCGCGCCGCGACGACCCCTCGGAGCTGGTACGCGAGCATGTCGAGTGGGCGCTGGCGCAACATGCCCAGCGCCAGCCCGACTGACTCGCCAGCCCTGAGGCCGCATCAGGCCTGAGGGGATGCCTGTGCCGGATCGCTGGCTGGAGCCGCGCTGAGCTCACGCAGCTCATCGGCATCCAGCGTCTCCTGCTGCAGTAAACGACGCGCGCAGCGCTCAAGCAGTTCATGCCGCTCCTCGAGCAACCCCAAGCTGCGCTGGAATGCAGACTGCACCAGCTCCTGCACTTCCTCGTCGATCGCCGTGGCGGTGCTCTCGGCATAATCATGTTGCGGCTTGAGGCCGAGCATCGCCTCGTTGCCAAGGAACGAGTTCGGCTCACGCTCCAGCGCCAGATGCCCGAGACGCTTGGACATGCCGTAACGGGTGACCATGGCCCGGGCGATATCGGTGACCTTGGCCAGATCGTCCGCGGCGCCGGTGGACAGATGGGCGAACACCAGCCATTCCGCCGCGCGCCCGCCGAGCAGCACGGCCATCTTGTTTTCCAGCTCCTCGCGGGTCATCAGGAAGCGGTCCTCGATGGGCCGCTGGATGGTGTAGCCCAGTGCGCCCATGCCGCGCGGGATGATCGACACCTTGTGCACCGGATCGACCCCCGGCAGAGCCATGGCCACCAAGGCATGGCCCATCTCGTGATAGGCGACGATCTCCCGTTCGCGCGGGTTGAGCAGGCGATTGCGCTTCTCCAGGCCGGCGATGATGCGTTCGATAGCCGCGGTGAAATCTTCCATCGCCACCGCCTCGGCATTGCGCCGGGTCGCCAACAGGGTCGCCTCATTGACCAGATTGGCCAGATCGGCACCGGTAAAGCCCGGCGTCAGCGCGGCGATGGCCTGCGGGTCGACATCGATACCCAGACGCGACTTCTTCAGGTGCACATTGAGAATCTGCACCCGCCCGACCTTGTCCGGCCGATCGACCAGCACCTGGCGGTCGAAACGGCCGGCGCGGAGCAGGGCCGGGTCGAGAATTTCCGGGCGGTTGGTGGCCGCCAGCAGGACCAATCCGCTGGAGGTATCGAAGCCGTCCATCTCCACCAGCAGCTGGTTGAGCGTCTGCTCCTTCTCGTCATGCCCGCCGGACAATGGTCCGGCACCGCGGGCGCGGCCGAGGGCATCCAGTTCGTCGATAAAGATGATCGCTGGCGCCTGGCCCCGCGCCTGTTCGAAGAGATCGCGCACCCGCGCGGCACCGACGCCGACGAACATCTCGACGAACTCGGAACCGGAAATGGAGAAGAACGGCACCTTCGCCTCGCCAGCGACGGCGCGCGCCAGCAACGTTTTGCCGGTGCCGGGTGGACCGACCAGCAGCACGCCCTTGGGCATGCGTCCGCCTAGGCGGCCATAGGTTTGCGGATCGCGGAGAAACTCGATGATTTCCTTGAGCTCGTCCTTGGCCTCGTCGACGCCGGCGACGTCGGCGAAGCTCACCTTCATGTCGGTCTCGACGTAGACACGCGCCTTGCTCTTGCCGATCTGCATCATGCCGCCGCCACCCAGGCCGCTGCCGATGCGCTTGAGCAGGAACAGCCAGATGCCGAAGAAGAGCATGGCCGGCACGATCCACGACAGCAGGTCACGCACCAGCGTGCTTTCCACCTTGCCGGTGTAGCGCACCGGGTACTGCTGCAGATGCTCGGCCAGCTGCGGCTCGACGCGGTTGCTGATGAAACGTCGCTGACCGCTGGCCAAGGGCTCCTTGAGCAAGCCCTCGATGCGCCGCTCGGTGATCGCCAGCTCTTCGACGCGGCCCTCCTTGAGGTGCTGCTCGAACTCGCTGTAAGGGATGGTCGCCACCTCCTGCTGGATCGACAGCAGGTACTGCAGGCCGAGGAACACCAGAATGGCGATCATCCAGTAATTCATGTGGAACTGAGTTCGGTCTTTCACACCTGTTCTCCTTGTGCCGCAGACGGGGAAATTATGCCTGCTGCACGGGAGGCCAGCCTGAACCCAGATCAGTAATAAGGCGCGCCGCTCAAAGACCGCCGCGCACGCCGAGGCCGACACCCAGCTCCGCCGCCACGGCGAAGGGCAGCAGCAGCGTATCCACCAGGGCGCTGGCGGGCAGATCCAGCGCGGGATATTTCGGCGGCATGGCACCGAAACGATCCATCGGGCAGCAACCGCCGTTGAGGCTGTACCAGTCCAGGCGCGTGCCGGAATAGATGATCGGTGCGCCGGGCTTGGCGGCATCCAGCGTGCGCACGCTGGCACAGCCGCCGAGCTGGCTCAGCGTCGCCAGGAGTAGCAGCGCTCGGCCGATCATCTCAATCGTCGCTGACGATATGGTGCTCGCCCCAGCGCGGCAGCATGTCCTGCGGGATATTGAGCAGATTGAGGATGCGCGCAACCACGAAGTCGACCAGATCATCGATGGTCTGCGGCTGGTGATAGAAGCCCGGCGAGGCCGGCAGGATGGTCACCCCGAGGTTGGATAGCTTGAGCATGTTCTCAAGGTGAATGCTCGAATAAGGGGCCTCACGCGGTACCAGGATCAACTGGCGACGTTCCTTGAGCGCGACGTCGGCGGCACGCTCGATCAGGTTGTTGCAGGCGCCGGCGGCAATCGCCGAGAGCGTGCCGGTCGAGCATGGCACCACCACCATGGCGGTCGGTGCGCCGGAGCCGGAGGCCGGTGGCGCCATCCAGTCCTCCTTGGCGAACACGCGGATCTGCCCGGCGGCGGCACCGGTGTATTCCGAGAGGAACGCCTGCATGGCCTGCGGCTTGGCCGGCAGCACCACATCGGTCTCGGTGGCCATCACCAGCTGCGCGGCCTTGGAGATCAGGAAGTGCACTTCGCGGTCCTCCTGGATCAGGCAATCGAGCAGGCGCAGGCCGTACTGCGCGCCGGATGCGCCGGTCATGGCCAAGGTGATGCGTTCCGGTCCGTTCATACATTTGTTCCCTTGTAGCCGCTTGGTCGTGTTCGGGCGGGCTGAAGCGGAACGCCGCCCGGCCCACCCTACTTGCTGATGCGATCCGCGTGGAAATGCCTTTGGCGATTTCCACCCTACGCACGGTCATCGTAGGGTGAAAACCGCGAAGCGTTTTCCACCTTGAGCAATCAGCTCAACGCCTCAGCCAATTTGCCGTGCAACCCACCGAAACCGCCATTACTCATCACCACCACCTGGGTGCCCGGCACGGCGTCAGCTTTCACCTTGGCGATGATCGCCTCCAGCGAATCGCAAACGGTGGTCGGCACCGGCGAGCCGGCGACGGTTGCGGCCAGATCCCAGCCAAGATTGGCGGGTGCGTACCAGATCGCCTGGTTGGCCAGCGCCACGGATTCAGCCAGGCCCTCGCGGTGTGCGCCCAGCTTCATCGAGTTGGAGCGTGGCTCGATCACCGCGATGATCGGCGTATCGCCCACACGCTTGCGCAGGCCGTCGAGGGTGGTGGCGATGGCGGTCGGGTGGTGGGCGAAGTCGTCGTAGATGGTCACGCCGTTGACCTCGGCAACCTTTTCCATGCGTCGCTTGACGCTCAGGAACTCGCTCAGCGCCTCGGCGCCCTGCTTCGGCATCACACCCACATGCCGCGCCGCGGCGAGCGTCGCCAACGCGTTGTTGACGTTGTGCTGACCGGTCAGCTCCCATTCCACTACGCCCTGTACGACGCCCTCGAAGATCACCTCGAAGCGCGAACCGTCGGCAATGAGCAGCTTCGCCTGCCACTGGCCGCCGCCACCGGTGGTCTGCACAGGGGTCCAGCAGCCCATGCTGATGACGCGCTTGAGCGCACCTTCCGACTCGGGATGGATGATCAGTCCCTCGCCCGGCACCGTGCGTACCAGATGATGAAACTGCCGCTCGATAGCGGCGAGATCCGGAAAGATGTCCGCGTGATCGAATTCCAGGTTGTTCAGGATCGCGGTGCGCGGGCGGTAGTGGACGAACTTGCTGCGCTTGTCGAAGAAAGCACTGTCGTATTCGTCGGCCTCGACCACGAAGAACGGAGTACCACCGAGCCGTGCGGAGATACCGAAGTTCTGCGGCACGCCACCGATAAGAAAGCCCGGGCTCATGCCGGCATGTTCCAGAACCCAGGCCAACATGCTACTGGTGGTGGTCTTGCCATGGGTTCCGGCCGCCGCCAGCACCCAGCGCCCCTGCAGCACGTGGTCGGCCAGCCACTGCGGGCCGGAGACATAGGGCAGGCCCTTGTTCAGCACGTATTCCACCGCCGGGTTGCCGCGACTGAGGGCATTGCCGATCACCACCAGATCCGGCGCCGGCTCGAGCTGGCTCGGCTCGTAGCCCTGGGTCAGCTCGATGCCCTGGGCTTCGAGCTGGGTGCTCATCGGTGGATAGACGTTGGCGTCGGAGCCGGTGACGCGATGCCCGAGTTCCTTGGCCAGCACCGCGAGCGAACCCATGAAGGTGCCGCAGATGCCGAGAATGTGGATATGCATGGATGCCCTCAAAAGCGGTGAGACCCACTGAAAAACTGCGGCGCAGGTTAGCACAGCAGGTCCCGCCAGCCGACCAGGCGCCGTTAGTCGGACGCAGAGCCGAAACACGACCGACTAGTCACCTTCTTGAGCCAGATCATTTCGCCCTCAGGTCGAGATGCGATGCTGCGAAAACCTCATTCTAGACAATCGCAGGCATTCACCATGAGCAGCACCTTCTTCATACCCGCAGTAAACATGATGGGCGCCGGAAGCCTTGATGAAGCGATGGTCGCCATCGCTAACTACGGCTTTCGCAAAGCGCTGATCGTCACCGATGTCGGACTGGCACGAGCAGGCGTCGCCGAAAAGGTCGCCGCGCTGCTGGCTGCCGCGGATATCCAATCGGTCGTATTCGACGGCGCACAACCGAACCCAACCGTCGGCAACGTCGAGAAGGGCATGGCCCAGCTGCGCGACAGCGCCTGCGATTTCATCATTTCCCTCGGTGGCGGCTCGCCCCATGACTGCGCCAAGGGCATCGCCCTGTGCGCCACCAACGGCGGGAATATCGCCGACTACGAAGGCGTCGACCGCTCGGCCAAACCACAACTGCCGCTGGTGGCGATCAACACCACCGCCGGCACCGCCAGCGAGATGACTCGCTTCTGCATCATCACCGACGAAGCCCGCCACGTGAAAATGGCCATCGTCGACCGCAATGTCACGCCGCTGCTGTCGGTGAACGACCCGGCATTGATGGTCGCCATGCCCAAGGGGCTGACCGCCGCGACCGGCATGGACGCCCTCACCCACGCGATTGAAGCCTATGTCTCGACCGACGCCACGCCGATCACCGATGCCTGCGCGCTCAAGGCCATCGAACTGATCTCGGCAAACCTGCGTACCGCCGTCGAGAACGGCAGCGACATGCCCGCCCGCGAAGCCATGGCCTATGCACAGTTTCTCGCCGGGATGGCGTTCAACAACGCCTCGCTGGGCTACGTCCACGCCATGGCTCACCAGCTCGGCGGCTTCTACGATCTGCCGCACGGCGTCTGCAACGCCGTACTGCTGCCTCACGTGGAGAGCTACAACGCCAGCGTCTGCCCCGAACGCCTGCGCGACGTTGCAACCGCGATGGGCGTGGAGACCCGCGGACTTGACGCCGCGCAGGGTGCCGAAGCCGCACTCGTGGCAATCCGTACCCTGTCGCAGGCAATCGGCATTCCGGGCGGCCTGGCCGAGCTTGGCGCCAAGGCCGATGACATCCCGACGCTGGCCGCCAACGCCATGAACGATGCCTGCGGCCTGACCAACCCGCGCCGCGCCACGCAAGAGGAAATCGAAGCGATCTTCCATAGCGCCCTCTGACCCCCTGGGCCGGGGGCTTCTGCCCCGGCCCGACCGCGCGGCAGCGCTCGCTCTGCCGCCACGAAAGCGCCCCTGGCCACCGCGACAGCATTCAAGTCGTGATCTACGCTTTATGCAGCGAATCTCCATCCAAGAACAAACCGGAGCCCCCCCCATGATCTACGCCCCTCCCGGCACCGACGGTGCCCTCGTTACCCTCAAGACCCGCTACGGCAACTTCATCAATGGCGAGTTCGTCGAACCCGTCAACGGGCAGTATTTCACCAACCTGTCTCCGGTTAACGGACAGCCGATTGCCGAGTTTCCGCGCTCCGACGCCGCCGACATCGAGAAGGCGCTGGACGCCGCCCATGCCGCTGCCGATGCCTGGGGCAAGACCAGCGTGCAGGCGCGCTCGCTGATCCTGTTGCAGATCGCCGACCGTATCGAGCAGAACCTAGAGATGCTCGCCGTCACTGAAACCTGGGACAACGGCAAGGCGGTGCGGGAAACGCTGAACGCCGATATCCCGCTGGCGGCTGACCACTTCCGTTACTTCGCCGGCTGCATCCGCGCCCAGGAGGGCACCGCAGCCGAGATCGACGAGCACACCGCGGCCTATCACTTCCATGAGCCGCTGGGCGTGGTCGGGCAGATCATCCCGTGGAACTTCCCGATTCTGATGGCCGCCTGGAAACTCGCCCCGGCACTGGCGGCAGGCAACTGCGTGGTGCTGAAACCGGCCGAGCAGACCCCTCTAGGCATCGCAGTGCTGATGGAAGTCATCGGCGACTTGCTGCCCCCGGGCGTGCTCAACGTCGTGCAGGGCTACGGTCGTGAAGCCGGCGAGGCCCTGGCCTCGAGCAAGCGCATCGCCAAGATCGCCTTCACCGGCTCCACACCGGTGGGCTCGCACATCATGAAGCGCGCCGCCGAGGCCATCATCCCGAGCACCGTCGAGCTGGGCGGCAAGAGCCCGAACATCTACTTCGAAGACATCATGCAGGCCGAGCCGACCTTCATCGAGAAGGCCGCCGAAGGCCTGGTACTGGGCTTCTTCAACCAGGGCGAAGTGTGCACCTGCCCGTCGCGCGCGCTGGTGCAGGAGTCGATCTACGCACCCTTCATGGAAGCGGTGATGAAGAAGGTCGCGCAGATCAAGCGTGGCGACCCGCTGGACACCGAAACCATGGTCGGCGCCCAGGCCAGCCAGCAGCAGTTCGACAAGATCATGTCCTACCTGGAGATCGCCAAGGGCGAAGGCGCGGAGGTGCTCACTGGCGGCGCAGCGGAGAAGCTCGAAGGCTCTCTCGCCACCGGCTATTACATCCAGCCGACCCTGCTCAAGGGCACCAACCAGATGCGTGTGTTCCAGGAAGAGATCTTCGGCCCGGTGATCGGCGTCACCACCTTCAAGGATGAAGCCGAAGCCCTGGCTATCGCCAACGACACCGAGTACGGCCTCGGCGCTGGCGTATGGACCCGCGACATCAACCGCGCCTACCGCATGGGCCGGGCGATCAAGGCGGGCCGTGTCTGGACCAACTGCTACCACCTCTATCCGGCGCATGCCGCGTTCGGTGGCTACAAGAAGTCCGGCGTCGGTCGCGAAACCCACAAGATGATCCTCGACAGCTACCAGCAGACCAAGAACCTGCTGATCAGCTACGACATCAACCCGCTGGGCTTCTTCTGATAGATCAGCGCGGGTGGCACACGCCGCCCGCGCCTTGAACAAGACACCTGCCGGGCTCCGCCGTGGTGCTGCGGAGCACGCAAAAGGTGCGTTCCTGCCGAACTTGGCTGACAAAACACCGCTAATATCGCATTTCCGGCGTGGGGCATGACGCTTGCTAGGGAGAGACCTGCCAACCTATCCAAGAGGATTTCCCCATGGCCCTCGAACACAGCCGTTCAACGCCACCGCACCATGCAATCGATTTCGAAACCGTTGGCAGTAGCTATTTCCAGGAACGCGAACTGAAGAAAGGCGCCGCCGGCTGGGTGCTGCTGGTCGGGCTAGGCGTGGCCTACGTGATTTCCGGTGACTATGCCGGCTGGAACTTCGGCCTCGCCCAGGGCGGCTGGGGCGGGTTATTCATCGCCACGCTGCTGATGGCGACCATGTACCTGTGCATGTGCTTCTCACTGGCCGAACTGTCTTCGATGGTGCCCACCGCCGGCGGCGGCTACGGTTTTGCCCGCACCGCATTCGGCCCGCTCGGCGGCTTTCTCACCGGCACGGCCATCCTCATCGAATACGCCATTGCCCCGGCGGCCATCGCGGTATTCATCGGCGCCTACTGCGAGTCGCTGTTCGGCATCGGCGGCTGGGTGATCTATCTCGCGTTCTACATCGCCTTCATCGGCATCCATATCTTCGGCGTCGGCGAGGCGCTCAAGCTGATGTTCATCATCACGGCCGTCGCCGCGCTGGCCCTGGGCGTGTTCATCGTAGCGATGGTGCCGCACTTCTCGGTCGCCAATCTGCTCGACATCACACCGACCACCGCTGCCGGTGCCAGCAACTTCTTGCCCTACGGCTACGTCGGCATCTGGGCGGCGATTCCCTATGCCATCTGGTTCTTCCTCGCTGTGGAAGGTGTACCGCTGGCCGCCGAGGAAACCAAGAATCCGCAGCGCGATATGCCACGTGGCTTGATCGGCGCCATGCTGATACTGGTCGCCTTTGCTGGCCTGATCCTGCTGGTCGGCCCAGGCGGCGCCGGCTCCAGCACGCTGGTGGCATCCGGCAACCCGCTGGTGGAAGCACTGACCACCGCCTACGGTTCTTCGACCTGGATGAGCGGCTTCGTCAATCTGGTCGGCCTGGCCGGGCTGATCGCCAGCTTCTTCTCGATCATCTATGCCTATTCGCGGCAGATCTTCGCCCTGTCACGGGCCGGCTACCTGCCGCGCAAGCTGTCGCTGACCAACAGAAACAAGGCGCCGGTGCTGGCCCTGGTAATCCCCGGTGTGATCGGCTTCCTGCTGTCGCTGACCGGCCAGGGCGACCTGCTGATCCTCGTCGCGGTGTTCGGTGCCACCATCTCCTACGTCTTGATGATGGCCTCGCACATCGTCCTGCGCCTGCGCCGGCCGGACCTGCATCGCCCCTACAAGACACCCGGCGGCATCGTCACCTCGGGCGTGGCGCTGGTGCTGGCCTGCATAGCGGTCATCGCGGGCTTCCTGGTCGACCCGCGGGTGGTGATCGGCGCCGCGATCATCTACGGGATCTTCATCGCCTACTTTGCGATCTACAGTCGACACCATCTGGTGGCCGGCACGCCGGAAGAGGAGTTCGCGGCGATCGAGAAGGCCGAAGCATCGCTGCACTGAAGAAGGAGGCTGACATGGCGTACTCGCACAGCGTGGGCGGCACCACCTGGCGCTTCGACGACCTGCGCGAGGTGATGGCCAAGGCCAGCCCGGGGCGCTCCGGCGACCAGCTCGCCGGGGTCGCGGCCGACAGCGACGCCGAACGCGTGGCGGCGCAGATGTGCCTGGCCTCGGTGCCGCTCAAGCGCTTTCTCGAAGAAACACTGATTCCCTACGAAAGCGATGAAGTCACTCGGCTGATCATCGACAGCCATGACGCCGCTGCCTTCGCCCCGGTCAGCCACCTGACCGTGGGCGATTTCCGCAACTGGCTGCTCGGCGAGGATGCCGACGAATCGTCCCTAAAGGCTCTGGCACCGGGCCTGACGCCAGAGATGGTCGCTGCGGTGTCGAAGATCATGCGCGTGCAGGACCTGATCCTGGTCGCGCAGAAAGTCCGCGTTGTCACCCGCTTTCGCAACACCATCGGCCTGGCCGGGCGCATGTCCACCCGGCTGCAGCCCAATCACCCGACCGACGACGGTGCCGGCATCGCTGCGAGCATCCTCGACGGCCTGCTCTACGGCAACGGCGACGCGGTGATCGGCATCAACCCGGCCACCGACAGCACCGCCGGCATCTGCGAGCTGCTGAAGATGCTCGACGCGGTGATCGGCCGCTACGAGATCCCGACCCAGGCCTGCATTCTCACCCACGTCACCACTTCCATCGAAGCGATCAACCGCGGTGCGCCGCTGGACCTGGTGTTCCAGTCCATCGCCGGCACCGAGGCGGCCAATGCCAGCTTCGGCATCAGCCTGGCGACGCTGCAGGAAGGCTACGAGGCCGGCCTGTCGCAGAAGCGCGGCACCCTCGGCGACAACCTCATGTATTTCGAGACCGGCCAGGGCAGCGCCCTTTCGGCCAACGCCCACCACGGCGTCGATCAGCAGACCTGCGAAGCCCGCGCCTACGCCGTCGCACGCCGCTACAAGCCGCTGCTGGTGAACACCGTGGTCGGCTTTATCGGCCCGGAGTACCTCTACAACGGCAAGCAGATCATCCGCGCCGGGCTGGAGGACCACTTCTGCGGCAAGCTGCTCGGCGTGCCCATGGGTTGCGACATCTGCTACACCAACCACGCCGAAGCCGACCAGGACGACATGGACATGCTGCTGACCCTGCTCGGCACGGCGGGCATCAACTTCATCATGGGCATCCCGGGCTCGGACGACGTGATGCTCAACTACCAGACCACCTCCTTCCACGACGCGCTCTACGTGCGCCAGGTGCTCGGCCTCAGGCCCGCGCCGGAATTCGAGGAGTGGCTGGCGAAGATGCAGATCCTCCGCCAGGACGGCAACCGCCTGCAGCTCGGCCGCGAGCTGCCCGAAGCCTTCCGCCGGGCGCTGGAGAACATGGCATGAAGCGGCTCTTGCTACCTCGGCCATGCTCAGGTGGAAAACGCTGCGCGCTTCTTCACGCGTCTGACCGTCACGCTCCGAGGTAGCCATGCCCGATCGAACTCCCGCGATAGAGAATCCCTGGCAGCACCTGCGCCAGCTGACCCCGGCACGCATCGCCCTTGGCCGGGCTGGTGTCAGCCTGCCCACCGACGCGCAGCTGGATTTCCAGTTCGCCCATGCCCAGGCGCGCGATGCCGTGCATCTGCCGCTGGACTGCGAAGCGCTGGCTGGCGAGCTGGAGGAACATGAACTTGGCTGCCTGCACCTGCGCAGCGCCGCTTCAGACCGACAGATCTATCTGCAGCGTCCCGACCTCGGTCGGCGCCTCGACGAAGCCAGCGCCGCAACGCTCGATGAGCATGCGGGCGACGGTTGCGATCTGGCGCTGGTGATCGCCGACGGCCTCTCCGCACTGGCGGTGCAGCGCCACGCCGCACCGATGGCCTTGAAGATCGCCGAGCAGTGTCAGGCCGAAGGCTGGGCGCTCGGGCCGATCACCCTGGTCGAACAGGGCCGCGTCGCGATTGCCGACGAAATCGGCCAGCGGCTGAAGGCGCGGATGATGGTCATTCTGCTCGGCGAACGCCCAGGCCTCAGTTCGCCGGACAGCCTGGGCCTGTACTTCACCTGGGCGCCGCAGGTCGGCCGTCACGATGCGCAGCGCAACTGCATTTCCAACATTCGCCCCGAGGGTCTGAGCTACAACCTGGCCGCGCACCGCCTGCTCTATCTGATGCGCGAAGCCAGCCGCCGGCAGCTCTCTGGCGTACAGCTCAAGGACGAGGCAGAAGTCCCGGCGCTGGAAGGTGAACCCCGCGCCGGCAACTTCCTGCTCGGCTGAGCCGGCTCAGGCCGGCTGCCAGGGCTCAAGCGTCTGGCTGTAGACCACCGTGCCGTCGATGTCGCGCAGACTCACGCCCAGCGCACCGCTCTGCGCGTCTATCTCCACCTCGCCGAAGAACTGGAAACCTGCCCGCGGCGAGCTGTTCGCGGTCGGCGGCGCCTTCTGGAACACCACCTCCGGGCCGAAGGTGCCATCCAGCGGGTTCGGTCCGAAGCTGCCGGCATTCAGCGGGCCGGCGACGAACTCCCAGAACGGCGCGAACTGCTGATAGGCCGCCCGATTCGGGTGGTAGTGATGCGCCGCGCAATAGTGCACATCGGCGGTTAGCCAGACGGTGTTGCGCACCCGCGCGCGCTGGATGAAGGTCAGCAGCTCGGCAATCTCCAGCTCGCGGCCAAGCGCTTCACCGTCATGGCCGTTGGCGATTGCCTCCCAGCGCGGACCGTCCGGTACGTGCAGGCCAATGGGCATGTCGGCGGCGATCACTTTCCAGGTCGCGCGCGAGGCTCGCAGCTCGCGCTTGAGCCAGCGCAGCTGCTCGCGGCCGAGAAACGCCGTGTCGGCGCCCTGCTCCGCCTGCAGGTTGTGGGTGTTCGGCCCGCGATAGCTGCGCATGTCCAGCACGAACACATCCAGCAGCGGCCCGTAGCTGACCTTGCGGTAGATGCGCCCCTGGGTGTCGCCGCGGGCCATGCGCATCGGCGCGTATTCGAGATAGGCCTGACGTGCGCGCTGCACCAGCGTATCGATGTCGCGCACCTGCTGATAGCGGTCATCCAGCTCCTTGCTCGGCGACCAGTTGTTCGTCACCTCGTGATCGTCCCACTGCCAGATCTGCGGCACCTCGGCATTGAAGGCCCGCAGGTTCTCGTCCAGCAGGTTGTAGCGGTAGTTGCCGCGAAACTCGCGCAGCGTCTCGGCGACCTTGCTCTTCTCTTCAGTGACCAGATTGCGCCAGACGCTGCCGTCCTCGGCGGTCACTTCGGCGGGGATCGGCCCGTCGGCATAGATCACGTCGCCGCTGTGCAAGAAGAAGTCCGGTCGGCGCATGCGCATGCTTTCGTAGATGCGCATGCCGCCGAAGTCCGGGTTGATGCCGTAGCCCTGGCCGCAGGTATCGCCACCCC
>Ga0222713_10001710_pt1 | contig 24271 bp, 39 predicted proteins | sample C33_649DmetaG_FD_165061 | JGI IMG/M metagenome (GOLD analysis project Ga0222713, IMG submission 165061) | Estuarine water microbial communities from San Francisco Bay, California, United States - C33_649D | ecosystem: Environmental > Aquatic > Marine > Unclassified | place: USA: California...
CGTGCTGGCGAATCCACTGGCGAGTACGAGAACCGTATCAATGAGATCGCCCTAGTCCAGGTCAAAGGTCAGGACTTCGCTGACTCTGTTTATCAGGTCCCAGATGGTGCATTTGCAGGCGCTCCTCTTGAGACAGAGAGTGAAACCGCATTCGCCAAGAAACAATTGGCTGAACAGCGTGGTGAGTTGGACACAGTAGAGCCACCTAAGCCAGAGAAAAAGAAACGCACCAAGCGTGTCAAGTTCCAGGAGGTTGCTAGTGAGACGACTACTACACAAGTACAGGAAACTAAGGCAGAGCCTAAAGCAGAGCCAGAAGGAAAAGTCCAGCAGAGCGGACAAGAACAGAATGTTGAGCAGCCTGTGGTTCAGGCACCGCAAGCTCAGCAAGCTAGTGCACCTACAGTTCAGAAGGTAACGCCGAAGCGTACTGAGTTTGGTCCAAGCCTTGAAGTTGCACGTGCAAACATCGAAGCTAGAAGGCGTACAGACCTTGGCTTCTCTGAGATTAAAGATCCAAATGAGATGGAGCCACGAGATCTCAAGCCACAGAAACAAGCTGAATTTACTGGTGAGAATCCAAACGCCAAAAAGCGTGGTGAGGTCGTAGAAAGACCGGAAGACTTCGTTGGTCCTACCAAGGATCGTTTGTATGAAGAGGGTGCTGAGAAGCAAGACCTAACAGCAAACATTCTTGAGAAGTATCCATTCTCAATGCGCCAGAGAATGATTGACCGCATCAGACCTATGAGTATTGATGAGGTTAGAAATCTCTGGAGCAAAGTCTCTGGCATGAAGTCTCTCACTACCAAGTTTGAGCAAGCACCTAACCAGTTTGATGATGACACTGGTGGTGTGATGAGCAACCTTGCCCGCTCTGGATCTATGGGTTCAGACGCTATCTTTGAACTAGAAAACAAAGAACGCAGTGAAGCGGCTCGTCGTGCCCAGCTCGAGGAAGAAGTTCGCCAGTCAACCAGAGCAATGAATACTCGTGCCAAGGATGCGGCCAAGGGAATCACAGATCCTGAGTTGAAAGAGATTGCTGACACACAGCAACAGGAGATCACAGGTACAACCATTGACGGTTTCATCAACCCGCTAGGTACTGTTGGTGTCAAGCCTGAGTTCAATTCTGTAGCAGAAGTAACGATGGCTGAACAAGAAGCCATGGATACTCAGGTTGACCAGCAAGCCGTTGCCTTACAGATTGCTGACGCCGTAATCAAGGGTGAGATGACTCTTGGTGATGCCAAGAACGCTGCCCGCCAAGAAGGTGTTGGTACATACAACTTGGTCAATGCGCTTCGTCAGTTGGGTGTAGATCCAACTCCAGCCGAGATCAATCAGTCTGGCGCTATCGCTGCGAACACAACATTGAATGCTTACATCCGTGAGTCTGGATACTCTGAGTACCAGGCACGTGAGATGTGGTTGAAGTCATACGACAACTTGGTGAACAAGGATGCCGTTGAACTTACGAAGACTGAGCAAGATGCCTACGATAACTGGAAAGCAAATCGCACCAAGTACAAAGAGCGCTTGAGCGCATCCGTTAAGGATAACGCTCAGTACAGCGCTGGCACGTTGGAAGATACTTTCCCGAACGCACTATTCACACAGTTCAATCTGTCTGAGATGCGTAACCCTAACTCTATTGAAGAGCCAATGCGCTCTGTCATCAAGGATCTATTCGAAGATCCAGCAGCAGCTTGGTTGAGTGACGTAGCCACAGTGCTATCTCTTCGCCCAGACTTTGAGGCTCAAGTTGACGCCATCCTTACAAAGGAAGAGCAAGAGGCTTTCCAACAATATCGCACCGCAGAATTGCGTGAGGCATTCCGTAACGCAGAGATGATTGTGAAGTCACCTGCGTACAGCCAGCTTAACCAGCTGCGATTCCTTTCGCCTGAGATGTATGCCGAATACCAGGCAAAGATCCAGGTGGCGGAGCAACGCTCACTCGCTCAGATTTTGCATGAAGCAGCTGAGATGAATGACCGTGCCAAGGAAGCTATCGAAGCTGGTCTAACACCTGACAATTCTATTGACGCTCAGATGCGTGAGTACATGCTTCGTGATGAGCAGATGTCAAAGCCATTGGATGAGATGTCTGATGACGATGGCACCGCTCTTTACAAGCGTGGCAATTACTCAGGCGCAGTCTCAGCTCTAGCGGTACAAGAGCACCTAACAAACAAGTTCGCCAAGTGGGAAACAAAACCTGAGTACACAGTTGCCCAGAACCCCAATCAATTGCCGATTGATGTAAGAGCTCGCCTCACATCTCGTTTCGACAATGGCGCATTCAAGGGTGCACTAGATCCCAAAACGGGACACATCTACCTCTTCTCTGATTTCATGGAGAACGTGGCTGACGCTGAGTTCACTATGTTCCACGAACTCTACGGTCACTGGGGTATGCGTGCGTTCCTTGGTTCCAAGATGGATACATTCCTCGAGAACCAATACAAATTAAACAAAGAAGTACGTGAGACAGCTGACCGCCTTAGAAAAGAAGCAACTGAGATGGGTATGCCAATGGGCAAGCTCGAGTCAATCGATGAGGCAATCTCAGATATTGCTGCTTCTGGTGACACATCTTTGTTCCGCCAGATCGTCGGTAAGTTGACAGCCTGGTTGCGTGCAAACGGTTTCGACACAGTAGCCAAGTGGATGGACAAGTCAGGTGAATCTGAACTTGCCTACGTCCTGGCTGGTGCCCGCCGTTCAGCTCGTGGTCAAGGCATCTCACCTTTGGATGGCGCCCCATCTGATGTTCGCTATGCAGCCAATAACCTACCGGTTGAGGTGTTCGCTACCCGTGATGGCAAGCAAACAGGCTATGCCCGTATCAATCCAATCAATGGCTACTGGACTGTATTTGTTATCAACGACATTAATACAAATGACTACAGCGCCCAGACAGTTGAAGATTACATGGGTGTATTTGAGATCCTCAAAGGCGTGGGAACAGTTATCAAAGCCAAGGATCGTGCGACTCGAGTAAACGTAGATCCATCTGATTTCATTGATGTTCCAGATGCACGTGAGATCACTGGCTGGCGCAGACTTGCCCGCATCGCTCAGATCAAAGCACAGAACATGTACTTGCCGATCTTCGAGGTGGCTGAGTTCTTGAACCGTAACGGTCGTACAAACACAGTGATCGAAGACTTGAAGCGTTACGAAGGTAAGACTAAGTACTTCGTCGATGCATTCGAGAACAAGTTCCAGGTACCTATCCAGCGTCTATTGAAGACTCTTGGCGACAAGGGTGCCAGCCAAGAAACAATCGATTTGTACTTGCTTGCCCGCCACGCTGAAGAGCGTAACAAGGTGATCAAGAACATCAATCCAAAGAACAATGCTGGATCAGGTATGAGCGCAAAGTCTCGTACATTGGCAGACGGCACAGTTGTTCCTGGCTACATCGATGTCCTCAGAGACTCAAGCAACGCTGAATACTCGGCAGAGCTCGAGCAACTAGGCGCATTGATTGACGAATTGAGTAAGGATAAGGTTGCCTACATGGTCAACACTGGTCTGATTACTCAGAAGCAAGCAGAAGCATTGAGCCAATACGATCACTACGTGAACCTTTCAGGCAACGAGAAGCTTGGCTTGGATAAGTTTGATGCGTCTGTTCTAGGTGGTCGTGCCTTTAACTTACGTGGAGCTGACGCTAAGCGTGCTCTAGGTCGTGGCACATTGCCGGTCGATATTCTCCAGAACACAATGAACTCTTACTTGTCCACGATTATCCGTGGTCAGAAGAACGTTCCTGTCCGTGCAATCTTGGATATGTTGGAAGCTAACCCTGATCCTAACTTCGCAGTCGTGGAGCAAGTGAAAGAGGTGAAGCGTCTCAACACAGAGAAGTTGCTAGCAGATAAGGACATCCTCAAGGTCATCGGTGATGCACCAACTGAGGTGTCAGGCAAGCAGTTCCTCGAGAGCCTAGCTTTCCGTGTGGAAGATGGTCAGATCACAGCTGACGAAGGCGCAACAGAAATCAGAGAGCGTATCCGTGAGGCAGAAGCCCGCCGTGATATTGACTCTGCTAAGGCTGATGCAGCTATCCGCCGTATCAATGATGAGGTGGTAATCGCCGGTCGTCTATCGCCTGATGGTTATGTGACGATGATGGAAGATCCTACGATCCAGAACGCTGACAACGTATTGGTTGCCAAGGTTGACGGCAAGCCAGTGCGTATGGTGTTTGGTGAGAAGGGTGCTGAATTCATCCAAGCGCTCAGCGGTATGTCCATGCAATCCAGATCTGACACGCTCAATGCGGTTGGTGCCTGGGGTCGTTTCTTCAGTCAGTTGGTTACCTCTTGGAACCCTGCCTGGGTACCAGTCAACGGTATTCGAGACTTCCAGACAGCCCTATCAAACATGGCGACTGACCCACGTGTTGGTGCCGGCCTTGCCAAAGAGATGGCGAAGGCATGGACTAGCTCCTACCGTACAGCTTTCCGTTATCAGGTAGCTGACCAAGCAAATAAAGCAGACGGTTGGTGGGGTAACTACCTTGCCTCACGTAGCGAGAAGCATCCTATCTCTGCAGCTGATGCAGCGATGTATGAGGAGTTCCGTGCCAGTGGTGCTGAAACATTCTTCTTGGATCGCAAAGGTCTAGAAGAAACAATCGAAACATTGAACCGCCACATGAATGGCCCAAGCGGTGTATTGGATTGGACAAAAGGAAAGATGGAAGGCGTAGGCGCCATGATGGAGTTGATGACTCTACCAATGGAAACTGCACCTCGCTTTGCTGTGTACAAGACTCTCCGTAACAACGGCTGGTCAGTCCAGGACGCTTCTGTTTACGCCAAAGAATTGACAGTGAACTTCAACTTGAAGGGATCTTCTCAGTGGATTCGTAGCTTGTTCGTGTTTGCCAACCCATCTATCCAGGGTACGTATCGCTTGTTCCAGGATTACAGCCGTGGTGAGAAGGGTATCGCCAAGCTTCTACCAAGCAACCGTTTCGCTACCGTCATGGGTGGCTGGATGATGCTAGGTATGTTGGGTAACTTCTTTGCCCGTGGTTTGGGTGGCGAAGACGACGAGCTCGAGGGTGTGGACAAGTTGGATCAGATCCCACATCACAAACGTTCTACATCTTTCATCATTGCACCTGACGTTCCAGGTATGGCAATGCCAGTGGGTTACGGTATCAACGTGTTCTTCACAATGGGTCACTACCTACCAGACATCTTTACTGGCAAGGCAAGCGCTGATCAAGTGGCAGGCAAAGTATTGAAGACAGCCTTCGATGCATTTGCCCCTATCGGATCTGGTGCTGAATCCAAGACCGTTGCGGGAACAATCATGAAGACTATTACTCCATCGATTGCCGTACCGATTGTTGAGTTGAGCATGAATGAGAATAGATTTGGCGCCCCAATCTTCAAGGAACAGTCTCCGTTCTCTGATGTGAAAGAGTCAAACGCTTACATGCACTTCGATTCTGCTAGCCCAATCTCACGTGCTTTGATGCATGGATTGAATACGGCTACTGGTGGTACTCGATACAAGTCAGGCTTGATTGATGTGAACCCAGCGGCTGTGGATGCTTTGATTGGTTCATACCTACCAGGTTTGATCAACGAAGCCTACAAGGGTGCCGGTCTAGCAGTTCGTGTAGCTCAAGGTGAGGACACCAAGCGTGCGCCAATTCCTCTAGTGGATCGATTGACTGCCCGTGTACCTGAGAGCTGGGATGCCGGTGCTATCCGTAGAGCTAAAGAAGTTGTCGATACTGCTTACAAAGAGATGACTGCGCCCGAGACTACAAAGGAGCGACGTCAAGAGATCCGTTCTCAGTACCCAGGAATTGGTGCAGCGAAGGCTGTGTTGGCTGGTACAGATCAGCAGATCAAGCAGATCCGTCAGCAACTACAGGCTTACGAGAGAGACCCTCGCAAGTCAGATGATCAGAAGGTTGAATTCAGAAACAAGATGAAGGAAGCTGAACGGAAGATCCAGGACAGGGCGGTTCAAGCTACCCTGAAAGCTGGATTCCGAAATGAGATCATCAACGACTAACTGAGGATTGCTCTCAGTCTGAACAGGAGATCAACCAGGGGCTTCGCCTTAACACGGCAAGTCCCTGACAACTCCACCCCTTCCTCGGCAGCTTTCTCAGCCTGAGCAAGAAGGTTATCCGCCTCTAATTGTTTGTAAGCAGAACGTAAGCCATCGTAGTGCATACGTGGTGTTGCAGACAAAGCCCTTTCAATCTTGGTGTAATAAGCCACCATGCCAATACTGTCGATCAGTTCCTTGCGGAGCGTCTCGACATCCAAATCATTGATGTACTGACGAGCCTCATGCTGTGCTTCTGTTGCGTACTGTCTTGCCTCATCGTAGATGTTCTCTACATCACTCATAGTTCCAATCCTCCTGGTTCCAAGTTTTTACGTATCTCTTCCCATTGTTTTCTGTGCGCCTCTTGATCAAACGGAGGTATGCCAGTTCTATTCTCTTCCTCTTGTATCTCTCGTAGTTCTTGGCACGGATCCCAATCTATATTCATTGCTCACTCCAATCGCTATAAAAATATCTGTAAACAGGTAACAACCCAAACAACCAAGTGCCTACTTGCTCTCGCTTAATCGTTCGGTGTTCAATGACTGGCTCATATCTATCAGCCACATATCGCATCCTCACAAATTCACTGTCTTCAATCCTGAGTATTGGTTTCATCCTTCACTCGCTTTTCTTAGTCTTATGAACAAGTAATGCAGGTATGCGAACGCTTTGTTTGAATGCCAAGAATGACAATCATCACAACAAGTCCAGCCGAGTTTGATTTTTTGCTTCATCTTCACCCCGCTACGTACGCCACCATGCCCGAGAAGTACAGGGCAACGGCAACAATCTCAACTATGAACAGGGGTGCGTCTCGCTGAAGTAACCCAGCCACAGCCCACAATCCACTTCCAATAAAACTCAGGACGATGTTCAGTGGGTACACATTGAAGCTCGTTAAAGCAATACCCAGTAGACATAGACCTGTCCCGGTCCACTTCATCAAGACCATAGTGTGTCGTCTATCAAATACCAGTTGAGGCAAAAGAAGAGGGCGCCAGCACCTAGCTTCAGGATGGTGTCCCAGTCCATTGGCGGAAGCATCTGGTAGATCGTGTACCCGAGAAACGCAAGACTGCAGACAGCGAAGTAGGCTACGAACGTATACAAGAGGCTGATAAACCGCATCTCCATCCAGACAGGATCCTTACATCTACTCAAAGCTTTCACATCCCCTCCCCATCAACGATCTGTACCCAGCTTGGTACCGTTGGCACGTCCACAATCACGTCGCCACCCCTGTCATTCTTGGCATCAGAGAACCCTTTGAAGTACCCATCCACCAATGCCTGTCTTGCCACTGCTCGCTCAGCCTGGCTGAGTTCTAGTGGGTACTCATCCAACCACTTTGCTACGTCCATACCCTTCATCTCCTGTGCTAATTCTGTGCTAGTTCACAGTGCTTTCTAGTGCTCTTCACTGGTCGATAGGTTGCGTGCCCTCGGTCAGTTTAGGTTTAAGTTACAAGCACTTACAGCATCTATTAGTAGCACTAACAAATATCAACTATCGCTTCGTAATCAGTAGGTCGGTGGTTCGAGTCCACTCAGCAGCACCAACCTAATCAATTACTTACGCCACTCTCAGTGGTACGACCTGGGATGCCTGTGCTGTATTCGTGCTAAAGGCCCGATCCAACGCACCGGCATGCTCGTACAGGTGGTCGATATTGAGGTGGCTGTACCGCATCACCATCCTCGAATCCTTCCATCCACCGAGCTCCTGAATCACCTCAAGAGGCGCTCCGTTCTGCCTGGACAAGCTAGCCCAGGTATGACGCAGATCGTGCCACCTGACGTTCTTCAAGCCCGCTTCCCTGAGTGCCAACCCCCACACCTTGGACGGGATCTCATACGCTTCAGATCCATCCGGTAGGGGGAAGACCAATGTCGGTGACTTCTCTGCCTGAGACCGCAGTACCTGCACTGCCATCTCGTTCAGAGGGATCCTCAGTAGCTCGCCATTCTTCATGCGAATACCGGGGATCGTCACTGACCTACTACCCAAGTCAACGTCCTCCCACTTCATCTCCATCACGTTGCCCCGACGAAGACCAGTTGCCACTGCGAACCGTGCCATTGCACCGTAGTGCTCAGGCAGTTTGTCCACTAGGCGCATGACCTCTTCTGGCTTCAGGTATCTCAACCTCTCCACTTCGCCAGGTAGGAATCGGTACAGGGGAGATGAAGCTTTGTCCCCAAACCAACGGTATTCATCGAACACCGCATTCACTACAGCTCGTAGGTAGGCGATCTTCCTGTTGACATCTGCAGGACTACGCTTACCACCACCACGCAACTTGGGTCTAGCTGCTTCAGCATCTCGAATCTTTGCCACCACATCGGGTGTCAGTTCATCTAGGTGCGCCAGCTTGCGTTTCTTGAACTCTTCAGTCCACCACTTTGAATGCGACTCGTACTGCTTGTAAGTCCTCAAACTGGAGTGCTCATCCAAGTAACGCTTGGTTGCCTCATCCCACGTTCTGCGTCGTAGTTCGCCAAGCTTCGTTTCTTTGAATGACTCGGCGTACTTCTCACTGAGGTATTGCTTTGCTAGCTTCTCATCGGCTGTGCCAGAGCTAACCCTGACTTGACGACCGCCTGCAGACCAACGACCCCAGATCACACCTCCACGATTAAACAGTTTCATATCAACTCCTGTTCAACCGAGGACACGCAACACAACTGTAGTATACAGCAACACAGATACATGTCAACACCCCTTATATCGACTATCAAATTTCCAGATATTTCAGGGTGAATTCGTCGGCTCGAGCCTCGTGCTGGATGTAACCCCTTGGATTACAAACAACCCTGGTGTCGCCAATCATGTAATCGAACTCGTTGTGCATGTGTCCGTGTACCCATAGGCTGATCCGGCTGTCCTCGATCATGTGATCCAGGCTGGAAGCGAATGCGCCATTCATCATCGTGTCGTTCTTGTACTGCTCGTGAATACTTTGAAAACTAGGTGCGTGATGCGTGATTACTACAATCTTTTTTCGTGGCGTTGCCTTGTAAATAGCCTCGATGAACTGCTTGTCTTTCATATGCTGTTCCACCGTGAACTCAGGCGTAAACCTGTGGGCGCCGGACTCACCCGTGTACTCACGCTTGATGGCACGGAAGTCAGTCATGCGGTTACCGATCATATGGAGCGTGTATGCATCCATCCCATTCATGTCAGTCCATAGGGTTGCGCCAATGAACGCCACCTCTCCGTTGGACCAGGTGCTTCTATTGAGAATGTGCACATTACCCAAGTGATTCAACGCCTCAATCAGATTGAACTCAGTGTGATTAAAAGTATTGGAGTAGTGCTCGTGATTCCCCATGACATATAGAACCGTAGGGAACTGGAACGACACACGCTTGAAGAAGTCTCGGTATCGATCTCCACGCTCAGTGCGTAGATGACGGGCAACACAGATGTCACCCGCAAGGATCAATACATCTGCGTCTTCTTCGTTCTTTAGATTGATGTCACCAAACTCCAGGTGAATATCACTAGCGATTGCTATCTTCATACGTGATCCCTAAACCATCTTGGTCTTCTAACGTCACCCTTTATAAGCGCCTCGACAAATCGTGCTGACTCTCGAGCAATGTCATCACCAAGTTCTTTTCTCCACTTGGCATAAAGCGCCTTCCTTTGCGTAAGCTTTCGAGCCAACACCCAACCTGTCTCAACACGCTGCTGAAATGCAATCTGTGTCTCCTTGATTTGTATCTGCCATAACTCTTCCTGACTCCTGGCTTGGTCTTCAAACAGATCAGCCATGCCGAGCCAACCTCATCGCCGCTTCATGGATCTTTCTTTCAAACCATCTGCGAACAATGTATCCACGTATCACTGACACTACTGTGTAGATCACACCTAACAATAAGTTTTCACCAACACTGATACTCCAACCGAAAAGGGGGAAGATCGTTAGGTTCATAAAGAAGTTGATCGAGAACCCAATGGCGATGTTGATGCACACCTCAATGAATGAACCCATGCGTGTCTGCCTTGGACTGAAGTCTGGTGTGACGTGAGGGATCTCTCTCATAAGAGTTCCTTCGGTGGGCGGTCATCACCCTCTGGATACGTCTTGCTATATAGCGTCAGCATGCGAAGGTTGCACATCACATGAGCCAGGTGCGGTAGTCCCGACTCGGGATCCACATCCTCACCACGTTGCCAAGCTGCTAGGTGGCGAAGCGCACAAGCCAACGGTACAGACCAAGCCATACCCTTTGCCCAGTTCCAAGCGGCGTACTTCTGCTTACCGTAACTCCAAACCCTTGCTTCATCCTCAAGCGTTGATAGCGGGATCAGACTGAAGTCTGGTTTACCCCCGTTGTATCTAGCGCCCGACCCTTTCTCTGACGAGTTAACGTCACCTATTCCATTAGTGGTTGTTTCCTTCAAGTCCATTACACCCTTCCTCTTTGATCTTATTTAGTTTTCTTATTTCATTTCTCAACTTCATGATCTCTTCATCCCGCTTATCCACCTTCTTAATCAAGCTGGTGATTGCGTGTTGATAAATCTGTTCTTGTTCTTCAGTCATAGTCTTTAAATCCTCCGATACCCAGCTCCCTCACCACCGCCCCAAAGTCATCAGCAAACGAATTGTCATCGTCTCCCTCATCCTCATCGAAGCGTCGTACCTTTTCCTCTTTGATTCTTTTCGGCGCAGGTTTCTTAGGAACTCTTGCGGGCTTAACTTTCTCTGCCACGGGTGCCTTGGGTTTCTCTTCCCGAAGTGGCCGACCTTTGTCAAGTACCTCAATCGTTGCAAACCGGTGATCGCACTGTGGACATAGCCTCTTGCGTCGGGTGTGCCCCTCAAAAGAAATCCTCGAGTCATACACTCCCGTCCTGGCATTGCACTTCGGACAAAGGATCATTCACCTTTGCCCTCCACCTGAGACTCAACCTGGTTGACCAGCGCTTGCATTGCATGCATGACCATCGCACCAGCCAGCTGAGCAGGGGTGCAGTCATCGTCATTGTCAGGAGTCTCTGGATCTGAATGCGCCTTCAACATGCACCCACCCAACTCATCATCTGTAATCGTTATCGTTACTACTGCCATGCGTTATCCCCTTATTGAACGGTTGCTTTTGTTATGTGGTTCTCTGCTTGTTCGAAAACATCCAGGATCACGTTGTTCATCTGAGCTAATGCAATCCCAATGTTGTCTTGGGGCATGTCGCCCATCTTCATTGCTAGCCCTGTCATGATCGAGAACGTCTTCAGCCATTCGCCAAGAGTGATCTCCGAATGATCCATTGAAAACTTCGCCCATGAATTGATGAAGTCTTCCATCAATATCTGGTTTTCTGATACTTCATCAGTCGGATGTGACATCTTCATTCCCCCTGTACTGCGTGCGGAGGTAAGCATCGATGTCCTCACGTTTGAATCTGTATGCACGACCGATCTTTGCAGCCGGAAGTGCACCCTGTTTAGCTAGACGACGAACAGTGAAGGTAGACAAACCAACGTAACTGGCTGTCTCCTGCACGTCCATCAAGTTATTGTGTTGCTCCATCAAATCTCCTGACCAAATTTAGTAATAAAACTCTTCATGAACTCGACTCGGATCTCTTCGTCAAGCTGATGTTTCGTGTAGCTCACATACGATTTGAGATCTGTGATCTCGTAGGCGCAGATGTAGCTGTCGAACCCAGTGTCTTCAATCACCGTTATCACTCTCCCAGAGGGGAGACGAAGCCGCTTCCCGATCAGGCTTGTATTGCTCGCAGAAGTTTGCGACTTCGCAGTACTCGGCGCATCGTCTATAGAGTCCAGGTCTCTCCTCAATAAACGTGCCGTCAGGGATTGTTGATCCAAGTTCTTCCTTCCTTTCCACTACTTTGATTGCACGCTTTCCGCCTTCCTTCTTCAGTGCGTAGGTGGTGCCCGTGTACCAACGCTCTTCATCCGTACATGTCGTAGGCATACCGGCTTCAGCGTTTTGATGAATACTGATACGACTTCTGATGTACTGATATGTTTCGTCAAGCGGCCACACCGGGATGTCAATTGTTGCCACCGGTTGCTTTGGATAGCCTTGCTTGTGTTTTGAATCTGCCTTACGCCAGTCACGAAGGATCGCAATGATGCGTAGCTTCTCAACTGTGTAACCGTTCTGATGAGCCAACCATCTGAGGACGTTGAGCTGGCGCTCCCAATCCTTCATGTCACTCATCATCACCTTGTATGTACTGGTGCACTTGTAGTCATCAAGCGTAGCGCCATGTAGATCCATGCGGTCGAACTGACCTGACAAAGACCAGCCATCCACGTCCGAATACAAACGCTCTTCAACTACATCTGACTTGTTGGCACGCTCGAGGATGGTGTGCACTGCCTGACCAAGCAAAGACCAGATCCGCTCAGTCACATCCTCAACGATTGACTCTTTGTATTCTTTCAGAAGGACACGGCGCTGAGGGGAATCGATCAGCTTAGTAACTGAGATGTCACCCCCACCTGTGTACGGATCGTTGCGAACCGCATCAACCAGTGCCTGGGGTAGATCGAATACGTTGGTTAAATTCATTTCATCCTTAGTTGTTGTTGTAACCAACAGGGGTAGTGACTCAAGCAAATCACCACACTTGTTGGCTTTGTCTCTCCAAATGTCACGCCGATGCAGATTCCCGTGGCGTTACAGGGTGGGACCTCAAAGAGGTAGGAACTTAATCCCCACTAGTAATAGAACTTGCCGGGTCAGTGGAGTCACATCTGCAATATGAATGATGCCCCCGACAAGAGCTGATTCTTACCAATCGATAACGTCATCCGCCACGTTGAAGTCGTTCTTCGCAGGAGCAGAGCGTGGAGCTACCGCACCTGGTGCACCCGTGTCTTCCTCGAGACTGCCTGACAAATACTTCGTGCCCGCCTTAGACGTGCGCTCCCATAGACCGCCACGGAACTTCTGTCCGTCAGCCATCTCAACTACTACGTTGAACTGTGGAGCCTTCTCGTTCTGACTAGGCTTGGCTTTGAATACTGAAATGTTGTTGTACTGTTTCATGTGATACCCCTTCTTAATATTTATAAGTAATTGCTTTGATTGCCCACATCTGTGCGCCCTGTGCCTCTGTGATCGCAATGCTAAGTAAACGCTTTTGCTCTGCAGACATTGGCACCGTTGCTCTTGCTAGATCCAAATGGTCAATGATGTTTGCAAACGCCGCCTTCAAATGCGCTACCGCAGGATCACCTGACGGATTGAAATCAACGCCGCATGCCATACCGCCATAACTCAATGGTGCTTCACTCATTACGCTTCTTCCTTCACTGTTTTAGATTTGATTTTCTTTTGCAGATTGGTTGTCACCTCTGCGAGTCTTGCTTGTGGGATCTGATCGATGGTTGTCACGCCCAAGATTGAACAGATCTTTTCCTCACCCACACCAGCTTGAGTTGCTAGGTTGCGAACAACCGTCTGCTCATCTGATGTCAGAGTCTTCTCTTTCTTCGGTGCTAGTTGGTGCGTGGTCGCATCAGGATCTTCATCAACAGGAATTGCGAAGAGCTGGAACGCCATGTACTTGTAGGCGATAGAGAGAGCTTTGTTGGTTGCCTTGTCACCTGAGTCCATAGCCTCGCCAGGCACGGAGCAAACAACAGCGCTTCCGTCAATGGTGGATAGGATGGTGAAGTCAACCTGAACGGTCACATAGAACAGTGGATTGCCACGACTATTGACACGTTCTTGTACGTCACGGTTGATGACTCGAGGGATGATCACAATGTTGGCTTCAACAAGATGCTGAGCCATACGGTTCATCACATCATCAATGCCACGGAACTTGAAACCTTGCGATTCGTTCTTGCGATTCTTGGCGATACCGTTCTCAGCGAACTTAGCCATCACCTCTTGGATTCCCCGCAAGACATGCGGAGACACTGCTTCTGTACTCGTATTCGTCATTTACCCTCCATGGTTTTGTTGAGCGAGTATTAGCAGTATATATCATTTATCAGCAATTGCAATACTGTAGTGTAAAAAAAGATGTTAGTGTTTTCCCTAACTTATTTCGTGACTGGTGCGAACAAACAGATCACCCGGCCAGCGATCCGCAGTAAGCCAAAGGTATCCCTTGCAACACGTTGCTTCGTCTTGCCATTGGAGATGACCACCTCATCACCCATCGTTATGCGACGAGCAATCATCTTGTCAGCTTCTTGTAAGAGATAGATCCCATCGACTGGGTTCTTCTGCTTGGAGTCATCCAGTTCTTCTTGTGATAGGTCTCTGTTAGCCATATGAATATCACTGAGTAGTAGTAGCGGTGGTTATGAATATACGCAGACTTCAGGGATTTGCAAGATATATTTTTTTAACTTATACTCTATTCACGGTACGCATAATACCGTTGCGATTATCTCGGAGGGGTAGCCACTTAAAAACTGGCAAGACACTGGCGGGACATATCAAAGAGCTCAACCAGGGGATGTACGTGGAAGCATGAGCAGAGGTGGGGAAGACAGTGCCTCTTACGTTAACGACTGTCGGGTGCTAATGGACTCAGGGTGAAGCCATCAGCTGAACGCATCTTCTTCTTGAAGGATTAAGGGTAGGTGCGTTTGGATCTAGGGTGAAGCAAGTAACTGTATATAACTATAAACAATAACATTGCAGTAGAGAGAATGGGTGGGTAGTCGGTAGGATATTCCGGCGCTTACCTCAGCAGTAAGGAAGTTGTAAGAAAATAAATGTTGCGTTAGGGGTTACTACCTATTGCATCAGTATCCCTGACAAAGTATCATGGGTACTAATAACAAATAAACAAGGGTAATAGTACATGGCATCTTGGGCAGAACTCGGTATCAACGTTAGAGGCAAGACCGCTGGCGAGATCAAGACCGTATGCCCCAAGTGTTCTCACACCCGTACCAAACGTAAAGACCCATGTCTCAATGTGAACTTGGACAAAGGGTTATTCCATTGCCATCACTGTGCATGGGCGGGATCAATTTCAAAAGGGGACTACATGCGTCCAGTGGTTGTGGGCAAGAAGGAATATCGCAGACCTGAATTCAGATCTCAGATGTTGAGCGATGCAGTTCTAACCTGGTTGTCTGAGCGTGGCATCACACCTGAAGTCGCAGCTCGCAACCAATTATCAGTGGCAACGAAGTACTTCCCTCAGCTTGAAGCCGAGTCGAAATGTTTGGCGATGCCGTTCATCAAGGGTGGGGAGGTAGTCAATGTCAAGTACCGCACGAAGACCAAGTACTTCACGCAAGAGAGCGGGGCAGAGAAGACGTTCTACAAGTATGACGACATCGATCCGAAGTGCACGATCATCACTGAAGGTGAGTTCGATGCGCTTGCTCTGGAGGTTGCGGGTTTCAGGCACGCCATTTCGGTACCTGACGGTGCACCAACCGCAACTTCTAAAAGTTTTGATAACAAGTTCACGTATCTCGACCTCGAGGATCCGCATATTGAGCAAGTGGAGAAGTTCATCCTCGCAGTGGACGCTGATGCACCGGGGCGCAAGCTCGAGGAGGAGTTGGCTCGTCGCCTGGGAAAGGAACGTTGCTACCGGGTAGTGTGGCCTGAAGATTGTAAGGATGCCAACGATGTACTTCTAAAGCATGGCAAGGATGTGTTGGCTGAGGTGATCAACTACGCACAGCCCTATCCGATTGACGGCATCTTCGATCTCGACACCTTCGGTCACGACCTTGATTCCATCTATGAGCACGGGCTCCCGCCCGGTCTATCAACAGGTTGGACAAACCTCGATGAGTTCTACAAACCAATGGAAGGTCAATGGAGTCTGGTCACAGGTATCCCAGGCATGGGTAAATCTGAGTGGCTCGATGCATTGGCGATGAATCTGACACGTGAACACAGCTGGGTATTCGGTGTGTGCTCACCTGAGAATCAGCCGGTCACCTACCACGCAGCCAAGCTGATGGAGAAGTATGCCGGTATGAGATTGCACAAGATGGACAAGGCGATCTATGACGAGGCGAAGGAATGGGTCAACCACTTCTTCAAGTTCATCATGCCGGAAGACAGAACGCTCGAGTCAGTTCTCAGTAAGGCAAAGGTATTGGTCAAGCGTCATGGCATGAAGGGTCTCATCATCGATCCGTACAACGAGATCATTCACACCAACCGCAAGGAAGGTATCAGTGAGACTGAGTATGTGTCTGAGTTCCTGGCCCGCATCCGTGGGTTCGCACGTGAGATGGGTATTCACATCTGGTTGGTGGCGCATCCAACGAAACTGCAGAAGGACAACTCAGGTAAGTATCCAGTACCAACAGGCTATGACGTAGCTGGTTCAGCTCACTTCTTTAACAAGGCAGACAACATCGTAGTGGTGCACAGAGATAAGTCAGATCAGTTTGCATACTCAGAGATCCATGTGCAGAAGATCAGGTCACGTTGGCTTGGGCAACTAGGTCATACGTTCTTGGAGTGGGACAAACATTCGGGTAGGTTCGGTTTACCGCCCGGTCAAGGTGGAGGGTTTCTCAGATGAACACAATCATCACCGTGCTGGCGTTTATTGGTTTGCTTAATGTTATCGGACTTACTGTTTTTTTATTTATCTTGGCGATTGAAACTTGGGATTAATGATGGCTGGCGTCGTGAACAAAGAAGACTTCAAAGAAATCTATGACGTGATTGCACGGATGGATGTGGCAACGGTTGATCAGATTGCAAACGCAACGAGGTTCGCCAAGACCACGCTCAAGCACAAGCTGTCCTTCTATGTGAAGACAGGGCGCCTGTTCCGTGTGTCGAAGGGGATGTACTCCACCGTGCCACGTCAGATGGAGAAGCACTACAAGGGTGAGCGCAGTCGCCTGAAGAAAGCAAGGGAAGACTCAGCTCTAGTGGCTAACTGTTTCTTCAACATGGTGCGTGCTTGACGTTCAGATCTAAGAAGCTTCTCGATCTGGCAAGGGGTCAGGCGTGTGTGATGTGTGGTTGCGATGACGGAACGATCGTGTCAGCTCACAGCAATCTGCTCGAGCATGGCAAAGGGAAAGGGTTGAAGGCTCACGATGGAATGATCGCTTGGTTATGTATGAGATGTCATACCACCCTGGATCAAGGTACTCAGATGAGCAAGGCAGAGAGAAGGGAGTTCATTCTCGAGGCGATATGCAAGACCTACATGCAGATGTGGGACAAGGAATTTATCCAGGTGAGGGGGAAGTAAATGAGTGTGGCAGAAACATCATTGATGGCGTATGAGGAGCACATAGCTAGCGGGAAGGTTGGCGCCCAAGCGCAGTCAATCATCAACAGCATGAGAACAGAGCAGGACTATTCACGCAGAGAGCTAGCAAGGCTTACTGGTCTGGAGCTGTCATCTATTTGTGGAAGAGTTAACGAGCTTGTTGCTATTGGCAAGTTAGAAGAATGCGATAAGCGTAGGTGTGCGGTAACAGGTAAGACAATTAAACCAGTAAAAATAGCGGAGGCTCGATGAGTGTAGTCGTATGGGATGGCAAGACGTTGGCGGCAGATCGCCAGGTGAGCGACGGTTCAATGGTGAGAACAACCACCAAGATCCGTGCAATTAAAACGGGGAAGTTCAAGGGTCATCTGATCGGTGCGGTGGGAGCTACAGCCACAGCTAACCTGATGATGGACTGGTATGAGGCGGGCGGTAACCCCTCTCACTTTCCATACGAGTACGCCAAGAGTTCTGAGATGGGTGCCAGTCTGATTGTGATTACCCAGGACAAAGAGATCTGGAGGTTCGATCACTTGCCGGTGCCCATCATTATGGAAGACGACGAGTACGCAACAGGGTCAGGTAGAGACTTCGCTTATGGCGCCATGTCTATGGGTGCAGATGCAGTGCAAGCATGTGAGGTTGCATGTACGCACAGTACTGAGTGTGGTGTGGCTATCGATGCAATCGAATGGAGAAAAGTAAATGTTCGACAAAGACCTGCAGGCAAGGGTGACAAGGCTGGAGCTAAGAATGGACGTGCTCGAAAAGCAACTGCGCCTGCAAAGCGACCAGCTAAGTCAGCAGGAAAAGCAATTGCAATGGTTACGAAACTTGGTGGAGGTAGGGTTCGATGAGTGACATTGAAAGAATCATGCAGGAGTACAGGGATAGGGTGGGTGAGTACGCCAAGGCAAGAGCAAGGCGCACCTACATAGAAGAATTTAAGAAGTCGAAGCTAGCTCTGCTCATGCGACAGGCTGACCGAGATGGATTCAAGTCAGTTAACTCACAAGAGCGAGAGGCACAAGCATCAGATGAATACGTTGAATTATTGGGAGCACTTGAGACAGCAGTTGAGTCAGAAGAACGACTCAGATATGAACTCCGATCTCTCGAGATGCAAGCAGAAGTCTGGCGAACCCTCAGAGCCGACGAGAGATTTGAGAAGAAAGCCTATGGTGCATAACGATCCACGCCGTGTGCTCTCACCTGAGAAGGCTGGCTCATACCCAGCTTGCTTCAGCAGTGCATCACAGTACCGTGAGTGGATCTATCTGAACCGTCAGGCTAGTCAACCACGTGACCCAAGCTATTGCTTAGATTGCACACCTGAGTTTAAGGAACGAATGATGGGTGAGAACAGATGCTCACATCCAGAAACTCGTTTCGTTATCTGGGCTAGCCGAAGCAAAGAGCTGGAGGTTATCGGTGTATGCAACACAAGTCCTATGTGGAATAGGGTATCAGCAGGTATGACAATATTAAATTGGGGTGATGATGGGGAAGATCAACAGTCGAGCGAAGGGTAAGTCAGGTGAACGTGAACTCATAGGTGAGCTTAAGAAGCTGCTGCCATCTGAGATGACCTCTGAGCTTACGAGAAACCTAGACCAAACCAGGGATGGTGGACATGACATCTTGGGGCTGGATGGATGGGCACTCGAGGTAAAGCGATACGCTGAGGTGTTACCTGCAGATCTGGATAGGTTCTGGAAGCAAGCATGTGAGCAGGCAGCACGGAACGATGGAGCCCGGCCCGCCCTCTGTTTCCGTGAAGATCGTAGATCCTGGCGAACAGTGATTCATGTATCTGAGTTGGGATGGATGCCTACTCCAGAACGGAGTGACACATATGAGGAGACAGTTGAGATGTCGGTTGAGTTGTTTGCCAAGCTAGTGCAGATGCACTCTGAGTTGGAAAGAAAGGTAGGCTCAGATGTTTAAGTCACCTGACCAGGCGCTGGCATTCGCATTCCGTATGCGTCAAAGCTCAGTCATCTCACTACCCTCAGCTACATACATTGCACAGAAGACTGACAACCAACACACAGGGGATCGGTTAACTCAGTATGACTTGCATGCACAGGTAGGAATGATCTTCAGCTTCCTCTCGAGACGACCTGAGATGGAACAGGTCTATGCATTTTTCTTGCACGGAACGATGAGAGAACGAACACTTGCGGCTTCTTTAATAATTAAGCAGAACCGTAAGGTTCTCAATGGGTTTGGTTTAGATTGGAAACAGCTGAAGAAGGCAGTACTTGGGAGATCGGTGCGTGATGTAGTCGCTGTGTCAGGACTATCTCAGTACAAGGCATGGAAGTTTCGCCGGGAGTTGGCGTCTGTACTGGCACCATTGCAGAATAGCTTGATGGATGCGCTCTATGATTACTTACAGCAATCGAACACTGCAGTAGAGCAACATTAATTCGGAGAGATAATGGTTATGCAGTCCACTCGACTGCTTACCCTTCCTCCTTATCGGAGTTGACCCCTGAGCTAATAACCCAGGGGTCTTTTTTTACAAGTACCCCATGTGACCGGACGTGATCTTACCTAAGTAGCCATGTTGCTTGTCGAAGCAAACAATCTCACCTGACTGGTAGTGAATGCCAATGTAACCAGTGGTTGTCTTGGTGTCGCTGCATACCATCGAATCGTATGCCACAGCCACGAGGAGACTGACCGGACTGGGGTGCAACACCCGCATCAAGAGCCAGCTCAGACAGATGCCAGCTATCACATTGCATACTGCGAATAAGAGTAGGTGTTTTCTTATTAGACTTAACATAAGTTCCTTTCATAAAGTTCTCCATTATAAACGGGGTGTCTCCACCCCTTATCTCACACTGTGATAGCAGCCTGCTCTAGTTTCTTGCGAGCATCCACTAACTTCTTACTCATTGGGATCTGCTGCTTACGTTTGGTATAGGCACCACGCTTCTGCCCCTTATCCTTACGCACCTTGCGTATCTTAGGCATCTCAGGTGAGACAGGCTTGAACGCTGGGCGATCAGACTTAACCACCTTCTGCGGTGGCTTGGCTTCAGTCGTAGCTAGTTCCTTCTTGGTATACGGACGCTTACTGGTTACCCCAGTAGTCTTCTCGTACACAGAGATCATCATCTCTAGTTGACCAACGATGTCTCGATACTCCTTACGTGCTAGGTTCTCGATACGATTCAGTACTGCTTTCATTGCATTTGATTTACGCATTTTGTAGTTCCTTTAGTTTGTTAAAAAATAATTCAAGTTGATTTGTTTCCTCGAGCCAGTGCCACACGAAGAAACGGTTTGCATAACTACTACTCGCACGAGACGAGCGCACTGCTTCCTTGATACATCTCTCATAGTCATCGAGAGACATACGCAAGAACTCTTCCATACGACCGTTGGCTTTGGCGTACAACCCAACCGCATCGTCATTGATTACTTGCAGACTGAATGCACCTCTGAAAGTGCTCTGTCTGGTACCCCATGTCTCACCAAATTCACTGATGAGTTGCTCTAGCTTTCTATTAAATATGGACATACTTGCTCTCCTTAATTGGTGTGATCTCAGCAATCTCTAGTAGCTCAGGTTCGATCTGATCCCATGCAGTAAGCACGTCATCAGCTGCCTCTTCAGGTGAGAAGTTCACCATGTCAGAGATCTCCTGGGCAGTAGAGAACTCTTGGTCCTCATTGCCATACGTCTGATACAGGAAGTTCATTGCCATCATTGGGTTATCTTCAACCCACTTGAGTGCACCGTAGTAACCATCAATCGCTATTGCGTTGTAGCTACTGCGTATCACACGCTTGAGTGCCTCACCGCTGAGAAACTTTGGGAGCTTTCCCTTGGTGCTGTACTTCTTCTTAGCCTGAGTAGACTTCTTGCCTTTCTTCTTGCCAGTCGTAGTCGTCGGCGCAGAAATGCCAAGTGTTCCTTGACGTTCCTCTTCGTCGAAGCGATTCCACATTTCCCATGTCGGGCTCGAGCCATAGTAGGCTCCCCTCCCATAGGCCGTCGGCTCGTACTTTGGGCGTGTCATAAACCCATGTGCATACGGGTCAAAGGCATACGTGTTGGAGTACCAGACTGTAAGGTTCTCATTGGCTACATCCCAGAAGTCATAGCCAGATGTGCGGTTAATGATTGCTACCTCGCCCGCCTGATTCATCAAAGCAAACTTATTATTAGTGCCGATGTGGTCACCGATTAGCTTGATGAACGCTGGGTTGTTCATCATCTCAGGGTGAGCTTGAAGCAACGGCTTGAGATAGTCTTGTATGTAATGCCATGTGTCTGACATCTTAGGGTCAGCTGCATTACCTGTGCGTAGGATGCCGTTGTGTGCCATCCAGATACCAGGAACAACCTCGTATGGGTGGCAGTTAGCAATGTCGATCTCGCCGTGAGTCTTCATACGGAAGTGGATCACAGCTTCATGACATGCAACTTGGTCGAAGTACAGGTCTTCGATCTCGGCTAGTGTGCCGATACTCTTTACTACTTCTACGGTGTTGCCGTTCTTAACGATGGCACCGAAACCATCTGGGTTCTTTGCATAGAAGTCTGCTAGTTGACCAGATGTAAACACTGCGTCTTTCGGGTGATGAATAAGAATACACATGATTAAATTCCTTTTAAGTTATGTTGATTAAAGTTTTGTATGAACCCACTGATGCGGGATCTGATTGAACTGCAAGATAGATCTGATGGTTACGAACTCGTCTTCAGTTAGTGAAGTCCAAGTGTTCCCGTCGTTTGTATAGATTGCATACATTAAGCAGTCCTTCTTTCATTGTCAGTGTTAACGTCAAGCGATAGGTAGCTACGCAAGAACTTGGTATCGCCCCTCATCTCAGGACTCATGATGAACTTCTTGAATCCAATAGCATGGAAGTCGGTGAGTGCAGTGACACCTGGAGTACAGAAGGTGAGCACAGCATTAACAAACTCCAAAGCAGAAGCGATTGACTCATAGCGTAGAGAACCACGGAAGATACGGAACTCAATCGTCTGGTCGCCAGTTACATTCAAGGCTTCGTAACGATCACCGTTGTTCTTACCTAGGCTGGTGAACTTAGCCATTGAATGCTTGAACTTGGCGTATCCACCTGTGTCATACCGGCGGGCAATCGCTCGAATCAACGACTCATTACGGACATCATTGAGGAATGATTGGATGCGGTAGATCTGTGACTGAGTAACGTACTGTCTACCCACATGCACATGGAAACCACAGGCGCCACCTTCATGAGAACGTAAGCCACGCTTAGCCTCGTCGTTGTTCAGGAACGCAGCGAACTTGGCAAGATGTACATCCAAGCCAGCTGGTTGCGTCACAATCTCGAAGCCCTCTCCGATAGATCCATCTCTCTCGAAGAAGCAGTACTCACCTACGTTACCGCTTGGGTTGAGGATGTCATGAACCTTGCCGCATGCCTGGTCCTTGTTACCTGACCTGACCTGCACCTCGAGCTCACAACCAAAGGCACGGCGATGAGACCTGAACCAAGCTGAGTCAATGATGTTGAAACCCTTGGCCTTAGAGCTGTGATACCCATCGATCAAGCCAGCATGAGGTGACCAACTGACATCGTGATAGACCTGACGACGCTCATCAAAGATGATGGCTGGTTCACGGCGATCACCGTATTGCAAGCTATTGCTGTAGCTACGGTAAGCAACGTAGTACTCAGTCACGAACATACGATGGCTACCATCAGCTGCTGCAGTATGAGTAGACTCACGTTGAGTAGCGCACTGTTGGCATGCTGTCTCACGCCACGCATGGTTCTCTTGTGTGCCGTGGATAGTCCATGTATCACCGTTGCCAGACCAGTGACCGCAGTCAGCTAGGGTAAGGCGATGCTTTTGTGCTATCTCCATCAACCAATCCTTATCCTCGGCTGATTCAAACCCACCTAAGCTGTTGTTAAACAACGTGCCATCGATAGGTAGTTCATCACACCTGAACCGCTTGGTGTAATTGATCAGGAAGTTAAGACGATTCACTGTCTTAGGATGCGTGCGAGTGTGAAGATTCACCTCAGTTGTTAGGTCATTGAGGAATTCAAGACCCTTGGTGCTTGGATATGCAACAGCTAGCATATCGATTAGCCGAACCCACTTGTTAGTGTGGATCCGTGCGCCAGTAGATCTAGCTACTGACTTGAGTGAACGCTTGGTTAGTGCGGTAATAAAGCTACCCCGCAATTCACCAGCAACGAACACTCGCTTACGTGCATAGGAATAAAGTTCCATAGGATTCTCCTAAAGTTAAAAGAAAGAAAAGGCGACCGCCCCTTCCGAAGGATTAAGGGCGGGCGCCGGGGATAGGAAGCTTGGTAGATTTGCCAATGACGACTGGCTTTTTCGACCGCTTCTTACTTAAAAACCTAGTGTCCATCCATTGAAGGAAGTCACTGCCGAAGAACTGATCGACATCGTGACAGTCATCGTAATCAATGTCCCAGATACCATCGCCATTCTCATCCTCGACACGAACCAGGTAACCCTCTTGCGTATCCCAGTTCCAGTCTGAGTTCCAATTTGCCAGTGCCCTGATCACCTCCCTTTGTTGGGCTGGACTTGCGTCGAATCTTGTCAGACTAAATGCGCCACGCCAATTAAAGTTCGTTGTCATTTGTTGGCCTCCTTGATTGCGTTAACTACATGCCCATCCAATGTATCGACCCACTTCATGAGCTCCTCGAGATCCTCGTCGCCCATCTTGTGAGCGTCTGCTATCAATGAAGAGCCCTTGGCTAGGACATGTGCCGTCTGTTGTGCTACTGCATCGATGAGCTCATCGTCCTCATACTTGATATGAATCTGTGACATCAGACGCATAAGCTGGGAAGCACCCATCACAAACGCTAATAGGTTTCTAAAGTTCTCACCCTTAACGTTCTCGATAGTGTCCATTGATTCATCAACACGTTCTTGTAGTTGCTTA
>Ga0222713_10001712_pt1 | contig 24211 bp, 20 predicted proteins | sample C33_649DmetaG_FD_165061 | JGI IMG/M metagenome (GOLD analysis project Ga0222713, IMG submission 165061) | Estuarine water microbial communities from San Francisco Bay, California, United States - C33_649D | ecosystem: Environmental > Aquatic > Marine > Unclassified | place: USA: California...
ATAACGTGGCGCATATAACCTGCCAGCTACATTAAATAAACTTCCTTGGTAAAGTACCGGACTGTAATCTGTTTTTGCAGCTAAAAATGCATCTGAAATATCGGCATTTATGCCAAATGGTTTTTCGGGTCCTAAATAGGTAGTAGGATGAATAAAAAATACGTCAACAGCAGTGTCCCTCTCATAAGAAGCTTGTAAAGGAGCCGGCACGCTATCAGAAGGATCATGAATGGCAGGGTGGGCGGCCCAATAACTAAGATCACCGTAGTTGGGTCTAGCAGAGGCTTTATTAATATGGTAGTTGACCGCTAATTTTTGATAGCTATTGCTACAACTAGACAATAATAGTGCCAAGGTAATGACCACGAATAGGTTTGAGGGGGTATGTTTCATCATAGATAATACAAAATTAAACAATTCTGGGCTGCTTTACGGCAATAAGATTTATTAAAAAAGCGTTCATAGAGTATTCTAAATGCCTATTTATGTCTATACCAGTAGTAGATTTAGCAGACTTTTTAAGTGGGGACGCTGCTAAAAAAGCCTCTTTTGTAAAAGCACTTGGTGAAGCCTACGAAACAGTTGGTTTTGTGGCAGTAAAAAATCATGGAATTCCAGCTGATTTGATTACTGCACAATATGATCAGGTGCAGCAGTTTTTTTCGTTACCCCTAGAAAAAAAACTAACCTATCAGATTGATGGTTTAGCGGGTCAGCGCGGGTATACAAGTTTTGGAACTGAACACGCAAAAGGAAGTGAGTCACCCGATTTAAAAGAATTTTTTCAGTATGGACAAACGGTTGATGCTAATCATCCTTTAAAATGGGAATATCCAGACAATGTGGTTGTTGCAGAAATCCCTTCACTAAATAATACTTTACTTGAAGCTTACCGAAATTTTGAAAAAAGTGGAAAGGCATTGTTACAAGCCATTGCCATTTATTTAGAACTCGACGAACATTTTTTTGATGCGCACATAGAAGAAGGTAATTCCATTTTACGTTGCATTCATTATCCACCTATTACACAGGAGCCTAAATCTGCAATACGCGCAGAGCAACATGAAGACATTAATTTAATTACGTTGCTAGTTGGCGCTTCTGCAGATGGACTTCAGATTTTAACAAAAGGAGGTGATTGGGTAGGTGTTACTTCACTTCCAGAACAAATTGTTGTGAATGTTGGTGATATGCTACAAAGGCTTACCAATAATAAATTAAAAAGTACGACGCATAGAGTGGTTAATCCGCCCAAGGAGCACTGGCATACCAGTCGTTTTTCGATGCCATTTTTTTTGCATCCCAAAAGTGAAATGAGTTTAGCTTGTTTAGAAAGTTGCATTGATGCTGCGCATCCAAAAGCATACCCCGATGCATCCGCAGGTGAATATTTAGATGAAAGGCTTCGCGAAATTGGTTTAAAAAAATAAACTTGGCATTACTTCGTCACATACCATTTTTACGTGCTGTGGTTTGGCATAGCTTAACAGCTTTTGGAGGTCCGCAAGGCCATCTTGGTATGATGATGAAAACGTTTGTGCACCGCCGCAGAGATGTTACAGAAGCAGAATTATTGGAGTACAATGGTTTTTGTCAACTCTTACCCGGCGCTTCCTCTACGCAAACATTAGCACTTATAGGTTTTAAAAGGGGCGGCTATTTATTAGCCGTATTAACGCTTCTCATTTGGATAACACCTGCTTGTGCACTTATGGGTGGACTTTCATTTTTACTCAATTATTTTGACAATAACAATGAAGTAATTGGCGCGTTTAAATTTATTAGGCCTATGGCTATTGGGTTTATTGCCTATTCTGCACTAAAAATTTTACAGCTTGCTGTTCATAATACCATCACACGTGTGATAGTAGTGGTTGGCGCAGCTGCTACCTTTTTATTTTTTAAAACGCCTTGGGTATTTCCTGCCTTAATTGTAGCTGCGGGTATTGCAACAAATTTTAGTGACAAAAGAATTCCTGAAAAAGAAAAACCCGTTAAAAAAATAAAGTGGGTAAACTTGTTTTTATTTATTGCATGCTTTGCATTGGCAGGTTATTTATCGGAAACAGCTAGCCGCAATAATTGGGAAAATAGAAAAGCTTTTAACTTATTTGAACACAACTATCGTAACGGAAGTTTGGTATTTGGGGGTGGTGATGTACTCATGCCATTACTGTACGAGCAGTATGTAACAAGGCCGGCTTCTAAACGTGTTATCGATAACAAGCGCGATGTATTAAAAATGAATCAAGCCGACTTTTTAACGGGTTCTGGAATTGTTAGAGCGATACCAGGTCCTGTATTTTCAATTGCTGCATTTTCGGGTGGCATGACCATGCGTTCTGAAGGAACATTTGCACAAATGCTTGGCATTATTATTGGTGCTATTGGCATTTTTTTACCAAGTGCTTTTTTAGTGCTTTTCTTTTTTCCTGTGTGGAGTTATGTAAAGCGATATGTAGTTATTTTTAGATCTTTAGAAGGCATTAACGCCGCTGTTGCCGGGATACTTTTTGGTGCCACTGCCTATTTAATGAGAGACCATTTCTCTGATTCAGCAGCATCAAGTTATTTACTGATACAATGGCTAGTGGTTGTGGCCACTGTTTTATTACTTCGCATCAATAAAATACCCGCACCGCTTATTGTAGCTGCTACATTTATGCTAGGTTTATTGCTTCACTAAAAACAAGTTAAATTATACGGTCAAATGCGGTAATCTGCGCATACTGTTATAATATTACATTTAAAAGTGTTGCATTTGAAGCGAAGGCTACTCCCATTTATTATTGTTTTTTTCCTCTTAGTAGGTCAAATGCCCAAAGCCAACGCGCAGTATATTACCATCGCTGGAACTGTCTATGATATAAGCGCACGAAACCCCTTAGAAGCAGTAGCAGTCCGATCCACATCTGGAAGAGGCGGTGTTACAGATTCGTCAGGAAGGTATATTGTTACTGTATTAAAAACAGACTCTATTTGGTTTTCTATGATTGGTAAAAACACGATGAAATATCCTGTTGATACCATTTCTAATCTAGACAATTTTAATATTATGATTCACGTAAAGGCTACTGATTTGCCGGAAGTGAAAGTGCGTAATAATTATTACAGGTATGATTCTATTCAAAATAGAATAGACAATGCCAAAGCATTTAATTTTAAAAAGCCAGGTCTTGGTTTGACCACGAGTCCCAATTATAATCCTGGTGGACTAACCGTTGGTTTTGATTTAGAAGCCATCATTAATATGTTTAGGTTTAAGCGCAACCAGAACATGGAGTTTTTGCAAAAAAGACTCGTTGATCAGGAGCAAGAAAAATACGTCAACTTCAGATTTAGCAAAGCCTTTGTTCGTAAAATTACATTACTAAAATCACCGGAGTTAGATACGTTTATGGTTCGGTTTAGACCACCTTACGAACTCGTAACAAAAATGAATGATTTAGAATTCGGCTATTACATCGAAAAGCAACTTGAAATTTATAAGCGAACTAAAAATTCATATAGAGGTAGTTTGCGCAGAAGAGATGATTAATTATCTTTATCATCATGCGCCTTTTCATTACAGTTTTATTTTTCATGTCTTTTGTAGCAGTTTCTGCGCAAAACAAAACTGGTGTATGGTATGGTACCATTGTGTTTGAGCCCGATGGTGTTAGGGAAGTAGATTCCGAGCCTCGCATTCGAGTAGATGCTCAGGCCGGCCGCATCATCAATGTTCCGCCTGTTTATGCAGGTTCCATGTCTCTTTCAAAGTCGAGAACGTACACTAAAGCTAAACTAGAAATTATAGACACTGCTGGTCAAATGATGGCGGTGCTTACTACATTTAGTGCCGATCAAAAAAAATTAACTGCTTATTTATTTTATCTATCTGCTACGCCTACCGAGAAATATAATTACTACGCAAAAGCAGTTCGTTGTTTGATTAATGAAACAGAGCACACACCTAGTTTATTTGATCTCCACGGAAAATTTAATTTTACAGATACGAGTATCGTTTTTAGTGGTATTTGGGAGAGTCCTTTTGGGAAAAGCAGGTTAGGGAAATTTAGTTTTCAGCCAAGTATACAATCAGTCAATGTTAATCCGGAGCTACTTATTCAGTGGAATAATGTTGTAAAGGTGATACCGGCGGTAACTGACATTGAAAATTGGGCACCTTCAACGAGCAATTATGATACCATCCTTACCAAATCCTTTTATATCGACTTTTCCATTGCAGAAACAGGGGTCCTAGACAACGATACCTTGTCTGTATTACTAGATGGCCAGGTAATTGAAGAAAACCTCGTGCTCACCGATAAAAAACATGATTTCAGGGTCAATATTACATCCAAAGATTATCATCAGTTAACCATACGCACTAAAAGTGAGGGTTCCATTAAGGGAACAGGCTATCTTTTAAGTATTGCCACCAAAGAAAATGTATATAAATACAACCTCACCCAGTACAAGTACAATCAATCGGATTGGTTTTTTCAGAAGATAGGAGGTAGGGGCCGTTCTAACTAGGTTTTGCTTTATTTATTGGGCAAATAATTTATCTTTAAGGTTCTTAAAATGAATGCTTTGAAAAGATGTTCTCTACCCATAGTGCTCCTTTTAGCACTTGTAGCCTGTAAAGGTAAACCCGACGAAAAAAAACAAAAAGATGGTGGGCCTAAAGCCGCTATCGTAGATGTTATTATTGCCTCTAATAATAAAATCAATAAACAAATTGAAGTGAATGGTTCGGTCCTTCCAAATGAAATGACAACCATACAATCTGAAGTGAGTGGTCGCGTCACTTTTTTACAAATTCCAGAAGGAAGTACGGTTGCAGCAGGTACTGTTCTAGCACGTATCAATGATGCAGATTTAAAAGCATCTCAACAAAAAATAAATGTGCAATTAGATCTCGCACAAAAAAATGAAGTAAGACTCAAAAAGCTTTTGTCTATTGGTGGCATCAACCAAGCAGATTATGACGTTGTGCTTAATCAAGTAAATACATTAAAAGCGGATTTAGCCGTGCTGCAAGCCCAGCTTGATAAAACGGTTATTAAAGCCCCATTTGCTGGAACATTAGGACTTCGCATGATTAGTATGGGCGCCTATCTTACACCTGCTACTGTTATTACCACCATTCAACAGGTGAATCAACTAAAAATTGATTTTTCCGTTCCTGAATTTTATGCGCAAAAAATTAAAAAAGGCGCTGTGGTACATGTGCAATCTTCTGATAATAAATCAAAAGCAGATGCAGTTGTTATAGCGACAGAGCCACTTATCAATGCCACAACAAGAAACTTAAAAGTACGTGCCGTATTAAAAGGGCAGTCATTCAATTTAGGTGCATTTGTAAAAATATCTATCGATGCTACTGCGCCTGCTAATAGCATTTTAATTCCGTCTAATTGTATTATACCAGAATCCACTGTTAAAAAAGTAGTGGTTGTAAAAGATGGTATTGGACAGCTTGTTGAAGTGGAAACAGGCGAAAGAAACGAAGGCCTTGTGCAAATAGTAAAAGGCTTATCGGTAGGTGATAGTATTGCTGTGAGTGGTGTGTTGTTTGTAAAACCAAACGCACCGGTTAAAGTAAGAAGTGTAAAATTATTAAGTGACATTGCAACGCTAGACTAACTATGAATATTTCTGAACTAGCCCTCAAAAGACCCATACTTGCTACTGTGATGAACTTACTCATCATATTATTTGGCGTAGTTGGGTACAATTTTTTATCGGTTCGCGAATATCCAGCTATTGATCCACCTATTGTAAATGTGCGTACTTCATACGCTGGTGCTAATGCAGATATTATTGAAAGTCAAATCACAGAACCATTAGAGAAATCAATTAATGGTATTCCGGGTATTAAAACCATTAACTCTTCAAGTAATAATGGTTCAAGTAATATTAGTATTGAATTTGAAGTCAATCAAGATTTAGAAGCTGCCGCTAATGATGTAAGAGATAAAGTGAGTCAGGCAGCAAGAAATTTGCCACAAGATATTGATGCCCCTCCTGTGGTAAGCAAGTCTGATGCGAGTAGCGATTTTATTTTACTCATAGCCGTACAGAGTAAAACAAAAGGTTTAATGGAGCTAAGCGAATACGCGGAAAATGTATTACAGGAAAGATTCCAAACCATACCCGAGGTAAGCTCAGTAAGTATTTTTGGTCAAAAGCGACCCGCCATGCGCATTTGGATTGATCCCAATAAACTAAATGCGTTTAACCTTACCTATTCTGATTTTAGAACAGCACTCAATAGAGAAAATGTTGAAATTCCATCTGGTAAATTGTATGGTAACAAAACAGAATTAACGATTAGGGCGCTGGGTAAATTACAAACCGAAGATGATTTTAAAAATTTAATCATTGTAGAAAACCAGGCTGGTATCATTCGATTAAAAGATATTGCAAAAGTTGAAATTGGGCCAGAGCAAGAAGAGTATAGTTGGAAGCTAAATGGTGTCAACGGTGTTGGTGTTATTGTTTCTCCACAACCTGGCGCCAATTATATTAAAATTGCAGATGAGTTTTATAAGCGTGTAGAGGAGATTAAAAAAAATGAAAAAGGTGATTTTGAATTTACGCCATTAATTGACCAAACAAAAAATATTAGAAGAGCTATTAGAGAGGTAGAAGAGACGTTACTTATTTCTTTTACACTTGTGGTGCTCGTTATTTTCTTTTTCTTCAGAAACTGGCTGATTGCGATACGTCCCATTATTGATATTCCAATATCATTAATTGCGACATTTTTTATCATGTATATTTTTGGTTTCTCCATTAATGTGCTTACACTACTTGGTATTGTGCTTGCCACCGGACTGGTGGTGGATGATGGTATTGTAGTGACCGAAAATATATTTAGAAAACTAGAATTAGGTTTACCTATTAAAAGAGCTGCATTAGAAGGCAGTAAAGAAATATTTTTTGCCGTAATTTCAACCTCAATTACACTTGCAGTAGTGTTTTTACCAGTTATATTCTTACAAGGATTTGTAGGAAGTTTATTTAGAGAATTTGGTATTACAGTTGCCGCTGCTGTATTAATATCAGCCTTTGTTTCTTTAACCATTACCCCTGTATTAAATGTACTCTTAACTAAAAAAGGTGGAGGTCATGGTAAATTTTACGAGCAGACAGAGCCCTTTTTTAGAGGGATTGAAAATGGATATAAGCGTTTATTAGCTGCTTTTGTAAGGGTTAGATGGACCGCATGGGTTATAGTGGTGGCCTGTTTGGGAGCCATTTATTTTGTCGGAAAAAATTTACCATCTGAATTAGCACCACTAGAAGACAGAAGCAGCATTCGTTTTCAAATGACAGGACCTGAGGGCGCGTCGTTTAATTACATGAATGATGTAGCAAAAGGCCTTACCGATTATTTATCGGATTCTATTCCAGAAAAAGCATTTGTGTTTGCTTCTATTCCTGGATTTAGCGGTAATGGAGGTGTAAATGGCGGTACTGCACGAATTGCGCTCGTAGATCCTGAGGAGCGTAAAAGATCACAAAGTGATATTGTAAAAGCAGTGACCAAAAAATTATCTCAATTTAACAATGCAAGAATTTTTCCTGTTGAGGAGCAGACAATTTCTGTGGGCTTAGGTTCTCGTGGTGCTTTACCAATCCAGCTTATTTTACAAAATTTGGAGTTTGAAAAAATAAAATCAATTATTCCTAAATTTTTAGACGAAGCAAGAAAAGATAAAACTTTTCAAAACGTAGATGTGAATTTAAAGTTTAGTAAACCTGAACTTCAATTAACGATAGATAGAATAAAAGCTAAAGATTTAGGCTTATCTATTTCTGATGTTGCCGATGTGGTATCTAGCGCTTTTAGTGGTCGAAGACTGGCGTATTTTACCATGAAAGGCAAACAGTATGACGTTATTTCGCAAGTATCATTAAATGATCGACAAACCCCTAGTGATATTTTAAGTTTGTATGTGCGTAATAACCGTGGAGAAATGATTCCTCTCTCGGCAGTTGTAGACTTGAAAGAAAGCTCCAACCCGCCAACACTGTATCACTACAACCGTTTTAGATCCGCTACTATTAGTGCATCGCTTGCAGAAGGTAAAACTATTGGTGATGGTGTAAAAGCAATGGATGAAATATCCAAACGTTTATTAGATGAAAGTTTTCATACTGCCTACGGTGGGCCTTCTCGTGATTTTAAAGAGAGTTCTTCTAATACCACTTTTGCATTTTTATTGGCCGTTCTACTTATTTATTTGGTGTTGGCTGGTCAATTTGAAAGTTTCAAAGATCCATTTATTATCATGATTACTGTGCCACTAGCTATCGCAGGTGCACTTATTAGTTTATGGATGTTTGATCAAACACTTAATATATTTTCGCAAATTGGTATGATTATGCTCATTGGGCTTGTTACCAAAAATGGGATTTTAATTGTTGAATTTGCCAATAAAAAAAGGCTTGAAGGATTGGCTAAAAAAGAAGCTGTATTAGAAGCTGCTTCCCAACGTTTACGACCTATTTTAATGACCAGTTTGGCAACTGCACTTGGTGCGTTACCTATTGCACTTAGTTTAGGAGCAGCTGCAACGTCTCGAATGCCACTTGGTATTGTAATTGTTGGCGGTATTTTCTTCTCTTTGTTTTTAACCTTATTTGTGGTACCGGCCGTGTATATTTTTGTTTCCGGTAGGCACGTTAAAGCCGTGGAAGAAATCGCATAAAAAAAGTATGAGTAACGAAATTGCAGATATTAGAAAGGATTATAAGTTGGCATCACTAGAAGAAGCCGATGTTGCTGCAAATCCCATCGATCAATTTACTCGTTGGTGGAATGAAGCCGTGGCTTCACGAATTGATGAAGTAAATGCCATGACACTCGCTACTGCAAATGTTGCTGGTATTCCGGCCGCCCGAATCGTTTTATTAAAAGGATATAATCCAAATGGTTTTATTTTTTTTACCAATTATGAAAGTGATAAGGGTAAAAACATCGCGCAAAACCCGCACGCTGCACTTGTTTTTTTCTGGAAAGAATTAGAAAGACAAATTAGAATAGAAGGAACGGTAGAAAAAGTGAGTGCCGAAGAAAGTGATCGTTATTTTAATTCGCGACCAGCATCTAGTAGAATTGGTGCTTGGGCTTCACCACAAAGTGCTGTTATTGAAAATAGAATGGTGATTGAACAAAATGTAGAAAGGTATAGTTCCATTTTTGCCAATGATTCTATTGAAAGACCAGACCATTGGGGTGGCTATATTGTAAAACCTACAAGCATCGAATTTTGGCAAGGTAGATCGAGCCGTTTACACGACCGTATTAAATACACACTTGAAAATAGTGCCTATAATACGGCAACTGATACTAGAACAGATTTGAACTGGAAAATAGAACGCCTAGCTCCTTAAATGAGTACTATAATTATTTTCTTGCGATTACTTTTTCAGCAGCAGCTACAATAAATGGCGTATCCAATCCGTACTTTGTTAGAAGTTGTGTTGGGGTACCACTTTCTCCAAAAGTATCATTGGTTCCAATATATTCGATAGGAATTGGGCAGTGTTTAGCAGCAACCTGTGCAACGCTATCACCAAGTCCACCAATAATATTGTGCTCTTCTACGGTAACAGCACACTTTGTTTTTGAAATAGAACGAATAATTGCTTCTTCGTCAAGTGGCTTGATGGTATGGATATTAATTACTTCTACACTCAATCCTTTTTCTTCTAGTATACGACCAGCTTCAATCGCTTTCCAAACCATATGACCGCAAGCAAAAATACTTACGTCGGTACCTTCAGATAATTGTTGTGCTTTACCAATTACAAAATCACTGCCATCAACTGCTGTAAAGTTTGGCCATTTTGGACGACCAAATCTTAAATACACAGGCCCTTGATAAGCGGCAATAGCTTTGGTGGCTGCTTTGGTTTGGTTGAAATCGCAAGGAACAATTACGGTCATGCCTGGAAGCATTTTCATAAGTCCAATGTCTTCTAATATTTGGTGTGTTGCGCCATCTTCACCAAGGGTTAGCCCTGCGTGTGATGCACAAATTTTTACATTCTTACCACTATATGCAACACTTTGTCTGATTTGATCATACACTCTACCCGTACTAAAATTTGCAAAAGTTGTGGTGTACGGAATTTTACCTCCAATGGTCATTCCGGCAGCAATACCAATCATGTTGGCTTCCGCAATACCTACTTGTACAAAACGGTTTGGAAAATCTTTGATAAAGGGTCCTAGCTTTAAAGAACCTGCTAGATCCGCAGTAAGTACTACTACATTTTCATTTTCTTTTCCGATTTCGTGAATGCCTTCACCAAATCCACCACGTGTTTCTTTTTCGTTTTGTACTTGTATGTCTTGTAATTTCATAAGAAGTATTTTTTATCCTTCAAAAGTGCTGTAAAAATAAGGTGTCTTTGCTTCAAACTCTGCGGCACAAGTATCTACCATTTTGTAGACCCTTGTTATGCCTAATGCTTTTCTCTTTTCGTACACTTGTTCATCGGTGCAATCACCTTGTAAGATTTTAGAAATTTGTACATCACCAAAACCACATTTTTTGGCTTCCTTTAATAAGCTTTCAGGCAGTGTTTCTAATGTGTGTGTTGCAATTTCTTTTTCAAGGTTGCAAATTTGTAAAATTTGATTTAAAAACCATCTGTCAATACCCGTTGCTTGTGCAATAGACTTAACAGTAGAACCTGCCATAAGCGCATCTTTGATTCTAAAAATACGGTCCCACTTTGGTGTTTTAATATATTCAACAAGGTCTTCACTTTTCATGAGACTCTTACCGTAGTAGCCTAAACCAACCGCTTCATTTTCTAAACTCTGACAAGCTTTTTGAATCGCTTCTTTAAAGTTTCTTCCGATGGCCATTACTTCACCCACGCTCTTCATTTGTAAACCAAGTGTGTCATTGGCACCTTTAAATTTATCAAAGTTCCAACGCGGTACTTTTACAATAACATAGTCAAGTGCTGGTTCAAAATAAGCAGAAGTAGTTTGTGTAATCTGATTTTTTAATTCATCTAAACTATAACCAATCGCGAGCTTTGCTGCAATTTTAGCAATAGGATAACCGGTTGCTTTTGAGGCAAGTGCAGATGATCTACTCACACGTGGATTAATTTCAACAGCAATGAGTTCTTCGGTGGCAGGGTTAAGCGCAAATTGTACGTTACATCCACCAGAAAAATTACCAAGTGAACGCATCATCAAAATGGCTTTGTTGCGCATATCCTGGAATGCGGTATCACTTAGCGTCATAGCAGGTGCAACGGTAATAGAATCACCAGTATGTACACCCATCGGGTCTAAATTTTCTACGGTACAAATGATAACAACATTATCGTTTTGGTCACGTAATAATTCAAGTTCATATTCTTTCCATCCGAGTACTGCTTTTTCAACAAGTACTTCATGTATTGGAGATGCTTTTAAACCTTTTTCTAGCGCGGCATCTAAATCATCTTTCGAATGCACAAATCCACCACCGGTTCCGCCTAGTGTAAACGACGGTCTAATAACAAGGGGAAATCCAATTTCTTGTGCAAATTCTTTTCCTTCTAAAAAGCTGTTGGCTACACGGCTTGGCGCTACGGCTATTCCAATTTTTACCATCAGTTGTCTAAACTTTTCACGGTCTTCTGCGGTATCAATAGCTGCAACGTCTACACCAATCATGCGCACATTGTATTTGTTCCAAATGCCAATTTCGTCCGCTTCTTTACAAAGGTTTAAGGCCGTTTGACCACCCATGGTTGGAAGTACGGCGTCGATATCGTTTTCTTGTAAAATTTGCTCAATACTTTCGATCGTAAGCGGTAACAAGTAAACTTTATCTGCCATCATCGGGTCGGTCATGATGGTGGCTGGATTTGAATTGATCAAAATCACTTTGATCCCTTCTTCACGCAAGCTTCTAGCTGCTTGAGAACCAGAATAATCAAATTCGCAGGCCTGACCAATAATAATGGGACCAGAACCAACAATAAGTACCGATTTTAAGGAATTGTCTTTTGGCATAGGAACAAAAAAATAAATTGTGCAAATTTAATAAAGGGGGAGCAGAAGGGGGTATTTTTTTTGAACTAATTGGGGTTAATTTTATTATACAGGTGTTACCTCCTTATTTTTAATACACCAAAAAGCCAAATATGCTACAAGAAGGATCCAAAGCCCCCGCCTTTAAAGGCCTCGACCAAAACGGTAAAACCATTGCCCTATCTAGTTTTAAGGGCCAAAAACTAGTTTTATATTTCTACCCCCACGATATGACCCCTACTTGTACGGTGCAGGCCTGTAACCTAAGGGATAATTATAAAGTATTAGCCAAAAAGGGTTACCAAGTGCTGGGTGTGAGCTCCGACGACCAAAAAAGCCACCTCAAATTCATTGCCAAGCACGAATTACCCTTTTCGCTCATTGCCGACACCGACCTCGTCATTCATGAAAAATATGGGGTTTGGGCCGAAAAGAAGTTTATGGGCAAAACCTATATGGGTACTTTGCGCACCACTTTTTTAATTGATGAAAACGGTGTAATTGAAAAAATTATCACCAAGCCTGATTCTAAAAATCATGGTCAAGAAATTTTAGGCGCGCCTAAAAAGAAATAAAATCTATGAAAAAATTACTCGCCTTCATTTTTGTAGTTGCTCTTGTTCCTGCGGAAGCACAAAAAGTTAATAAAAAATTACAGCAGCAGTTAGAAATTATCACTGCTGGCTTTAAGGGTGATGTGGGTATTTATGTAAAAGACTTACACACTGGAAAAATGGCAAGCATCAATGCTGATAGTATTTTTCCAACGGCGAGTATGGTTAAAGTGCCCATACTTATAGGCATCATGGATAAATTGAATAAGGGCGAACTCAAATACCATCAGGAATTAACCTATAAAGATTCTTTGTTTTATGCAGGATCTGATTTACTTGCATCACTAAAACATAATGAAAAAGTAGAACTTAGCAAAGTAATCATGCTCATGCTTACAACAAGTGATAACACTGCAAGTTTATGGTTACAATCACTAGCCGGCACTGGAACAAGAATCAATCAAATCCTTGATAGCATTGGTTATACGGCAACAAGGGTCAATAGCAGAACCCCGGGTAGAGAAGCAGGTAGAGATAAGTTTGGTTGGGGACAGACATCGCCAAAAGAAATGGCTTCTTTGTTTGAAGCATTAGCCAATAGAAATTTAATGGACGCTTCTTCTTCAGAAAAAATACTTCGTTTGCTGGGTAGAAATTATTGGGATGAAGAAGCAATATCACAAATTCCACCCGATGTTTTTATAGCTAGTAAAAACGGCGCAGTAAATGCGAGCAGAAGTGAAGTGGTGTATGTTTCTGGAAAAAATGCCCGTTATGTTTTTTGTATTTGTACCAAAAATAATAAAGACACCAGTTGGGAATTAAACAATGAAGCTTGGGAACTTGCGCGAAAAGTTTCTAAATTATTATGGGAAACCTATAAATAATGGTGCGTTAAATGGGCGCAGTTTTTAACTAAACAAAACATAGGTTAGCCAGCTCATGCCATACGCGAGGGCCGTCATATACACCAGTTGAAACGCAGGCCATTTCCAAGACTTAGTTTCTCTTTTAACAACGGCGAGTGTACTCATACACTGCATGGCTAGTAAATAAAATATCATGAGTGAAAGGCCCGCTGCAAGGGTGTATACTTTGGTTCCATCCGGATGCTTAGCCGCAGCTAGCTTTTGTCTGAGTGAGCTGTCTTCACTGTCTTCTACGCTATACAAAGTGGCCATAGTGCCTACAAAAACCTCTCTGGCAGCAAAGGAAGTGATGAGGGCAATACCAATTTTCCAGTCGTAACCAAGTGGCTTAATAGCTGGCTCAATAGCTTTTCCTAAAATGCCTGCATAGGAGTGTTGTAATTTTTCGGCAGCGTATTGTTTTTGTAATGAATCTTTTTTTGTAGGCAACACTTGATGGAGTGCTTCATACTTTTTAGTAGTATTTGCTATTTGATTACCAGGCCCATAGCTACTTAAAAACCATAATAGTAAGCTAATAATCATAATTACTTTACCCGCATCTGTAACAAATATTTTAGCTTTTTCGATCATGGTAATACCTACGTTTTTCCAACGAGGCGCTCTGTACATGGGGAGCTCTAAAATAAAAAAGCTTTTTTCCTGCATCGTAATAAACCACTTTAAAACATAACTCACGAGCATCGCCATTACAATGCCTAGTAAGTAAAGGCCCATCATTACAAGCCCTTGTAAACTCAAAAATCCAAAGTAGTATTTGTTGTCTACAACAAGTGAAATTAGAATGGTAAAAACGGGTAATCGGGCACTACAACTCATGAGTGGCGTAACGAGTATCGTTAACAACCTTTCTTTTTTATTTTCAATATTTCGCGCACTCATAATGGCTGGTACGGCGCATGCAAAACCACTTACCATGGGCATTACACTTTTCCCATTCAGTCCCACTTTACGCATAAGCCTGTCACTTAAAAAACTAATGCGCGCCATGTAACCACTGTCTTCAAGCATGGTAATGAGCCCAAATAAAATCATGATTTGAGGCACAAATACTAAAATACCACTGAGTCCAGCTACTAGCCCATTCACGATTAAATTACTCCACCATACTTCTGGAAGCCACGCTGACAAAGAGCTTCCGCCTTTTGCAAAGGCCCACTCGATACTATCCATTGGAAAGCTTGCGAGCCAATACACACTTTGAAATAAAACAAATAATACAGCAAGTAAGATGACATAACCCCAAACTCGGTGTAATAAAATATTGTCTAACTTATCTGAAAAAATCTTTTTTTCTAGGGGCCCCGGCTCAACTACATATTTGCGCATGACGTCTCTGATTTGACTGTAGCGCTGTAAAATTTCTTCGGCTTGTGTTTTGGTTGCATTAAATTGATGTGCTGTAACGAGTTCATCAATTTCAGTATGTGTTTCTTTTGCTAACGGAAAACTTTCGTGATTGATTAAATAATGTATAGCACCATAATCACTTAGTGTAGGCACTATTTGATGAATTCCATCAATGGCAGCTGGGGCTAAGTTTTTAGTGTCAATAAATTTTTTATCAGAAGAACCGCTAGGTTTTATAGTTAATTGTTGTATTACTTTTTTTAATTCTGTAATGCCTTTGTTTTTTCGAGGGTTCACAGCTATAATGGGGATGCCTAATTCTTTTTCGAGCCCAGCAATATCTATTTTGATTCCCTTACTAGATGCAATATCATTCATGGTGAGTGCCATCACAACAGGAATTTGCAAATCGATAATCTGACTGCAAAAAAGTAAATTTCTTTTTAGGTTACTGGCATCTGCAACAAGCAGTACAGCGTCTGTTGTAACCGATTCGTCGGTTCCCATGAGTACTTTGTAAGCAACCCACTCATCGGCTCTTCTAGGGTACAAACTATAGGTGCCTGGGAGGTCAATGAGTGTAGTGTTGGTAGCATCTGGTAAACGAAGGGTGCCGGTTTTTTTATCTACGGTAACCCCGGGAAAATTGCCTACTTGTTGGTGCAGGCCCGTCAAAGCATTGAAAATGGAACTTTTTCCACTGTTGGGGTTACCCACTAAAGCAATATGGAGGTCTCTTTGGCTCAATTTTAAATCGATGGCCACAAAAGTACCCCCAAAGAAGAGAGGGTAGTTACGAGATTGGGAACAGAATCGCTTACTTTTGTATGTAATAAAGCAAGCAAAATGGGTAAAAAATGGTTTTGGGTACTATTATTGGTTCCCTTTTTAGGATTATCTCAAAGCAAACGAAAAATTAGAATTGAGGCAGAAAAGCAAAGAGCGGCACTCATTTTAAATTTAAAATCACATATAGGCTACTTGGCGAGTGATGCATTGGAAGGTAGAAGAACGGGAACAACTGGTGCAGATGCGGCAAAGGATTACTTGGTAAATCAATATACTCAAATGGGAATTGGTGCCAAAGGCACAAGCGGCTATCTTCAAAAATTTGAGATCAATGAAGGCTTGCAAATGGATCCAAGCACATACTTTACGGTGAATAATAATCAGTTAAAAATTGAAAAAGATTTTTTTCCATTAGCAACGAGTGCATCTGCACAGGTTACTGGTAAACCAGCTATGGCACTTCAAGAAAAAGCCCAGCCTTGGTTTAAAGACATCAAAGAAACCCTCGAAGAAAATAAATCCAATCCACACTTTGATGTAGAAGCATGGATTAAAAACGAAGTAACCACAGCTGCCGTAAAAGGCGCTACTGCTTTTATACTATACAATACAGGATCTATTGTTGACAATATTCAGTTTAATAAAAATGATAAATCTGCTGCATTTTCTATTCCAGTTATTTATTTGACACCATCAGGCCTACTTTATTTTACAGATCCATCCGCTACTTTGAATATTCAATTAAACGTTCAAATTGTAGAGAAAAAAAGAGCTGCAACAAATGTGGCAGCATACATTAATAATGGCGCAGCGAACACCGTTGTAATTGGTGCACATTATGATCACCTAGGTTACAATGAAGATAAAAATGCATTAGATACGGGCCATGTTATTCATAATGGTGCAGACGACAACGCTAGTGGTACGGCTGCTTTGCTTGAAATAGCAAGGTTACTACATCAAAAATCACCTACGCATAATAATTATTTATTCCTTCATTTTTCGGGCGAAGAATTGGGGCTTTTAGGAAGTAAATATTGGATAGAAAATCCGACATTAACCGGCCCCATAAATTATATGATTAACATGGATATGGTGGGTCGTTATGATACTTCTCATAAATTAACGGTGGGTGGTTATGGTACGTCTAGCAAATGGAGTCAAATTTGGAAAGCGGTATCAACACCACTTATTGTAAAATTTGATAGTACAGGTAGTGGCCCTAGTGATCACGCTAGTTTTTATAGAGCAGGTGTTCCGGTTCAATTTTTCTTTACAGGAAGTCATCCCGATTATCACAAAGCTTCAGATGATGCAGATAAAATAAATTACGAAGCAACTGCACAAATAGTCACCCTCGCCTATCAAATGATGGGTATCACAGACAGCTTACCCAAGCTTGATTTTATTAAAACAACAGAGCCTCAAATGGGCCGAAGTACTAAGTTTACGGTGAGTTTAGGCGTTATTCCGGACTACGGGTATAGTGGCACGGGTATGCGTATTGATGGTGTAAGTCCGGGTAAGCTTGCAGAAAAACTTGGGTTAAAAGCAGGTGATATATTACTACAACTAGGAGACTATAAATTTGTAGATGTGAATAGTTATATGCAAACGCTTAGCAAGTTTAAAAAAGGAGATCAAACAGAGCTACGTATAAAACGTGGCTCGGAAGAAAAAAATATTCCCGTTTCATTTTAATGGATGCAGTAAATTAATGCTATGAAACTCAAATTAAATATTGACGAACTCAATGAAGATTTTTTTGATGATACGCGTTTGTTAGGCATTATTGCGCCTATCAAAAGTCATCAATTTTGTTTGCAATTAAACAACCAATTGGGGCATCAGTTTAGACTGAATCCGGCAATCGAAATTCATCTCCGAAAAAAAGAGCGTAGTTATTATTTTAGTATTTATGAATCCAAAGAGCCCAATAGTTTTTTAGTGCATTATTTATACCATAACCATTGTGATGGTGAATATTTATTACCAGAGTTTAGACACATGGATTTTTTATGGCTTACAAAAGGTGATTTTGTAGATGATGAAAAATGCAACTGGATTAACCAAACGGTAAAAGCATTAAACGGTGTTCAAATGGTAGCAGAGCTTACTAATGAGCAAATTAAAAATAAAGGGAATATGGTTTTTTAGTAGTTAATTTTTTACCACTACTACTTTGTCATCCATTGCTTCTAATACGCCAATAGGTTCTATAAAATGGGCTAGACCATTTTTAGTAAATACTTCTTTGATCAACTCACCAGCACTCGGATCTACGGCAACTAGTAAGCCTCCGTTTGTTTGTGGATCTGGTAACATGCTAAATGCTTCCATTACATTAACACCCGGATCAAAACTTGTTTTTGTACTGTAACTATTCCAGTTTCGATACGTTGCATCTGGTACCATGCGCTGCGCTAAATATTTTTTAGCAGCCTCTATCATTTTAATTTTAGAATAAAAAATATGTGCACTAAGCCCACTGCCTTCTGCCATTTCTATCAAGTGTCCAAGTAGTCCAAACCCAGTGATATCAGTAAGTGCGTGTACTTCTGGAATGCCCCCAAGTATTTCACCAATTTTATTGAGTGTTGTTAACTGATTTATAAATGGCACTAGATCTTGTGCTTCTAATACGTCTCTTTTTTGTGCGGTTGCTAAAATGCCTACACCAATTGGTTTTGTTACAAAGAGTATATCACCTAGTTTTGCTGTGTTGTTTTTTTTGAGATTTGCAATAGGTGTAATACCGGTAACTGCTAATCCAAAAATAGGTTCGGTGCTATCGATACTATGCCCACCAGCGAGTGGAATGCCGGCCTCTGCACAAATGATTCGCGCACCCTCTAACACTTCTGCTGCAAGAGCTGCAGAAAGTGTATTAACAGGCCAACCCAGTATTGCAATAGCCATCAGCGGCTTACCGCCCATCGCATACACATCGCTAATAGCGTTGGCACTTGCAATTTTCCCAAATGATAGAGCATCATCAACAATAGGTGTAAAAAAATCGGTGGTGCTAATAATAGCTTGACCATTCCCCATATCATAAGCAGCTGCATCGTCTTTACTTCCGTAGCCAACGAGTAAATTTTTGTTTTCAATTTTTGGTAGCGATGAGGCTAAAATTGTTTCTAATACCGCTGGTGCAATTTTACATCCGCATCCTGCGCCATGAGAAAATTGTGTCAATTTTATAGTTGAAGACATGCTGTTTGTTTTTTATTTTATGCCAACCATTTTACAGCGCCAAGTGGCGCAGATTCTTTATTGCCGTTTTCGTGTTCAAATTCTAAATATCCATTTGGTAATACCCTGCAAATGGTCACTTTTTTAATTGCTTCGTTTATGGCAAGAGTTACAAGCGCCCCTTTTTTATAAAGCGCATTATTGTAAAGTGCAATGAGTGCATCAGGACCCTCGTTTACCAGAATATCCAAAGCATCTTGAATATGTTTGCATAATTCAACCGCTAGGTCTTTTACGAGGTAGGTTTTACCCGTTATTTGTTTGAGTGAAACTGCTTTGTTGAGATCGGTTCCAAAACTTGTTTGGTTGATATTAACGCCCATTCCTGCAATGCTCCACTGCCAAATAGCCCCCCTAAAGCTATTTTCTATTAAAATACCTGCTGCCTTTCTGTCACGCCAGTAAATGTCGTTGGGCCACTTAATGCGTGTTTCATCACCGGCATATTTACTAAAAAAGGTAAAAGTTCCAACAGCAATGAGCATACTAACAATAGATGGATCCGCTTCTGCACCACTAAAAACAAGCTTTTTGGGGTCCAAAACCACCGATAATAGTATGTTTTGCCCGCTTTCGGCCTCCCAAAGCTTTCCCATTTGTCCTTTTCCAGCCAATTGATGTTGAGCCAGAAAAGCAGCGCCATGCCCAGCCAAGTTTGTCTTAACTTGGTTCATGGCATAGATGTTGGTACTATCCAACTCAGTTAATTCTGTAAATGGTAAACCAATGGTTGTATTTAAGCCTACTGAAGCCAAAGAATTAGTATTTTTGACGAAGTTACAAGAGCTACGTCTAAATCAAATTATTAATCACTAAATAACTGTATTGTTGGAACCCCTTTCTGTATTAAGCAATCGACCAAAAAGTACGATTACCCGTTTAACCAAGAGCTCTAAAATTCTTAAAACCATCATCAATGCCATCTTCGACAAAAAAGGTGAGCACATTGTAAGTTTAGATTTACGTAAAATCGAAGAAGCTGCTGCTGATTTTTTTATTGTATGCCAAGCCTCTAGTACCACACAAGTGCGCGCCATTTGTGACCACATCGAAGACGAGGTAAAACAAGCATGCGGCGAAAATCCATATAAACACGAAGGAAGAAAAGCATTGCAGTGGGTGATCATTGATTATGTGAATGTAGTGGTGCACGTGATGCATCAGGAAGCTAGAGAATTTTATAAATTAGAAGAAATGTGGAGTGATGCGGTATCACAAATCCACGAATAATAGAAACTATATGTCAGAAGAGAAGCAACCAAAATTTAATTTTCAGGAGAAAGGAAAAGGCGGCAAGAAAGGTCCTAAATTCAATATCTATTGGATATATGGCGTTGTTATTGTTGGTTTATTAGTTTCTCAGGTCATGAATTTTTCGCCGGAGTTAAAAAAGACAACGGAGCAGGAGTTCAAACAACAAATGCTTTTAGCGGGCGATGTTACCAAACTTGATTTTGTAAAAAACAAAGATGAAGTGCAGGTATACATAAATGGGGATAGTCTTAAAAAAGAATTCTACGTTAAAAAATTTGGCGTCGTTTTGCCTAAAGAAAAAGTAAAGGGTGCACCATTATTTGTTTTTGAAGTTTTAGATTGGAAATCTTTTGATGAGAATCTTCAAAAATTTACAGAACAACATCAATTGCCAGAAGTTAAAAGAGATATTGTGAAAGCAGCTGATTGGATGGGTGGTGTGCTTCAATCAATTTTTACGCTCGTAATAATTGTAGTAGTATGGTTACTACTCATGCGTAAAATGGGCGGTGGTGCTGGTGGCCCTGGCGGTGGTGCTGGTGGTATTTTTAATATTGGAAAATCAAAAGCCACTTTATTTGATAAAGGTGCGAAAGTAAATATCAATTTTGGAGATGTTGCTGGACTTGACGAAGCAAAAGTGGAAGTGATGGAAATTGTGGACTTCTTAAAAAATCCAAAAAAATACACAGCGCTTGGCGGTAAAATTCCCAAAGGAGCTTTACTTGTAGGCCCTCCGGGTACGGGTAAAACCTTACTTGCGAAAGCAATGGCTGGTGAAGCGCAGGTTCCATTTTTTAGTTTAAGTGGTTCTGATTTTGTGGAGATGTTTGTTGGTGTGGGCGCAAGTCGTGTGCGTGATTTATTCAAGCAAGCAAGAGAAAAAGCACCTTGTATTATTTTTATTGATGAAATTGACGCGATAGGACGTGCACGTGGTAAAAATGCCATGATGAGTAATGACGAACGTGAAAATACCTTAAACCAACTATTAGTAGAAATGGATGGTTTTGGTGGTGACACGGGTATTATTATTTTAGCCGCAACCAATAGACCAGATGTATTAGACTCTGCACTTTTAAGACCGGGACGTTTTGATCGTCAAATTTCGATAGATAAACCAGACGTGAAAGGCAGAGAAGAAATATTTAAAGTGCACCTTGAACCTATCAAAATTTCTGAAGCACTTGATTTACATAAACTAGCAGAACAAACACCTGGATTTGCAGGTGCTGATATCGCAAACGTTTGTAATGAAGCTGCACTTATTGCTGCTAGAAAAGGAAAAGAATCTGTGGAGATGATTGATTTCCAAGACGCCATTGACCGTGTAATTGGTGGTCTTGAAAAGAAAAATAAAATTATAGCGCCGCATGAAAAATCTATTATCGCTTACCACGAAGCAGGTCACGCTGTTTGTGGTTGGTTTTTAGAGCACGCATATCCGCTTTTAAAAGTAACCATTGTACCACGTGGTACGGCTGCACTTGGTTATGCGCAGTATACACCAACCGAGCAGTATCTCTACAATACCGATCAGTTAATGGATCAAATTTGTATGACACTTGGTGGTAGAGCAGCAGAAGAAATATTCTTTGGAAAAATTTCTACAGGTGCTTCCAACGACTTGCAACAAATTACGCGTATCGCGTATAGTATGGTAACTGCATACGGTATGAATAGTAAAGTGGGTAACGTGAGTTACTACGATCCTTCTCAAGAAAATACTTTTACCAAACCATACAGTGAAGAAACGGGTAAAATTATTGACCACGAAGTGCGCGGTATTATTGAAGATGCATACCAACGCACACTTCAATTACTTCGAGATAAAAAAGAAGCGGTTGAAATTTTAGCCAAAGAATTACTCGCCAAAGAAGTGTTGCATAAATCAGATGTTGAAACACTTATTGGTAAAAGACCTTTTGAAGAAAAAAAGGTGGTAGAAGTTGACGCGGTTGACGATCAAAAACCAACAGAAGAATCTATTTAAATGTAGAAGGATGGCAAAAAGCGCTAGAGAAAATATTTTACAAAAGATAAAACAGGCACTGGCGAAGCCAGTGCCTGTGCCATTTTTGGCGGTTGATACGGTTTCCACAACATACCCAACCACCAAAGAAGACCTTTCGGTGTTGTTTGCCGAAAATTTTTCTGCGTTACAAGGTAAGTTTGCATTCTGTGCCAGTGAAAAAGAACTCGCTTCACAATTAAGCATGCTTTTTATTCAGCGTAATTGGAATCAAACCTATTGCAGGGAAAATGCACTCATTGAAATGCTAACCAAGGCAGGCTTTGGTGGTATGCAATCCGAAGATTTAGAATATTGTGATGCTGCTATCACAAGTTGCGATCATTTAATTGCAAGAACCGGAAGTATGATACTTTCTGCTGGGCAACAAAGTGGCAGAACGGTGAGTGTTTATGCACCCATTCATATATGTATCGCTTACACTGATCAAGTGGTGTATGATATTTCAGATGGTTTACAATCGATGACCAAGCATTATGGTAATCAGTTACCTTCACTTATAACGCTTGCTAGTGGTCCTAGTAGAACAGCTGATATTGAAAAAACACTCGTAGTAGGGGTGCATGGTCCCAAAGAAGTGTACTGTTTTTTAGTAGACAGAAATAATTAAAAACACATGACAGCTACCATTCATGGATCTTCTAGCCAAAAAATTTATTTGCTCTCCGATTTTCATCTGGGGGCACCTCATTCAGCTGCTAGCTTGGAGCGCGAAAAAAAGGTAGTTGCATTTTTACAATCTATAGAGGATAACGCAGCAGCTATTTTTATTGTAGGTGATATTTTTGATTTTTGGTTTGAGTACGATCATGTTGTCCCCAAAGGTTTTGTGCGCTTACTCGGACAAATTGCAAAACTCACCGATAAAGGTATTCCAGTGTATGTTTTTACAGGCAATCACGACCTTTGGATGCGTGATTATTTTGAAGAAGAACTGGGATGCAAAGTTTACCACGGACCACAAGTGTTTTTATTTAACAATAAAGCCTGTTACATTGCCCATGGCGATGGTTTAGGCCCAGGTGATGCTGGTTATAAGTTTATTAAAAAAATATTTACCAACCCAGTTTGCAAATGGTTGTTTAAATGGCTCCACCCCGATTTAGGCGTTGGCATTGCCAATTATTTTAGTCGTAAAAGTAGGGCCAAAACCGGCAATGCGGATGCACAGTTTTTAGGCGAAGAAAAGGAGTGGCTGATATGTTACAGCAAAGAAATATTACAAAAAGCGCATTATGATTATTTGATTTTTGGTCATCGTCATTTTCCACTCGATTTAACTATTGGGAACAGTCATTATATTAATTTAGGAGATTGGATTCAAAATTTTACCTACGCTAGTTTTGATGGAGAAAAAATGGAAATTGATAAATGGGAGCCCTCACATTAAAGTATATTTTTATGGAGCAACTATTAGAGCAAAAAATACTAGACAATACGGTAAGTGCCTATCTTATAGTTTTAGGCACTATACTCGTTACGCTTATTTTTAAACGACTCATTTCTAAATTTTTAGCGAGTAAGCTTTTTAAACTGATCACGAATAGTAAACACAATTTACCTAAGCAATCTTTTTTGGATCTCGTTGTGCAGCCACTTGGCACCTATTTATTATTGACAATCTCAATGATTGCGATTGATAAACTAAAGTTTCCGGGTGCATTTGAATTTACTGTATATAAAACCAATACCCGTCAAATTTTAGATGCCCTCATGAATGGGGCTTTGGTGGTGGTGTTTATTTGGCTTTGTCTTCGCGTCATAGATTTTATGGCCATGGTATTAGAAGAGCGCGCAAATGTAACCAAAGACCAGCAAGACAATCAGCTCATTATTTTCTTTAAAGACTTCTTTAAAGTGATCCTTATCATTATTGGAGTGTTGCTTGTGTTAAAGTTCTCTTTTAACAAAAATATAGGTAGCATCTTAACAGGATTAAGTTTGGTAGGAGCGGCTGTAGCCCTTGCTACGAGAGAAAGTATGGAAAATTTAATTGCTTCGTTTA
>Ga0222713_10001713_pt1 | contig 24209 bp, 33 predicted proteins | sample C33_649DmetaG_FD_165061 | JGI IMG/M metagenome (GOLD analysis project Ga0222713, IMG submission 165061) | Estuarine water microbial communities from San Francisco Bay, California, United States - C33_649D | ecosystem: Environmental > Aquatic > Marine > Unclassified | place: USA: California...
TCTGCGCGGCCGGCCTCGGCGGCCTGCTCGCTCGCGGCTGCGGCTGTGGCGCTGGCGTCGGCGTCGATGGCGCGTTGATCCACAAAGGCGACCGAGGCGTTCGTCTCGGTCACGAGTCCCGGCAGGGACGCGGCGAAGTTGTCAGCCTTAACCGCGAAGTCAGCCGGCGCGTCCGAACGAATCGGCGGCGTCGGGAGGGGTGTAATGATTGGCGCTGCCATTAGGTCAAGCCCTCAACAGTGATAGAGGCATCCGATACGGAAGGCCCGGATATGGATATCTGGAAGTCTCGGTAGTAGCCGAACAGGAACGTGCTCTCGTAGCCCTCGGCACCGATCCAGACGACCGGCTGAGCGCGAAGGCTGGCGAGCAGCCGCTGAACTCGCCCGATCTGTGGCGTCTCCACCACAACATCGAACTCAGCGCGCTTACTGAACGAGCGCTCAACCACAACCGAATTGCCGAAGGTGTCTGTTTCCTTACGGCTGTAGTCAGTGATGCCGACTCCAGATCCGTAGACGGCCACGCCAAGCTCTGCCTGGCGCCCCATGACGAGGTGCCCGACTGCTGCGGTATCGCTGGCGTTGTCGATTGTTACGGACAGGGCGGCGGTGCCGTAGGCTGGAAGGTCCAGCAACACGAAATCCGTCTGCCTGCCGATGGGGTTGAAGAACCACTCGTACCAGTCCGAAACCCCAGCATCGACCAGAGAGACGGATCGCTGATAAACGATGCCGTCAACTGGATCGGTAAGCGTGACCGTTGCCGACCGACCGAGCAGATTGAACAGCGCCACGGAGTTGATGACAGCACCCGGCTGCAGCTCTACCGCAATGCTGCCCGTTTGCTCCGTGAGCGAGCCCACCCGGTCATCGAACATCCGCCAGCGGTTGGTTGCGCCTAGGTCCAGCCACTTCGGCGGGTCGCTGGTGTCGGTCTCCGGGTTGGCGCCGGTATGGGCTACCAGCGCCTCGTAGTTGCGGTGGTTGTAAGTCACCTTGTCGCCCACCACGTAGGCCGTTGCCGCGCTCCATGCGGCATAGTCCGTTTCGGGCACGTTGCTACTCGTCAGAATGGCCGGCGTTACTTCCACCGGCTTGATTATCCTCATGCGGTTGCCCTCTCTTTAGGCAGGCCGTCGAAGTCCCAGCGCTCAAGGAACTCGACGCGCTTGGCCGTTTGCATCGTGTGTTTTGCGATAGATCGGAGTGCCGCGCTCTGCCCTTCGACGGTGCGTTGCAGGCTGGTTATTGCTGCAGTGGAATCTCCCCCACCCAGCATTGCCGCCGTCTGACTTGCGTTGTAGATGCGCGACGGGCCTGTTACCTCCAGTTCAGGACCGTTCTCGCCAACCAGTCGCAAGCCGCCGCTGTGGAAGCCGCCAGCCGCAAACCCCGGAATCTCGCCGTTGACCTTGGCGTCGCGCTCGATGGCTGCAATCAGATCGGCAACGCTCATGCCCGAACTGGCCTGACCCATCCAGTAGCTTTCGCCAGCCGCGTCAGCCGAGCGCCCAAGTGCCGCCCGATACGCCGCCTCAACCTGATCCTGTACGGACAGGCCGCCTTGGTTTTTCAGGTAGTCCGCAGCTGATCCTGCGCCGGGGTCATTGGCGTTTTTCGAGGCATCGTTAGCGATGGCTTTCGCCAGCTGGTCGTAGTCGAGATTCCCCGAGGCCAGTTGCTGCTGCCAGAACGCCTTGCCAGCGTCGTCCGTCTCGCGACCCAACACGCTCTTGTAAACCGAGTCGATCAACGCGGCGTTGTTGGCTGTGGTGTTCTTCGAGGCCAGGCCATCAGCCATACCGGACAAAGCCGCAACAACCGAAGCGTTCATAGCCGCAATGGCTGCCTCTACGGATTTCACGCTGTTGTCGATGCCGTTGAGCGCGTCGAGCTGCGCCTGGGCGAAGTCGAGTTCTGCATTAAGCTGCGCCGACTGCCTCTCAAGCTCCTTGAGCAACAACTGCTCAGCCGTCAGCTGCTTGCCGTTGACCTTCTCCAGTTCAGTAATCAGGTTGGCCGTGCGCCCCTGCTCCCGCTCGAATTGCTCGAGCGAGCCATACATGGCCGTGTCCATTTGCGAGGCGGTATCGAGCGCGTCCTGTAGCCCCTCGAACCCTGCCAGCGACTGACCCGACCGCGCCTGTACCAGCGCACTGTTGAGCGTCATGGTGGCCTGAGCGCGCAGCATCCGAACGGTCTCGTCCGATGTGCCGCGCAGCCGCTTGAGTGCCGCATCCAGCGAAGTGCTCACGCCGGTCAAGGCGCTGATATTCGACGCTGTAGCGCTCGCTGCCTGCTGGATCTCCTGTTGCTGGGCTGCGATTGACCGCTGAAGTGCGGCGTATGCAGTATCGACAGCGCCAAACAGTGCCGCATTTGCAGCCGCTGTTGCCTGCGCGGCCTGCTGTTCAACAATGCTGAAATACTGCGCGGCCTGACCAGACAGCGCCATCAGCGTGGCGAACATTTCCTGCCCGGCCTGGGTGGTCAGGTCGATATCCTCGACCATCGCCCGGTAGGCCTCGCGGGAACCAACCAGCTCCACGTCAGCAGACTCGAAAGCCCGCTTGATGGAATCTACCGTGTCCTCGATCTTTTCGGCCTCTGTGAAGAAGGCCGCGTAGTAGGTCTGCGAGTTTGTAGCCAGCGCATCCAGGCCACCCGATGCAGCGGCCAGCGACTCAGCCAGCTTGCCACCCGCTACAGTCATGTCGTACATCGACACGTCGAGATAGCGCAGAATCTCGTTGACGCCCTGGAGGTTGCCGACGAAAGCTTGCATCCCTGCTAGGTCGTAATCCAGGCCGGTGGCGAAGACACGATTCAGCTCAGCATTCATGGCCTCGGCAGTTTTGCCGAACCACTCGCTGATCGCCTCGCTGATCTCCTCCTCGGTTTTTCCGCTGGTACTGATCTTCTCGCGGGCGAGCTGTAGTCCGGCGAGCGATCCTTCCTCAACAGTCAGGCTCAACTGCTCGAAGACGGATGCAACGGTGTCTTCGGTCGCGTCAAATGCCGACTGGAACTGCGCGGCTGTCTCCTCATCCAGTGCCGAATACTTGTAACGACGCTTGGTTGAGCCGAACAGACCGCCATCTTTCTTCTGGTACTCGTAAGACTGCCCGAGGAAATCGCCGCCCTCGACGCCAAGAGCAAGGCCCGCACTCTTGGTCTGCCAATCGCCGCCGAAAATTTTAGATCCGCCGATAGAGCCGAGAATCCCGCCCAGCACCGCGCCAACGGCTGTACCGATGGGGCCGAAATAGCTGCCCATCGCCGCGCCGGCCTTGGCACCACCCCAGCCGCCAAGGCCGCCAGCAACGGCCCCCTTGGCGCCTGCGTTTTGGTAACCCATGTATGCGCCGGCAGCGGCACTGGCCCAGGGGGCGTAAGCGCCTGCGGTTGCCCCGGCATTCTGCTGGGCAACCCAGCTGGAATACTGAGCGCCGGTATAGCCGGCCTGAGACGCGCCGAGCGCTTGCGAGCCACCAGCCGCCCAGTTGGCGTAAGCCTGCCCGGTGTAGCCGGCGATGTTTGATCCGCTGCCGTATCCTAGCGCGCCGGATATTGAGTTGTAGGCTCCGGAGAACATATCCCCGTAGTAGCCGGTCACGCCGTTATAGGCGCCTGTCAGCCCCCCGTTCTGCCAGCCTGTGTAGGCAGCCTGCCCCCAGCCGGTAAGCGCGCTGTAGGCTGACTGGCCGTAGCTGGCAAGCTGGCCGTAGTTGATTCCGCCAGCCGAGCCGCCGCCCATCATGCTCACAGCCTGCCCTGCGCTGCCGCCAATCCCCATCGCCGCGCCGATCTGCATGATGATCGGCTTGGTAATGGCCATGTGAGCCAGCTCGGCCAACATCTGCTTGAAGGCGTCAGTGAGCGAGTCGCGGAACGAGCTGAACCCGTCCCCGATGTTGCGCCAGGCGTCAGCAAAGGCCGAATCAACGCGGTCTAGCGCGCCTTCGGTCCATTGCGCCCAGTCGGAAGTTGCGCGGGTGTTTTCTTCGTACTCATCTCCAAGCAACGCCAATGCGCGCCGGTACTCGTCCGCGCGCTCCGGGTATCGCTCCATGGCGTCGGTGAGCAGTTTCTGCTCGTCGGCATAGTCGCGGGTCGCCTTGCTGATCGGATCGAGGCGATCCATGACGGCCTGAACCTGATCATTGACGCGCTTGATGGCCTCGTCGGCCTTATTGGTATCCTCGTTGAACTTGTCCCAGATGGGTTTATTCAGGTCGGTGTAGAGCCCTTGGACGACCTTCTGGTATTGCTCGGTGGTGTATTTGTTCTTGCGCAGCGCTTCATCAGCGAGTTCGATGCCCTTTTCGTACTCGGCCTGGGCCTTGGCGGCCGGGTCGTATTTGGCAACCAGAGCGTCAAGTGACTTCAGCTTCTCATCGATCGCTTTCTTCTGGTCGTCTGCAGATTTCTTTGCAGCTGCACCGAGCTGGACGCTTGATTCTGAAACGGTACGATTTACCTCTACGGCCCGTTTGCCGGCATCGGCGTACTCGCCCGTCCAGAGCTTCTTGATTCGCTGCTCGGCCTGCGCGGTGGCGGCCTCGTTGTCTGCCGTAAACTGGTCGATGATCGAGCTGGCTTGCGAGAACTCCATGCTGGCCGCAGCAGAAGCCGCCGCTGCCAGGCCGCCAATGGCGCGCCCTAGGTTGGCAAAAGTCGTCGATAGGCCGATAGCCACCGTCGCAACGCCTTTCAGCACGACGCCAAGCGCATCGCCAATGACCGATGCGGCTTCGGAATCCTGGGCAAAGTCGATAAGCAAGCCATTCAACTCGCTCAGCGCTGGCAAGGCCTCGGTAGCAATCTGCGTGCCGAACCCGCCCGCCGCCATTTTTGCGGTGTCCATCTGGGCGTTGAACTGATCGAACTGCTTGAGCGTTTTCTCGCTCATGACCAGCCCTAGGCGCTCCGCTTCGTCAGCCATGGCCGAAAAGCCTGCTCCACCATCTCGAAGCAGCGGAATCAAGGCGGTGGTCTCGTCCGCCATGGATTCCATGTAGAAGGTCATCTCAGCCTGAGAGAGATTTGCTTTCTCCAGGCTGTTGTAAAACAGTTGCAGCGACTGGGGGCCAGAGAGCTTGCGGAACTGTTCGGCGGTGACTCCGATACGAGGCGCGATGTTCTCGAAGAAGTCTTTCATTTCGCCGCCGCCAGTGGTGAGGAAGTCACCCACGCGGTCGTTTACGTCTTTCAGAATATCAGCGAGCTTTTCCTGCTCGACGCCAACTGTTTTGGCGCCGACTGCATAACGCTGAAACTCGGTCGTCGAGGCATTCGCAACCTGAGACAGGTTCTGGATTTCCCGCGCCGAGTTCGCCGTGCTTACAACGAGCGCACCAAGGCCCGCAACACCTCCTGCGGCAGCCGCAGTGATGCCAGCCATAGCAGAGCCGATAGCCTTGCGCGATTGCTCAGCATTCAGCCCCATACGGGCAAACGCCTTATCGACCAGCCCCAGCTCTTTGTCGATCTTACTGGATGACCCAGAGACGGCGCGGTCAGCCGCAGCTAGCTCTTTCCTCAGCTGCATGGTGGTCGCCTCGATGCGCACGAGCAGGGTTGCGGCGTCTTGGGCCATTTCACTTTCCTCTGGGTATAAAAAAACCGCCCGGAGGCGGTTTATAGGTATTGGTTGATCTGTTGCTAAATAGCGTCGACGCAAGCTGACATGTGTTCTTTTGCTCCAGTTAAGCTCACCCGCATATACTCTGGCGCCCCTGACGGCCACTCAACTACCTTATATGTCAGGAACTTCCCTCCTGCGACAATTTGGCCAAACAGCTCACTATAGCCAGCCCCGTAGACTCTCCCTTCGCCGCTAACTGGCGGATTCTGGTCGACCCGAAACACCACATCGCGCCCCGGGTACGTGTCGCCTACCACCCCAAGCATTCCCTGCATGGCAGATATGGTTGTCTGCATGGCTCCAAGGACATTCGCTTGGTTGGCGAAATAGGCGCCAACAAGGATCGCAACTACAGCTAACAACTGAACCCCAACCGCAGCCCAGTAATTAGACTTAACAGTGGCGGCTTGCTTTGCAGCTTCCTCCGCCCCCTCAGCGGCCTTGGTCACTCGCTCCGCCAGCAGCTCATAGCGCTTGTCGCGCTCTGATTGTCCGGCAAGAAATCCGTCGATCTTCTCAGATACCAAAGCTATCCGGCCGTCCATCCGAGCTTCGATTGCCTCAAGCTTCGCGTCTAGCTCAGGGCGCGTTAGTGCATCACTCATTGGCGCCTCCTTTCCAGCGCGGGGTTTTGAATCAGTATGGGATTCGACCGCAGAACCGTCCACTTGATCTTCCACGCGCACCCACCCGGGCGGTGGGCCGAACTCTTCCATCCATTTAAGCTGGGACGCCCGGGCCTCTTCTATAGCCCTGTCAAATATTCTCTGTGCTTCTTCGAGAGGAAGCGCGCCTTCAGTGCGCTCCCTTGTATTAGCTAAGGCCTGCTTAGCCTCCTCATTAAGCGCTTTGGCCCTTTCGAGAAGGGCCTCCTTGCTTTCATCACCCTGCGGGTTATGTGGCCTTGCTTTTATCGCCATGTCCGTAGCGCCGCTAAAGAGATGCTGCACTTTACCAAGCATGATGCCGAGGCGCATTACTCATGCGCGCCTCACTTCGACCGCATCACCTCATTCACGGACTACTTCCCAGCACCGCGCAGCAGCGCCTTCATCTGCTCGGGCTTGCGTGCGTTGCCGTCGTCTTCCTTCTTGCCTTGCCCGAACGGGTTGGTGGCTTGCAGGAACTGAATCTTTGACTCATACGCGAGCAGGATCTCGGGTATCGGCGTCGACCACGCCACAGCGGGCGCCCATCCGAGCCAGCCGGTAGCCAGCCCGTAGAGATGGTCGACGTAGCTGCCGTCCTTTACTGCGCTGGTTTTGCCCGAGTCTTTTTTACGTTTCCCGACTCTTCCTCTGGCTTGGCGTCAGAGGGGTTGAGCAGCGCAACGACATAGGGCACGACCTGCGCCGTCACGTCAGCCACGCCAGCCGCGAAGACGGCTTCCGGCACTTCCTTTGCCTCTTTCGGGGAGAGGTTCGCACCTGCAACGATGATATGGCTCACCACATCCACACTCAGCGAGCCGAGGCCGTCGAGCGCCGGACGAAGGCCGCCGAAGCGCTGCTCAATTTTGCGGACTGCGGAGAGAGTAGGCTCCAGTTCAAACTCGAACTCGCCAACGGTTACAGTGGTCTTGCCGTACAGGGTCGTACTTGTCATGGGTCACTCCAGAATTCAGGGGTGCGCGGCCCGGTTGAGCCGCGCTAATCGGCTTAAACGGCCGGGATTTCCAGCACTTCGGTTCCGATAGCGATAGAGATGTTGGCCTTGACGATCTCGTCTGCCGAGCCAGCGGAGATGCGGCGGGACATGACCTTGCCGCTGAAGTAGAAAACGTCGCCGTCCTCGAAGGTGATCTTGAAGTTGTAATCAGTCGAGCCTTCGTCCTTCAGGGCGGTGTTGAGCGCGGTCTGGCCGGCATCACCGGAATCGAAGCCCACGGTCAGCTGGATATCGCCAGCGTCATAGGTGCCTTTGAACTTCCGAACGCGCCGGTTGGCCAGGGCGGTAAACGTGGCGGCGGAAACTTCGTCGCCGAATTCGCCGATCGACTCGACTTCGCCAACAGGAACGTAGGTGTCGAGGGCATAACTTGCGGCGTCAGTGGCGACGACCTTGGTGCCGATGCTGAAAACGGCGCCGGCTGCGGTATTTACGGGCATGGGTAGTCCTCCAAAGGACATTGGATGTAGCCGCAGTGCGGCAGGGTTTGGGGTTGGGTTACTGCTGGGTGATGACTCGAACGGTCACGGAACCCTGAAAGGTCACGCCGTCAGCGTCTCGGTTGGTGCTCATGCGCTCGATGCGGACCGATACGGCCCGGCCATCGCCGAGAATCAATGGGCGCTCATCGAGTGAGGCTTCAATCTCGGCATTGATGCGCTTCACTTCGGCCTGCCCTCGGTAGTTGCTCCAGACGGACAGGTAGATGAATCGGTTAGCGCGCTTGCGGCCGCTGATGACACTGGTATTGGTGGCCTGCTCGCTGTCAATCGTGACGTAGGGCGGTGCGGTGTCCATCGGTACAGCGTCATAGACGGGCACGCTGAGTTCGTCGCTTAGCCGGGCGTATAGCGCGGCCTGGAGCGGTATCGCTGGATCGGTCATTTGCCTAGCCTCACCGCGCAAACGATGGTGGCGATGACTATCTGGTCAGCAGCAAGCGTTCCGCCGACTCCAAAGCTCACGCTTTCTACGCCCGTAAGCTCTCGATCCCCCACCATAAAGCGAAGATTTTGAGTGGTGCACACCTCGCCTGGCTTGCCATCGGTATGAATAGCCATGATCTGCTTGTTATCCATCTGCACTCCTCGCCGCCTTGTCCAGAGTCGAAGCAATCGCCTCGCTCAATAACTTGCGGATCTCGTCTTTGTTCAGGTCGTAGCTGGGCCGAATGAACGGGTGCGCCGGCCTGGCTGGAATATCCGGCGCGTAGCCGAAGAAGTTCTCGCCGTCCGATTTGTTCTCGGGGTTCTTTCCGGCCTTGCCTTGCGTGCCCTTGGTGCCGTATTCGATGAAGCGCAGGAAGAAGAAACGGCGCGACTTCTTTTTGCCCCTGATACCAATCTGCGCGTCGAGGCCACTTTTCGAGACAAATGCCTCAAGTGCTGCCGCCGACTCGCCGGTATCTTTCGGGATCAGTTGCCGCTGTGTCTCTAGCACCAGATCAGCCGCTTTCTGCATCGCTGGGCGCAGATCCGACTCCATCTGGTTGCCGATGCGCCGAAGAACGCCGCGCAAGCGGAAATCCCCGCGAATAGATGATCGCCTAGCCATGCGCACTCCTACGGATTTGCCACGCTAGAACACAGCAACTGCATCATGTCGCGCTCGTTGCTCGGCAGGACCGCTTCTATCCGGTAAGTGATAGCGCCATTCACCAGCCGGCGCCCCGCCACGAAGTCAGCAGACGGACGCACTCGGATCTCCGCAGACACCACGGCAGTTAACTGCTGCGCCACATTCGAGACGCGACCCGTTGGCGTGGTGATCTCCGCCCATACCTGGCGAATCTCTGCCCAGCCTTCGATGCGGCCACCCATGCCATCTGGAATGCTTTGCTCCGATTGCAGGCTGCAGCGGTGCCTCAGCTTGCCGGCTCTCATACGCAGGCCCACCGATGCGGCAACCACAGGGATTTGGTGGCCAGGGGCATCTCCGAGACGGAGACACCTACAGCGACCGATTCACGGTTGGCGTACCAGTGACCGATCAGCAGGAGCGCGCCTTGCTCGATGGATTTGGTGATGAGCAGGTGGTTTTCCACCGTTTCGGGCAAGGTGGCTACCAGCTTTCGGTTGGTCCAGGCCTCGAACGCGCTGATCGCGGCGTCTGTGTACGCCTGGATCAGCGCATCTTCATCTACGCCATCAACGCGCAGATGGCTTTTTACTAACGCGAGGTCGATCATTTTTCGGTGCCTCCCCCGCCAATGTGGCTACTTTCAGGTGATCCACTGCGACGATTGCGCAGCGGTCGGAAACTTCTTGCTCCCCGGTTTCGATGCGCACGACACGATTGCCGTCTGGCGCGAACGGGAAGGCTTGGTGTACGAGTATCTTGGGCATTGCCTACCTCCGAGAAGGAGCGCCCGAAGGCGCCCCTGTCCGGTTACACGCTGAGCGTTAGCACCTTGACCGCCTGCGAGTCGGTCAACATGCCGCCGACGCGCTTGGTGGTGTAGAAGCCGACGTTCGGCTTGTTGGTGTAGGGATCGCGCAGCACGCGGGTGCCGATGCGGTCCACGATGGTGTAGGCCCGGCGGAAATCACCGAACGCGATGGCGTTCGCGTCTGCCGCTACTTCCGGCATGTCCTCGTTCTCGGTGATGCCGTAGCCGAGAATCTGCGACGGCTGGCCCGCTTCCAGGCCCGGACGCCAGAGGTAGTTGCCCTCGGAGTCCTTCATCAGGCGGATCTTGAACACGGTGGTGCCCGGCATCATCCAGCTTGCACCGTTGCGGAAGCCGCGACGCAGGGTGTAGACCATCTTGATCAGATCGTCAGCGGTGAAGTCACCCGCTACGCCGGAGTGAACCTTCTGCAGAGTGCCGAAGGCGCGTGCGGCGTCGCTTTCGGTGCTCATGGCGTAAGCCAGCAGACCCTTTGGCTTGTTCACGCCGTCGCCGGTCAGGAATGCCAGGCCTTCCTGCTCTGCGAACTCGCGGGCGACCTCTGCCGACAGCCAGCCTTCAGCGTCGAAGAACATATCGTCCAGGCTGGTCTGGGTGGCTTGCGGGTTGGCGTAGATCTCGCCCATGAAGGCGGAAATCTGCGCCAGGGTCGGCGTGCCAGTGGCCGGGCGCGCAGCGGTCTCGCCTACCCAGCCGGAACCAGCGCCGCCGAGGTTGACCAGGCGCTTGTAGTCAGGCGTGCTGACGGTGATCTGGTTGCAGATCGAACGCATGGGCGACTCGTCGCGCAGCAGTTCGATGATGGAGCGGTCCAGCTCTTCCGGCACCGCGTAACCGCCGTCGGCTTCGACAGTGGTTTGCAGGGCTTTCTGTTGGAGTTCGGCCAGGTTGTCGTCCTTGCCCTTGCGCACGAACTGCATGAAGGCATTCTTGTGCTCGGAAACGGACTTGCTGCCAGCAGCGCCAGGACGCTTGGCGTCGGCCAGCTCCTTTTCCAGGGCGGATTTCAGCTCGTCCAGCTCGGACAGCTTGCCGTTCAGGGTTTCGACCTGACCAGCCAGCTTGCCCTTCTCCGACTCCAGCGCCTCGACGCGCTTGTCGTTGGTGCTTTTGAATTCGTCAAACTTCTTGCCGAGGGCTTCGGCGACTTCTTGTACGTCTTTGATTTCAACGGCCATGTGGCCTCCTTAAATGCGAGAAATGAGGGTTTTCAGGGATTCAAGCGCGTCATCTGCCGCCGCCTCTCGCGGGGTGATTGCGCTATAGCCTTTAGCCATAAAGGCCTTGGCCTGTGAGCCGGAAAACCCAACCTCTCGAAGGGCCTTCTCGACCTTGCTCGGCGGCGGCGTTTCGCCACGTTCGAGCAGGGATTTCACGTTGGAAATGCGCGCTTCATCGTTCGCCGGAAAGGTGACTAGGGAGACTTCCCACAGGTCAATGTCCTTGAGGACGAAGGCGTCTTTCGCTTTGTCGTATTCGTAGTCGTTGAGGACGTAGCCGATGGACAGGCCGGATAGGCTGCCGGCCTTCATGTGCGCGTGGGCACGCTTGGCGAGCGGGTCATCGTCGATCAGCAGTCGGCCTTTGAGGTACAGGCCGGTTTCGTCTTCGCGCATCTCGGTATAGATGCCGATCGGCTCGCTCATGTTGTGCTGCCAGAGCAGCGCAGGCATGCGGCCCTTCTCTTTCCAGCCGGCCAGCGACTTCTGGAAGGCGCCGGGCACGATAATGTCCGAGTAAGAATCCTTGACTCCGAACACGGAGCCATAGCCTTCAAACTCGCCGGTATCGCTGACCGATTTGATGGTCAGCGGCATATCAAGGCGTTGCTTGGTCAGCATTTGCTGCCTCCGGGTCTGTCGTCATGTTCATTGGGGTCAGGTACACGTCGCCGCCGTCTCGCGGGTTTAGGTCTTCCAGCTCGCGGCAGTCGTTGGGGCTGAGGATCCCCCACTGAATACCCTTGCCGTAGCTCTCGTAGCGGCCTTTTAGGTCGCCGCGCAGCAGTGCGCCGGCATTGAATTTGGCGTAATGGTTGGCCCGGTCCTTGTCGTTCAGCAGTCCGACGCGAATGCGGTTCTCGATGCGCGTCAGATACGGCACCAGGGCGTAGTTCACGAAGGACAAGCCGAGGTTTTCCACGTTGTTGAACGTGGCTTTTTCCAGGCTTGCGACCAAATGCGGCGGGACGCGGAAAATCGCGCAGATCTCGTCACGCTGCATCTTGCGGGTTTCGAGGAACTGGCTGTCTTCGGCGTTGAGGCTGATCGGCTTCCAGTTCAGGCCCATTTCCAGAATCATCGGCTTGTAAGCGTTGGCAACACCCATGTGCTCGCCGTGGAACTGGGTTTTCAGCCGGTTGAACGCTTCATCTGTCAGCGCTTGATCTGTCGCCAGCACGCCAGATGTGACGGCGCCGTTGGTGAACAGCCGGCTGCCGTGTTCTTCGGTGCTCAACCCAAGCGCGATAGCCTGGCGGGCGTAAGCGATGGGGTTCAAGCCGTTGAGCCCGTCCAGCGTAAACAGGCGCACATGCCAGATTTCGTCCTGGCTGAGGGTTCGCTGCTCGCCGTTTCGGAACGTGACCTTGTAGGAAACCGTCCAGTCGTCATTCAGCTTCGGCGTAACCGAGCCGGGGTCGATGGGCAGCAGCTCGACAACCTGTCCCAAGGCGTAAACCTTGTAGGCGAAGAAGTTGCCGCGCAGGCACAAGCATGCAATCAGCAGTTCCCAGAACTCCTGACTGGTCATGTAGCCGTTGGGTGCCACGCTCAGCAGGTAGTTGAGTCGATGAGAGGATGCTGTCTCGATTGATCGCCCGCTCTGCTTGACCAGCCGGCACGGCAGCATCCCGACCGACTCAGCAAGCACGCGGACGCAGCCGAAAACGGTTGTCATCTGCATGGCCCGACTGGTCGTGACAGTTTGTCCGGTGACCGTTTCATAACCAGAGCCAAGCGCGGCCGCCAGTTTCTCGCTGGTGTCAATCACGACCGGATCGCCCTTGACGCCGAACAGGCCGCGTAGCTTGTTAATCATGCCCATTAGAGCGTCCTGATTCCGTTTTTGGTGATGTGGTCGGAGAGGTTCGGTTCGTTGTCGCTGCCGGCAATGGCACGGCTAAGCGCCATGATCAGCCCGACCACGCCATCGATCTTGTTCTCCGGGCGTTCTTTGTTCGGATAGATGTTGTCCTTTACATCGAGCTTGGCGACGACGTTGGAAACCATCCACGTCAGCACTGGGCAATCGCCGTGCGCGAGCTTGCGTTGCAGGACCAGCGCCTCGACCTCCTTCATCGGCTCGCTGATGTTCTGCACCGTCTGGCGCACCTCGACCATCGGCAGGCCTTCCAGCTCCATTTCCTGAGCAAGTTGGGTGGCCTGCCACGGGTCATAGGCCACTGCCTGCACATCAAAGCGGCCGGCGAACTCGCGCAGATCCTCTTTGATGACTTCGAATTCAATGACCTCACCGTCAGTGAGCGTCAGCAGGCCAAGCGCATCGAACTCGCGGTAACGGGCGGTGTTGCTGTCCAGCTCTTCGATAACGCGCGCTTCCGGCAGGTAGTACCGGCCGTGGACGTGCCAGAGCGGGTCACCCTCGACCGGCGGGAATAGCAGGACGTTGCCGGCAATGTCGATCTTGCTGGCGAGGTCGAGGCCGATGAAGCAAGGGCGCCCGTCCAGTTCGGCGAGACTCTTGCGGGCCGGGGCTTCCTTCCAGCGCAGCATGTTCAGCCAGGCGTTTTTGGCGCCGACCCATTCGTTCAGGTGCTTGGTGCGGAACGTGGCCTGCTTCGTGGCCGACTGCATGGCGTCACGCTGGCGAGCCAGCAAGAAGTCCTCGCTGATGGATATGCCGAAGTTCGGGTTCGCCTTGCGCAGCGCCTCCTCGCTCGTCCATTCATCGCCCGGATCAATCGTGAACAGCGCCGGCCAGAGGTCGGGGCGCTCGATCACGCCTTCGAGCATGCGTTCGGAGTCGCGGACTAGCTGATGGCAAGGACCGCCGATGCTCGAGCCGGCCGTCGTGATGACCAGCATCACAGGCTGCTCACGCGCGCCCATGCCGGTTTCCATCGTGTCGAACAGGGTCGAGTCTTGGTGTTCGTGGTACTCGTCGACAATCGCGCAGGATGGGGACGAGCCGTCGCCGGGCTTGCCGATTACAGGCTCGAAGCGGCTGCCGTCTTCCAGGCGAACCATGTTCGAGGCGTTGACCTCGACGCCGAAGTGCTCGCGCAACTCCGGGGTCCGCTCGATCATCTGTTTGGCAGGGCGGAACACTTCCCACGCCTGCTTCTCAGTGGTCGCGCCGCTGTACACCTCGGCGCCGAACTCGCTGTCAGCGGTGAACATGTAGACGCCCAGGCCGCCGCCGATGATGCTCTTGCCGTTCTTGCGCGGGACGAAGACCAGCAGCGTGCGGTAACGGCGGGTGCCGTCCTTCTTGCGCAGCCAGCCGAACGGGACGCAGACGGAGAACAACTGCCAGGGTTCAAGCTTGATCAGCTCGCGCTTACCGGCCCACTTGCCCTTCGTATGCGGCAGCAGTTGCAGGAACTTGGCGACCTTCTCGCCCTTGGCCGGGTCGAATTTGTATGGATAGCCGTCCGCGCTCTGCTGCTTTAGGTCGTCCAGATGCTTCTGACACAGCAGAACAATCCAGCGACAGGCGACTATCTTGCCGGCGACGACCGCGCGCGCGTAGTCCTCCGCCAGCTTCATCAGCGGATATTTCGTTTTCGATGCCATTAGAGATCCGCGAAGGGGTTGCCCTTGGGCGCCTCTTTCTTGCCGCCGACCTTGGAACGGTCAGCCGGGGTCATGCCGAATTTGCCGAGCAGCGCTTCGAGGCGTACCAGCTTGGCACCAGGGAACTCGGTCGGGTCTGCGCGGAACTGAGCCAGCAGGTTCGCGGCGATCTCCAGACTGATGCGGTCGGAGTCAGTTAGCACATCACGCGGGGCGTATTGAGCTATCTCGTTCCAGGCGTGAAGCACGGCGCCGTTGATATGAGGTGGCGGCGCAGTTAGCTCGCCAGCCGATTCGGCGTCCTGTCGTCTACGCTGAGGGTCTTTTTTGAACGCGCCGGTCAGCTCAAGCACGTTCGTTGGCTTGCGCGGTCGGGCCATTTTGGGAACTCGTATTTTGCGGAGATGGAAAAAGAGGGGCCGAAACGGTGTCCGTAACGGAAGGTCAGTTCTCTCGACCTCCCCCCTCCCCTGTTGCTGTGACCGCCTGCCGTGCCGTCTGCGCCTCTTTCTGAGTCTTGGCCCGGTGGCAGTCGCGGTTGATCGCTCTCAGGTTGCCAGCAGCGTCTGTGCCGCCCTGAGAGAGGGGCACGATATGGTCAACTTCGTGTGCATCCTTCAGCGTGCCGGTACGCCTGCATTCATCACACCGGCAGATGTAGCCGTCTCGCTTCATGATCTGGTCACGCAGTCGGCGCCACGCTCTGCCAGTCAGCCCGGCCTTCTCGCTTCGCTTGCTGGTAGCCCACGCGTCGGCTAGGTGCTTGTGCGCCTCACAGTAGCGGGCGCCTCTTACCAGTGCGCGGCATTGAGGTGCGGCGCATGGCTTCATTGGTCGGAGCGGCATGGCTGGCCTATATCAGGTGCGTGATCCGATTACCCTTCGCGATATTGTCCTTTGCCCACATCGGGCGCAGGTTCGTGAAGTGGTTGAGCCGGATCACATCTTCTTCTGTCTTGGCGCTGGAGATAGGGACTATGTGGTCGATGTGCCACTCGCTGCGGTTATCCCAGGTCATGCCCTTGAGGAACTGGCGCTCTATGTGAGCCTTGAAACATAACCAGTCGCAGCCGAGTATTTCTTGTGTCTTGGACTGCTTTGTGTAGCCCATGACCCTGATCCGCCCAGAGATATTGGCCGCAATTCTTTTCCGCATCGCGTAAGCGGGATCATCCTTCTGGCGCGCATGATGATAAGCGCCCTTCATTTTGTTGATTCGCTCTCTATTCGAGCGACGATATTCTCGATGGTAGGCGAGTATCGACTCTTTGTTTGCCTGATAGTATTCGCGGCACGCCTCCCTATGGCGATCCGCGACCAAATCAACTTCTCTCCGCTGCCTTTGCTGTTGGCCTATCGATGCTCTGTTTTCTTCCCAGTATCGGGCATTGCATTCCTTCACGTATTCCTTGTTCGCCTCATACCAGGCGCGCCTCTTCGCGCGACGCATCTCTGCCTGCTCATCGCCTGCGCCTGCCCACTGCTGTCGCTTATAAGCGCGGGTGCACGCCCGGCACTGCGCATGCAGCCCGTCCGAGCTTCTGGCGAGCCGATTAAAGCTGCTGGCGGGCTTCGTCTCGCCGCACTTTGTGCACTGCTTCGTGACTACGGTATGATCCGCATCAGTCATTGCCGTGATCCTCATCCGATCAGGTAGTGATTAGAAGCCCGGCAGTGTTAGCGCACTCCGGGCTTCGTCATTATAGCACTTTGCCTTGCCTCCAGTATCTCCACACCTCTTTCCCGATCATCACAGCGACACAGGCTGCGAGGTATAGGAACAGGAGGATGGCGTGGAGGCGTTTCATTGCGAGACCTTTCGCTCCGCCCACTTGCCGGCCAGCGCCCGCACCTGATCCACGCCAAGCAAGCCGATCAGCCCGCCAGCGAACAATGTCCAGGCCAGGTTAGCGCCCATGGCGTTCACCCCTAAGCCGACGAGCATGATCAGCAGCGCACCGAATGTTGATTCGAGCAGTCTGGCCAATGGGCTCTTCTTGTCGCCGTAGAGGTGGATTCGGATGTAGGACAGAACGAAGGTCAGCATCATGGCCAGGCCGTGTTCGCGCAGGGCCGCAGCTAGTGCCACCCAGAAGTCAGGGCTTTTCTCTGGCATGGGTCATCTCAGCTATGCGGCAGAGTGAATAGGTCCGGCCTCACATGCGCGTGCGATCCGCCTATGAGCAAGGAGGCAGGCATGGGGCCGGAAATTGGTTGAAGCTGGAATAGAGCCCGATTCCCCGCACGTCTACGGGTCGATACCTGTTATCAGGTCGCGCAGTGTGCTGCGTGTTGGTGCTAGACCGATTCGCAAGCAGGCCGGGGATAGGGATGGGCTGTAGCTGGGCAGGCTTCCCGTTACGTTTGGTATTGCGGTCGCCTTCCGCAGTTGCGCCTTGATTCAGCCCGTAAACGAAAAAGCCCCGACCAGATTGCTCTGAGCCGGGGCTTCATTTGTTTGGTGTCATTCCTTAACGCGTAAATCGGTCAGGATGGGTGGATATTGGCTCAGCGGATTACTAAATGCAATAGGAGATTGCAAATATCTTCGCGCTCGTGAGGATTCCTACCAATCAAGCAGCCTGATCAGCAAGAATCCCCTCGGCCGCGAGGATTTCATGGGCCTCAACCAACGCCAGATCAACCTGCCTCTCAAGAGCCTTTTTGATATCCCGGCGCCACCGCTCTTGCGTCTTAACGTGCACTGGATCATCACTCCAGTTATCCATGTTGTACCAAGACGCCGGAAGCACGCTTGTGCTGCGCTTGCCGTCAACACCAGGAACTTTCGGGAAGGCCCAGGCCGCTGTTGCGCACTCAACGAATCTTTCGGGCGCTGGAGATTCGATAGAACCGGCCAGCGCTTGCATCGCGTCATGCTTGCGATCCAAGTGGGTGCTGTACTTGGCAACGAGTGCCAGCCACAGACCGACCGGCAATGCCTTATGCAGACGGCCATGGACCCAACAGTCCGTTAAGAAAGCCTCTTCCTTGCCGCAGATAGCGCCAGGCACACGAGCGGCCTGCACCTTCGGCTGGAAGTCGCAGCCACCAGCCGAGTTGATCACTTCGCTCGCAAGGGCGCGCACTACTGCGGAAACCACGTTCTGGTACATCATGCTGCTTCTCCCCTCAACATATCCGCCGATACCGTGATGCGCCCAACTTCGCCGTGCTCGCTGTGGTAGGTGATGACCTGAGCGTCACGGCCCGACATCCATCCGCCTCGGCTTGCGTGGCTATCTGGTGCGGCCATCGTGCGGTGCTGCTCAAGGCACATAGTGTTGGTCTCGCGTACTACCCGGTGATGGAGATGTCCGGTGTGCGCGTAGCTGTGCTTGGTGCGGCCGTAGACTTCGCGGAACTTGGCGATGAACACGGTTTCGAGGCCGTCCATGCGTTTTTTATGGCCATGATGGAAGAACAGCGAGGTCTGACCGTGCTCGATGCAGTAGTAGGGATCGGGGCGCGTGATGACCTCGATGCGCGGCTCCTCGGCATACAGGGCGGCGAACAACTCACGCAGCCACATGCTCGATGCGAGGTCATGGTTTCCCTCAGCCATCAGCAGAATGACCTTCTCGTGCTTCTGCAGGAGCATTCCGGTCACACGGCGGATAACACTGATCGCGACCCGTACCAACTTTTGAAACCGGGTGTCAGCGTCGACCACATGGCCGGAGGTCGGAGTGACCGCCTGAATGCCGTCCCAGTGCAGGAAGTCGCCAAGCTGGGCGAATACGCCTGTTCGGGCGTTCGGCGCCTGAGCGATGGCAGCGCCGAACCAAGCGACTAGCGTGTCCTCGGCAATCCGCATATCCCAGTCAGCGCCCGTCTCCTCACCCCATGCATTCATCCCGAGGTGGTAATCGGTGATAACGAAGCAGTTCATCAGATGCGCGAGAGTGACTGGCGGGGCTGCCAGCGCCTTCTCTGGCTTCAGATCCCTTCGCATTGCCCTGACAGCGGCTTGCATCGCCTTCAGCTGCAGCTCCATATCCGGCGAGTACCGAGCCCAGGTATTCGTCACCTCGCCCTTTTCGTTGCGCTGGACTGTCACCTTACCCATGGCAAATGCCTCGGGAGCCTGGACGGTCAGGCCGTGCTCCGGCGCAATGCCGACCTTAGCCAGCCTCGCCTTATGCGCAGCCACCCGCCGAGGATGCAGGCCAAGAATCTCAGCCGCCGCAGTAACGGTGCGCCCGGTGAGCGCCGCTATGATTGTTGCGTCGTCGTGCTTGCGTGCGGCCATTATGCGGCTCTCCCCAGATAGTCCTGAATGGTCTTGCGGGCCTCATCAGCCCCTTTACAAACTGCGGCCATAAAGCCTTGCTGGTTCAGCCAATGCAGCCAGTCGTTCTGCTCTGCCGATACGCTGCCGCCCTTGGTGCGCTTGAGTTCGATGAATAGGCCGAAGTAGCCGCCCGACGGCTTGAGAAGCATCATGTCGGGGAAGCCCTTGCGGACGCCCTCTGCCTTGAGCTTCTTTGCTACCGCAGGATGGCGTTGGCCTCCGTTCGGAACGGCTGCCAGACGCCCACGCAGCGCCGGGTACTGCATGTCAAACCACTCGACGACTGATTTCTGCTCTTGGTGCTCGGTCGGGACGGCCAATTTCATCTACTCCCCCTCGCCTTCAGAGCCGCCACAACGGCAGGTCGCGCACTCTCCGGAACAGCTGCCAGCAGCACGTTGCCCTGCCTCTGCCTCTCCGGTCCCTTGAGGTCGCGCACCTTCCACCGGATCAGGCAGGCCGTTTTGTCCGCTTCGATCAGCTGCCGCTCCGTCATCGTCAAGCAGGCCAGATTTAGCGAGCCATTCCGCACCGAACCCGTCATAGGCCGCCCCATCGTTTCCGTTCTGTCCAATCACATCGATTCGGCTGATCTTCATGCCAGTTCCGCCTTCTCGGCATCGGTGCGGCAGTCGATGGTGTTCTGCTGGCCGAACTCGGCTTTCTCCAGCCCTTCCAGCTCGATCAACAGGTCGATGTAATGGCGAGCCTTGAGCAGATCCTGCAGGCCGTTCTTCTCGCGCCACCGGGAGACGTACTTGATGACGTTCCCCTCGCAGTAGCCGATGCCGTTGGCGTGGATGTACTGGACCGGCTGAATGGCCTTGTCCTTGTAGTGATTGCCGCCTGGCTGTTCGTTGAGTGCGCTCATGCCGCCTGCTCCTGTCCTGTGAGTTGCTGCACCAACTGCAACAACTTCTCCTCTGTTCCGAATCGCTCGATGAATGCCAGCTTTGCCAGGTGGATGCTCGGCACGGCTGGGTGATGGGTGCCACGGTGATGCGGCGGGCAGAGCGGTATGCCGTCCATGTGGCTTGCGCGCTGACCCTTGCCGCGACCGGCGCGCGGGTGATGGATCTCTGCAGGCGTGCCTGGCGTTCCTTGCAGGTAGCAGGCAATGCAGCCCAGTGCGGCGACGCGGTTAAGGTGCTGCTTCTCGGCTTTGGTCATGCGGCCTCCCCAAAGTCGCGCTGCATCCGCATGTACTCGCTGTCCTCGGGATGCGAGAGGTAGATGCCGTGCTCCATTGCCCACTTGTCGACGCAGGTCATGAAGGCGTGCATCTCGCCCTTGTCGAGGTCGCTGGTGTGGCGCAGCTCTGAGCGCTTAGTGATCTCGCCGGTACGGAGGTCGATATCCTCAATCTCTTCCTCGCCAAGGAAGGTCTGCTTCAGGTTCCGCTTCATGTTCACTTCATTCATGGCGGCGCCTGTGGCAAAGGTCGTCTTCCCCATCGAGACGAAGAACGCCGCGATCTCTGCGCACCACTTATGGAACAGGGAGTTCTGAGGCAGGCTGCGGCCCGCCCCGGTGATGCTGACGTTGCAGGGGAAGCCCTTGGCGCGAATGGCGGCTGTCACAGCGGATAGCTCGCCAAGGCCGTTGACGCGGATCTTCTCAGCCATGGAGCGGCCCTCCGCGCAGTCGGTCGGCCAACTCCATCTCGGCGTAGTAGCTGGACAAGCTGTCCGCGCGCGTAAGGTTCAGCGTTCCGTAGACGTGCCGGTTGTAGTACGCAACGGTGCCAATGCATGGCTTGCTCAGGTCAAGCTGATAGCCCATGTGATCAGCGGCAAACTTGGCTACTGCCGCACTGCGGCTCATCCCGGCCTGGCAGTGCACAACCAAGTCAGCGCCATTCAAGCCCTGGATGAACGCGACGATACGCTTTGCTTGCCGATGGTCGAACACGGAAAACCCGTCCGAACCGACATAACCCTCAACATCATCAAACTCGAGCGCAAGCAGGTTGTGCACAGCGAAGAATGCAGGAGCCGGATCATGCGGGCCACGAATGCTGATTACGTTAGCCGCGGCCAGTAGGCGCTCTGCGTCAGCCTGCGAAAGGAAGGTCACATTAGCCACGGCGGCGCGCCTCCATCTGGTCGACGATTTCCTGGCACGGCACGCAGCGGATTGCCCACGGCGCGTGCTTGCGACGATCCGCGCTCAGCTCTTCGCCGCACTCCTCGCACCAGTCCTGCCCCGGGCCTTGCATCTTCGCCAGAACCTGAGCCACGCCCCCTATCCGATCTGCCTCCTCTAGCCCGGTTGCGCGATCTGTTACATCGGGAGCTGTGCGGGCCTGCTCGAAGGCTTCGGCCATTTCTGCAAAATCACTCATCGTCCTGCTCCCTGTGCAAGCTGCTGCTCGCCGATCATTTGTGCTGGCGGTGTTGGTTTCGGGTGGTATCTGTTGCGCCACCAGCTGAGGCCCAGCTCAGCCAATGAGGGCTCGCGCTGTGTCGATGCGCGCTGGTCGTTTACGCGCTTGTGGGTGAGCCGCAGATGACTTTCCATCGAGTTGCGGCCGGACATTTCAAGCAGGACCTCATCAACCAATTCGCCGATGCGCCTAACCCAATCGTGGTCATCCTCTCGGACCGATATCAGCGCCTTGACCCAGGCAGTTTCGCCGGCCACTTCGCGATAAATCTGGTCAAGGTCATGCAGGGAGATGTCAATCCAGCCCTGCTTGCCCGGTGCCTGAATGCAGCAATTCATGAAGCCGTTTTTGTCACTCTCAGGGCGGGACACAAGGAACACGACCGGACGGCCTGTCGCCTGATGCGCCTGCTCGGCTTTTGCGATCTCTTCCGGCGTCGGGTAAGTGCCCTTCACCTCAAGATAGAAATCGGCCGCAGGAACGTAGAAGTCCGGCAGGTACTTGCAGCCGTTGACCTGAATCAGATCCGGCTCGTAGAGGTAGAAAATGTCGGCGGCATCCATCAGGCGCGCCCACATCAGCTCGGTGTAAGAACGCAGCTTGTAGCCCTTGTGTTCGAAGATCGTCCGGCGCTTTCTCATCAGAAATTCACCTCGTAGACGTTGCTCGACTTGCTGTGGCTGGCGAGCGGAACGAAACGCGACTTGTCACCCTGGAAGGCAGTCGGAACCATGCCGATTTCGCCGTCACGGTTCTTGCGAATGAGGATTTCGCCGATGCCCTTGTCCTGCGTGTTGGGGTGATAAACCTCGTCCCGGTACACGAACATCACGATGTCGGCGTCCTGCTCGATGGCGCCTGACTCGCGCAGATCGGAGAGCACTGGACGCTTGTCCGGGCGGGATTCGCAGCCACGGTTGAGCTGGGACAGGATGATTACGGGGCAACCCATTTCGCGGGCGAGCAGCTTGATCTGGCGGGACATGACAGTGACGTCTTCAGTCCGGCCCGCGCCCTCGCCTTCAACCAGTCCGAGGTAATCGATGACCACGAGGCCCATGCCGCCCATGCGATGTTTCTGGCGGCGGACGATGGAGCGGATGCGCGCCATAGTCATGACCGGAACGTCCGAAACGACGATTGGCGACTGGCTAAGCTTCAGGCCTGCCAGCGCCAATTCCGTGCTGTAGTCGTTGCTGCATACGCCAGTCTTGAGCGATGGCAGCGGGATTCCACCGACCGCAGCAAGAAGGCGATCCATCAGCTGGGTTTTGCTCATCTCCAGGCTGATGACGGCTACCGGCTTGCGCTGGTTGATTCCGACGTCAGCAGCGATGTTCATTGCCAGTGTGGTTTTCCCCATCGCAGGGCGGCCTGCAACAACGATCATCTGGCCGGGCTTCATGCCTTGGGTGTACTTGTCGAGGTCGGGAATGCCCGAGCCCAGCCCATCCATCACGTCGCCCCTGGCGTAACGGTCAAGGCGCTCTTGGAGGACTTCGATGTGCTCTGCCCACATATCCGCCATCGTCTGGCATTCAGCGTCACCGCCGTCAGTACCGAGAGACAGGATGGTTGACTGGACTTGAGCAATCTTGTCTTCGACAGCCGCTTGGTCGTGGGCGATTTCGTGGATGCGCTCTGCGGCTGCAACGATCTGACGGGCCACGGCGCGGTCACGAATGATTTTTGCGTAGGTCTTGGCGTTGGCCGCGCTTGGGGTGTTCTTTTGGATCTCGCCGGCGTAAGCCATAGTCCGAGTGCCGCTTGGCAGCTCGGCGCGAAGCTCGCCAAGGGTGATGGCGTCAACGGGCTCGCCGTCGTTGTGCAGGGACAGAATCAGGCGGTACAGGTCAGCGTTGTCGGCGTAGGCGAATGCTTCTGCCGACAGGTCATCGCTGAGGACGTCGATCAGGTGCGGCTGCTTGAGCATGGAGCCCAGCACGCCGTGCTCGGCTTCGAGGCTGTGAAGTTCGATCATTGCTGCGCCTCCGAGATTTCACGGAAGACGGCGCGGCTTACCAGAGCCTCCAGGCGAGGAACGACGTTCTGCCCACGGTAGAAAACTTGGCTGCGGCTGTTGGCCTTCTCGAAGAACGGGAGCCAGAAGCCCTTGCCGCTCTGGTGGGCCTCAGATTCGTTCCAGCGCTCAACGATCATGCTGCGAAGGGCCTTGTCGGTCTTCACGGTGACGGCAGCGAGGTTCGGGCAAACGCGGTGGTACAGGTCAATGATCTGGTCTACCGGGACGCCAGCCTCGGAAACTCCGTTGGCCGACTTGCGGTGAGCCTTGGCAAGCCAGTTGACCAGGAAGCGGCGGTAGTCTTTCTTCGCCTTGGCGCCGGCAGCCCAGGCAGCGGCCCGAGTGATCTCGGTTTCGACGTCAACCGGTGCGTAGGCTTTCGCCCATTTGGTAATCAGGTCGGAGCTGACTTCGAAGTCTTCGCCGTTGAACGAAACCCCAGTGGTTTTTTCGATCTGGGTGACGTCGCCCCCTTGGGGGGCAGTAATCTGTTCCGTAGGAACAGTTACTAGGGGTTCTTTCTTAGAATAAAGAAGGGAGTCGTCGGTTTTGGTCTGACTCGCAATCGACACAACCTTGTCAGATTGGTCCGAATCGGCTCTGTTGGTCTGATTCGGACATTCTACGAATACCCATTCTTTCGGGTCGCAAAGGCCGATATCGCCACGCGCACCACCCTCGCGGAAGATCACCCGACGCTTCAGGAGGCGGCTGATTGCCTTGGAAGCAACGTCCGGGTGGATATGGGTTGCCTTGGACACAGCGGCTGCTGTGATGCGTGCTGGACCGGCCTGGAAGTTGATGGTGGTCTTGGCAACGAACAGGGCTACCTTCAGCTCACGCGCTGGCAGATCGATCGCCATCAAGGCATCCATGATGCTGTTGTCCATCCGGGTAAACCCCCGTTGGGTGTTGCTTATGTGAATCACGTTGTCCATAATCTTTCCCTGTTCACGTTGTGCCGCTGTACCGAAGCCACCCTCGTCCGGTGGCTTTTTTTTTTCCTGCGATACTCGGTCTCA
>Ga0222713_10001714_pt1 | contig 24161 bp, 23 predicted proteins | sample C33_649DmetaG_FD_165061 | JGI IMG/M metagenome (GOLD analysis project Ga0222713, IMG submission 165061) | Estuarine water microbial communities from San Francisco Bay, California, United States - C33_649D | ecosystem: Environmental > Aquatic > Marine > Unclassified | place: USA: California...
CTGTGTATAGTAGAGTTTCAGTTCCGTCTTCGCCAATTAACGAAATGAACATTGTTGTGTCAGTCGACTCAAGAATTTTCTTTGCCTGATCCTTGGGTATTCTAAATGCCAATTGACCTTTACTTGGATCAACATAAGCTGGATCAGTAAGACCGTTATAGACAAATTTAGAATCTGACCCAAACGTTAGAGCAAATCTTGAATTATTATTCAAATTAGCAGGCGTGTGAATCTTTGGATTCTTTGGATTCTTTTCATATACGTTGATCCTAAAAAAATTGTCAGTAGGATCGATTGGAATAATTAGCTCACCCTGTCCAAAAATGACCTCCATTGAACCGTCTCCGTATTTAAGTAGAGCGTTCTTTTGGCTTATTTGAATGTTGGCCTGTTTGTAGAATACTGGAACTCCAACCTTCACCTCTTTTTCAATCACGGTCGGCATTGACATTGTTTGATTGACAGGAGTCTGCGGAGTTTTAGCTCCAGTGAATAGGTTTGAAATTTCAAGATTCTTTTGAACGATCTTATTGTAAACTTTCATTGACTGAGGTTTGTCAGCTAATTCAAGTTTGGCTAAGTATTTTCCGTACTTATTTGGATTGAAAAGAGACATTGACCCGGTTCGGATGATTTGATCTCCTGTCTTTTTATTCACGAGCCTAAGCGTGTAGTCTATCGACATTGAAACCGCGAAACCTGCCTCCTTTAGTATTGGTCGATAACTTAGAGCCGTGTCAAAGTTATCCTCTTGGTAAACTGTGAAATTTCCCGAAGGCACAAGAGCTGTTCCTACTTGTTCATAAACCTGAAGTTGGTGAATGAATATCCAATCGTTATCTGGGCCTTTTGCATTCAGCGTAGAAATTAAGTCTTCTGCGAAAGTTCCATTCCATGTTGCAAAAAATTCAATGTAGTCCCCGTCTGTTGCCTCTTGGATTATAGCTCCCAAACTATCAAATTCGTTTACTTGCGGAACTGATCCTTCAAAATAATTAGCGACTCTATACAATTCATACTTTTCTCCGTTTTCTGGATAATAGTCTTCGTATGTTGCTTCAATCAATGAAACTGTGATTGGCGCTTCTTTGATGAAACCTGTGCCATTCGTTATCGCGTATTCAAATGATGCTGATCCGAATTGATTGAAATCCTCGTCAAGGTACGCTAAGGTCGGAACCTTAATGTCAACGTATCTGTCGTAAATTGTATTAGTTAAGTAGAGAGGCTTTGGATTGAATGTTAATAGAGTTTGGGCAGTTTGCGCATCGATTAATACGTTTGCCAATTGTAATTGTTTTAAGTCATTTAGTTTTTGACGTGCTCCTAAAATAATGTTTTCAACCTCTGTGAAATTGAAGCCTGATGCAAAGTGAAACCTCATGGTGTCCATTATTGTGAAGCTGCTTAAACTTGCAGCGACAGAGGTTTCAGTAATGCTTGGATCGTACTGTGTGTATATAGGCAAATCAGTAAGATCTACTCTAACTAACCTAGATCCGCCTATCGCAACAACGCTTAAACCTCGAGTATTCTTTGTAATGCTATCATACGCATCTGTATTATAAACCTGATAACCGTCAACGTGCTTGTTGTCAACAAAATAGTATTGGGAATTGACGATGTCTGGAGCAGGATCTCCTAATGGAGTCATCATGTACTCCAATACACAGTAATCAGTTAGCGTTACAAATCTAGAAATCATTATTTCTTTAATTTAATTTTCCAGTACAGTCCACCTTGGATAGACATTACTTTGTCTGCTGAGTATCCGACTCCGATGCTGTACACTTTGTCCGTTTTGGTTTTTAACATTAGCGATGGGCCTGCAAAGTTAACAACGTTTGCCTTATCAAATCCTCCTACTAAACCGATATAAACTTGGTTCTTTGGAAGCTCTTTGACGATTAGGGTTTCTTTTATAGTTGTCTTATTCACTTGAGCATTCCATAATCTACCCAATAAACTGTTTTGCGAAACTGTATCATTAACCACAATGTAACCTAGTGAATCTGCTAATTTTAGGGTGTCTATATAAACTCGCTTAGCGTAGTAGTCTTTTACAACCTGCAAAGTATCAAAGCTTACTGGAGTCGGCACGTAGATTGTAGTATCATGATACACGTCTTTACCCCTTTTGTAAACAATCGTCTCTTGTTTTTGAATGAACGTATCAATATCGTGTTTTAATACTTCGTACTTTTTACCATCGATCTTAACGGTCTTGCCGGGTTTATTTTGTCCGCTTTCGCAAGTTCTCATTAGTACAATGATTAGCACTAACACTATCAATAGCATTGATTTTAAATCCAATTTCAATAAGGGCTTAAACATTTAGTTCTGACATAATTTTATAAAAGTCCGGTTCCTGGCCAGTCTCCTCTATTATTTTATCTATTAGAGCTTTCTCACGGTTCTTGTTGTTGTTCAATGCTGTCTCTAGTTCAATCTTTCTAAAGTTCAGCAGTTGAGTCATTCTTTCAAGCTCATTAATTCCAGCCGTTATCTTGCTGTACTCGTTTACGATTTCTCGAATTTCATTCATGTGTTCCATATTATACTTGTTCAAGTTTAACTCTAATTTTACCTGACATCAATGCTGCGTATATTGCTTGCACGTAAAATTCGCTCTGATTCATACCTGCTTGAGAATTAGCCTGTTGTGAAGCTGCATCCGGTTGAACCGCTTGCTTATTACCAGGCTGCATTGAGTTGACTGTACTGCTTTGATCAATTTTAGTTCCCTCATTCGTAACGTTTGTGACGCTTGAGCTCTGTGGAGAGAATGTGCTAAACGATGAGCTTAGATTGTTTATTGATTCAGGCAGCTCTCTAGTTAATTTACTAACACTTTTTTCTAAAGTTTTGTCAGGAGTCAATAATTGTTTTACCGAATTTGAATCTGCTAATTTTGAAGATTTTACGCTAGCTAATTCAGTTGACAATTTATTCTTGGCTGAGTCTACTGAATTAGATGCGAAGTCAGCGCCTTTTCCAGCAGCGCCAAGCATCGAATCAATTTTTCCAAAGTTTATACCCTGATCGGACAAGGCCAGTTTGAAATCAGGAGACATGAAACTGGAAAAAAGTAAATCTTCAGTTGAAGTTACTTTGTCCATTACTGATTTGTCAGAAGACTCTTTAACCGAATTTAGGCCATTTATTAGGTTTGATCCACTGTTTACAATTGAGTTTATTGAATTTTGGGAACTCTCTGTAAGTTTATTGGAGGAGACCATATTGTTAACTACTGAATTTAATACCTGTTTCTCAGTGGCCGATGCAATTGATGATCTTACTTGGTTGAGTGTTTGCGAATTAATATTATTCGTTACTGGATTTGCTTCAAGTTGAGCAGTGTTACCTGAGGTCGCAAGGCTTGCTGGTGTTTGAATAACCTTTTCGATCTGGACCGGAACTGCAATTACTTTAATTGTCTCAGTTGGCTCAGCCTTTGCAGTTTCAGCCTTTACCCCTTCGATTGAAGTGTCAATAGGTAGCGTCTTTAAATTAGCGACTGATTCGCCTGATGTTGGTTTTACTACTTCCGACAAAAGAACATTTTCTCCAGTAGCATTCGACGCTGATTGCTTTTCTTCGTTAATTGCTGCTTCCAGCACAATATCCGGGGTTGGAATTGTGAATTCATTAAAGTTTTCGTCTAGCTGACCGGTCGTGATGTCTTCCACTTAGGTAATGTCTTTTGGTTATTTATTAAAAAAGAAAGGACCTGAGCAAATTACGCGTCAAGTCCAGTTTGAATTTCGAAAACTTCTTGAGTATTTGCTCCTGATTCGTCTATTAAGAATTTGACGTAGCTTAGGTACTCATAAAAAGGCAATCCGTAAAGTTCGGTGATCGATTGGTGCAGCTTCACTGCCAGGAGACGATTAGTCTCAAATAAGTTGGTCAAGTCTACCTGAAATAAGGAAAAGATCTTTGACAGTGAAGCTGTCTGACGAAAAAATTGATGACGTCAATTTTGCTCCACACTTAGGGCACTGCGCAGTGACTGAATTGTCTCTAGAAGATTGAACTTGATCAACGAATTTGGTGATGAACGTGAATTTATTGATATGCCAGCCTAGACTTTCAGATTGAAGACCTGAGTACTCCTGCTGTCCAAATTTAGTCCAGTCTTGGATAATGTACGGCGCAATCTTTATGAACGACCTGTCGATTTGCCTGTTTAGATTCTTTGCTTCTGCGATTCTTTTACGGAGCCTTTCAATTACTCCGATCGTTGGCATATACAGATAGAAAGTTTCGTTTAACTTTTGCGAAACCACTTCAAAGCAGCGGTATTGAGATGAATACCATTGCTCTAGTTCAGCTGGAAATTCAAATAGCTGCAGCATGTTACTTCTAACTTTGACATCATCATTGAATTTACCTTCTTCTGAGCAAGTTTCAGTACACTGAAGCTTAACAAACAGCTCGTTCTGGCCGTCAGGGAAAGTTATTTCATGGATCAAAAAGATAACGTACAGTCTATCGATTTCCAAAATGTCTCTCCAAGTTAACCATGACTGACCTCCTTTGATTTTAAATCTTGTACACTTTTCAATTATGAAATTTAGTTTGTCGTCTATGTCAAGAACATCATCTTCATCGATTGTCGACCAGTGCCGTATTTCGGAAACTGTTGCTGCTCTAATTGTTAGTTCTGAACCTTCTGCATAAAATAATCCACCAGATGGTAAATTCTCAAGAGGCACATTCTTCCAGTATCCATCATTTGCGCCAGAGATCGAAGACTCTTCTGCAATTTGAACTGATCTGGCTGTTCCTAAATTAGTTTTCGGTAGTGACGTTTCAGCTTCAACCGACTTAGGTTCATCGTTTGAATTTTTGCCGTACTTTGAATCTTCTTGCTCGAGAAACGAAGATATTTCTTCTTCTCCACCAAGAGCCTTCTCTTGTTCTATTGGCATAAATATTTGTTCTTTTTAAGATTATATCACGAATTCCAGGAAGGTTTTCGCTAGATGGGACTTAGACTCAACAAGACGAGTCAATGTTTCTGGATAAACCTCAACTGACTTCATCGTTTTTGGATCTCTAATGAATGCTCTGATTATTTGATTGGGTTTATCAATTTTAAAACTTTCGAATTTACCTATTAATGATTCGCCTTCGCCCTTTTTACCTTTGAATGGCGAATTAACCTTGATTCCGCTTATTCTGGAACCAGGCTTAAAGGTTTGGCTTAAGTGTTTGATTTCTCTATCGAAATCGTCAATGTCGACACTTTGTGGTCTAGAAAGATCAGATAGCGGTAGTACCTTGATTGAAATACCTCCTGAGAAATTACTTCTGGACGCAACGAAGTTGAAATCGCCTTTTCCGTAAAAAGGCAATCCCCTTAATGCTTGTTGTCTTTGTCCAAAGGTAAGTACTGGTCCCATTATCTACTGAATGTTGTTGGAATTCCCAATAGAACTACTGTTACTCCAGCACCAACTGTGATCTGTGAAATGACCGCATAGAAAGTTTCACCTGGATTAATTCTAATGCTTACGCCAGCACCAGAGGTCCCCTGATCAGCTGTCTTAACCGCTGTAACTGTAATAGCGGATCCGCTCGGGTTATGAATTCCGTACCAAGTATCAGTGTAGTAACCGACTCCAGTATCGTTGGCATTGTTTAGACCACGGTTAGACCCATTCACGAAAGTCGGAGTGTAGTCCGTTGAATTATTTGCGTCGGTGTGAGTTTTTAAAAGTTTTGCAACTACTGTATGATTCATTTCTTTTTAAATTTTTTAGCAAGCGCAGTTATTTGGATCTGGATTGCCCTTTACATAGATTACCATACCTCTCACCTTAACACTAAAATTAGGATTTGGGTTGTATATCTCTATCTTATTTATTAGCTTAGTAGCGTTACGAGTCATTGGATTACCTAAGTGAGAAAAGAAGTTACTTACTGGGTAGGTCAATTCATTCAAATCTTGATCAACCAGTTTGATTTCGCAAGATTGATCGGCCGGCAAAACATCAGATCCATTTTTGTCTAGAACCGGATAGTCGATGTACAGAATGCAACCTCTAACGTAGTTTCGGTCAGCTGGCAAAATGAAATAGTATGGGGTCGAAGATGGACTTGAGGACGGGCTAGAAGATGGGTTCGAAGAGGGGCTAGAGTATCCAGCCGGAATCATGTACTCAGTCCCAGAACCCAATGGATAGTAAATAGCTTCACCTGATGGGCTACTCGACAAAATATCCTCTAGTGAATTATCATAAACCGATAGTCTCTCCTCAGAGCAAACTTCAAAGTCAATAAGTAGATGTCCGTCTACTGGATACAAAAGTTTTTCAAGATCACAGAATTTAGCTTCAGTCTTTCCTTTATTTATGATGATAAAGCACTTGTCTAATATCTTTAGAACTTTTTTACTTGGGTCAGATGAACACAAATTAGCAAACGAATTGTTTACTCTTTGTGGAATTGGATCATCTTGGAAATTAATGTATGGCATTCACGGTAGACTATTTTTAAATCTTATCACTGAATGATATTCTAGCTCCTCTAGCTATTGCATCATCAGACGATCGAGTTTGGCTTATTGTGTTATTATTATCTACCTCAGGTTCAGTTGTAATTTCCGGAGAAGGTTCAATCTCGGGTTGACTTTCAGAAAAATGATCGTCCTCTATCATGAATGGCGCATCTAGGACAAGTTCGTCATCATGTTCATACGCTCCTTCTGGGCCTATTTGAAAATCGTCGCTTACGTAAGGCACTTCTTTTTCAGAGTCAGACGGTTTGACTTCTGCTTCGATTACAGTATCAGTTACAGTATCATTTACTGAGTCAGAGGTAGGTTTGATGTAATCAACCAATGACTTGATGAAACCTAATGCAACGACAGGTAGAATTGCTCCACTGACTATCGACAGCACTCTTTTTTGATAGATGAGCTCCTCATCAACCAGTCCGAATAATTCTATCCAACCTTGAAAATTATTCAAGTGAACGTAAGTGTAATAGGTGTTACCCATTGCCTGCATCAATGTTAATAAAATAAAGAGTCCCCAAACAATACCCTTATTCATTTTATCGAGGGTAATGATTGAGGCTAACGAAGCGGCCGCTCCGACTTCAAACGCAATGGCTAAACTGATCGCTAACCATTTCGGATTCGACATTAAGAAAAAGTCAATAACGTGAATTGTCGAAATGATCGAAACGAGTAAGTATAGAGTAACAAACGTACTTATTATGAATACGTGAGTCGCTTTCTTTGTCATTATTTAGACTTCTGTATTTTTTCGATTTGCGCATCGTATTCATTCATGCGGTCGTCTGGCCTAACGGCTGTTCTAACTACTGCATTCCAATCATATAACGTACGTTTTGATGCACGTAATCCTTCAATCTCTATCATTTTTTGTAGATCAGAAGTGTATACTGAATCAATGCGTTGGTTCATTACCTTCGCCTGCTTTTCAATCTTGTTAACTCGGCTCGAAGTGCTGCATTGCTGAATGAAGATCACAAATAACAGACCCAACACTATTTTTTCAAAATGTAGTTTAATAAATTTCATAAATTACGAAATGTTTTTAGTTATTTATTTACTTACTGTTGAGTTTATCAACGGTGGAAGCTTTCAAGAAAGCCCAATTTTCACCTACCCAAAATCCCAGGTGAACTAGGTAGTATGACATTGCTCCCAAGATTAAGGTCTTAACGATGTCTGACCACTCGGTCTCTACTCGATACTTAATGGTGACCAGGTACGCATAATAATCATCGTCCTTTATTCTTTTAGACGAAACGTCTACTATTTCAATTAGATTGCGATCTGCGAAAATTCCCTGGATCTTAGACACTGACTCAAACACTCTACTCTTTTCAAGATCAATTAAATCGCCGGTTGCTAATTGAAGCTCAGGCTCTAAATTAACAACATAGTAAACTCGACATAATGAATCAACTCTCATCTTCTTTGACTTGAAGATGCCCGACTCATCAATTGCTCTGATCTGTTTTCGGTAAAACCAATAATTGGTAATGTCCTTTAACACAGTCCTTGCCGAGTTAAAGGTTTCTATCGGATTAATTAAATTAAGTAGTCCCATATTTAAAAGTATTCTTTTAATCTGTCAATCATTTCTGGATTCTTTGATAAAACGGCCTCTCTTAGCATTTTACGAGCCTTTCTGATTTTGGTTTTGACTGTGTTAAGATTCATATCATACTTCTCAGCTATTTCATTACCTCTCATGTGATTCATTTCCTTATCTATCAAAATGGATTTTTCAATGCAATCAGGCAGGCCAGTAAGTTCAACTTGAGTCATTACATACAGATCGTCCATGTAAATTTCTCTCTCAAAGGTATGTAGAGAATCGTCCGGTAAATTCAGAGGCTTTGTCAAATTATCAAGACTTTGCGCAAACTGTACTTTCAACTTATGCTGGTGCAGCAAAGCTTCATTCTTAGCTATTGTATAAATCCAAGTAGTGAATCGATACGAATCGCTATAAGAAGTAAGCCCCTTGAATATCTTGAATAAAGTATTGTGAAGAACTTCTTCAGTTTCGTCAGGGTCATTAAAGAACTTCCAAATGAAGAACTTTAGCTTTGGATACATGATTGAGGCTAACCTATTTCTATCCTTTTCTGTGTAATTGCCGCTCTTGATTAATTCAGCAAGGCTTTGCATTTCGTCGTTTAATTGTTTGTTAATTAGGTCGTAAGCGCTCATTAATATATTTTTAGTTGAAGTGTTTAGGGTTCTCGGCTTTCCATTTTTCGTAGCGTTCAGTGATCTGGATCAAAATTTTGTTTCTAACAATATCTTCATCTTTAAATGTATGAATGCCTAAATTATTGATTCCTTCTAATAATTTAATGAATTCGGGCAAAGCTACCTTACTCTTTGCAATGTCGTACTGGCTAACGTCTCCGCAAATTAAAACCTTGGAGTCTTTTCCCATACGGGTTATGAACAGCATAAGCTGTTTAAAATCAGCATTTTGAGCTTCGTCTAGAATCATTAAGCAATTATCAAAAGTTGCTCCTCTCATGTAGGCAAGCGGTCTAAACTCGATAACTCCAGTAGCTTCAAGCCAGCCCACACAGTTCGGATCATGTAGTAATTTTACCAAATTTGAACGATAACTTTCCATAAATGGGTCAATTTTATCCTTGATTTCACCAGGTAAAAACCCAAGTTTTTCACCAGACTCTTGAATGGGCTTTGACAGAATGATCTTTTTTATTTTACCTGACATGTACAGCTTCAAAGCAGCTAGGCAGGCGGTGAACGTCTTACTTGTTCCAGCAGGTCCATAGCAAAAGGTTATTTCATCATTCATTATCTTTTGAAAGTAACTCTCCTGAGAAGGCTTAAGATTAATTGTACGTAAGTCTTTTTCAGTAATCTCCAATTTCGGAGTTTGGGCTTTTCTCTTAATTTGTCTTTCTGGCATTTGATTTTGTTTTTTTATTAGGCGAGTTGATTTTAGAAAGTAGATTTTGACAGTTAGCGCAAGACTCGTAGTCTTCGATCTGCTTGTAGAAATTGATTGCTTTATCTAAGCAGTCAGGCCAATCTTCTTGACTTGCGACGACGTCAATTTCTTCGTCCACTATCATTAGTTTTTTTATGTAAATTTGTTGAGCCTTCTTCTTCATTGCTGAACCGATTGATTTTACAATCTTATCGAAGATCTCTTTTTTATTATTTTCGTAATCGAAGTCCAGTAATTCGTCAGGTTTCATAGGATTTTGTTAAGTATTGTTTCCGTAAAAATGGCCAAGTAGTCTCTTGTACTCATCAACGGTATTTTCGTCAAATCTTTTGGTTGCGCCCGGTTTTTTTATTTCCGGGGTACGATTTAGATCTCTTAATGTTTCATGGTTGTAACCTGAATCATGGCCCAAGTAAGCCTCTCCCAAGAATTGAGCATAGACTTTTTCAAGATAGTCCTTGGGCAGTCGATCCAATTCGTCGTTGACCAATTCCCAAAAATTGGGAGATTCAAAAAAGGCTGCAGTTGATACGCAAGTCATTGCCAAATCGTCATTGCCGTTTTGACTTCTGTACGTACCGTTGCCGGCCTTACCGAACGATCCGAGTTCATGCACCGTTTTAAATTCATTCGGTAAAATTTTATTAACAGCAGTCAAGTACTTAAAGCGTTCGCAATACTTGGTCTTATTCGATTCAGTCATCTTTAGGCCAGGTTTCCAATTAGTAGAAGAGGTCATGTGTTTTGAATGCACCAATTGACCAGGCCAAAAAAGTTCGTTCTGCTCAATTTTGTCCATGACGTAATCGCCCTTATGGTCAAGCTCGATTAAGAGCCTAACTTTTTCAGGATTGAATACTTTGTAAGTCAAGTACTCGAGAACATTACTGAACTCATTAATGTCCTTTTTATTACTTCTAAACGAGGCGACTTGGACAAGTCCGAAAAAGTCACCCTCATTCTTGATGAAGTCTTTCACTTGTTCTAGCATCTTGATGGGAAGAGCTGTGAATTTAAAAATATTAATGACTGAATAGTCACGTCCAACGCCAGAAGCAGTATCTATTGAGAATACGTAAGTGTTACCATCGTTTCTAATGTCGTCTGGTGTGAATTTACTAAAGTTAGGGTGAACTAAGAAGCCTTCTAATAGGTCTAAATTCTCTGGAGTTTGGGCCCATTCTGGGACCACGTATGTAGTGCGAAATGAAAAGATCTTTTTTAAATCCTTTGACGGCAGTAATAGCTTATCAGACGAAAAGAACTGAAGTCCGTATTCTTGATTGAAATCTTCCTCTGAGCCCAAGTTAGCAATGGTCATCTTCTTCCATTCCTCATCTCTGCCTGGGACCTGCCACCAGTCAACTCTTAACGGCACGTATGTATTCAAGCCGTTCATTGCATCCATGTAAATTTCATAGAATCGGTTCATTCCATTAGGAGTCGATGTTATGATTACCTTTGAATTAGTGGAGGCTGAAATTGTCGGATAGATCGCTCGGTAAAAGAAGTCTAAGTACGATGGGTTGATGTGAGCGAACTCATCGATGTACAGCACGTGAATCGTAAAACCAATACCTGTATTTTTAGTAGTGGTACGACCAATTAGACGACATCCGTTATCGAACTTAAGCGACATTACGTTATTTGAAATACAACCAGGTTTAAGGAAGAACGGTAAGTTCTCCAACACTGATTTAATTTTGTCCAATACCTCTTTAGTCGTCGATGCAACGTTAGCAACAGCCAACACGTTTTTATCGGTATGGAATATCAAGTACCATGCAATGAACACTCCCGACATAACGGTCTTACCGATCTGACGAGATGCCATTAGGCAATTGAATCGATTGTTCTTGAAGGATCTGATGATCTCTTCTTGGTAATCTCTTAATGTGATTTGCTGAATTCCGTCTTCTGTCATTACTTGTGCGTACTTTGACGCAAAGTAAACCGGATCGTGTTTACATCGCTTGATCTCCTCAAGCTCTTCCGGTGTGTATTCGAAAACGATATTTGCTTTCTTCCACACTGGATCATTATCTTTGAACGGCGAGTTTTTGATGGTCTTGATATCGATCATACCATTTTCAAAATCGTCTAGGAGTTTTTGAACTTTCTCTGTCGTCCAAATTGCACTGTTCTCCTGATCTAAATTGGAGAGTTTCATTTGGGTTCGACCGCCGCTGTTTGCTATAAAGTCTCTCATATTAATGAGTTAACGTCATCTAAGAAGTCATCATTGTCATCCTCTTCCTGCATCACTGCGTTTGAAATTCCGCGTTCTACCATGACCTCTACTTTTTTGGATGGGTGAGTCAAATGTCTGGAATCAGACACGTCCTCCTCAACCTCAATTGCGTCAATCTCTTTCATTAGATTTTTTGTGCCAGCCGTTATGTAGTAATCAGTAGATCCAGTAGGTAGAGCTCGTTGAGAAGACTCTGGGTTCGTATCACGCTGCGTGATTTCCTGATTCATCTTACGGTACGTATCCTCTAGGAATAACATGTAATTCGCTTGAGTCTTAACGACTGTTGTTAACTTATCTTGTAATTGCCCGAATACCTCAAACAGTCGAGGGTGGGTGTTTCCTTGGTTTATTTCCTCAGCAATTTTTTCGATTGCCATTCTTATTGTTTTTAGTTGAAAGAAGATGTTTTGAATGCTAGAATTATCAAGAATCTGCTTCTGTTTGATATAGTCATGCTTTTCAATCACTCCTAGATCAACATAGAACTTTAACATGGAGCCAGTTATGTCCTTGGCCTTCTTTTCAAAGTCAGCGTTCATTTCCATGAAGTCTAACGGGGGAGCGGCCGCGATCTCAGCAAGCTGTTCATCAATATTATCATCTTCCGGAGTAGGTCCTCCTGAATAATTTCTCAGAAGATCCTCAAGCTCACTTTTGATTTGTGCCTTCTTTTCCTTTGTGAATACTCCGCTCATGGGATTAGTTAAGTCTGTTTTCGTTTTTATCCAGAGCAGGGTTTGCAAAAATCTTTATTTGCTTAACGGCTTCAATGTGCTCATACAGATAGGCTTCTAGATAAGCAATGAAAGCGTCTAACACAGGATTTGCTCCAAACATCTGGTTAGACAAAATCCTTTTCATTAGGGAGTTCTTGTATTTGTACCCCAAATGAAGGCGATTGTCTTTTCTATTGTACACAACTTGGTATAAAGAGTTTCTTATCATAGGATACCGGTATTTTTACGAGGTATTTGAGCTTTGATCTGGATGTTTAAAGCACCCAGTGAAGTATCGGACAGCCCCTCAGAGTATTGATTGCCTCGAGAATCCTTCCAACCTCCTCTAATCACCGGAAACTCGTCAAGCCCGATCACAATATCGTTAAATTCGTCTAATCCGACTAGGGCGGTCGAAGATGGGTTTAAGGTTAGTGCCTTTTCGTTGGCTTCTCCTACTATATTGATGTTAACTGAGTCAACTCCAGATAGTTCTTCAATGACCCTGATCAAGTCGCTCTTTGGAACTCGGTCCTGTCTCTTCAACTTGATGAAATAGTTACCTATTGCATCAGCTATGTCTGACTTGATGATGTCGGTCGTAATATCGTCAAAGGCAATGATACTGACGTTTAGGATGTATCTAGTAATTTTTGGATCTACTATTTTTAAGTCAGATGAAATCATTTTTGTTCCGGACTTCTCGATGTACTTTAGTAATTCATTTTTTTGGAAGGCTGTTAATTTGAAATTAGCTGTTGCTAAATTAAAATAATCTGTTCCGTTATTGAACATTTGAGACACATCTGGCACCAAGAATAGATTGATCATTCTTGAATCTAAAATGTTTCCAGTAGCATCTTGGTCCAAGAAAACTTTGATGGTTGAGAACATTTGTAGCTTCTGTAAAAGAATTTCATAGTTATCTAAGTTAACCAGGGCAAAGCTCTTTGAAGCTCTTGGAGCAATCAATCTAGTCAGAACTGGATCTTCTGGATCAACTCCGAAATTTGGAGGACTTACTGTTGATATTGTGAAGTAGTCGGGCATTGTGATCTCTTCACCGATTGGAGAGAATCCAGTGTCAACGAAACTAAATATTACCTGCTTCGGATCATCAACCTTTACATTACCGGCTGAGCCGTCAGTCGTTAAGTACTCAACCACGATAGTAGAGCCAGTTGTCGGTATTTTACCAAATGAACCGTTTCCAAAATAAATGTCTAAGCCATTCGTTATGCCAGTTTTTGCGATAAACCCTTTAGCATTTCTAGGAATGTCTAATAGTGATTCGTACTTGGTCCACTGCTCACCATTGATGTAAACGTTGACCATGAAATTGTCGATGTAAAAATTATTTGGAGCGCCGAGCTGATAACTTTCAAAAGCTTGACCCTTTGCGGTAAAGGTTTGTGATTCGATTTGACCCTGTCTGATATTAAAGATTGCAGTAGTTTCTGCTCCAGTTAGAGAAAGCCTAACGTCTTCTTGAACAAGCTCAATCGCATAGACTAAACCGTTGTTTTCGCATCTAACCCTGAAAAGATTATTCAATATCACCTTGGATGCAGGTGGATTGATGTTGGGTTTACGAATCATTCTGATCTGTCCAGTAGCGCCGATCGCTCTGCTCGGATTGTGACCTGAAAGAGTGGCTAACGAGTAGATTGAAGAAACTCTACTTGCTTCATTGATGTTCAATTCGGTGATTGCATCTTCAATGTAATAAAAAATCAATTGACTTAAATTTTCAACAACAATCAAGAGCTGACCGAACGGCGAAGCTGCGGTAAACACAGATCTACTCTGTTTAAATTTGTCTTGTAAAAACTGAATGCTTTCACCAAGTATATCTCGGACTCTTATTCTTAGGTTAGTGAAGAGCCTTAAGCTTGTATTTGAGTTGCTAATGTCTGCCATTTAACAGATGACTTATTTTAGGTTATTTATCAGTCCTGTTTAAAAATTGTGAGAACAATGACCGTCTATAAATAATGTAGTATAATAACCTTATATGGGGGTGCTTGGATTTGACGTGGGCAGTTCAGGTACGCTCGCACGCCGAGGATGATGCTAAGACTCGCAAAAACGTATCACTATTTTTAAGTGGCAACACTAACTTCTGGAGCCTAGTTAACCAAGGCGTTAACACTCCTGTCGCTGAAGAGCTTTTAGCTGCATAAGTGACCAAGCGGCAACTGCTTGACTAAAATAAAGTTGCAAAACGGAATTCGCTACCGTGACAGCGAGCAGAAGATTAGTTCTCAGTAAACCGAACTGCTAAAATAAGGGAATTGTGAATTTCGTCAGGTTAACAAACGTGACTAAGCGTGTGAACGAGAGTGTGGTTGAAGGTCAAGCGGACACGGGTTCGACTCCCGTCACCTCCACAAAGAAAGCCTCCATTTATTGGGGGCTTTTTATTTTTAGATAAATAACTTCATGAAGACTCTTAACACAGATGACATTTTCCTAAGGAATTTAACGATTGCTCTACTTGATCTACTAAATGGCGAAATGGTATTGACCCTTGCTAGGGACGATCATAAAGAAGAATTTAGCGTTCCTTTCGTTTATAATTACGGAACGGATGAAGGTTTCCTAAAAGATTTTTACATTGGGCTTCCTGATAATTGTCGAATCCCAGTGGCTGAAGGTACCTACGATATTATCCCTAGGGGTATTGTTACCTTATCTAGCTTTCAAATAAAAAGTTCAGATATCACGAACAAGTTCGTTAGGGGAAGTTTTACAGAAACCGAAAGAGGAAGTACTGATCAAAACGTATTGACTGGATATTCTGCACAATTATTCTCTCTACCGCTGTCTGTTAAATTCGACGTGAAGATAATTTGTGATAATTTAAACAAGGCCTTCAAGATCGCTGAGAGCATGTTGAATATTAATTATTCAAATAGGGTGATGTACTTTCAGTACAATGGAGTGAGAATTCCAGCCCAATTCCAATTTCCGGCATCTGAAACGGTTGACAAGCAATACAAATTTACGCTAGTTGATAATAATAAAATCAATGTCACTTTATCAGTCGATGTTGAAACCTACTTTCCCAGCTTTGAAAGTACTTCTAAACGTAAAAGCTCAAACGTTATGGAACGAATTAATGTCAATCGTCGTACTGAAGGCGGAGACCCCGTTGCAAACGGTTGGACTGAGCAATCTTAATCAAAGTCTAGCTCTAAATCAAAATTGTAATACTGGAAGGTTGTTGTGAACGTTGTGAACTGTGGAGTTATTGAAGAATACGATAAGTTCATTTCGCTAAGTGACTTTAACATGGGTCGGTTGAAAATAATCGAAGAGACCGCGTAACCTTCATTGTTCAATAGCGTCAATCTAATTGGCTGAAAGAACGGATGATTGTTATTTGCAACAGCGGGTACCGATAGAGCTTGACCCAATGAATTCTGAGTGTTTTCCTTTGATACGTTTGCTGGCTCTAAGTAATTCAATGCATTATCCAAAAAGATGAAGTAGTTCAAATAGGCATCGGTCAATTTGAAAGTTATTTTTAACTCTCTTGTGAATTGATCGGCTATTGGCTTTGAGCTTTGCAATTCTTGAATCTTACCCAATGTTCGAGTTTGGGTTTGTAGACTTGATGAAAAACCTGGAAAATTTATTGACTGCACAGTAGATGCCATGAAATCAGGTAATGATTTGTAAGGCAATAATAAACTTCTGTAGTACTTACTGTACTTATCCTGTACCGTCTGATTAAAGAAATCCGGTGGAAAGTTTATGAAAAAACTGTTCTGTCTAGCATTTAGTATCATATAGAATTATCTATACGAGAATCTCCTTTAGTTTAGCAATTACTTGATCTGCACTAATTAGTTTTGAGCACTCAAATTGGCGATCAGTGCCCTTTTGATCTGGGCACCAGTTCCAATCGCCTGGATCAAATCTTAGTCGATTAGCGCAGCCTGAACAAGCTCCAGTTGGGGCAGATATTTTAGAAATACCAAGGTTCGGCTCATTGAAAGGTTCGGTGAATCCGGAAATTTGAACGGTTGGTGTATTTGTTGCCCATGCCAACCAAGTTAATCCGCTACTGATACCAACGAATGCTTGACACTCAGATAGCTCATGAATGACGCCGTCTAGCGGCCCGGGCACAAGTTGAATAGCACCAATTGGATTTGGATTTCCCATGTATCTGTCTTCTTCTCTCGATAATATTACGGGTTCGTAACCATTTTCTATTAACCAGTCGGTAACCTCTTGCCAACCAGTTGGATTATTCCAATACTTTGCTTGAGCGGTGCTGTGGATTCCCAATCCGACTTTTTTAGTTAATTTTCTAGTAGGGTAGTCGATCATAGGTTTGATTTCTTGATAGTCTAATCCTAAAATATCAGAAGCAGTTCTCTGTAAAGGGCCGGTTTTAAAATCTCTAGGATTTCGGTCCGAATCAAAAGTATCCCCGTTATTGAACCAACCTAATCTATAAACTGCGTATACTCCTTTTACTGGAGTACCCGGTTCAATAAATTCAATGTTCGGATATGTTTTTTCAAATAATTGATTATTAAAAGTTGAACAAATTACTGAACAGTCATGTTTTTTTCTAAATTCCTCAACGTAAGGAAGCCATGCAAAAGTATCGCCTAGTGCCTTTGATTCAAGAGCAATGTAGACTCTCTGCCCAGTCGCATCGTACTTTGCAGTTTCAACCACGTTATTGAATTGATTTGAAACTTCAATTCTCCAATTCTTAAAGTACTGGATTGAAGTTTTAGCCCAATGACCGGATGAAAGAACTGTTGAGAAATGAGTAATGCCGGAATCATCGTCAATGAAAGAAACTGTGTATGGAACAGACGATTTTGATTTTATTTCAGCGTAGGCACCGTCCACGAAATTGTAAAAAATTTCAACATTTGACTCAGCTCCGTCTGGTAAGGTCACGATATTCATTTTCAAGAAGTCGGATAGGTCATCCTGCAAAAATTCAGAATAGGCCTCAACTCCTAGGTAGTTGACTTTAACTGTTTGACCCTTAGTATATTTTCCCAAGTCGATCAAGGTCATGTCTCCGATTCTTAGAGTTACGAATTTAGTAAGACTTGAGTATTTAACTTCAAGCAGATAGTCCGAATCTGCGGCAGATTCGTGAAATCCTGAAATAAGATGGACGTAAAAGTTACCATTTACATCAGCGCATGGATAAACCTGAAATTTTGCATCATTTCGAAGAATTCCATCTCTATTCCAAACTGCTTGAGTATTCAGCTCGTTTGAATTTGCAATATATTGACTTACTCGAATGTTTGAAGTTTGCTCCTTTAAGTATTTCAAGAAAAGTCTTTCAAGCTGCCAACCTTCAGGCCTATTCGCGTAATATTCCGTAATGGAATTAACTCGCTTCATCATTTCAACAGCAATATCCGTTTTTATTGAAAATAGGTAGGTTGCCATGAATGGAGAATCTGATAAATGTGGATCAGCCGCAGAACCTTTATGGTATTCATAGATTACGGCATCATGGTGATGAGCTTGTTCCAAAAAAGTTTGGCGATATTGGAATGTGTCAAGAAGACAGTCGTATTCCATGAAATGAATCATCTTTTTACCTAAGTACTTACAAAAGTTGAAAGCATGAGTCATTGATCTCCAAATAGCGTAATCATGGTGATATGCCATGTGGTTGTCCACTCTGTACTCATTAGTTCTAGTCCATCTACCGCTGGCTAGGCCAACTGAATCAAAGTCTTTGTTCAGTAAAAGTGGATTATCTTTGTCGAAAATATAGTAATCGACGAGTTTTTGAATTTCAGGTTTTATTGCATAATGTGAAACGAGCAAAATAGGAATGCCTTTAAATTCTCTAAGCTTCTTAATGCACTCAACTAAATCAGCCTCTTTTTCTAGAGTATTCGGCCATGTGTCAACAACAAAAATATCATCAGTGTACTCACCAACTGGGATGATCGATTTTCTATAATCTGGAGAATACATTAAATCCTTTGAGATTCCTCCCTTAACTCCAAAGAAATAAAGATCCCCAGGCGTTGGATTGTATTCAAATATTCCGTCTGGAAAGACTTCATCGAATCCTTTTATTTTTCGAATATCTTCTTCAGTTAAGTTCATGTAATAATCTGACCATTCTTCTGAGATGTTTGCAAGTAATGGGGCTGCCCAGCTTCCGTCAGAATTTCTAGTTCCGTGTTCAGGTCTACCGGTCGAAGCGCAAGTGAATATAAATGCTCCACCCGGCTTTAACATTCGAATAATATTCTGAATGCTCTTTTGATAAAACATGTCATGTTCAAAAACCTCAGTTGAAATGATTAGATCGAATTGCTCGTCCGGTGCATCATATAGATGAGCTACTTGAACGACATCAACATTCGGTCCTTCTCCGACGTCTAAACCAATGTAGTTACAATCGGTCAGAAAGAATCGATTGTTTCCGTTAATATCAAGAGACCCTATGTCCAGTACTTTTTTCCCAGTAAAATACTTAGGAAACTCATTGCTTATTTTTCTACAAAATTCCTGTTGTTGTGGATGTGCCATTTAAGATTTATCTTTTTGTTATTATAATTATGCCATTTAGGAAATTTAAAGATTCGATAGATGTTCCGATAAGATCATAACCCTTTCTTTTGAATTGCTCAATTAAGAGGTCTTCTCTTCGTGCATGGATGTTGGTAATGGACTCTTGCCATTCTCCACCAAAATTAACTTCATCAACTCTTTCCTTGAAATATTCAATCATTGTACCTGGCTTCTTAGGACCTCCTCCGTAATCCTCCCAATACGAAGTACATGAATCCTCAACTACGTAAACTCCTGAAGGTTTTACTGAACCAAATAGTTTTTCAAATGAAAATATTACATGATGATTCATGTGAGAACCGTCATCAAGGATAATATCAAAAGGTCCCCATTTGTCAGCAATTGATTTTAGGAAAGCTTCATCATACTGTGAACCTATTTCAACGAATACATTATTCAATAGATCTTCATATTGTTTGCAATCCGGATTAATGTCAATACCGATGATTGTTGCATTGGGATAATATTCTCTCCAAGTTGCAAGAGATTCTCCATCTAACACCCCAATTTCCAAGAAGGTGAGAGGTTCTAATCTATTGAATGGAAAGTATTTTTCGTACTTTTCACAGTAGTTATGAAGCTCTGAAGATTTATCTGTACCCTTTGCCTTTGCTATTTTATCTAGTGATCTCATTTTAAAAGCGGTTTATTTCCAAAAGTAAATTAATTGTAGTTTATTATCGTATCCGCACATTAATGTGTAAGAATTGAATCCGAGTTTATTTAGTCTAGTTGTGAATCTATTTCGAAGGTCATCATTGAATCTTAGGTGCTCATGATGATACTCAACTGCAATATTTCGAATGTTTGAAAGATGTTCATCACTAATTCCTTCAAGGGCAATAATCTCGGAGCCCTCAATATCAACCTTTAAGAAATCGATTTTATCAATTAATCCATTATCTAAAAGATAATTCAGAGTGTAGGTGTTGACTTCATATTGAGTCGTGGTTGGATCGGTGTGATGCCACAAGTTAGATCCGCCTAGATGAACGCTCTCAGTCAATCTTAGTTTTCCAACCTCATTTCCGATCGCTGCATTGAACAGGATAACATTGGGTGGAGAATTCTGTTTTAATATTTTGAAGTATCGACGGTCCGGTTCGAAAGTAATGATCTTACTTGCTCCCATGTGATACGCGTATCTGGTGAATACGCCAATATTTCCTCCCAAATCGACAACTGTATCACCAGGTCTTACCTTAACTAGCTTTTCATCGTGATCTCGAGGATGTTCGTAATCTCCTAAATTATAAATTTCATGATATATTGCATAGTCCCAACCGTATTTGTATGCAATATCCAGAGTTGATCCATGAACGTTTTTGATTGAACCTAGGTTTTTGATTTGGTTCTCAGCGACGAAAAAGTACTCTGACTCAAAGAATGATTTGTCTCTTTGTAGCTTAACGTAGTCTATCATGACCTGAGCGAATTCTAGATTCTTGTTTCCGTGAAAGTAAAGGATTTTTGATTTATCTTCTGGAATTCTCTGCCATCCGTATATTTTACCGAAGTTCTTAGGGCCGGCATCTCTCCAAAAAGAAAGAAAGTGTTCCATTGCTTTACCGTTTGTTCCCTGCAGATCGCCGTCCCATTCTGAAACATCGAAGTTTGAAATGGGTAGAAATTTTTGAAAGTTATATTTGCAACGTAGGTAATTATCAATGCCCTCATCGTTCCATTGAAAGTAGAATCCGTACTCCTCAGGTTTCGTATTCTTGTAGGTTTCAAGAATCTCATTGAACCACCAATCGCATTTGTTATTATAGAGATAGAGGCAGATGTGGGACTTTGTTGCAAGTCGAGCAATGCCCTCTTTTTCGCAAATGTTTTGATTGAATAATTGTTCGCCAGGAGTTCCGTCCGGTTTCGTATGCCAACCCACGAAATCCTCTTGTATGTGAATGTCCGGAATTGGATAATTATCGACTAGGCTGAAGTAACTAGCAATGTTATCGATGTTGTAGTTCGCAACAATATCTCCGTCGACCCAAATAAAATTCTCAAATTCCTCATTTAGGGACGCAAGACAGGCGTACTGCTTCCAATACCACTTATCGTGTTCTGAATGATATGGAATTGATATGGTTTTGCCTATTACGTTTGGCCCCATGTCAGGAACTTCGCAATCAATTCCGTAAACGATTAATTTTCTTTTTGAAAATAGGTCGAGTGAAGTAGCTAACTTCTGAATCAACGGCATGTACTTCTCGTTCCCACAGGTCACCCATGCAAAGTCAGATGAGTATTCAATTGTACTTGCAGTAAGAACCTCTCTAATGTGATCTAATGCGACTACTGCTGCATTTTCCCAACTAAAAATTCTACGAATTTCGTCAGAATCTACTAGTGCTTTACTCTTGTGAGCTGTGAAATTCTCATAAGCGTCTCTAAGTTTCAATCTCAAATCGTTGAAATCTGGCTCTGCAAAATTTCCTGGAGCATCAGAATTCCAAGATTCTTGATTTTCAACACCGGCTGGGACTTCACCGACTATTTCTACTGGGATTCCTCTACCTTCGGCAAACTCCAATTGAGCTCCCCAATTACTATAGATTGATGGAACTCCGCAGGCCATTGCCTCGATTAGAGGTAAGTTCCAACCCTCGCTTCTGGCACAAGAAACAAACACGTCAGCTGAATTAAGTAATTCAACGTATTCTTGCTTGCTTATGTGATGTATGATTTTGATACCTGAATGCTTGATTCCGAATTTCTCAAGGCGAGCCTCAGTCGATGAGAGGCCGTCCGTCGCAAATGGATTATCAACATTAATGATTAGTTCGACAGGTTCGTCTTCTCTAAACGTTTGAGTGAATGCTTGAATGATCTCTCTGGTTGCTTTACGATACTCCCATCTGCCAATCAAGACAAATTTAAATGGTCTTCCAGTTGGCTCAATCACTTCTCTAGTTCTTGGAAAGAACATAGTAGTGTCAACTCCTTCTGGAACAACTTTAACCTTTTCTGCTGGAATTCCTTGCTCTACGGTACAGTCTCTTTGCCACTTACTTGGAACCCAAACCTGATCCATTTTTTTCAATTGCTCAAAAAATTCTTCAGGCTGACGAGTCGTTTCCCAAACATTATATGCGATCTTTGGACCAGAGTAATTTTGAAAAAAGTATTCATGTCGATTATCATTCAGAATGATGTTGACAATTTGGCCCGATGCGGGCTGTTTGTAGTTTCGATAGAGTGGATATTCTTCGGACCGGCCGCTAGGGTGTATGAGACTTTGGGAATCCAACATGGTACGCAATTCATCATCCATGTAGTACTCTCCATCATGGGGGCTGTCATTTTGATAGCCATTCCATGAACTGCCGATTGTCCAATTTCTAACTTGGACTGGGATGTGCTTGTTTAGCGCTTTAAAAAAATTTCGTGAATGGCAATTATAACCAGTATCTCCAATTATTGAAGTGTGAGCTTTTACTAATGGCATTACTTGAGTTGTGTGTTTTTCTTTTATACTCAAGGTTTTCAATTGGATCAGTAAACTACTCAAAATTTTTAAGTATAAAAACTAAAGACATAACAATAATGGACTGGAAAATAGTATTTCCTCAAAAAGAGATTGATCTACTAAATTGGTATTGGTTCGAAAGAGGTTTCTCAATTGATGAAATTAATCGAACTCATGCGCTAGCTGAGAACTTTAGGTACGAGGATGCTGTCACATTGGGCACAGCGACCCCGACTGATGAAATTAGAAAGAGCCGAATTAAATGGATCAATAATTCTCATAATGAAGCCAGTTGGCTCTATGGTAAGATGCTAGATTTCGCCAAGACAGCGAACGCTAATTTATGGAACTTTGACCTAATATCAAGCCCGGAAAGTATACAGTACACTGAATACAGGGAAGGTGGAGGTCATTACGGTTATCATCTTGATATTGGACAAGGCTCAGCATCTCACCGCAAAGTAAGCATGATCGTGCAATTGAGCGATCCGAGCGAGTACGACGGCGGCGATTTTGAGATACTTAGGGGAATGAATCCGGAGAAATTACCCAATAACCAAGGAGCTGTCATACTCTTTCCAAGTTACATGCTACACAGAGTTACGCCGGTTACTCGTGGAATTAGAAGAAGCCTCGTACTTTGGGTTGGAGGATCCCCGTTTCGATAAAAATTATTAAACTCTTGAATTACGAAGGAGAACTTGTCCAAAACAAGTTCTCCTTTTCTTTTTACTTGAGCTTGTGATACCAGAAGTCAGTAAGCAGGCGGTTACCTTGGATTGCATCAGTCGGAGCGTAACCTATGTACTGTGAATTAATAGTACAGCCGTTAGAGTAAGGAATGTCCACTTCAACTCGAATCACCGATGCATCTCCCAATTGGACGATCGTGCTAAGATGAGTTGTGTGTTCATAATCGCTACCTTGATGAGCGGTCGTGTTTGCAATCGCAAGAATCTGTCCAGCATTTGTGAAATTGACTATTCGAACCGCGTACTCAACCGGATTATTGTAAGCTGTGACATTCGTACCTATCTCGTAAACTCCGACTGGTAGGTTCCATCCATCGTTTACGGTATCCCATCTGTTGTTAGGATCCAACCAGTTATAATCGAATTGGATGACGTATAAACCTGCGGCTGCGATATTCATGGGAGTGTCTAACGCTCTTCTACCGTAATCATCGATTAACGGAACGCTTACCTGAACCGAACCCGGTCCAGTAGACTGCGCGTTTACTCCAACTCCAACAAAATCAATAGAAGTTGTTGCCAAGTCAACGGTTGCACCTTCATTGTACACGGCTAGAGAACCGCCTCCGCCTGGAGGGCCTGGAGGACCGGTTGGACCAGCTGGTCCTGGCGAACCTGAAGTTCCACTCGTACCTGAAGTACCTCTAGTTCCTGAAGAACCTGAAGATCCTGATGTTCCTGAAGAACCTGAAGTTCCACTCGTACCTGAAGTACCTCTAGTTCCTGAAGAACCTGAAGATCCTGATGTTCCTGAAGAACCTGAAGTTCCACTCGTACCTGAAGTTCCAGAGGTTCCCGTAGCTCCACTAACTCCTGATGTACCTGAGCTTCCAGAAGTTCCAGAAGAACCGGTTGGGCCGGTAGAACCTGGAGTACCAGTTGGTACAGTAGGAC
>Ga0222713_10001716_pt1 | contig 24159 bp, 24 predicted proteins | sample C33_649DmetaG_FD_165061 | JGI IMG/M metagenome (GOLD analysis project Ga0222713, IMG submission 165061) | Estuarine water microbial communities from San Francisco Bay, California, United States - C33_649D | ecosystem: Environmental > Aquatic > Marine > Unclassified | place: USA: California...
TATCTGGATGTTTATCATCACTACATAACATTACTTTGTTTGTATGCGTATCAATAATTGAATAAAGCGCTTCAAAATTTTTGGCAGCACTACCTTCTCTAATAATAATGTGCATGCCATAGTCTAATTTTTCTAGCGCTTCCTCAATGGTAAAACATTCATGATCAGTACTGATGCCGGCATCAATATATTTTTTTGCGGCCTCACCCCTTAATCCGGGTGCATGACCATCAACTGGCTTATTGTGTTTTTGTGCTGCTTTTATTTTTGCTATTACCACCGGATCATTATGTAGTACACCCGGAAAATTCATCATTTCAGATAAATAATAAATTTCGGGTCTCGCTAATAAGGCGTCTACTTCTTTTTCATTGACTTCGGCACCAGCCGTTTCAAAAATAGTAGCAGGCACACAGCTTGGCGCGCCAAAGAAAAATTTAAACGGGGTTTGTTTTCCATTTTCAATCATAAACTCCACGCCCGCAACACCACAAACATTGGCAATTTCGTGCGGGTCGCTAATGGTCCCAATGGTTCCATGGAGTACCGCGAGTCTCGCAAATTCGGAAGGCACGAGCATACTACTTTCTATATGTACATGACTATCAATAAATCCGGGCATGATATAGGGTAGCGCCGGGTTAATTGGCTCACTACTAGCTTCAATACGCTTAATATGGCCGTCCTCGATCCAAAGGGTTGCCCCGTGGATACGTTTATTGGGGATGTCTACTAGGTTGCCGGAAACAGAATAGGGTTGTGTAGGGGTCATAAGGGCACTAAGGTACAATAGAAGGCTAAGCTTTAAACTTTACGCAATTCAATTTTTTGGTAAGCCAAATGAGTAGTAAATTACTCATCCAATTTAAACGTATATGAAAAAACTACATTTTGTATTAGCGGCGATGTTGCTGCAAGGTATTAGTGCTACAACAGTGGTTATGGCACAAAAATCAACGGCAAAAAAAGCGGCTGTTGCAGCACCAGCTGTTCCCGCACCCAACGTCGACTCTATTTTATTTTCAGAAGTAAAATATAGACTGGTAGGACCTTTTAGAGGTGGTAGAAGCGCTGCTGTTACTGGCAGTTATGTAAATAACAATACCTTTTATTTTGGTGCTACCGGTGGTGGTTTATGGAAAACAACAGACGGTGGTAGCAACTGGAAAAATTTGAGTGATAAAAAAATAGGCGGCAATATTGGCGCGATTGCAGTAGCTCCTTCCGACGAAAATATTTTGTATGTAGGCGAAGGTGAAAATACCATGAGAGGTAATGTGGCAGAGGGTTTGGGTGGTATGTGGCGTTCCAACGATGGTGGAAAAACATTTACCAATATTGGTTTAAAAGAAGGTCGTCATATCATTAGAGTGATTGTACATCCGCGTGATCCAAATACCGTTTGGGCCGCAGTGGTGGGTCATTTATTTGGGCCCAATCCAGAGCGTGGCGTTTATAAAACCACCGATGGCGGTAAAACATGGAAGCAAACTTTATTTGTAAACAACCAAACAGGTTGTTCCGATTTAGTGATGGAACCAGGTAATCCATCTGTGCTATATGCAGGTATGTGGCGTGTGCAAAGAACACCACATAGCATGGAAAGTGGTGGTGAAGGATCAGGTTTATACAAGAGTACTGATGGTGGTGATACTTGGGTAAATATATCTCAAAATAAAGGCCTTCCAAAAGGTGTTTGGGGTATTGTAGGCGTTGCAGTAGCGCCTTCTAATACCGATAAATTGTATACTATAATTGAAAATGCGGCAGGCGGTATGTTTGTTAGTAATGACGCTGGCGCAACCTGGACATTAACCAGTAGCGATAATAATATTCGCCAGCGTGCATGGTATTACAGTAAAGTTTTTGTGTCGCCTACCAACGAAAATTTAGTGTACGCACCTAACGTAAATTTTATGCGTAGCAATGATGGTGGTCGAACATTTACTAGTGTAAACACACCTCATGGTGATCATCACGATTTATGGATTGATCCAAAAAATCCTAACCGTATGATTGTTGCAGATGATGGCGGTGCGCAAGTTAGTTTTGATGGCGGTAACAATTGGAGTACCGAAAACAACCAACCTACTGCTCAAATTTATAGAGTTAGCACAGACAATTCATATCCTTACCGCATTCTTGGTGCGCAACAAGATAACTCTACGATCAGAATAAAAAGTAGAACATCTGGTGCTGGCATCACAGATAAAGATTGGGAATCTACAGCAGGTGCAGAGAGTGGATTTGTTGTTGCAGATCCTTTAAATCCAGACGTGGTATATGGTGGTAACTATGGTGGTTATTTGTCTCGTCTAGATCACCGCACCGGAGAAAACAGGGCCATCAATGTGTGGCCTGATAATCCAATGGGAGCAGGGGCTGACGTATTAAAGTACCGTTTCCAGTGGAACTTCCCTATCTTTTTTAGTCCGCACAATCCTAAAAAATTATACACGGCGGGTAACCATTTATTTGCCACAGAAAACGAAGGAAAATCTTGGGATATGATTAGCCCTGATTTAACCACCAACGATAAATCAAAACAAGGTCCTAGTGGTGGTCCAATTACCAAAGACAATACATCGGTAGAATATTATTGTACCATTTTTGCAGCAGCAGAATCGGTACTAGAAAAAGATTTATTGTGGACAGGTAGTGATGATGGACTTATTCATGTAAGTAAAGACGGTGGCAAAAATTGGGAAAATGTTACACCGGCAGAAGCTGGCAAACAAATGATGTGGAATTGTATCGAAACAGATCCATTTAAAAAAGGTACTGCTTATTTTGTTGGAACAAAATATAAAATGGATGATTACGCGCCGTATATTTTTAAAACAGAAGACTACGGTAAAACTTGGAAAAAAATTACTGCAGGCATAGATCCAATGCATTTTACAAGAGCACTTCGTGCCGATCATAAGCGCCCAGGTTTATTATATGCAGGTACCGAATTTGGCATGTATATTTCATTTGATGATGGTGCCAATTGGAAAAAGTTTCAGCTTAATTTACCTGAAACACCCATCACTGATTTAACCATCAAAGAAAATGACTTGATTGTAGCTACCCAGGGTAGAGCTTTTTGGATCATTGACGATTTAGGTATTGTTCAACAACACCAAGCAGCTAATTATGCTAAAAATATACATGTTTTTGATGCGAACCCGGTGGTAAGATCGGAAGGTGGTGGAAGAAGACGCGGTGGCTTTGGTGGCGGTATGACCGCTAATATGGGTGCCAATCCTGCACTTGGATCTGTAATACATTACTATTTAAAAGGTGTTACCGATAGTAGCAAATTTTCTGTTGCGGTGTTAGATAAGAAAAATAAAGTAATTAGAACGTTTAGTAAAAATGCAAAAGAGCCTCAAGATAAAATTGAATATACCGAAGGTATCAATCAGTTTGAGTGGGATATGAATTATCCTGCGGCTGAGCGCCTAGATGGTTTAATTTTATGGAATGGTGGTGTGGGTACTGTTAAAGCAGCGCCTGGAAAATACACAGCACGTTTTGTATTCCAAAAAGATACGGTGCTAGTACCTTTTGTAATAAAGCCCAATCCTAATTATGCAGCAACAGAAGCAGACCTTGATGAGCAAACAGCCTTTTTATTAAGTGTGCGTGATAAGTTCTCAGAAATTCAAAAAGCCATTAAAGATATTAGAGCAGTGCGTTCGCAGGTAAATGAGTTTACTGCAAAATTGGATGGACAAAAAGAGTTAAAAGCCTTTGCTGATTCGGTGGTTAAAAAAATGACAGCTATCGAGGAAACCTTGTACCAAACAAAAGCAAAAAGTGGTCAAGACGTACTTAATTATCCAATCCGTTTAAACGATAAAATTGCAGGACTCTTTAATGTGGTAGCAAGCGGTCAAACAGCGCCAAGCAAACAAGCTAAAGAAGCATTTGCAGATTTAGCAGCGCAATCTGATGTCGCTTTGAACCGTTTAAAAGCTGTGATGGCTTCTGATGTAAAGGCACTCAATCAAATGATTCATGAAAAAATGGTACCAGTAATTGGTATCAAATAAATAAGAATAAAATAAATTATTCATCTAACAAATCGGGGCGGCGTGCTTTTGTACGCTGCACCGATTGTTCGTATCTCCAGGCTTCTACTTTTTTAGGATCACCTTGTAAGAGAACATCCGGTACTTTATCACCTCTAAATTCGGCGGGCCTGGTATATACGGGGGGTGCTAATAAATTATCCTGAAAAGAATCTGTTAAGGCCGAGGTTTCGTCATTTAATACCCCAGGAATTAAACGGCCTATTGCGTCTACCACCACTGCTGCTGCTAGTTCTCCGCCACTAAGCACATAATCACCAATAGAAATTTCTAGTGTAACGTACTGTTTTCTAATGCGTTCATCGATGCCTTTGTAGTGACCGCAAATAATTAAAATATTGCCTTTTAAGGAGAGTTGATTGGCGGTGCTTTGGTTAAACCTAACACCATCGGGGGTCATAAATATAATTTCATCGTAGGGGGCAGGGGCTTGTAATTCATCGATGGCGTTTGCAAGCGTTTCGCATAGTATTACCATGCCGGCACCACCGCCATATTGATAATCATCAATTTGTCCATGTTTATTAATGGCCCACTTGCGTAGGCTATGCACGTTTACCTGTAACAGTCCTTTTTCCTGTGCACGTTTCATAATGCTATGTGCAAAAGGGCCTTCTAATAATTCAGGCAGTACCGATAAAATATCAATTTTTAGCATGCTTTATTTTTTATTCCATAAAACCCTCAATATCCCTGCGTTGTTTTTTGGTAGGTCTTCCTATTTTACTCAAACGTTTACCGGTTTGATACGAAGCCGCTTCATAAGAAACGCGGTCCAGTTCTTCGGGCGGTGTTTGATCTTCGTAATGTAAAATAGCCTCGCTATATTGAACTCTTTTTTCCAGAAGTCCTGTTACTTTTACCACCCATCTGCGCGCTTCTGTTTTTACATCGTACACATCACCAAGGTTTACGACTTTGGCAGCTTTTACATTATCGCCATTACATTTTACTTTACCCTTACTGCATGCATCACCTGCTTGGCTTCTTGTTTTAAACAACCGAATAGCCCAGAGGTATTTATCTATGCGTAACTTTTCTTTACTTGCTGCTTGCATAAAACTGGTGAAAGTATGGAATGGTTTCTATGCCCTTGTAAAAATTGACAATGTCAAATTTTTCGTTGGGGCTATGTAAATTATCGCTGTCTAGTCCAAAGCCCATAAATACAATTTTAAGACCGAGTTCTTTTTCAAACAAAGCGCAAATAGGGATACTACCACCACCTCTTACAGGTATAGGTTCTTTCCCAAATGTTGCCGTAATAGCACGCGCAGCAGCTTGGTATTCTTTAGAATGGATAGGCGTCATATAAGGCTCGCCACCATGGTGTTCAGCTGCTTTAACGGTAACACCTGCTGGTGCAATAGAAGTAAAGTAGTTGATAATTTTTTCAGTAATTTTTTGTGACGATTGATTGGGAACCAGTCTACAAGAAATTTTTGCAAATGCCTTAGAAGGTAATACAGTTTTGGCACCTTCACCAGTGTAGCCACCCCAAATACCATTTACTTCAAGTGTAGGTCTAATGCCTGTTCTTTCGTTACTGCTGTATCCTTTTTCACCCCATAGTTCCGTTACGCCTAAATCTTTTGCATATTCACTCGCATCAAAAGGCGCTTCGGCCATTTTAGCTCTTTCTACGTCGGAAGATTCAACAACGTCGTCATAAAAACCAGGAATAGTAATATGGTTATTTTCGTCGTGACAAGAAGCAATCATTTTAGAAAGCATGGTAATAGGGTTGGCTACTGCACCGCCATACACACCACTATGTAAATCTCTGTTGGGTCCGGTTACTTCAACCTCAATATAGCTAAGTCCGCGAACACCAATATCGATTGATGGATTTTCCATGCTTAACATAGAAGTATCACTTATTAAAATTACGTTAGCGTCAAGTAATGCTTTATTGGCTTTTACAAAAGTGGCTAAATTAGGACTACCAACTTCTTCTTCTCCCTCTATTAAAAATTTAATATTGGTGGTAAGCGTACCCGTTTGCACCATGGTTTCTAGGGCTTTTACGTGCATGTAAAATTGTCCTTTATCATCGGCAGAACCACGCGCATAAATTTTACCATCCTTTATAACAGGGTCAAAAGGTCCGCTGTTCCATAGTTCCAGTGGATCAGCGGGTTGCACATCATAGTGTCCGTATACAAGAACGGTAGGAAGTGCAGGGTCAATTATTTTCTCGGCGTATACAATGGGGTGTCCTTCGGTAGGATATATTGTTGCTATTGTAGCGCCTGCATCTAGTAAACTTTTTTTAACAGCTTCCGCGCAGGTAAGCATGTCATTTTTATTTTCGGTTCTAGCACTTACACTTGGTATGCGCAGCAGCGCAAGTAATTCTTCTAAAAAACGGTCTTTATTTTTTTCTTGATAATCTTTCCAAACTTGCATATTCTTTTAATTTCTAGGGTTCTAATTGATGTTTTTTATCTGATAGTATATTATCGATGGTCCAAGTTAGTTTCTTTTCAAATGTAGCCTGTCTTTCGGGGCAATTTTTATTGCAAATACCACAGCTGATGGCTAAACAACCGTCGGTGTGCACAAAAAGTTCAATAGAGTCACCAAAATGTGATTTAATGAGATCGGATAAACTGTCTATTTCGCGGTGGGCTTCGTGTACATTCAAAAACCAAGGCACGGTTAAGTGACAATCGATATGTAAAAGACTGCCATATTTTATAACGCGTAAATTATGTAGGTCAATCCAGTTTTCTACTTTGTTTTTATTAAGTACCCCAATAAATTCATTTAATAAATCTAGGTCGGCTTCATCCATGATACCTGCAAAAGAGGATCTAATAATTTTATATCCGTTGTAAATAATTAGTAGGCTCATGCCTAATGCAATTATTTTGTCCAACCAATATACTTTCCAAATAAGCATAGCCCCTATGCCTGCAACAATGGCAAGGGTAGAGTAGGTGTCTATTTGCAAGTGCTTGCCACTTGCCTGAAGTGCTAATGATTTATTTTTTTTACCAATTCTAATACAAACAGCACCCGCAAAATAGTTCATAATTGCTGTTGCACCTACCAGCCACAAGCCCATATCAAGTGCATGAAGTGGCTCGGTGCTAAAAAAATTGGTAAGCGTTTCATAAATGATTAAAACGCCAGCAGCAACAATTAAAGTGCCTTCGGCCGCTGCCGAAATAAACTCTGCTTTGCCGTGCCCATAAGGGTGGTCTACATCTTTTGGTTTAGCTGCCACATATAAACTATAGAGGCCAATAAAACCGGCCACTACATTGACAATACTTTCTAGTGCATCTGTTAAAACCGAAAGTGAATGCGTAACAAAGTAGGCCACTGTTTTTACAACTAGTAGCAGCACGCCTATGCTTGTAATGACAATTTGAACTTTAAAATTCTCTTTCGCTAATTTCACAAATGCGTTTTTAAAACCAACTTAAATGCGCTCTAAGGTATAATGTATAGGACAGGTTTTTGCAAGCATCGCAGAAACGCCACAATACTTTTCGTGACTTAAACTAACGGCCCTTTTAAATTGATCTAATTGTGATTCATCCACATCTGCTTTATAGACCATATGAATCACAGAAAATACCTTTGGAATGGTATCGGTTTGTTCGGCAGTGGCTTCGATACATAGTTTTGTAAAAGGCACTTTCATTTTGTTGAGTATTTCAACAACATCAATACCGCTGCAGCCACAAAGTGATGCCAACATTAATTTTTTAGGGTTCATGCCTGAATCTAAACTTCCATTTTCGATGGTGGTGTCTAGTCTTATGGTTTGACCCGTTTCTGAACTGGCATCAAATGCCAAATGACTCACCCAATTTGTTGTTACTTTCATTGTATTTTATTTATTGCATGGCTTTTTCGTACCTGGCTGCTACAAAATCCCAGTTAACCAGGTTAAACCAAGCGGTAATATAATCGGCTCTTTTGTTTTGATATTTTAAATAATAAGCATGTTCCCAAACGTCGATACCAAGTAATGGGAAACCTTTAAAAGTACTTACATCCATGAGTGGGTTGTCTTGATTAGCGGTAGAACCAATGGCTAATTTTTTATCAGCGCCAACAACAAGCCATGCCCATCCACTGCCAAATCGATTTTTTGCAGCGTCTGCAAACTGCGTTTTAAATGCTTCTAACGACCCAAAGCTATTATTGATAGCAGCGGCAAGTATACCGGTAGGAACCCCTGCTGGGGCTGCTTTCATACACTGCCAAAAAAGTTCGTGGTTATAATGGCCGCCAGCATTGTTGCGCATTTTTACAGAGTAGCTACTTATTTTTTGTAAAACAGTTTCTAGATTGCTATTGGTATCTACGTTTTCGGCAGCAGCTGCATCTTGTAAATTTTTTGCATAACCTGCTGCGTGTTTGCTATAATGAATTTCCATTGTGAGCGCATCAATAAAAGGCTCAGTTGCAGTATACGCATAGGGTAAAGGAAGTTGTGTAAATGATGTGCCAACAAGTGCTGGAGATACGGCTCCTGCTATCATGGGCGTCACTTTATGAGTATTAGCAATCGCATTTAATTGACTACCCGTAACTGCGGCAACCATGGCTGCTTTAACAGTGGTGCCTATAAAATTCCTTCTAGAATTTTTGTTTGAATGTTGCGCTGACATGGTGGTAAAATTTAGTTACTTAAAGTTACTTTAAAACTTGCGGGTATAGGCTCGAATTTTAGTAAACAGCCGGTAGTAATACTCTTGGTTAAATAGTTGAGCATCTGCCATAGCTTTAACCACTAAAAAGATACTGATTGGAAGTAAAATAAAGGTAGAAAGCCACATACCCATGAGTGGGCTAAGTTGTGCCGATTTCACAAACTTTTCACCAAACGTATTAAAGAGGTGGAAAATCACAAAAAATATAATGGCAAAAACCAGGGGTGTACCAAGCCCGCCTTTTCTAATAATGGAACCGAGTGGCGCGCCAATTAAAAAAAGGACGAGGCATGCTGCCGATAAGGTAAACTTTCGGTGCCACTCAATTTGATGCAGTTGCAGTGAGGTTTGACGCTCTTTATAATCAAGGGCTAAGTAATTCACATTGTTTTTAATACCCGTAACTTGATTGGAAGCACTTTCGATACATTCATTTTGTATAGAATCAGGAATGGCTATATCAAAATTTTTATAATTTTTTTTAATGCCCGCTTTGGCTGCGGCAGATATCGTCCATCCAGTATCTGTTGTATAGCGCGCAAACCGTATATAGGGGTTTACTTCTTTACGGGTCCTGGCCGTATACATGCTATCCACATTATTAATTGAATCGATGGCCTTGTTGAGTTGTCTTACGCTTAACATTTTGGGATCGTAAAAACTACTGTCACCACTTTTTTTAAGCTGAAAACTTTTCAAGTCAAATATTTTTTTATAATGCTTAAAACCCAGTCGGATAAATTCTGTTTTTGGAGTACCTCTAATACCTCTCTCTTCGTAGCGCCATCCATTTTTTAAAATAAATTCTAAATACTTTTTATCTTTTGTTACGCGCATGATACCGCTTTCTGCAAAAAGCATATTGTCTTGTAAGCTGTAATTTTTTTCAAATAAAACGATGTCATGAATGACGCTATCGTTTTTTTCTTTTCGACCTAATTTAATAACATAACCATCCAGCTTATCATAAAATACGCCTTCTTTGATATCAATGGCTGGTTTTGCAACAATAATATCAAATTTGAGGGTGGCTAGTTTGAGTTGCGTTACAGGAATAATATTATTGGCAAATAAAAAGGCAAGACCACTTAAAAAAATAGTGATTACAACCAGTGGGCGCATAAAGCGTATGAGCGGAATACCGGCTGCTTTAATTGCAACCAGTTCAAAGGATTCCCCTAAATTTCCAAAAGTCATGATGGAAGAAAAAAGAAGTGCGAGTGGAAGTGCTACCGGCACCCATGACAAAGTAACCAGACCAATTAAATAAAGTAAGGTAGGTAGGTCTAATCCTTTACCCACTAAATCATCGATGTACAACCAAAAAAACTGCATGGTGAGTACAAACAAAGAAATTAGAAAAGCACCAATAAACGGTCCAATAAATGAACGAATAATGAGTATGTCTAATTTTTTAATCAAAGCGCTGCGGATTCTTTTAAAGAAGATAACTTTTGATACGAAGCAGGCGCAGGGAAAATGGAAACCTAGGCACCTAGTCTGTGAAACAGTTCTTTCACTTGGTATTCCCAAAGTTGACTTTGATCCTTGATTTCATTTTTTTCAGCGAAATCTTTGATAATCAAAACCGTTTGGTTTGAAATTTCTGTTTTTTCTATTCTGAATTCGAAGTATTCATTTTTTTCGGAATGAAGCCATTGGTACTTGATAAATTTATCTTGCTCCTTTTCAATCACTTGTGCTTTGTCCGGAACACCGCCACCCCATGAAAAACTAAATTCACCATCCCATTCGTCCACTTTATCGGCGAACCACTCTTGTAAACCGGCCGGCGTTGATAAAAACTCGAATAAAATCCCAGGAGAGCATCTCACTGGAAATTCTATTGTAAATAATTGCTTCTTACTCATTACTTTGTCTATTTTACTACCCTTGTAGTCACGCAATAATATTAAATAATCTAACCCCGCCAAATGTTTTTTTATACCACTCGTGTAAATCTGCGTGAAATACCTGTTAGCATTCCTGATTTAATGTATATATTATTGATAATCAATTATATATAATAATAACAAGCCAGCGTAATTTTTGCAAATACTTGTCAAAAAATGGTTAAAATTACTTCCACTTCAACCTATATTTGCAGCCCGAGCCATTATTGGCAGGATTTATCAGCGAAAATCAAACTTTTATGTTTCAAGGTTTATCGGAAAAATTAGAAAGTGCGTTTAAGAATTTAAAGGGCGAAGCGCGCATCAATGACCTCAATATTGCCAATACCATTAAAGATATTAGGCGTGCACTTATTGATGCTGACGTTAACTTTAAAATAGCCAAAGAATTTACTGAAAAAGTGAAGGATAAAGCCGTTGGTCAAAAAGTAATCAACGCGGTAAGTCCTGGACAATTGATGGTAAAAATTGTGCAAGATGAATTAACGGAATTGATGGGTGGTGAAGCCGTTCATTTTAATGCCGTAGGAAATCCTGCTGTAATTTTAATTGCCGGTTTACAAGGTAGTGGTAAAACAACTTTTACCGGAAAGCTTGCCAATCATTTAAAAAATAAATTAGGTAAATCACCGCTACTTGTTGCAGCAGACGTTTACCGTCCTGCAGCCATTGATCAACTTGGTGTGCTTGCAGCACAAGTGGGTGTAGAAGTATATTCGGAAATAGGTAATACGGATCCTGTTGCTATTGCAAAAGCAGCTATTGCACACGCAAAAGCAAACAATAAAAATGTGGTGGTGATTGACACTGCGGGCCGCCTCGCAGTTGATGAAGCGATGATGCTAGAAGTGTCTGCCATCAAGGACGCCGTGCATCCTACCGAAATTTTATTTGTGGTAGATTCCATGACCGGACAAGATGCTGTAAACACAGCTAAAGCATTTAATGACCGACTTGATTTTACCGGTGTTGTACTTACTAAATTAGATGGTGATACAAGAGGTGGTGCGGCACTCACTATTAAATACACGGTTAATAAACCTATTAAGTTTGTAAGTAGTGGTGAAAAATTAGATACGCTCGATATTTTTTATCCCGACCGTATGGCGCAGCGTATTTTAGGCATGGGTGATATCACATCACTTGTTGAAAAAGCGCAAGCACAATTTGATGAAGTAGAAGCGAAAAAATTAGAAAAGAAAATCAAAAAAAATCAATTTGATTTTCAGGATTTTCTAACACAGTTACAGCAAATTAAAAAAATGGGTAACATCAAAGATTTAATGGGCATGATACCAGGCGTTGGTAAAGCTGTTAAAGATGTTGATATTAATGACGATGCATTTGTGGGTATTGAGGCTATGATTAATTCCATGACGCCTTTTGAGCGCGCCAACCCAGATGCCCTAACACCGAGTAGAAAGCAGCGTATTGCCAAAGGTTCGGGTAAAGAAATTGCGGAAGTAAACGCCTTTATGAAGCAGTTTGATCAGATGAAACAAATGATGAAAATGATGAATAACATGCCAATGGGCGGACGTTTTCCGGGCATGAAAAGGTAGATTTTGCCATTTTTTAGGTCATTTTTAGGTTTTTTAGCGCCAAAATCACGCAAAATGCCTATATTTGCAACCCTTAACAATATTTCTTAACGCCTATAAATTTCTATTTAACATGGCAGTAAAAATGAGACTACAAAGACACGGTAGTAAAAAAAGACCGTTCTACTTCATCGTAGTAGCCGATGGTCGTGCACCAAGAGACGGTAAGTTCATCCAAAAAATTGGTACTTACAATCCATTAACAGTTCCAGCAACAATCAGTTTAGATCGTGAAAAATCTTTAGATTGGTTAAACAAAGGAGCTCAACCAACAGACACAGTACGTCGTATCCTTTCTTTTAAGGGCGTACTTTATTTAAAGCACTTATTACGTGGCGTAAAGCTTGGTTTATTTGATGAAGCAACAGCGATGACTAAGTTTGAAGCTTGGCACAATGAGCATGAAGCAAATGTTAACCGCAGAAGCGAAGCACACAAATCAGAAGTGCGTGCTAAAAAAGTATACGTTCCTGTTGTTAAAAAAGTAGAAGAAGTAAAAGTAGAAGAAGCGCCGGTTGCAGAACCAGAAGCGCCAGCTGCAGAAGTGGAAACACCTGCAACAGATGCTCCAGAAGCAGCTCCAGAAGCATAATTCTATTACAACCTAATAGTAAACGCCTGCAACGCAAGTTGTGGGCGTTTTTACTTCGGTAATATCCCAATTAATAAATAATTTGCAGTCATGAGTGAATACGTACACATTGGAAAATTGGTGGCCACTTTTGGTGTGAAAGGAGAACTTATTTTAACGCACGGGCTTGGTAAAAAAACAAACCTTAAAGACGTGGAAGTACTTTTTGTAGAAGAACAAAAAGGTTCTTACCTCCCTTATTTTATTAGCGGCTCAAAAGCCAAGGATGAAGCAGAGATGTACGTACAATTTGAAGGCGTAAACTCCAAAGAAGCAGCTGCCCGTTTTGTGTCTCGTCAGGCATGGTTACTAGAAAGTGATTTTAGAAAATTAGCAGGTAAGTCGGCACCCATTGCACTACTTGGTTACGAGGTAATAACCGATGAAGATGAAAATCTAGGACCTATCGAAGAAGTGATAGAACAACCTCACCAAGTGTTATTAAAAATTTCGTTGGAAGGTAATGAAGCGCTCATTCCACTGCATGCCCAAAGTTTAGATTCCATTGATCATGATGCTAAAAAAGTATACGTGATTTTACCAGACGGATTATTAGATGTGTATAGGTCATAATTACCATGCAAGCGCCTCAACGTTATATTGCCCATTTTGATTTAGATTCTTTTTTTGTGAGTGTAGAAATGCTGCTAGATCCATCACTGCTTGGTAAAGCTGTTATAGTGGGAGGCAGTAGGGATAGAGGTGTTGTTACAACATGTAGTTATGAAGCAAGAAAATTTGGTGTGCGAAGTGCCATGCCAATGCGAAAGGCTATGGAATTATGTCCGCACGCTATCATCGTAAAAAGTTCGTACGGGCAGTATGCTAAATACTCTGCCTGGGTTACAAATATTATTGCAGCAAATGCACCACTCTACGAGAAAGCATCTATCGATGAATTTTATATAGACCTAACCGGTATGGATACTTTTTTTAATCCACTCGAATGGACCATTCGCCTTCGACAAACCGTCATGGATGAAACAGGACTTCCTATTTCGTTTGGACTTGCAAGTAATAAGTTGGTGGCAAAAATTGCCACCGATGAAGCAAAGCCCAATGGTTATTTGTTTGTTACTCCCGGAAAAGAAAAAGAATTTTTAGCGCCGCTCCCCGTCGAAAAATTAGGCGGCGTAGGAAAAAAATCGCATCAAACCCTTTTAGGACTTGGCATTTACACGATTGGCGATATTTTAAAGTATGATGGGGTGCTATTGGAAAAAGCACTTGGCAAATGGGGTACGCAACTGGTACGTCAAGCAAATGGTTTAAGTGATTCGGTGGTATCGCCACACCGCGAATCAAAATCTATTTCTGCCGAAAATACTTTTGAAGAAAACACTTTAGACGTAGATATTTTATTAGCGCAACTAGTAGGACAAGCAGAGCGTGTGGCCTATGAACTTAGGCAAGAAAAAAAATACGCTACATGTGTTGCCATCAAATTTAGGAATGCAAATTTTGAAACGAGTACTAGACAAATTACCATTCCTGCTACTATTGCCGATAGCGATATCATAAAAGCGGCCACCGATTTATTTACCAAACTCTATGTGCCAGGAACGATGGTAAGGCTGCTGGGTGTGCGCTTGTCGGGGCTCACAGACACCGGCGCTCAAATTAATTTGTTTGACAACAAAACAGAGCAACATGCGCTGTATGAAGCCATTGATTCCGTAAAAAATAAATTTGGTAAATCTGTATTACGCAAGGCGCGTACCATTAAAAAACCTGAATAATATTAACTGTCCCATTTACGAAGCTGCTGCAATAGCGCGCGTAAATCTTTTGGAATAGGCGCCTCAAAATTAAATGTTTCGGTTCCTAAGGTAAAGTTTAAGGTATGTGCATGAAGTGCAAGTCTACCCAAAATAGGGCGTTCTTCATCTTCGGCTTTTGAAAGTTTAAATTTCTTTTTTAAAGAAGACAATAAAATAGGTTCGTTGTTGCCATACAAAGTATCACAAGCAATGGGACTTCCAATGTGTTGCATGTGTACACGAATCTGATGCGTTTTTCCAGTATGAATTTGCAGGGAAAGCCAAGCATACTTTTTAAATCTTTCTATTACTTTATAATCTGTTAAAGCCGGTTTGCCTTTTACGTGCGTAATCATTTTTCCATTTTTGCCCGGATGCTCCATAATGGATGCATCCACACTGCCTTCATCATTTACTGGGTTACCTAATACAAGTCCTACATAATGTTTTTCTACATCCCTTCCTTCAAATAATACAGATAGTGCTTGGTGTGCTTCTTCGGTTTTTGCAAACACAATAACGCCACTGGTGTCTTTGTCGAGACGGTGCACGGTAAAAATATTTCCAAATTGTTGGCGTAGTATTTCTTTTACAGAAATGTCAATGCCAAACCTGTCCGGAATACTCAATAATCCAGATGGTTTATCAATTACAATAAATGCGTCGTTTTCAAATAATACAGATAAGCGCATTGAAAAATTTTTCTAAAATAAAATAAGGTAAAAATTAAGCTTCTTCTTTTGATTTACGAACAAATGATTTGTTCATGAATTTGAGTAAGCGCACTTCTTTTTCTTGCAAGAAACGGTACTTGCCGCGGTCTACATTTTTTTTAGTAAGGTTGGCAAACATAACGCGGTCTAGTCCTCTTACGTCGTAGCCTAAATGCTCAAATATGCGGCGCACAATTCTGTTACGGCCACTATGAATTTCAATACCTACCACATTTTTATCTTTTGCATTTGCGTATCCACAAGCGTCGGCTGCCACAAATCCATCTTCTAGTGTAACACCTGCTAATACAGCTTCTAAATCTTTTTTAGCAACGGGTCTATCTAGAGTAACCTCATATATTTTTTTAATTTCAAAAGACGGATGCGTTAATTTTTGTGCGAGTTCACCATCATTGGTGAGTAGTAAAACGCCGGTTGTGTTTCGGTCCAAACGACCTACCGGATATACTCTTTCTGGCGTGGCACCCTTAATAATATCTAGTACTGTTTTACGTCCTTCTGGATCGTTTGCTGTAGTGATATAATCTTTGGGTTTATTCAGTAAAATGTAAACGGCATTTTTTTGAAGGTATACCTGCTTACCTTTTACAATTACTTTATCGGTTTGAGCAACTTTAAAACCAGGTTCAAAAATTTTATCGCCATTCACAACTACTTTACCGCCTTTAACCAGTTCGGCTGCTTCTCTACGACCACATACACCTGCATGCGCAATAAATTTATTGAGCGGCATTTGTTCTGCTGTTTTTAAGGCAATAGGAGCGGGCATACCTGCTACCGGAGTCGCTTGAAACTCTTTACTACCAGAAGTTTTAGCGGGGGTTATAGGTCTTGCAGATCCAGTAGGTCTTGAAGCACCTGTTGCGCTTGGTCTTGCAGCACCTGCCCTTGGTGTGCGTTCGTCTCTATCCGTTGGCGCGCTTTTGCGCGCGCCCGGCTTTGTTGATTTTTTGAGCGGCTCTGTAACAAGTCCGCGCATTTTATCTTTTTTGCGTTGGCGCATTTCTTCGCCAGCGGCTCTCGCATCTTGTTTGATTTTTTTCTTCTCTTGTCGGAAGGCTTCTTTTACTGCGCTACCTTTTTTCTGGTTCGCAAATTTGCTGAAGTTGTCGGTTCTTTTTTGCATACAATTGTTTTGCTGTTTTTCAACAGGATGTTTGGTAATTATTTACCCTTATTGGCTAGTTGACCACAAGCCGCGTCTATATCTTTACCCCTGCTTCTTCTGAGGCGGGCGTTTACGCGGTTGGCATCTAGGTAATTCATGAAATCTTCGATGCCTTGTTCGTCTGGCTTGGTCATGTTAAATGTATCGATAGGGTTGTATTCGATAATGTTTACAAGGTCTGCGGGCACTTGACGAAATAATTTTACCAGTTCTTCTGCATCTTTTTGAGAATCATTAAAATTCTTAAATAAAATGTATTCGAACGTGATTTCGTTGCCCGTTTGCTTATAAAAATAATTCATGGCATCTACCAAAACCTTGATATTATTGGTTTCGTTGATAGGCATGATTTCATTTCTTTTTTTATCGTTGGCAGCGTGTAATGATAAGGCTAATTTAAATCGTACTTTATCGTCCCCTAGTTTTCTAATTTGTTTAGAAACACCAGCTGTTGAAACCGTAATTCTGCGCGGGCTCATAAATAGGCCATCCTCCGCAGAAATGCGCTCTATGGCTTTTAGCACGTTGTCGTAGTTGAGCAGGGGTTCGCCCATACCCATAAAAACAATATTGCTTAATTTTTTTTCAAAAATCCTTTCGCTCTCTTTATTGAGTAAAACAACCTGATCATAAATTTCATCGTAGGTTAAATTTCTTTTGCGGTCCATAGTTCCGGTAGCGCAAAATTTGCAACTTAAACTGCAACCAATTTGTGAAGATACGCAGGCTGTTTTTCTTTCTTCGGTAGGAATTAAAACGCCTTCTATAAAATGCTTGTCAAATGTTTTAAACCTAGATTTTACGGTACCATCTTCGCTAACCTGAGTTTTATCGATGGTTAATGCCGGTAAAATAAATGTCTCGTTTAATTTGGCACGTAGTTCTTTGCTCAGGTTGGTCATGTCATCAAAAGAATGCGCATGCTTTTGCCAAAGCCATTCGTGTACCTGTTGAATTCTAAATTTTTTCTCGCCCAGCCCCTCAAAATACGCCGTTAGCTCGCCTAGGCTTAAATGCCTAATATTTGGTAAATCCGTGTTCATAACTGCAAAGATACCTTTAAAGCCCTAAAAAGCCCGATTTGAAGGGGCTTACAATACTTAATTGACCAGTTTTTAGCCTAAAAACATAAATTTAACATTGTTTGGAGCAACAATTTATAGTCTTGATGGTTATATTTGACAACAACTTCTAATTTACAACTATGAAAAAGATCCTTTTATTAAGCACTTTACTTCTTGGCGTTTTTATCTCTATTCAGGCGCAAGACACTACCTTAACGCAGTTTACGGGTAAATTCAAATTTGCCGAAGGTAGCCCAGTTCAGGAGGTTGTGATTAATGCAGACAATGGCACACTTGTTGCTGCTTCTGCAATGGGATCAGTTGTACTTCAAAAGACAGGTGAAGACCAGTATTTTATTGCTGAATATCAGGCACCAGTTATATTCAAGAGAGATAGCAATAAAAAAGTGATTGGACTTTCTATTAGCGTAAGCGGTATGGTATTAGAGGCAGTAAAAGTAGAAGCTGCTTCTTTTGTAGATGAAAAAATCTACTACCTCACGCGTTAATTGGCGCATTTTTCTCAAAACACACTTAAAACAAATACGTTAGTAGGGCTTCTCTGCTAATGGTTTCTTGCGTACCCGTTGTTAAGTTTTTAACAACACAGGTTCCTGCTGCAATTTCTGCTTCGCCAATAATAACAATGTAGCCAATATTCTTTTTTTCGGCGTACTTAAACTGCTTGTCAAATTTTGCTTGTTCATGAAAAATTTCGGCAGCAACACCTCTATTTCTAAGTTCTTGTAATAGTAAAAAAGCGCTTTCACTTTCGGTCGCACCTGCATTAAAAAATAAAACTTTGGTACTGCTCTGAATGGTGTCTGGAAAGGCGTTTAATTCTTCGAGTACATCATAAATACGGTCTACGCCAAAACTAATGCCTACACCTGGAATATCCTTGACACCAAAGAGTCCTGTCAAATCGTTGTAGCGTCCGCCACCACCAATACTGCCCATACGCACACCCAACGCCTTTACTTCAAAAATAATGCCGGTGTAATAATTAAGCCCACGCGCTAATGTAAAATCGGCTACTAAATTGACGTTTGGAAAAGCCGTAAAATGTTCAAGTAAAGTGTTGATTTCTTGGAGTCCATCCACGCCTTCTGGAATTTCGCCAATAAGCGCGGTTAACTGATTTATTTTTTCGGTGTTAGAGCCATTTATTTGTAAATATTTTTCAATGATAGAAACTTGATTTGCATCAAGGCCGCGTCCACTCAATTCTTCTTTTACTTTTTCAATGCCAATTTTATCTAGCTTATCAATAGCCACCGTAATGTCAATCATTTTGTCGGCGCCGCCACAAATTGCAGCGAGTGCCGCTAAAATTTTTCGGCTATTGATTCTAATTTCTACCGGTAGTTTTAATTTTTCAAATACCGATGCATAAATATGTGTGAGTTCTAATTCATTTAATAAACTGCTACTACCTACCACGTCTGCATCGCACTGGTAAAACTCACGGTATCTTCCTTTTTGTGGACGATCGGCTCTCCAAACCGGTTGCATTTGATAACGCTTAAATGGCATGGTTAACTGTGCGTGGTTCATGGCAACATAACGTGCAAATGGAATGGTTAAATCGTAACGAAGCGCTCTTTCGGTGAGGTCTTTGGTGCTTTTTCCAGCCAATACTTTATCAAACGCAGCTGTTGCGGCTTCATGTTTTGCCGAGTTATCCAGCCCATTATTTAAAATCTTGAAAATTAGTTTATCTCCCTCTTCACCATATTTGCCCATTAATGTTTCCAAATTTTCCATGGCAGGTGTCTCAAGTGGTTGAAAACCATATAGTTCAAACACTTTTTGGATGGTGTGTAGGATATAATTACGCTTATGAACAACGGCAGCACTAAAATCTCTGGTTCCTTGTGGTAGCGATGGTTTGCTCATAAAATGGGTTGGTTAAGGGTCCAAAGATACTCAATCCTGTAAATTGGTTTTCAAATAGTGGTTGGTTCAAACTAAATCTAACCCTATCTTATTAGGAATCAGCCAATTTATTCAAAATTGAAGCTAAAAATAGCGGGGTCAAATAAAATAATTAAGTAAATTGCTCACCCCATTAAAATCTTTTTGTTAAATGGATAACGATTTTAGGTCTAGACAAGAGAAAAGTTATATTTTGATGCGGAGAATCTATGATTTTTCGATGTCATTGTTAATTTTAGGCATGGCTGTGGTGATGTTTTTTGGAGCAAAACTTGGCATCGTGCAACTCATAGATGTAGACCCATTATTTAGGTATTTGTTTGGCAGCATTTGTTTATTGTATGGTGGGTTTAGGTTATATAGAGGTATCTATCCAAACTACTAGCCTAAAAATAGTGTGTATGAAAAAGAAGTGGCGAAACTGGGTAATTGTAAGCGTTGTTTTTTTTACAATGGCTTGCAACAATAAAAACACAAAAATAACTTCGGAAGATTCTCCTACGGCGGGTACTATTCATATCAGCGTAGATGAGAGTTTTAAGCCGGTGATGGAGCAGCAAATTAAAATCCACCATTCGTCTTTTCCGAATACAAAAATTGAAGTCTCTTACAAATCGGAAGCGGATTGTTTTAGAGACTTACAACAAGATAGCACCCGAATGGTGATTGTAGCTAGAGGGCTCAATAAACAGGAGGATACGTTCTTTGAAAATCAATTGTCTTACCCCGTTCAATATGGTGAACTCGCTTATGATGCAGTTGCTATTATTTACAACAGGGCAGGAAAAGACAGTGTATTCAACGTTGAAAAGCTACGTAAAATTTTAAGTGGCCAAACACCTACCACAGTTGTCATGGATGGAAATTCGGCAACTAGTACCGTTCGGTATTTGCGCGATACCATTTTACATGGAGCGCCATTTGGCTCTAATGTAGTAGCCGCAAAAAATAGTGAAGACGTTTTAGCCAAAGTAGCTGAAAGAGCTGATGCTATTGGCTTTGTGGGGCTTAGTTGGATTGGAGATTCTTATAATGCAACCCAACTTGAATACCTTAAAAAAGTAAATCTAGGACTAGTAGAGTGTACCAAGTGTGAAGAAAAAGGTTTGTATGCCAGACCTTCGCAGGCAACTATATCAAGAGGTCAGTATGCGCTTTCAAGAGCCGTGTATTATATTTTAAAAGAAAATGCAACAGGGCTTGGAACAGGATTTATGAATTTTATGAGTTTAGAAAGAGGACAATTGATTTTTAGGCGCGCAAGTTTAGTTCCCGCAAAAATGGGATTTAGCAGGCGCACTGGAACAATAAAAAACGCAGATTAAAAACAACTATAAAAACCGACAAATGAAGAAGATTGTTTCTTTGATGGTAACAGCACTTTTAGCTGTTCAGTGTTTGATGGCTCAAGTTTCGGAAGGAATTAGACATCTAGATTATGAAAAATACAAGAGCGCACGTACGTCATTAAAGGCTGCGTATGACGCCAATTCAAAAGACCCACAAGTGGTGTATTGGTATGGCCAAGCGCTGATTGTTTCTGAGGTTGGTGAAACGCCAAAGCCAGAAGATGTAAACAGTGCAAAAGCGGTGTACCAAAAAGGCATCCAAGACTTGCCTAATGATCCAATGCTTATAGTAGGTTTAGCGCATATCGAACTTTTACAAGGCGGCGATATCAATAGTATCAAACAAAAGTTTGAGCAGGCTATTACCACTGCCACTGAAACCAAAGGGAAATTGAAGGGTCGTGTAAATAGTGCCGTATTAAATGCCATTGGTCGTGCTAACGCTAGCGTAGGTGCAAACCAAGGCGATCATTTATATGCCATCGAAAAGCTAAAACTAGCTGCTGAGCAGGAATTAGCCCCAGCCGATGTGTTTGTAAACATTGGTATCAACTATTTAAGAATGGGTGGTGAGAACGGTGGTGAAGCTGTAAAAGCGTTTACAGAAGCAGCAGCTCGTGATCCCAAAAATGCACGTGCGAATTATAGAATTGGTAAAATATACCAATCACAAAACAACAAGGAATTATTTGAAGAATTTTTCAATAAAGCCATTGCTGCAGATCCTAGTTTTCCTCCGGTATACTATGCACTTTACCGTTACTACTCTGATAAAGATGTAAACAAGGCTAAAGATTATTTAGACAAGTTTGTTAGCACCGCAGATAAAGATCCACGCAATGAAATTTTATTTGCCGACTATTTATTTAGAGCCGGAAAATATGCAGAGTCTTTAGCAAAACTAAAAGAATTAGAAGCAGGACTTGGCATGGCACAAGTGCCACGTATTGCGGTTGTTTATGCCTACAACTACGACCGTTTAGGCGATTCTGTTCAAGCTAAAACGTATATCCAAGGATTCCTCGATAAGGCTGCTGCTATTGATATTCAGCCCGCCGACTATGAACTTGGTGTAAAAGTATTAACCAAGTTTCCGGGTAGCGAAGCGCAGGCTTCTGCATATATCGAAAAGGCTATTTCACTCGATACCGTTAAACAAAATAAAATGGCGTACATGAGTACCGCTGCTGAAATTTTTGGTCGCGCAAAAGCATATGGTGAGCAGTTAAAATGGATGAAGCGTCAACTAGAAATGAAAGGTGCTTTAACAGAAGCAGATCATTACAAATTGTCAAACACTGCATTTAGTGCGGGCGCTTTTGCAGAAACACTTGAATATGCAAGAGCCTATATGGCCGCTTTTCCGGACAAGCCACAGCCGTATGGTTTTTTTAAGCGTGCTGCTTTAAAAAGCACAACGGATACTGCACAAATTGTAACCTTACTCGATGAATTAGATGCCGTATATACCAAAATTGGTGTAGACAAGTTTAAAAAAGAGATTTTTGTGAATGCTTACTTTAAATTGGTGTACTATGTTGGAGCGTTTAACACCCTCAAAAAGAATCCTGATTTTAAAGTAAAATCTGATGGTACACGTACCGCAGTTGTTGACCAATTTTTAGCGACTTGTCAAAAAGCGTTAAACATTACAGATCAAATGATTGCTTTATATCCTGATGCAGCAGATGAAAACAATAAATTTGCATCTGAACAACGTACTGCCATTCAAAAAAATATCGATTATTACTCTAAACCACAAGGCAAAACAGCAGCTGCCCCAGCTAAAAATGGCTAAACTGCTATTTCCATTAAAATAATGCTAAAAAAGACTCCCCAAATTGGGGAGTTTTTCGTTTATATCCCTACTGTGGTGTATTTTTGCGGCGACTAAAACAAGTATATGACTTGGAGTACCTTTTTGATGGATGCATCTGCTACCAATCTCGCCTCTAACTACCTTCCAATTGGCATTCAATTAATTTTTGCTGCTGGCTTTGTGGCCACTATGATTGGTGTATCGCAATGGGTAGGACCTAAACGAAATACTTCAGATAAATTAGAAAACTTTGCGAGTGGCATTGAGACCCACGGTGATGCAAGACAGCCTATGGCTATTAAGTATTTTTTGGTCGCTATTTTATTTGTTTTGTTTGATGTAGAAGTTATTTTCTTCTATCCATATGCAGTAAATTTTAGAGAACTAGGATGGGCTGGATATAGCGCTGTGCTTATGTTTGTAGGCTTTTTCTTAGTAGGATTTATTTACATTATCAAAAAGGGTGCACTCACTTGGGAAGATTAATTTTAATATAAAAACTATGTCACGTCCAGTACGATTTAATACCTCACCTATTTTAGCTTCCACAGCTGACGCAGTGGGTGCAGTAGAAGCGCCTCCGGGATTTACAGGCGAAGGTTTTTTTACCACACAGCTTAGTAGTGTGGTGGGTCTTGCGCGTAAAAATTCGATATGGCCTCTACCATTTGCCACTTCATGTTGTGGTATTGAGTTTATGGCAACCATGGGCTCGCATTACGACCTTTCTAGGTTTGGTTCTGAGCGTGTGGGTTTTTCACCACGCCAATGTGACCTACTTATGGTGATGGGTACCATCGCAAAAAAAATGGGACCTGTACTTCGTCAGGTATACTTGCAAATGGCTGAACCGCGTTGGGTAATTGCCATTGGTGCTTGCGCTTCAAGCGGTGGCATATTTGATACATACAGTGTGTTACAAGGTATCGACCAAGTAATTCCGGTAGACGTGTACGTTCCTGGCTGTCCGCCAAGACCAGAAGCTATTTTAGATGGCTTTATGAAGATTCAGGATTTAGTGGGTGAAGAAAGTATTCGTCGTAGACATTCTGAGCAGTACAAAACATTATTAAACTCTTACGGTATTCAATAATCAAGTATGGCACTTACCAACCAATACATTCAAGAAAAGTTGCAAGAAAAATTTGGAGACCTTGTTTCTAATTTTGAAGAATCGTATGGCCTATTAAGTTTTGAAGCAACGGCTGCAAACAATTTAAAAGTGTTGCAGTTCTTGTACGACGAACCTAGTTTGCAATTTCAATTTTTAACGGATTTGTGTGGCGTGAACTTTCCAGATGATTCTGGTCGCGAAATTTCTGTGGTATATCACCTACACAACCTTACAGAAAATGTGCGTCTTCGTTTTAAAATATTTGTTCCTGTTGCAGCGCCAGATGTTTTTACGGCCTGCAATTTATTTTCAAGTG